>ERZ1032895.161-NODE-161-length-15187-cov-3.845493_pt1 | contig 15187 bp, 16 predicted proteins | sample MGYA00516687_ERZ1032895 | MGnify/ENA primary metagenome ERZ1032895 (study PRJEB33719, sample SAMN04261600) | wastewater metagenome | biome: rural village; feature: latrine urine exit; material: soil | place: El Salvador | collected 2013-01-14 ... | reverse complement strand
TTTAAGACATAGTAATGGTGACGCGAAAACATAAAAACTTTCAACACAATGATGGATATAAAATATGAAAACAACAAGCAAATAATTAACTCTTTTTATGCCAACTTAGGACTTGCAGATGAATTTGAAAAAGACAATATCTATTTGGAGAATGCCTTTAACGAAATAAAGCATATTTGGTTACGAACTTCAATAAGATAGATAAAGTAAATTATTTGTTGATAGCGGAATCTCCTCTTTGGGGAAGAGATAAAAAATATATTTATAATCCAGAAACAAACAACAGTCAATTTTTCTATAGGAGTGATTTGGAGCAAATTCTCAACTTTGAGATAAGGGATAAAGAAGAATTTATTAAAATTTGCAACGAAATAGGATTGTTGGTTGTGGACATTTCCCCATTTCCCTTAAATACCCAAGACACGAAAATAAATTATGCGAAAAATAAAAACGGGAGCATTAAAATATCTAAGAATAATTACAAAGAATTGGTTAAACGCACACTCCCATCGTTTTTCAACAAGAAAATAAAATTAGTCGAACAAAAGAAAGCTTCAGACATAAAAGTTTTCTTTCGATACGCTAGAGTACAAAGCGCATTTCAAGACTTAATCTCCGACTCACTTATCGAGAATGGAATAATAAGAGATAAGGAAGATATTAAAGAAATTGCTCAAAGAGGTGGCGGAATTGACAGAATCAAATTTGGAGAAATTCTAAATGCAAATTGAAGCCCAGATCGTTAATAAAGCATAAACACAATATCGGATAAAAGCAAAAACTCGAAAATAGTTTTAAAAAATTAAGGTTTTTCGAGAAGCGAAAAATCAGTTCGTCAATTCTCTTACTGGGTTTATAAGGAACATAGGCAATTCTGAAAGAACAACCACAACTACACCCTAAGAAATGGACTTATACGGACAAAAAAGCAAAAGCATTCCGCAGAAATTAGTCATCCACTTTATTGAGATTATTTTTCTGTGGTTGTCTTATTGGATTTTATTTCAAAGTGGGAGTACTTGGTTTGAAAATCATTTAGGAATTACAAATGCCAGTGAAGCTATTGATAGGAGGATAATAATCTTCGCTTTTAATATTATTATTTTCATAAGACTGGCATATATGATGATTTTTCTTTTAACGAGAAAAATTCCTTGGGAAGAGAGCGTTAGTGTTCCAATGGCATTTGCTGTTTATTTCATAGGATTTCCATTGTTCGTATTGCCTACTTCTAAACTCATTGATGGATTTGATTTTCTTGCGATTACAATCTTTATCTTAGGGTGTGTTCTTAATACCGGCGGAGAAATTTTAAGGAATCAGTGGAAAAAGAAACTTAAAAATCAAGGGAAACTTTATACACAAGGATTTTTTAAATATTCTCGCCATATCAATTATTTCGGGGATCTTTTATGGGTAATTGGTTATTCGATGGTAACAAGGAATATTTGGTCGATTACAATTCCTGTTTTATTATTCTGTTTTTTCGCCTTCTATAACGCGCCCAAACTCGACAAATATTTGAAGGAGAAATATGGTCAGGATTACGTGGCATACGCCAAAAGGACTAAAATGTTGATTCCCTTCATATATTAATTATATTTGAGAAGAAAGAATAGCATGGATGCACTTAATTCGTAAATTCATTATGGGTTTTTGTTATAACTCTAGGTTATGAAAAGCTTGAGAACGGCAATCTACGTATCGATTTTAATATGTTTTGGATTTAAAAATGCCGATAATCATTGTCATTTTATAAACGGAAAAATATAAAGTTATTTACGACGAGCAGTTTGCTGATTATCCAGCATTCGAATTTGTGGTGAATGGACAAAATCTAACGAAAACAAATTCAGACCCGCATAGAAAGTATAAAATTGAATCAATTAGAGAAAATGCTTTTCGATTAAAGTCTTTAGAGAAAGAGACAGATTCTTTAACTGAATTCCAAAAAGCATTGACATCACACGGACAAGCCTATTATCACATCACGAATTGTAAAAAGGACACAATTGACTTTGCAATGCGAGTGAATTTACACGTGATTTCATATTCTGGAAAATTCGTGAGGGTTAAATAGAAACGCTTTATAAATCGAGTTCATAAGTGGTATTTTATTTGTTCCAAATCCAAAACCAGTTGTATATTTACGAAGTCAACACAGCGTTGTACTTAATATCAGATAGATGGAAACTAAAGAACTGAACAAAAGACCAGGCATAGAACAACATAAAAAGCTCAGTAGTACTTATGCTCAATTCGATACCCTTTTAACGGAATTGAAAAAAAGGGAACTTCCAGAAGAAATTGTATTGTTTATTAATGAGGGAATTGATGAAGTAAACTCAGCTTCGGATTCAGAAAAAGAATTGAGCACACAAATAAAAAAAACTCAAACAAGTATTCTTAAATTGGTTGAGAAGGAACTTAAACTTGTGCCGAAAAATTACTATCGAAATATTTGGTTGGCATTAGGAATGGCTGCATTTGGAATTCCTCTCGGAGTTGCTTTTGGAATAAGTATGGGGAATATGGGATTGCTCGGACTAGGACTACCTATCGGATTAGCAATTGGTATTGCGGTAGGTGCAGGAATGGACAAAAAAGCATTTGAATCAGGAAGACAACTTAACTTGGAGATAAAATACTGAGCTTTGGTATAATTCGAGCGATTTACAATGAATGCTCGTGCGTTCAAACTTAAATAAAACAAATTCCATCGTTCAGCGCTATTCGAATATTTTTCCAGCTAAAATGCTCACCACCTATTTCCCCATAAAACCAATAGTTTCCCGTCAAAAAATATCATCTGCCGCAAGACTTTTGTCAAAAAAGGGCAATCCCCAATCTATACTTCAAAAAGAAATAATAGAACCTTTAAATTGAAGAGCCAATTCGTATTTTTGCAAAAAAGCAAATCAAATGATGAAGTACACCAAAGCCGAAGCCCTTGCCGAATGTAACCGACGCTGCAAGAATACGTTAATGGAAACCTTAGGGATTGAGTATATCGACCTCGGTGACGATTTTGTCCTCGCCAAAATGCCCGTAACACCAAGAGTGCACCAACCCGACGGCGTATTGCACGGCGGAGCTTCCGTAGCCCTCGCCGAAAGTGTGGGAAGCTTTGGCGCTTTTTTGTTTTTAAACGATGCCGATGTCATGGTTAGGGGAATTGAAATATCCGCCAACCACGTAAAAAGTATTCGCGAAGGATATGTCTACGCACGTGCTACAATCGTTCACAAAGGACGCACCACACAGCTGTGGCAAATTCGAATCACCAATGAAGCAGACGAATTGATTTCGCTTGTAAAACTGACAACACTGACTTTATCCAAAACGAAATAATGGATTTTAAAACCCTCTTAAAAACAGTTTCACAACAGTATCACGACGGATTGCCATTCGCAATCTACGCTCCCATCGGAAGTCAAACAATCCGAGGTTATTTGCAAAAAGACAGCCAACTGCACACGAGCCAATCCTTGACGGATAACGGGTTTGTCTTGGCACCATTCGATAGCCGACTGCCGACATTGTTTATTCCCGAAACAGCATCGAACACCTTCCAAACACATTTCGACCCTATGGAAGTTGATAAGCATCGGGTGATGGTTTCAGAAACAGAACAAGAAAAAAACGCTCATGTTCACTTGCTTCAAAAAACCATCGACACCATAAAAAAGGGAGATGCCAAAAAAATTGTAATTTCTAGAAATAAGGATTTTTCTCTAAAAAACTTTACCCTAGAAAAACTGATCGAACAATTGTTTTCTGCTTATCCGAACGCCTATCGGTATGTTTGGTTTCACCCAGAAACGGGAATTTGGTGTGGTGCTACACCAGAGGTTTTGGTAGACGTTCAAAAAAGTAAATTCGAGACCATGGCTTTGGCGGGTACGCAACCCTATACCGAAGGAGAAGTGTCTTGGCGCAAAAAGGAAAAGGAGGAACAATATTTCGTCACCGAAGCCATTTTAGACAACCTCAAAGATTATATCGATGATTTGCAAGTCTCGGAAGTGCAAACTATTCGAGCGGGCGCTCTTTTTCACCTTAAAACCGATATTTATGGTGTGCTAAAAGACGAATCTGGAGTGCTTTCAAAAATTGTCGATACCATGCATCCAACTCCGGCAGTTTGTGGTACACCCAAACTGTTTTCAAGAGATTTCATCATAGAAAATGAACATTATTCGCGTGAATTCTACACCGGCTATGTCGGCACTGTTGCCGATGATGGCACTACAGCAAAATTAAAAGTCAATTTGCGCTGTATGAAAATAAAAGATGACGTTGCCAAAATTATGGTGGGTGGGGGAATCACCATCGACTCCGATGTAGAAGAAGAATGGGGCGAAACTCAAAATAAAATGCAGACGATGCTACAAGTACTGCGTCCGATGTTTTGAAATGCCCTCGGACTTTATACCTTTGTCGCTCATGAAATTTTCAGATAAAACTCTCGCACAGACTTTAGTACAACTTTGTTTGGCTAAAGGAATCCATCACATCGTAATCTCGCCAGGATCGCGCAATGCGCCGCTTTCTATTGGGTTTGCGTCGCATCCCGATTTTACATGCTTTAGTGTAGTCGACGAGCGTAGCGCCGCATTTTTTGCAATGGGAATTGCCCAACAACTCAAGAAGCCAGTGGCTGTGGTGTGCACATCCGGTTCAGCTTTGTTGAACTATTATCCCGCTATCGCCGAAGCGTATTACAGCGATATTCCACTGATGGTATTTTCGGCAGATCGTCCGGAAAAATTCATCGACATCGGAGATGGGCAAACCATCCGACAGAAAAACATTTTTGAAAAACACATTCTCTATAGCGCGAATTGTAAAGAAGGAACAAGGTGGCAAACCCATAATGAAACTGAAATTAATAGTGCGCTCAATACGGCTATCGAATTAAACGGACCTGTACACATTAATATCCCTTTTTCCGAACCGTTGTATAACACCGTTGACACGCCATCAGTTGTGCCTCGAAATGTGCCGCCGAGAGCAAATTTTGGCGTTGAAAGAGAAGATCTATCATCTTTTGTTGAAAAATGGAATGCGAGCGAAAAGAAATTGATATTAGTAGGTGTTCTTCCTCCCAATAGTGTGGAGCAAGAGGTGTTAACTATGCTTGCCAGCGACGAAAGTGTTTTAGTGCTCACGGAAACTACCTCCAATCTACACCATCCGAAGTTTATTCCAGCGATTGATCAATTGATTGCTTCATTTTCTACACGCGATTACGAAGCCCTGCAGCCCGATATTTTACTGACTTTTGGAGGGCTTATTGTGTCGAAAAAAATAAAGGCTTTTTTAAGAAATTTTCCACCTAAACACCATTGGCACATAGATCGAAAAAGAGCTAACGATACTTTTTTCAAGCTCGGGCATCACTTCAAAAGAGATATAAATGATTTTTTTGGAGAGTTCTTACCACAAACAACTCCCGTTTCAAGTGCCTATCAGAAACAATGGTTGCAAGTGAGAAAACAGCGTTTGGAACGACAACGGATTTATGAAACGAAAATTCCGTATTCCGATTTTAAAGTGTTTCAACGACTTTTTGAAAATCTTCCAAAAAACATCCAACTTCAAATTAGCAATAGTGCTGCCATTCGCTACGCACAATTATTTGATATTCATCCGTCTGTTCAAGTGTTTTGCAATCGCGGCACGAGCGGCATCGACGGAAGTATGAGTACGGCAGTGGGAGCGGCTTACGCATCCGGCTTACCTACAGTTTTTGTTACAGGCGATTTAAGTTTTTTCTACGATAGCAATGCCCTGTGGAATGACGATATCCCGAATAGTTTTAAGGTGGTTGTGGTCAACAACGAAGGGGGAGGAATCTTCCGAATTCTTTCGGACAAAAAGGATTCTGAGCTCTTCGATACGTTTTTTGAAACAAAACATCAGCTAACAGCAAAACCCATAGCCGAAATGTACGGTTTTGCGTACAAGACTATCCAAGAGGAAAGTGAATTGAAAGCGAAAATCCAGGAGTTTTTCGCGTTTTCAGACAGACCTGCTATCTTGGAAATCTTTACACCTTCTACGATAAACGATAAAATTTTGATGGATTATTTTAAGTTTATATGATTGTCTGGAAACCCACCTAACGTTTTTTTTAGGCCATAGGAATTTTTAAAGACATAAGACAAAAGGACATAAGACGTAGGACTACAGATTTTATTTTCAAAATGACACATTTTCAAATCAAAGTAGAGTCTAGACAAATGTTTGGTATTTATTGATGTAGAATTCGAACTTCGTAAAATCATACTTCCACTTTCGCACTTCTACTTTCGCACTTCTACTTTCGTACTTCTACTTTCGTACTTCTACTTTCGTACTTCGTAATTAGTGCTTCATCTTCATCCCGAAAATTATCGGGATCGATTTCGATTTCCTAACGGCTTAGTGAAGGGACATACGTCTTAAAGTCCTAAGTCCTTTTAAGTTTCTCAACGAATAAAAATTCATCACATAAGTGGTTTAAATTCCTACACGCTGTAACCGACTTCATTTTAAACCTTTATCTTTGCACTTATGATAAAATTAGGAGAATATAATACGTTGACAATTCTACGGGAAACCGATCCAGGATTGTATTTAGGAGATGAAGAAGGAAATGCTGTGCTTTTACCGCATAAATACAAACCAGAAACCTATGAGATTGGTGATGAGTTAGAAGTTTTTATTTATTTGGATCACGAAGAGCGTCCGATTGCTACGACGTTGGAGCCTTTTCTAAAACTAAATACTTTTGGATACCTGCATTGTAGTGCGGTAACCGAATTCGGTGCTTTTATGGATTGGGGTTTGGAAAAGCAACTTTTCGTCCCCTTCAAGGAGCAAGCGCGCCCAATGAAGGAGGGTAGCTGGTATATTGTCTATTTGTACTTGGATGAAAAAACAAACCGACTCGTGGGCTCTAGTAAGACCAATCGATTTTTACAGAATGACGAGCTTACAGTCGAACCTATGGATAAGGTGGATGTTTTGGTGACGCATATTACAGAAAGAGGAGCGAATGTGATTATCAACGGAATCCATAAAGGACTGATTTATATCGAGGATATTTTCGAAGATATCAGATCGGGCGATCGGATTAAAGCCTATATCAAAAACATTCGCGACGACAAGAAAATTGATGTGGTGCTGCAAATTCCAGGGTATAAAAGTATCGAGCCAAATGCCAATTACATCCGCGAAGAATTAGAAGCTGCCGGTGGATTTTTAGCACTTCACGACAAATCAGATCCCGATGAAATTAGAAATCAGTTGGGAATGAGTAAAAAGAGTTTCAAAAAAGCTATCGGAACGCTTTATCGCGACAAACAGATTGTGATCAAGGAAGACGGCATCGAACTTCTTTAATAGCGTCCTATCCGATAAGGAGCACATCGTGGACATACGCCATAAGGAGGACAGGAGTCGGCGAATAAAAATCCTCTGCTTGCATCTTTATATACGGTGTTTTTTACTTTAGTCGATCCGTCGGGCGCATAACTGCTGTTGCCACCATAGACTCCATATTCGCGTGGGTCAATAGTGATTTTTAAATCCGATTTCACATACGATTCCGAAGCGACCATCGCATCGAAAACACTTACTGGCTCGCGATAATTGCTTTTGTTTAATCTAAATGAAGGAAGTTTTCGGATGTTGTTTTGGGTGTTTTTTGGCTTTGCATCTAAAAACGGATTACTGACTACTTCTTGAATGATAGGCAATTCCACAAAATTGAGTTTTCCTTTGTAGGATTCAAAATCCAATTGAGCCGAAGCTAAAAAGGGAAATAATAAAATGAGGAGCCATACTTTTTTCATAACCACAAAGATATCAAATTTTAGACCAAAATTTCAGTGAATGGTTTTGCACGCTTTTTAATTAAGTGAAGGTCAATATATTTTCTTATAAAACAAGATTTTATTTTTTGTTTTTGCGGTGCTTCGCCCATTGTTTTCCCTTGATTGGATTTGTTATCTTTGCAATCTAAAATTTTATATTATGGTAACTCCCGATTGGAAAACAGTAAAAGAATATACCGACATCACTTATAAGAAGTCGCATGGCGTTGCCCGGATTGCGTTTAATCGTCCGGAAGTGAGAAACGCGTTTCGTCCTAAAACAACTTTCGAATTGCTCGATGCTTTTCACGATGCGCAAGAAGATACTTCTATTGGCGTTGTTTTACTTTCTGCGGAAGGACCATCGCCCAAAGATGGCGTTTACAGTTTTTGTAGCGGAGGTGATCAAAAAGCACGAGGCCATCAAGGATATGTAGGTGACGACGGCTATCATCGTTTAAACATTTTGGATGTACAGCGATTGATTCGTTTTATGCCGAAAGCCGTAATCTGCGTTGTCCCAGGATGGGCAGTAGGAGGTGGTCACAGTTTGCACGTGGTTTGCGATTTGACACTGGCGAGTAAAGAACACGCTATTTTTAAACAAACCGATGCCGACGTTACCAGTTTCGACGGTGGATACGGAAGTGCTTATCTGGCAAAAATGGTCGGACAAAAGAAAGCGCGTGAAATCTTTTTCTTAGGACGTGATTACTCCGCCCAAGAAGCTTACGAAATGGGGATGGTGAATGCAGTAATTCCTCACGATAAACTCGAAGATACTGCATTTGAGTGGGCTCAGGAAATTTTAGCAAAATCACCAACTTCTATTAAAATGTTGAAGTTTGCGATGAACTTGACAGACGATGGAATGGTCGGGCAGCAAGTTTTTGCAGGAGAAGCAACTCGTTTAGCCTATATGACGGACGAAGCCAAAGAAGGCCGTGATGCCTTCCTTGAAAAGCGCAAACCGAATTTCGATAAGAAATGGTTGCCGTAATCACTTGGTTTACGCAGAATTTTAGTTCTCATTGAACAAAGGCTAATTTGGGTTAACTCTTAGCTTATTGCCTTAGAATATTTTTTGGATATGATTCCGTTGAACTCCTCCAGAGTTCGATTAGAGTGGATCTTATTTTCCCGAATAAAACCTTCATTTCATTCCGGTTGTATTCGGGGTTATCGATTTTTAACCCCGTTTGGGTTTTCAGTGACAGATATTTTAAACAAGCTATTTATTTTGTCATGTCAATTTCTGGAATGTTTTTCTATTATCTCAACCGGCTCCCTTCCCTTGGGGAAGGGCGGGGGGATGGGACAAGGAGTCTAACTTTGATAACCCCACACAAGCGAAGTGCAGTGTGGGGTTGTAATATATCTATCTAACAAGAACCCCGAAGTGGGTTCAATCATAAATTCTGTTTTATGGTTCTGGATCTGGAAAAACCGTAGCCTCATAAGCTCCTGCGTCAGGTGGTGTGCCACGCTGGGTGCCATTGAGATCTGTATTTGGAGGAACTCCAGGAAGTCCGATGCCTTCAGCACCCGAACTGCCTCTTTCAATATTGAAATTATTCATCGTAGTATTTTCGAAAACTGGATCGACGTTCAGAATATTCCCGCTGTAATACGTAGCGTCAGAGAAATCATACAACGGATTGTTTGCATACTGTCCTTGTGTATCTTGAAAGCGGATCAAACTGTTTTTGAAATTGAAATTAAAATCAGCGCGGTCGTCTTTTAGTAGGGCGAATTCGAGTTGATCGCTTCCATAAATAATACAATTCGTAAAATCTGCCTTGACCAAATCGGCGAGGAATAGATATTCTTCTGTTTCGAGCATGTTTTGAATAAGTACAGTAGGGAAGGTTCGGAAACCATTCGTCCAATAGTTTGCAAAAGTAGCGTGATTGAATTCGTAGCTCCCGCCCAATTGTAAGGCAAGCGACGCTTGTCCGCTATTATTGATGACCATATTTTCTCCGTAAATCACGCCAGTTCGGGCCAAAAGACCGATGTTGGAACTGTTGTAAATCTGAACATTGCTGAGGTTTGCGGGGCTGTCTTCCACAATCAATCCCACCATACTATTCTTAATGGTGGTGTGTTTAAATTCATTGTCCACACTACCACTTGTCAGGCGGATGTATCCCCATTGTCCTGGAACATTGGCAAAATTCGGTTCCAGCCGATCGCCTTCGAAAATGACTTCATTTTCCATAGCTTCCGGATCGGAGCTGGGTGCGCCCAAAGATTTAATCGTTGCATTTTCGGCTACTAAAATACCGCTTTCTGCATGAAGGTGTACTCGGGCTCCAGCTTGTACCGTCAGGGTTTTGTTGCTGGGCACGGCGGCAAACCCATAAATAACGTAAGGTTTTTCATTGGTAAAGGTAAGCTCGTCATCATCTAAGAAAAAACCGGGAACTTCTACGGCCTCATCGCCGGTTCCGAAAATTAAGGTTTCGGTTGTGCCATCGGCATATTTTTCAGGATATAGAAACACGGCATCTTGAACTAATGTCACCAATTCTACCTTTTGTTGATTTGAACCAGAGTCGAAAAGGATTTGATCGGTATAAAGAAATTCTAGTGGTGAAGAAGGCGCATTATGAATGTCGTATGTGGTTTCAATAAAGATGAAAATACTGTCTTTGGCGAGGACTTGAACATCTTGAAAAACTTTTCCAGGGATGCCGTCAACGTTCAAACGATATTGCGAATCTTCTCCTTGTGCCAGACGAAGGCTTGGAATGTGGATGTCTTTTTTACTGTTGTTGTAAACTTTCAGGTTGTAGGTGCTCGATCCGATATTCGTAAAAATAGTGTCGAGATAGACGGTGTCTTTCGAAAACTCGAGATTTCCGCTACTCGGAATGGTTTCAAAATCGTTTCTGCAGGAGCTCCACAACACCAAGCAGCACATTATGGCTAAGCCGTATATATATTTCATCTAAACAATAGTTTTGGTAAAAATATAACTTTTTATAACGCTTATTATTGTAAACAAAGAGAATGTTGAATAAGAAGCACAACATCTATTTTAAAACAGCTTACTTTTCGATGATTTCAATCTTGAAAAGTTTGTCCCAGTTTTTTCCGGTGATATAAAGGATGTTAGGTTCGCCTTTGTACGCAATACCATTGAGCACATCGAGTTTTGGATGTTGTTTTACGTGATTTCTTAAATCGGTAAGATCGATAACGCCTTCAACGGCACCGTTCTTTGGGTTGATAATGGCGATAGAGCCTTTCATATAGACATTGGCATAAATTTTCCCATCGACCCATTCCAATTCGTTTACACTCTTAATAATACTAGTGTTTGTGTAAATTTCGATGTAATCCATTTCGGCTAAGGTGTTTGGATCTAATGTCCAAATCCTATCGGTTCCGTCGCTTTTATAAATAACTTCGCCATCGTTACAAAGCCCCCATCCTTCTTTACTTTCGTCGTAAACGAAGGTTCCCGTTCGCTCTAGCGTTTCTAGGTTGTAGATGAAGCCTGTGTTTTCCATCCAAGTGAGTTGATAGATTTTATTGTTGAAGATGGTAAGCCCTTCACCAAAATAATTCGGCGCTAAGGGAATATTCTGCAACACTTCCCCTGTTTTATAATCTGTTTTTCGAAGCGACGAGGTTCCGTATTGTCCCGTACTTTCATATAAAACATCACCGTGGAATTCAAGTCCTTGGGTATAGGCTTCGATATCGTGCGGATAGGTTTCTAATATTTTATAGGTGTATAGCTTCGGTCTGATGTTCGAAAGAATAGTCACTTGCGTTGTGGCTTCGTATTCTTTTCCGCCTTGCTTGATGTTCGCTCTGATGGTGCGTTTCCCTAATTTTTGATCGGCCAAGTAGATTTTATTCTCAGAATGGGTCAATGGATCATTGTTCAAGTAGTATGAAATCGACTCAATTTCGAGATCTTTTTCATTTATTATGTTGACCGTTAACGTGTCTTGTGGGGTGTAAGTCGTTTTTGGGTTGACAATTTCCAAAGAAAAAAGGTCGTTTTCTTTGTTCGACGAGTCGTTGCATCCCGATACTGAAACGATTAATAGAGTGATAATCAGTAGTCTAAAAGTCTTCATGATAGTGAAAATGTTTTCTGCAAGATATTTAATAAAAACGGAACTGAAAAGATTTGCCTAGACAATGAAAATTGGTATCTTTGCACCGGCAAGTCCTACACAACCAGCTCCTATCGAATCCCCCAGGGCGGGAACGCAGCAAGGGTAGATGGTCGTAGCGGTGTGATGTAGGTAACTTGCCATTTTTTGTTTTTATTAACGACTTCTCAGCGTAGTAACTTCACGCAAGATTTTCCTTCTTTTTTCCTTTACTTCATTCTTTTACAATTCTATTTGGAAAACTAATGGCATAAGCGCACCTTTGTATTTATACACATTTTTATGTCGAAAATCGTTTTCATAACCGGAGCCTCATCGGGTATCGGTAAGGCCATTGGTGAATATTTAACCGACAAGGGTTTCCAAGTTTTTGGAACCAGTAGGAACCCAGAAAGGAACTCCGATCTTTCGTTTCCACTTGTAAGAATGGACGTTCACGATGGAGATTCTATTAAATCTGCTATCGACCACGTCTTGTCGCAAACCAAAAAAATCGATGTTTTAATCAATAATGCAGGTGTAGGCATCACGGGTCCGATTGAGGAAACACCCGATTCGGAAATGAAAAATGCCTTTGAAACCAACTTTTTCGGTCCCATAAACGTGATAAAGGAAGTTTTACCTTCGATGCGTGAACAGGGGTATGGGCAGATTGTAAACATCACATCGATTGCTGGGTATATGGGCTTACCGTATCGAGGAATTTATTCGGCGACGAAAGCAGCCTTGGAAATCACCATGGAAGCCATGAGAATGGAAACCCTTCAATTTGGGGTGAAGATTACGAATGTGGCACCAGGAGATTTTGCCACGAACATTGCTTCGGGCAGATATCACGCACCCATTGTGAAAGGTTCGCCCTACGAAGAAGCGTACGATAACACCTTAAAGCTGATGGATAATCACGTTGATAAAGGTGAAGATCCTATCAAAATGGCCGAGGCGGTATATAAAATTATCAATACCGAAAATCCGAAAGTTCACTATAGAGTAGGGGCACCATTACAGAAATTATCTATTTTATTAAAGCGCATTCTACCCGACAGAACGTATGAAAACTTGATTTTGAAACACTATAAGTTGAAGTAGTCCCATCACTTAAAAATAATTACAAGTCACTACACCTATGAATTCACGACAAGATCAACTAAAAGCTTTCGACCGATTATTGACAATTATGGATGAGCTCCGCGAGCAGTGTCCGTGGGATAGGAAACAGACGATGGAAAGTTTGCGCCATTTAACCATAGAAGAAACCTATGAGTTAGGCGATGCGATTTTAGACAACGATCTGGAAGAGGTGAAAAAAGAATTAGGCGATGTATTGTTGCACATTGTGTTTTACGCGAAAATTGGCAGCGAAACGAAAGACTTCGATATTGCAGATGTTTGCAATACGATAAGTGATAAACTTATTTCGCGCCATCCGCATATTTATGGAGATGTGGATGTGGCCGATGAAGCCGAAGTGAAGCGCAACTGGGAAAAATTAAAACTCAAAGAAGGAAAGAAAAGTGTTTTAGAAGGCGTTCCAAGATCATTGCCTGCTGTTGTAAAAGCGAGTCGGATTCAAGAGAAAGTAGCGGGAGTTGGTTTTGATTGGGAGGAGTCGCATCAGGTTTTTGATAAATTGAAAGAAGAATTGGGCGAACTTCAGGAGGAAATTACGGATGGGAACTCAAATAATATCGAAGCAGAATTTGGCGATGTGCTCTTTTCGATGATTAATTACGCGCGATTTTTAAAGGTGAATCCCGAAAATGCTTTGGAACGTACCAATAAGAAGTTTATAAAGCGCTTTCAATACTTGGAAGAGAAAGCAAAGGAAGGAGGAAAGAGCCTACAAGATATGACGCTTGCCGAAATGGATGTCTATTGGAATGAAGCTAAGGAGTTATAGCGAGAAACCTATTTCGGACTGCGCAGCGTGAACAAACAAAAAACCAGCTATCATTTTTGAAAGCTGGTTTTTTAATGCTTTTAAATTACGATTACTCGCCTGTTTCAGTACCTGTGTTGGCTGGAACCTCAGTTGTTGGAACTGAAGGAAGGGCGCTCTCGTCAAAGGTTCTCGACTGTACGGTGTTACCACCCATAATAAAGACGTTCGAGAAAAGAATGAGGGCTAGCATAATGGTAGCAAGGGTCCAGGTACTTTTATCTAAAAAGTCGCTGGTCTTCTGAACGCCACCAATTTGTGCGCCGCCACCTCCGCCAAAAGAAGAAGATAAACCTCCACCTTGTGGGTTTTGAACCATTATCACTACGACCAACAAAAAGGCCACAATCATTATTAAAACTAAAAATATTGTATATGTACTCATGACTTATCAGGATTAATCATTTTTTTTATTGCCCGAATTTGGTCTGCAAAGAAACCACTTTTTTCTGGATTTTTCAAAATTAATATGTTATAAGCTTGAATTGCCTTTTTATAATTCTTTTGCTGGAGGTAAACTTTAGCCAAAGTTTCTGTCATTAACGAGTCGGGAGCTTGGGTGTAGCCATCTACTAAACTAATAGTTTCCTTAGGCGAACTGTCTTTGGATGCGTTTGAAATGGGCGAGATTTTTGGACGCTCTTGAATAAACTTATCGATTAATTCGAATTTTCGCTCTATCTCTTCTTTCTTGGGATGTGCTTTTGTTGTTTCCGATACTTCTTCGGATCGGTCGATAGGCTTTGCTTTCGTCAATTTTAGCCATTCCGTAAAAGAATAGGTGTCTTCTTCGGTAAATGCCAGCGGTTCGTTTAGTTTCACTTCAACGTCCTCCGGTTTTTCGATAGCATCGGTTGCTTGGACTTTATGCCCATCATCCGTAATTGCATTTTCTTCTGATTCCGTTTTCTTTTCAAAAAGGTCGGGATTCAAAATAGCAGCTGCTTTTTGTTGTTCGCTCTCAAATTCCTTTTCCTTCTCTTGGGCCACCTGTTCTGAAAGATCTTCAGCTTCAATCTCTATTTCCTCCACCAACTCATCTTGTAGCAAAATGTGTTGTGAAATTTCATTCTGAATAAAATTATCTGAAGTGATGTATTCAAAAAGAATATCCCTGTCGGTCGTGTGTGCAGCGGTGATTTTTAAGGCATCGTTGTAGCGGTAGCTCTCCTGACTTTTTAAACCTTTCAGTTGAAGCGCTCGAGCACTCTGGAAATACGGATATTTTTCGATAATCCTATCCAACGCAC
>ERZ1032895.160-NODE-160-length-15373-cov-12.799778_pt1 | contig 15373 bp, 13 predicted proteins | sample MGYA00516687_ERZ1032895 | MGnify/ENA primary metagenome ERZ1032895 (study PRJEB33719, sample SAMN04261600) | wastewater metagenome | biome: rural village; feature: latrine urine exit; material: soil | place: El Salvador | collected 2013-01-14 ... | reverse complement strand
GGCCTGCGCACCAGCCTGCATTTCGCCATGCTGGATGCCCCCAACAACTGCTTGATGATCTGTGGGCCCAGCCCGGGAGTCGGCAAGAGCTTCGTTGCCCTCAACCTGGCGGCTGTCTGTGCCCAGGGGGGCCAGCGCGTGCTGGTCATTGATGGCGATTTGCGCAGAGGCAGTCTGCACAAGGCTTTCGGGCAGCGCTCCAAGGATGGGCTTTCCGATGTGCTCACTGGCAGGTTAAGCGCCGATGACGCGATCCGAAGTTCGAGCGTCGAAGGCTTGTCGTACCTGTCTCGGGGCACGGCACCGCCGAATCCGGCCGAGCTGCTGATGACCCGGCGCTTCTCTGACCTGATGGATGAAGTGCAAGGCCGTTTCGACCTGGTGATTGTGGATACCCCGCCGGTGCTGGCGGTGACTGATGCCGCCATCATTGGTAAACGGGCCGGAACCACCTTGATGGTCGCTCGCTTCATGATGAATCCCCCCCGCGAGCTCAAGCTTGCAATGCAGCGCCTGGAGAATGCCGGAGTCGGGGTGAAGGGTTGCATCATCAACGGCATGCAGCGCAGGGCCGCTGTGGCCTATGGCTACGGCTATTACCAATACAAGTATGCCTCGAGTCAGTCATGAATATGCCCAATAGCAAGCTAGGACGGATAGTGCCAAGGGTACGGAGTGCCGATAGAAAGGCGCGGAAAGATCAAGGCATGCTGCGGGCTCTCGCTGAGCTTTACTCGTTATTGACTCGAGAGCAAAAGCGCAAGCTGCTACGGCTTCAGGTGCTGGTCGTGCTGATGTCGGTGGCCGAGATCATTGGCGTTGCTTCAATTGGTCCCTTCATGGCGCTGGTCGGCAACCCTGGTCGCCTTGAGGGCGACGGGATGCTGGCCGACTTGTATCGCATGTCGGGGCTGGAGTCACCCGACTCCTTCCTGATACTTACGGGGCTTCTGGCATTCGTGCTGTTGCTGACCGCCGGTCTGTTCAGTATCTATACGCTGTGGCGTCTGCTGACCTACGGGGCCCAGGTAGGTGCGGAGCTTTCCAATCGATTGTTCCGGCATTATATGCGCCAGCCTTGGCTTTTTCATGTAGAGCACACCAGCAGTAGTCTTACTCACGCAATTTCGCAAGAATGCAAACGTGTCTCTGAACAGGTCATCGGCCATGCTCTGCGCATGAACGCCAAGCTGGTTCTCGCTGTTCTGATGCTGTTGGCGCTGTTTGTCTACAACCCCTGGGTCGCTTTGGTGGGGTTTTTACTGTTCGGCTCTGCCTATCTTGTACTCTACCGCACGGTGCGCCGTCGCCTGATCCAGAATAGTAATAAAATCTCTACCTCTCAGGCGCAACGCTTCAAGTTGATGTCGGAAGGCTTCGGGGGCATCAAGGATATTCTGCTTCTGGGACGGCAGGAGACCATGAATCGTGCGTTTGCAAAGGCCAGCCAGAGCTACGCCAATAATCATGGTACTAGCCAAACCCTGAGTCAGACGCCGCGCCATGCGATGGAGATTTTGGCGTACGGTGCAGTCATCATGCTGGTGCTCTACCTGCTGGGCATGCATACCGGTGATAGCGGAGCAATATTTCAAAACATTTCTATTTATGCATTGGCTGGTTTCAAGCTGCTGCCGGCGTTTCAGCAGATCTACGGCAGCATGACAACAATTCGTGGCAATCTGTCGGCATACGAGAATCTGAGAGATGCGCTTTATGCGAGTCGCGATGCCGAGCCGGTTGATCAAGGCCCATCGGATACAGCGGCCAAGCCTGCTGCATGGACACCCAGCGAGTCCATTGAGTTGAGCGGCGTCTCTTTCCGTTACCCTGGGCAGCATGAGGATGTTGTGAAGAGTCTGGAAATGACTATTCCAGCCAATCGAGTGATCGGTATCGTCGGCGCCTCAGGATGCGGCAAGTCCACCGTCATCGACCTGCTACTGGGTTTGATCGAGCCATGTCAGGGAGAGGTCCTTGTCGATGGCGTGCCACTTGACTCGGATAATCGGCGGACCTGGCAGAATGGGCTCGGCTTTGTGCCGCAGAGCATCTTCCTGTCTGACGACACCATCGCCCACAACATCACGCTGGGACTGGCTGACAGCGAGATCGATCGCGAGCAGCTGGAACGAGCGGTTCGTCTGGCCCATCTGGATGAAATGGTTCGCAATTTGCCCAAGGGGCTGGAGACGGTTGTCGGTGAGCGCGGTGTCCAGCTTTCAGGCGGCCAGAAACAGCGCATCGGCATTGCCCGGGCGCTTTATCAGGATGCCTCGGTGTTGATCTTCGACGAAGCAACCAGCGCTCTGGACGGCATTACCGAGAACACGATCATGCGCGAGATTCATGGCTGGTCGGGGAGTCGCACTATCGTCCTGGTCGCGCACCGGATCAGCACCGTCAAACAGTGCGAGTGGATCTACATGATGGATCGGGGGCGAGTAGTGGATCAGGGGCGATATGAGGACTTGATAAGTCACAATACGTCGTTCAAGGCGATGGCGGGAACTGACTAAGTCGACTGAAAGATCCATGTAACCTTCATTATATTTACTTCTGCTAGTAGTGAATACTCTATGAAGGCTAAGGAATATGTGAGGATAGCTCGGTCACTTTTATACGAGCTGAAAAACAGAGCTCTCTATGGTGCTGCATCTCCAAGGTTTGCCGAGAGGGTCTGGATCAATCCTAGTGACTGCAATCTTTATATCGGCAATCTAGGGAGGAGTCATTCAGGGGCAATTTACGATGGCGCTTGGCCGCCATCTCCGCGCTGTCAGGTTGCCAGTGTTTATGATCTAGTCAAGATCAAGGCTTGCTATGCTCACTGGAGAGATGGGGTGCCTTGGGAAGAAACTGGTGTATACGAGCATATAGAGAGCAAGATAAGTCAATACGGAAAGTGGGATGACTGTAGGGATATGGATGATGTCATCACGCGCTATAAACGACTTGATGCCTTATTTATAGAGATTAAAAATAGTAGAAGACTCAAGACCAAGTCTGAACTCCATCGATACCATTTTCGTGAGTATGGCGGGATTTGTGTACACGTTGGTCCCAAAGGAGTCTTGTACTTCTCCGGCGGCGGCTGTCACCGTCTCGCTATCGCCAAAATACTTGAACTTCCATTGATTCCGGTGCAGCTCGGGTGTGTACATAAAGAGTCACTGGGTGTTCTTAAGTATCTCAGGAGTCCGCAGGTCAACTCTTCGCGCATGTCAAGTTCGCCACCGACGGCTGAATAAAGTCCAGGTTGCCGTTCAGCTGCTGCGATCTGTTGTAGCTGTTCAAACCGCATGAGATGGACTGTTTTGTTGCATTTGCAGCGGATGATGCCTCAGTTCGAAGGAAGCCTAATTTATGTTGATACAAAATAGTACGGTCTTTGTGACCGGAGCCGATGGCTTCATCGGCTCCCATCTGACCGAGGCACTGGTCAGACACGGCTGCCGAGTCAAGGCCATGGTGTTGTACAACTCCTTCGGCTTTCGAGGATGGCTTGAGGACCTTCCCCGCGATGTTGCCGAGCAGGTGGAAATCGTGGCCGGAGACGTGCGCGACCCTCATGCCGTGCGAGAGCTGATGAAGGGCTGCGACGTGGTGTTCCACCTGGCCGCGCTGATTGCCATTCCATACTCCTATCTGTCACCTGACAGCTATGTCGATACCAATGTGCGCGGCACCCTCAATGTGTTGCAGGCGGCAAGAGACCTGGAGGTGGCGCGAGTGGTGCATACCTCTACCAGCGAAGTGTATGGAACCGCCTTGCGGGTGCCGATTGATGAATCGCACCCTCTTCAGGGGCAGTCGCCCTATTCGGCAAGCAAAATCGGGGCCGACCAGCTGGCCTTGTCGTTCTACCGTTCTTTCGGCACTCCGGTATCGCTGATTCGTCCTTTCAATACCTATGGTCCCCGCCAGTCTGCCCGGGCCGTCATTCCTTCCATCATCCTTCAGCTTGCCCAGGGTGCCTCCCAACTGCATCTCGGGGCTCTTCATCCCACACGCGACTTCAGCTACGTGGAAGACTCTGCTGCGGGTTTCATACGCCTGGCAGAGTGCGATGCAGCACTGGGCGAGGTGGTCAATTATGGCAGCGGCTTCGAGATCAGCATCGGCGATACCGTAGATCTCATTGCGGAACTGATGGGCGCGAACGTCGAGGTGATATCCGACGAGCAGCGTCTGCGGCCAGCGGCCAGTGAAGTGGAGCGGCTGTGGGCGGATATCACCAAAGCCAGGGAACTGACGGGCCATGTTCCGGCGCACGGTGGTCTGGAAGGCTTTCGACAGGGAATCGAGAAAACCATCGAGTGGTTCCGCGAGCCACACAACCTGAAGCGATATCGGGCCGAGAGCTATGGCATCTAGCCAAACGAGGCGAGGATGAGCGAGGCAGCATTTATCGTGCTGGGCGGCGGCGGACATGCCCGAGTGGTGATTCATTGCCTTCAGACACTTGGACATCGGGTCGACGGCTACACCGCACTGCATGATCTGGGCGTCCAACGCGGTATCCCGTACCTGGGCACTGACCGAGAGCTGCCGCTACAGAGCCCGGGTGTCACGAGTGTCGCTATGGCGCTGGGCATTGGCAAGGTGACTGTTCAGACGCCGCGCCTGGCGCTGATGGAGGCCTTTCTGTCGGATGGTTTCCACTTTCCTCCCATCGTGGCGACACGTGCCGTGGTGCACGACGACGTGCAGCTTGGCGTCGGCACTGCGGTGTTCGACGGTGCGGTGATGGTGACCGGAACGCGAGTGGGGCGTGCCTGCATCATCAATACCAATGCCACGGTAGATCACGACTGTGAACTGGGCGATGACGTACATATTGCACCGGGAGCGATATTGAGCGGTGGGGTTCGTGTGGGGAGTCGCTGCCTCATCGGCACCGGGGCGCGAGTCATTCAGGGCGTGAGCATCGCAGCCGACTGTCTGGTCGCAGCAGGGGCCACGGTGGTACGGGATCTGGATGAGCCCGGAACTTACAAGGGAACACCGGCCAGGAGAATCGTATGAGCAAGGCAAAGCCGACCTTCGTGATTGCCGAGGCAGGGGTCAATCACAACGGCTCGCTGGATCTGGCATTGCGTCTGGTGGATGCGGCGAAAGAGAGCGGTGCCGATGCCGTGAAATTCCAGACGTTTCGTGCCGAGTCGCTGGTCACACGGCATGCCGACAAGGCCGCATATCAGCAGCGCAGCGTGCCGGGCGGAAATTCACAGCTCGAGATGTTGCGCGGACTGGAGCTGACTCTGAGCGACTTCGAGAAGATCCAGCGCCATTGCGAGAGCCAGGAAATCGAGTTTCTGTCCAGTGCCTTTGACGAGGACAGCATTCACTTCCTGGATGAGCTGGGCATGCGTTGCTTCAAGGTGCCTTCCGGGGAGGTCACCAACCTGCCTCTGCTCGAGTGCATCGGTTCCCTGGGCAAGCCGGTCATCCTGTCGACGGGCATGTGCTGGCTGAGTGAGGTAGAGATGGCACTGCGCGCTCTGGACGAGGCCGGTGCCGGCGAGATCACCCTGCTGCACTGTGTGACCGAGTACCCGGCACCCAGTGATCAGATCAACCTGGCCGCCATGGCGACCCTGCGCGATGCCTTCGGGCGACCGGTGGGCTACTCGGACCACACGGCGGGAATCGAGATTCCTGTTGCCGCCGTGGCACTGGGAGCGATCGTGCTGGAGAAACATTTCACGCTGGATACCCAAATGGAAGGGCCTGACCACGCGGCATCCCTGGCACCTGAGACCTTCCGCCTCATGGTGGACTCCCTGAGAAACGTGGAGCGAGCGATCGGCGACGGTCGCAAGCGTCCGGCGCCCTGTGAGCTGGCTAACCGGGAGCTGGTTCGCAGAAGCATTGCGACGCGACGCGCCATCTCGGCAGGCGAGTTGATCGACCGTGATCTGCTGGTATTGAAACGCCCAGGCAACGGCCTTTCCGCCGAGTGCCTGCCCCTGGTGGAAGGACGCCGCGCTCGGCGAAACATTGATGCCGACGAACTTCTCGACTGGCAGGACCTATCATGAATCGACGTCGAATATGGGTCGTGACCACCTCGCGAGCCGACTATGGTCTGCTCTACTGGCTGATGCGAGAAATCGACAAGGATCCCGATCTGGAGCTGCTGACGATAGTGACTGGCAGCCATCTGTGCACCGAGTTCGGCATGACGGCAAAGGAAATCGAGCGCGATGGCTTCAGGATTGATCGGCGTATCGAGATCATGCTTTCGTCCGATAGCCGCGATGCGATGGTCAAGGCAATGGGGCTCGCGCTGCTGGGTTTCGGGGATGCGCTGACCCAGGACGCGCCGGATATGCTGGTGCTGCTCGGCGATCGCTTTGAAATCGTACCAATTGTTCTGGCGGCAGTGGTCCATCGAGTGCCGGTGGTACACCTCCACGGCGGTGAAGTAAGCGGCGGTGCTCTGGACGAGTACTTTCGTCATGCCGTCACCAAACTGGCCAGCCTGCATTTCCCAGCGACGGAGCTCTACAGGCGCCGTATTCTGATGATGGGTGAGGCGCCTGCCAGAACCTATAACTTCGGGGCACCGGGGCTCGACCACCTTCACCGCAGCGAGCTGATGAGCCGGAAGGAGCTGGCTGAGGCGCTGGACATGCCGCTGGACCGCCCGACGGCCATGGTCACCTATCATCCTGTGACCGGGGAGCCGGACTCGCGAATCGCCGGTCAGATCGAGGCGCTGCTGGGTGCTCTTGAGCAATATCCTCAGCTCCAGGTCATCTTTACCAAGGCCAATGCCGACGCCATGGGTCGCTGGATCAATGAGCAGCTAGTTGACTGGTGCGAGCGTCACTCCGAGCGCGCCCGCTGTTTCGACAACCTGGGACATCTAGTCTTTCTCAGCAGCCTGAAGCATCTGGATCTGCAGGTCGGGAACTCGTCCAGTGGTCTGATCGAGGCGCCATCCTTCGAGCTGCCGGTGGTCAATGTCGGCAGTCGCCAGGAAGGACGCCTGCAGGCTGACAATGTCATCTCGGTGGAACCCGTGATGGAGGCGATCAGCGAGGGCATTTCGACGGCCCTGGATCCCGCCTTCCGTGTTCGTCTCAAGGGCATGATCAACCCCTACGATCGGCTGGGCGACGGGCAGATATCTCGTCGGATCAAGGACGTTCTGAAAACCCTTCCGTTAGACGATGCGCTCATGAAGAAGCCATTTCATGCCTTCGGGATGAGCACGTCACTGGAATCGCTGGAGAAGAACAATGCTTGATGCACTCTTGATCGGTGAACGGCGCAAGGTTCTGGAGGCCATGCAGCAACTGGAAGAGACCCAGCGCAAGATTCTCTTCGTTGCGGATGATGAGGGCCACCTGAGCGGCACCTTGACGGACGGTGACGTCAGACGCTGGATACTGGGGGGCGGCGATCTTGCCGGCGAGGTAGGGGATGTGTGCAACCGCTCCCCCTACATGATCTCTGATCACCAGCCGCATGATGCGCTCAAGCGCATCATGCGGACGCGACAGATCACCTCCGTGCCGATCGTGGATGCCGACAGGCGTGTCATTGAAGTGGTGTTCTGGGATGACCTGTTCTGTGACGACCTCCCTGTGGAAGTCGAGGCCGAGCCGCTTAACCTGCCGGTAGTGATCATGGCCGGTGGCAAGGGGACCCGGCTGGCTCCCTTCACCAGCGTGCTACCCAAGCCGCTGATTCCAGTCGGAGACAGAACCGCGATCGAGATCATCATCGACTCATTTACAGAATATGGTGTGGATGAGTTCTATCTCTCCGTCAATTACAAGTCGAAGCTGATTCAGGCCTACTTCGAAGAGCTGTCGCCATCTTACCAACTTAACTATGTTCTCGAGCAGGAGCCGCTGGGTACGGGGGGCGGCTTGCATGCCCTGTCGGGGAAAATCGACGGCGACCTGATCGTGACCAATTGCGATGTGATCATCAAAGCGGACTACCGTGATCTGGTGGACCATCATCGGAGTGAAAGCAACGACATCACCATGGTGGTCTCGCTGCGAAACTATGACATTCCCTATGGCGTCTGCGACATCGTCGACAACGGCCAGCTCTGTTCCATGCGTGAAAAGCCCAGCTACAACTTCCTGGTTAACACCGGGCTCTATGTCCTGCGCTCATCCACTCTTGAAATGATTCCGCCGAACCAGTTCTATCACCTGACCGACCTGATCGAAGAAGTCCGTCAGCGAGGCGGTCGAGTGGGAGTTTATCCGATCAGCGACAAGGCCTGGATGGATACCGGTGAGTGGCAACAATACTGTGAAACCATAGCCAGGTTAGCCTAGGCAAGTTCTGCATATATATACCAGTGTGAATAAGCTGATTCTCCTCACTTGGCACATCATTTCCCCGACTGTCTTTTGATTTTTTTAAGCCTCGGTTTTTATCCAGGCGGTTAAAAAGAGTGATAAAGCATGAGCCACGAACAGGGTGTCATCGCGGTGATTCCTGCCCGCGGGGGTAGCAAGAGTGTGCCTGGAAAGAACATCAAGGAACTGGGCGGCATACCCCTGATTGCCTGGTCGATTGCCACCGCTCAGCGCTGTCCTCTGGTGGATCGAGTCATCGTATCGACCGATGACGCCGAAATCGCCGACGTGGCAAGGCATTTCGGAGCCGAGGTCTATGATCGCCCCGCCCATCTGGCAACCGACGATGCTTTAGTCATTGATACGTTGCGCGACCTGGGCCGTCGACTGCAGAACGAGGGGGAGCTGGCCGAAATCATGGTCTTGCTGGAGCCGACCTGCCCGTTCCGCACCGTCGGGGATGTGACTGTCTGCATCGAACGCCTGATCAAGGAGAAACTGGACTCCATCGCTACCTTCAAGGAGGCCGAGCTCAATCCCCATCGGGCCTGGCGGGTCGAATCCGGAAGGCCCCGCACCTTCATCGAAGGCAGTGTGCCTTGGCTGCCACGCCAGCAGCTTCCAGTAGCTTACCAGCTCAGCGGAGACGTCTATGTGTTTCGTCATGCCGGTCTTGGGAGCGATATCCAGGGGCTGCTCTTTGGACAGTTTGGCGCGGTCATCGTCGAGGGTTGTAATTCGCTCGATATCGATAACGAACATGATTTTCTGCTGGCTGAAATGATGGTTAGGGAGATGGGTAATGAGTCGATCTTTGCATGAAATGATGGACCTGACCGGAAAGAATGCGCTGATCAGCGGCGGTGCAGGCTATCTGGGCATGGCCATGGGAGAGGTGCTGGCCGAGCTTGGGGCCAACGTGGTTCTGGCCAGCCGGGATGTCGACAAGTGTGCTGGTCTGGTCAGTCGTTTGAAAGAGCTGGGACCGACCGGTCAGCACCTGGGCATGGCTCTGGATGTTACCGATAGGGTGTCTGTGAGCCGTTGCCTCGACTCCATCGAAAGTCAGCTTGGTGGCCTGGATATCCTGATCAATAACGCCTGGGCTGGCAACAAGAACAGCTGGGCGAGTATCGAGGAAGATGACTGGTATCAGGATATAGACATCAGTCTCAATGCTGTCTTCCGCATGGTCAAGCTCAGCTATCCGCAGCTCAAGGCACGCTCTGGCTGCATCATCAATATCGCCTCCATGTATGGTCATGTGGCACCCGATTATCGGCTCTATGAAGGGACCGACCACGCCAATCCGCCGAGCTATGGAGCGGCCAAAGCTGGAGTGTTGCAGTTCACTCGTTATCTGGCCAGCTTCCTGGCCACTGACGGGATCCGGGCGAATGCGATCAGCCCCGGGCCCTTTCCCCATGAGATTACACGTGACAACGAAGCGTTCATGCAGCGGCTGATGGACAAGGCGCCGCTGGGTCGACTGGGACAGCCCGAAGATCTCAAGGGGGTGGTTGCATTGTTGGCCACCGATGCGGGGGCCTACATGACCGGCCAGAACCTCTGCGTTGATGGAGGGTGGGCTGTATGGTAACTCGAGGATGGCACAAGCAATAACAATGCCCATTCTTTAGTATTGATTGGCTTTAATATGAAGGTGCTATTGAAGCCTGGTTTGTCGGGAATTGATTGGTTTATTCGTAGTGATTCTCCACGTTTTTCGTTGAATTATGAACTTGCGAACTGAGCAATCGTCAAAGCCTGCGTCAAGCCATGAAGTGGCGCCAAGCTAAGAGGCAATGTGATGGTCACTCGCGTGGGAATATTAGGAATGAGTCCCGGGAATGGTCACCCTTTCTCGTTCTCTGCAATCATCAATGGCTTTTGTGAGGAGAGCATGAAGGCCTCGGGCTGGCCGGTCATTCATGACTACCTTCTCAAGCGGCGCCCAGAGGAATTCGGCATCGGTGACCTCAAGGTGACCCATGCCTGGACCCAGGACTCCACCGTGACGGCAGCGTTGTGCCGGGCCGCGCGGATTGAGCAGAGTGTAAAGCACCCCGAAGAAATGCTTGGTGAGATAGATGCGCTGATCCTTGCCCGGGACGATGCCGAGAGTCACTGGCCACTGGCGAGGCCCTTCCTCGAAGCCGGTTTGCCCGTATTCATCGACAAGCCTCTGACTCTGGACCGAGAGCAGCTCGAGGCATTTACGCCTTATCTCGAAAGTGGGCAGCTGATGTCCTGCTCCGGGATGCGCTATGCCCAGGAGCTGAGCGTGCTGCGCGATCAGCTGACCGACTACGGGACTCTCAAGCTGGTGCGCGGCACGATCCTCAATGACTGGGAGCGCTACGGCATCCATCTTCTGGAGGCTCTGTTGTCGCTGCTGCCGAGTCGCCCGGTCAGCGTGCAGGCGCTGCCAACTGGCGTCGAGTCGCTGCTGATCCGTCTCGAGGATGACACCCCGGTGATCATTGATGTGCTGGGTGATGTGCCCGCGATATTCGATATTGAAGTGATTGGCAGCCGACGGGTTAGCCGGCATTCATTACGCGATAACTTTTCGATGTTTCGGCAACTGCTGCTGGCCTTCTCGGATATGGTTGCTCGGCAAAGCCCAACCATACCGGCCGCTGAAACGCTGACGATCATGAATACGCTAATCGCAGGACGCGAAGCGCTCAGAAACGATAGGGAAATCGGTCTTGAACTGGCTTTCTCATGAAGGTCTGTCTGGTCAACGATACCTCCAATACCAGCAATTGGGGGGCTCGGGCCACTTCCGCCTCACTGAGAATGATGCTGGAATCAACGGGCGCACAGCTGGATAGCGTTATTTATGAATCGCGTTTGACCATTCCCCAGCGCCTGGATCACCCTGCTTTGATCGGCACTTCGAAATGGCTGGATAAACACCTACCAGAAAATCGTCTGGCCAAACGCATCAACCGGGGTGTTCATAACCGCCTCGCCAGACGCTACAAGGACACAGTTCCACGTACTTGGGACGACTTCCCGCGTCTTGCGCGCCAGGTGATGGAGGGGCGTGCACTGCCGGACGTCCTGGCGAACCTCGAGACCAGTGACCTGGTGATGATCAGTGGCGAGGGCTGTCTTTACGGCAACATTCGCCAGAGCCGCATGATTCTCTTCATTGCCTATCTGGCTCGCCATGAACTGGGTAAAAACACAGTCATAGTCAATCACAGCGTCGATTTTGAGCATCCGGTGCTGAAAGAGATGGCGCAACAGATCTACCCGCTGCTTGATGAGGTGATAGTCCGCGAGCCGGATTCGGCCGATGTGTGTGCAGAGTTCTGCGATCCGACCTTGGCTGCTGATGCTGCCTATGGAATGCCCCCTGCCACCGGCTTTAGCTGGCTGGAAGTCGCTGGTAGAGCCTGTTATTTCGACGGCCAGCCCTCACGAGCTCGCAACTTCGACCCTCGTGAGCCCTATGTTTGCGTTGGAGGCAGCTCGAGCCTTCTCAGGGGCGGGGCATCGGAAAAGGACCCTCTTCCGGGGTATCTGAGCCTGTGCCGGGAGCTAAAGGATGCCTTTGGTCAGGTGTTGCTGGTGGCGGCTTCCTGGCAGGACGAGAAGATTCTGTTGCAGGTTGCCGAAAAGCTGGACTTGCCGCTGTTGGGCGTGACTACACCTTTCCCGCAGGCCATGGATGCCATCGCCAATAGCTGGGCCTATGTGGGAGGCCGCTGGCATTCGGCGATATTCGCCCAGGCAGGCGGTACCCCAGTGATAGCACTGGGGGCCTATACCTCCAAGATGCGGGCTTTTCTGCACCATATCGGACAGTCCGGCGAGCCGCTGGATCCCTTCGAGCTTGATGTCACGGCTGCACAGGTTCGCGAGCGTCTTGAAGACATTCGCTCCCAAGGTGAAACGCTGCGTCGTGAGCTGCGGGAGTGCACCGCTGAGTTGAAGCGTCTGTCCTGGCTTAACGTGCGCCCCATCAAGGAGCGTTTGGTGGCCAGCAGCGCTTGATAGCCAGGAGCTAGAATCACATGCAAAAACACTTCGGACGGCTTTTCGATCTGGAAGGTCGGGTGGCCGTCGTTACCGGGGGGACCGGCATCCTTGGGCAAAATTTCTGCCGTGCTCTGGCCGAGTACGGCGCCCGGGTGGTGGTGGCAGACCTGGACGAGGCTGCTGCCCAGACGTTGGCCGACCGTCTCGAGAAGGAGCTCGGTACCGCCTGTCTGGGTGTGGGCTGTGATGTGAGTGACGAGGCGTCGGTAGAGGCCCTGGTTGAACGGACCTGCCAGGCCTTCGGGCGTATTGATGTGCTGCTCAATAATGCGGCCAGCAAGTCACAAGACCTTGAGGCCTTCTTTGCGCCGATCGAGACGTACTCTCTGGAGGAGTGGCGGCGGATCATGGCGGTGAACCTGGATGGAGTCTTCCTCGTGTCTCGGGCGGTAGGGCGCCGCATGATCGAGCAGGGCGAGGGTGGCAGCATCATTCAGACCGGTTCGATCTATGGGCAGCTTGGCGTCGATCCACGAATTTATGAGGGGTCCGAATATATGGGCGTCTCGATCAACACGCCGCTGGTCTACTCGGCCTCGAAGGCCGGAGTCGCCGGTCTGACGCGACATCTGGCGACGGTCTGGGCAAACCACGGCATTCGCGTCAACACTCTGGTGCCGGGCGGTGTGCAGAGCGGTCAGAATGAAGAGTTCGTGGCGCGCTATTCCGCCCGAGTGCCGCTGGGAAGGATGGGGAATAGCGAAGACCTGGCAGGTGCCGTGATCTATCTGGCGTCGGACGCATCGCGCTACGTCACCGGGCAGGCACTGGCCGTCGACGGCGGTTTGAGCGCCTGGTAGGTCAGCGTATCGGAATTGAATAGGGAAATAGACAGGGAGCAATAGATGAATCCGTTGACCATCGTGATGTACCACTATGTCCGTCCGATCGCAGAATCCCGCTATTCCGGTATCAAGGGACTGGAGCTAGAGCACTTCCGCGGCCAGTTGAACTTCATCGACCGTCACTATCGTGTGGTGACCATGGATGAGGTCATCGCTGCCAGCAGGGGAGAGGCGACGCTGGCGCCGCGCTCGCTGCTGCTGACGTTCGATGACGGCTACCTGGATCATCACGACCATGTGTTACCGGAGCTGGTCGCGAGAGGCTGGCAGGGCAGCTTCTTTCCCCCGGCCTGCGCTGTTCGTGAGCGGCGGGTGCTGGATGTGAACAAGATCCACTTCGCCTTGGCCAGCACCGAAGGCTCGGGTGACAAGGGTCGAGAAGCAATGATCAGCGAGATCCTTGCGGCAATCGATGAGAATCGTGATGCCCATCAGCTGCGTCCCTCGGCCGACTACTACAGTGAATTTGCCAAGCCGGGTCGATATGACGATCCACAGGTGATCTTCATCAAGCGCGTCCTGCAAAAAGGGCTGCCACCGGCGCTTAGCGAGCAGATCATTCACCAGCTGTTCCGCCGCTTCGTGACTGAAGACGAGGCAAGCTTCGCCGATGAGCTTTACATGAACTACGACCAGCTTGGGGCACTGCGTGATGCAGGGATGTGCATTGGCAGTCATGGCGACCAGCATCTCTGGCTGAACACCCTGGATGATGCCCAGCAGGCCGAGGAAGTCGAGGCGGGGCTGACGTTCCTTGATGAGCTGGGAGTACCGCGGCGCGACTGGGTGATGTGTTACCCCTATGGCGGTTACGACAAGCGTCTTCTGGAGCTGCTGCGCCGCCGTGGATGTGCGCTGGGTTTGACGGTGGAGCCAAAGTTGGCCGACCCCCTTCATCAGGATCCGCTTTGCCTTCCGCGAGTGGATACCAATGACCTGCCGGTGAGCGCTGACGCCTCGACAAGCGAGATGCCTTGGGTCCGGAAAGCCCTCGAGCCTTTCGACGAACACGACATGTCGACTGCAGGAGAGGTTACCAGTGACAGGATCAGTTGAGGTGTCAGAAGCCACCGATCTCATGATGACGCTGCTGCACGACCTGACGCCACTTAACCGTGCGGTTTGCTCCTCTGATGCCGACTTGACGATCGACTATCTGAAGAAGCTGCTGCCGTTCAAGGAACATGCCTATCCCTCAACTGAGGTCCACAACGGCTGGGTGATTCCGCCCAGCTGGGACGTCAAGGTCGCGACGATTCATCACCAGGGGCGACTGATCTACGACGGCAAGCACCATGCGCTCGGAGTGATGTCGCTTTCGGCGCCCTTCAAGGGCCGGGTGAGCAGAGAAGAGCTGCGTGCGCATCTTCACTATGATCATCGCTGTCCGGATGCGATACCGTTCCACTTCCGCCAGCAGTTTCGCAGCTGGCAGCGTGACTGGGGCTTCTGCGTTCCGCGCAAGTTCTATGATGCCCTGCCAGAGGGCGACTTCGATGTGTGTATCGAGACGGTGGAGGCGCCGGGAACGCTGCGAGCCCTGAGCTACGATCTGCCGGGCCGCTCGCCTGAAACTGTCGTGTTCGGCGCGAACCTGGATCATGCCGGCGTGGCCAACGATGGTCTTTCAGGTGTAGCCGTAGGTATTGCCCTGTTTCAGGCGCTGGCTCGCCGAGTAGCTCCCCTTCGATTCAGCTACCGGCTGGTCCTGTCCCCCGGCATCATCGGCAACGAATACTATCTGGGGCGCCTGCCCGAAGACGAGCGGGAGAACATTCTGGAAGGCGTCATGCTCGAAATGCTGGGATCCAGCACCGAGCTTGCCCTGCAGTTCTCTCGCGACCGACACTCCAACATCGAGCAGGCCCTGGCCGAAACGCTGGAGAAGCGAGGTGCAGAGCATCGTACTGGAGGCTTCGCCAGTTGGCTGATCAATGACGAGTACATCTGGGAGGCCTATGGCATTCCCATGGCTTCACTGTCGCGCTTCCCCTATCCCGAGTATCACAGCAACCGGGACTCGGTCGAGGCGATACGCCCTGAAGTCATGCTGGAGGCGCTTGAGGTGGTATCCGAGGCGGTTGATCTTCTCGAGTCGGGCAGCGTGCTGCATAAGCGCTTCAGCGGCAATATCTGCCT
>ERZ1032895.159-NODE-159-length-15381-cov-4.580517_pt1 | contig 15381 bp, 15 predicted proteins | sample MGYA00516687_ERZ1032895 | MGnify/ENA primary metagenome ERZ1032895 (study PRJEB33719, sample SAMN04261600) | wastewater metagenome | biome: rural village; feature: latrine urine exit; material: soil | place: El Salvador | collected 2013-01-14 ... | reverse complement strand
ACGTTACGGGAAATAATTAATACCCGACTCGGCGCACAAAGTAAACCATGGCTTCGCCGTATCGTCTGGCATCCACCACGTAGGTGTTCTCGGGCCATGTCGGCTCATCAGATTTCACGGCTTGTTCCAAAACGAAGAGCCCGTCGTCCATGAGCGCCTGAAAAGCTTGCGTGATAGTCACCAGCAGTTCATCTTGGTCTAGGTCGTAGGGCGGGTCTGCCAAGATGACGTCCCAGCTGGATTCTGGAGTCGTCTGCAAGAAGCGGTGGACTGGCATATGACTGATGTTGACGATCTGTTGCGCCAGTGCCTTGTTGACTATCGCAGCGTTTGCCTCAGCGACGTGCACGGCTGTCCGGGCGGACTCGACACCGGTGACTTTGACGGCCCCGCGGGAGGCTGCTTCCACGGCCAGACCTGCGGACCCGGTGTAAAGGTCCAGGACCGCATTGCCTTGTAGCCAATCCCGTGATTCCAACCATGAGAAGATGGCTTCCTTTGCGCGTTCGGTCGTGGGACGGGTGTTAGAGCCGGGCACGGATTTCAGTGGCAGTCCCCCGGCTTGACCGGCAACGATCTTTGACATCGGTTAGTTCTTCTCAAGGTAGTCGGATGATTCTAAGTGTGCTGATTCCCACTCTTCAACGGCCGCTATTAGTTGCGGGTATGCCGTGAGGTTCTCATCAGCGCTCAGTGCCTGATTGACCCAGCTGGCAGCGTCATTGATGAGTTCGGCGTGCTGGATCACGCGCAACACCTTCAACTGGCTTGCGTAGCCGTGTTGGGCGGCACCGAGTACGTCGCCTTCACCGCGCTGCTGGACATCGGCTTTGGCGATCTCAAAGCCGTCTTCGGTGGCTTCAATAATGGCCAAACGATCCAACGACGGATGATGGTCTGGCAGACGTGTGGCCAGGAAACAGCGGGCGGCAGCTTCCCCACGGCCCACACGGCCGCGCAGCTGGTGCAGGGTGGACAGGCCGAAGTATTCGGGATCCAGGATGGCCATCACGGTCGCGTTGGGGACATCGACCCCGACTTCGATAATGGTGGTGGCCACTAGAATGTCGATCTCACCGGCGACGAACTCCCCCATGATCTCATCCTGGGTTTGTTGGTCTTGGCGACCGTGCAGGCTATCGATGGTCGCGCTGGCAAAGACCGGGACGTTGCGCAGGGTTTCAGTGATATCGGCCACGTTGGCCGCGTGGGCATCTGACGATAAGTCGTCGGCGTCTTCGTGGCCTGCGGTATCCGACGGGTCAATCTTCGGGCAGACGACGAAGGCTTGGCGACCGGCGGCGATTTCTTCGGCGATGATTTCCCAGACGCGTTGGATGATGCGCGGGCCGTGGGCCATGCGTGCCAGATAGGTGGTGACCGGTTTACGGCCAGACGGCAGGCCGTAGAGGACTGTGACGTCCAGGTCGCCGAAGACCGTCATGGCGACCGAGCGTGGGATCGGGGTGGCGGTCATGACCAGCATGTGCACCCCAGGGTTGGCCTCACGGAGGGCCTCGCGTTGGTCGACGCCGAAGCGGTGCTGTTCATCGATGACCACCAGCCCAAGGTCGGCGAAATTCACGTGGTCTGAAAAGATCGCGTGCGTGGCGATGACAATGCCGGCTTGGCCGGTGGTGATCTTCAGCAGGGCTTCTTGTTTTTGTCCGGTGGTCATTGAGCCGGTGAGTAAGACCACCTCGGTGGCCGGTCCCTGCCATGAGGTTAGCTGCCCGGCGGTGGCCAGCGGGCCCAGCGTGTTGGTGATCGACCGGTAGTGCTGTCCGGCCAAGACTTCGGTGGGTGCAACCAGCACGGCCTGGGCACCGGCATCCACGACCTGGGCCATGGCTCGCAGGGCGACCAGGGTCTTGCCCGAGCCGACCTCACCCTGAAGGAGGCGAGACATCGGGTGTTCGGAATTCAGCTCGGCTGCGATTTCGGCCCCGGCTTCTTGTTGACCCGGGGTCAGTTCGAAGGGCAGCTGGGCATCCAGGTGCGCCAGAACGCCGGTGTCCGTGGGCGGGTAGGCCGTGGCCGGGATAACCGTGCGGTTGCGCAGGCGCCGGCGTGCTAGCAGCGTTTGCAGAATCAGTGCTTCCTGGGCGGCGAAGCGTCGTCGAGCGGCTCTGGCCTGGCCGAGGTCTTCCGGGCGGTGGATGTGTTGATACGCCACGGACAGGGGCGGGAGATCCCGATTGAGCGTATTCAGAAACTCCTGGGGCACCGGGTCGCTGATGGCCGCCCAGTTGATCGCGTCTAACACGAGTTCGATGGCAGAGCGGATGGTCCAAGACGGCAGTTTCGATTTGGCCGGATAGACGGGGATCGGGGCTAAGTCGGCGTCGGAGTGCTCGTGTTCTTCGGGCAGGACCGTGAATTCGGGGTTCGTCAGCGTCAGGTCGCCACGGTAAGTCGAGGTCTTACCGTGGAACATGGCCAGGGTGCCGGGGGTCAGCTGATCCTTGGCCGCATAGCCGTTGAAAAACGCCATGGACAGAGTGCCGGGCAGGCCGGTGTCGGAGGCCTCGTCGGAGACCGTGACATTCACTAGGATGCCCTTGCGGGCCTGCATTGGTCGGACCGTGTTTTTTTGCACTCGGGCGATCACGGTGACTTGTTCGCCCAGGGGCAGTTGCACGATGGGAGTTAGCTCGCCGCGTTCGATGTAGCGGCGGGGAAAGTAGTTCAAGGCTTGACCGGTGGTGGTGATCCCGAGGTGCTTTGCTAATTGCTCGGCAGTTTTGTTTCCGAGCAATGGTGCAAGCGGCTGATTGAACGGGTCCACTACTTAGGGTTCTCTGTGCTGAGCTTCTGTGATGGGCTGACACGAGGCATCAACATTGTTGCCGGTGTGCAGCGGGGTGATGGCCAGGTTCTCGGTGTCCCCCAGCGGCTGGATGAGTCGCATCGCGTCATCGGGTTCTGCCACGTGTACGTGGACGCGCCAGCGGATTCTGCCGTCATCATCTTCGATCGTATTGATCGGGCTCATGATGACCGAGTTGCCAATTTCGTTGAGCCCAATGCGCAGGGTTGCGGCATCCAGCGGGGTCAGTTGCAGCGAGCACATGACCTCATAGGCTTCGGCGACTTCCATGTCCTGGTGGACGTGCGGGTGGGCGACGTGGAAACCGTGGATCGAATCCAGGATTTCCGGATCCAGCGATTGGCCCTGAACGGTTGCGCGCAGGGAGTCAAAGACTAATAACAGCCCCGTCGCACCGGCGTCGACGACCTGGGCTTCGGAGAGCTGGGCCAGTTGGTTTTCGGTTTCTTCAACGGCAAGCCATACGGTTTCTACGATGCGCGATGTCATCTCGCCCAGCGTTTTGCGCGAGTTTTGGGAGTCCTCGGGCTGGTGGGTAATTGATGCCCGGAAGTTTGCAGCCGTGGCGGCGGCGGCATCCAGGATGGTCAACATGGTGCCCTCCTGGGGATCCGACAGCGCGGCCCAGGCGGAGGCGCTGGCGCGCTGCAGGCCCAGAGCCAGCAGGGGTGCGGTCAGGCGGGGGCCCTTGGTCAGCGGCTCGGCCAGCGCGTTGAGCATCACCGCGATCAGGGTCCCGGAGTTGCCCTGGGCGTGATCCAGGGCCGCGGTGGCAGCGGTGGCCAGGGCTGTGCCGGCGCTGGCATTGGCGTCGACGTCCTCGAGCGCACGGGTAGCGGCGGCGACCGTGTGGTAGAGGTTGGAGCCGGTATCGCCGTCGGGCACCGGGAAAATGTTGATCGCATTGAGCCGGTCGGAGTTATTGCCAAGCGCTGACTCGGCAAGCTTTAACCAATTGAAGATAAGCTTGGCCGACCCGTGGTCATTCTGAGCACCGGTAGTCAGTGGTGGTTGCGTTACTTCAGTCATAGTTTGGTCATTCCGTGTCCGACCCGTGTGAAGGGTCTACATCACATGCCACCATAGTATCGCGCCCGGGCCCTGTCACGTTGGCGCGCAGGACAAGAGCCGAAATTCTTGATGGCTGCCAGGGGCGAAAACTGCCGGGAGCGGACGGTGGGGTGTTTTAGGGTTAGGGGTATGTCGAAAACAACTCGTATCCTGCGTGGTGCCGCACTGGCTGCCGTGTCTGGTCTGACCTTGACGGCCTGTACTTCGATAGTTGCCGGGATTGAGGTTGCCCCGGATGCCACAAATCCGCAGTGTGCTGAAGCCATGGTCGCGATGCCCGAGGAGATCGCCGGGCATGAGCGTCGTCGGACGGATTCACAATCGACGGCCGCCTGGGGGGATCCTGCCGTGGCGGTGTTTCGCTGTGGCGTGGAGATTCCTGGCCCAACCACGGATGAGTGTGTTGGGGCCAATGGTGTGGACTGGGTTGTTCGCGAAGAGGGTACCAACTGGCGGATTACCACGTATGGTCGGGATCCGGCGATGGAAGTGCTCTTTGATGGTGAGCGGGTCGCTTCGTCGTCGGTGATGGTGGATATTAGCAATGCCGCGGCACGGATTGAGGCCGAGGGTGGGTGTACCGATCCGGAGGATGCCGAAGTTATTCCGGGGGTGGATGACCTGGAGGATCGGATTCCTGAAGGTGTTGCCCCGCAGGAAGGTCAGTAGCCCAAGCCTAGCCCTGTTGTGCTAGTTGCAGCAGGGTGCCGATGAGTTCGGGGTAGTCGATGCCGGTGCGCTGCCACATTTGTGGGTACATCGAGATCGGGGTGAAGCCGGGCATCGTGTTAATTTCGTTGATGATCAGTTCGTTGTCGTACGTGTAGAAAAAATCCACCCGGGACAGGCCGGCGGCGTCCACGGCTTGGAATGCGGTGACCGCCTGGGTGCGGACCAGCTCGGTGACGTCCTCGTCGAGTTCTGCCGGGCAGGACAGTTCGGCACTGTCCGCCGATTGGTATTTTGAAGTGAAGTCATAGAACTGGAAGTCTTGATCGTCGTCGGTCACGACAATCTCACCCGGGTAAGATGCCTTGGGTCTGGCACCGTTGAGACCATCCAGCACGCCGCATTCGATTTCGCGGCCCAGGATGCCTTGTTCGACCACGACTTTGGTGTCGTATTCGCGGGCGTGCTCGATGGCTTGTTCGAGTTCCGAGAGCATCGTGATGCGGGTGATGCCCAGCGAGGAACCACCGCGTGCGGGTTTCACAAACAACGGCAGTTCCAGGGTGGCGATCGCCTCGAGTGCCGCGGTGCGGTTGGTGCGCCAGTCCGCATCGGTCACCGTGACCCATGGGCCGACTTTCAGGCCGGCGTGTTGGAAGGCGATCTTCATGAAGTGTTTATCCATGCCCACAGCAGAGGCCAGGACTCCGGCGCCGACGTAGGGCACGTTGAGGGTTTCAAACAGTCCCTGGACTGTGCCGTCTTCTCCGTTGGGGCCGTGCAGCAGTGGGAAGGCCACATCGATATCGGCGATGACCTTGCCGTCGACATCGATCAGTTGAGTCGAAGAGTTCACCGAGCGCAGGGCCACCGGTGTGGTCGTTGCTGGTACTTCAGGCAGTTCATCGGACAGCGCGGTCGTGTGCGTCGTCTCGGTGGGGCGCTGGTTGATCAGGGTGGCCACCGACCAGGGTGCGTCCTCGGGTTGGTGGGTGCCGGCCAGGACCCAGTCGCCGTGGTCATTGATGCCTACCGGGATGGGCGTGTAATGGTCACGGTCCAGTGCGTTGAGAACCCCGACCGCCGTGACGATGGATACGGGGTGTTCTGGGGATTGGCCGCCGAATAGAACGAGAACGTTTTTGGTCACAGTCGTGCCTCCGGTTTTAGATCACGGCCGAGCAGCAGCTGGGCGATATCGGTAATTTCGATGGTGCCGTTGACCACGGCATTGACGGCTTCAGCGATCGGCATTTCGACTCCGACCGAGTGTGCCAGGGCCACAACGGCGCTGACGGATTTGATGCCTTCGGCGGTTTGGTGCATCTGGGCCACGACTTGATCGGTGGTGTGGCCTTGGCCGTAAAATTTGCCGGCCGTGCGGTTGCGCGATAGCGGGGAGGCACAGGTGGCTACCAGATCGCCGAGGCCTGCGAGTCCGGCCAGGGTGTCGGGGTGGGCGCCCAGCGCGGAGGCCAACCGGGTGGTTTCGGTCAGTCCGCGGGTGATGATCGATGCTTTGGAGTTATCCCCGAAGCCTTGCCCGTCGGTCAGACCCACGGCCAGGGCGATGATGTTCTTGACCACGCCGCCGATTTCTACGCCCACAACGTCTGTATTGCGGTAGGGACGGAAGTAGGACGAAGCGGTCATGGCCGCAACCCACTCGGCGGTGGGTTCGTATTGGCAGGCGATCACAGTTGCGGTGGGTTCCCGGCGCGCGATTTCTTTGGCCAGGTTGGGTCCGGAGACCACAACGAATTGTTCGGTTGGCAGGTTGAGTTCTTCGGTGAAGACTTTGGACATTGTCGCCTGGGTGGACCGCTCCAGCCCCTTGATCAGTGAGACCAAGATGGCGTCAGAATCAATATCTTCCGCGACGTTGGCGATCGTTTCGCGGGCCTGTTGAGCCGGTACGGCGACCACCACGAGTTCGGCACCGGTGACAGCTTCCACCGGGTCGATGGTCGCGATGATCGACTCGGGCAGGATCAGGTCGTCGAGGTATTCGCTGTTGAGGTGGTTGGTGTTGATGTCCTCAACGACCTCTTCGCGACGTGCCCACAGCCGGATGTCGATGGTTTCGTCTCGCTCGGTGGCGGCGTCGGCTAAAACTTTGGCAAATGTCGTCCCCCACGACCCAGCACCAAGGATTGCCACGGTTACGTGATCGGTGGTCATCGGGACTCCTTAGCGTTGTTGTGCCGGGTTGAAACGTTTCTCTGGTGGGGTTTCACCGCGGAGCGGTGCCATCAGGTCGGTGATCTCCCCCATGACCTGATCGGTGGCTGCGGCTAGATCCTTGGTGGTGGGCTGGTCCAGGTCGCGTAACCACGCCAGGTCGGACTCTGGGCCCACCCGGATGGCCGAGGTGCGCCGCGGGAAGACCTTGGGCACTTTCGCACCCTTTGGCAGGGTCTCATGGACGCCCCACTGACCGACCGGGATCACCGGTGCGCCAGTGGACAGGGCCAGGCGTATCATCCCGAGCCTACCAACCATGGGCCACATATCCGGGTCTTTGGTGGTCGTGCCTTCCGGATAGATGATGATGACCCCGTTTTCGGCTAAGACTTCTTCTGCCATTTTCAACGAATCGATGCTGCGTCCGGCGCGATCCACGGGGATTTGTTTCATCCAGTACAGCGACCGGCCAATGACCGGCAGGTCGAAGAGCTCTTTTTTGGCTAAAAAGTGCGGGATGCGCCCGGAGGTGTACACCATGTGCCCCACATACAGCGGGTCCAGGTGGGAGATGTGGTTGGCAGCGAGAATCATGCCGGTATCTGGCAGGTTTTTTTGGCCTTGCCAGTCGCGGCGCATCAGCAGCATGTTCATGGGCAGCACGATGGATGCCGCTGACGCATACACGGCACGCTGCCCCAGAGAATAAGACACTTGAGAGGGCTCTCCAGGAGTTAGTTCACTTTAACGGGGATTTCGATGTCTGCGCCGAGGCCTTCAAGTTTGTCGAAGAACTTCTCGTAGCCGCGATTGATCACGTCGATGCCGGTGGCGCGTGAGGTACCTTTGGCGGCCAGGGCGGCCAGCACGTGGGAGAAGCCCCCGCGCAGATCAGGAATGGTGAAATCGGTTCCGGTCAGCTCTGCTGGACCGGAGATGACCGCTGAGTGCAGGAAGTTGCGCTGACCGAAACGGCAAGGCACCGAGCCCAGACACTCGCGGTGCAACTGGATGGACGCGCCCATGCGAATCAGGGCATCGGTGAAGCCGAAACGGTTTTCGTACACGGTTTCGTGCACAATCGACACACCTTCAGCCTGGGTCAAAGCAACAACGAGTGGTTGTTGCCAGTCGGTCATGAACCCGGGGTGGACATCGGTTTCTAGGACCAGCGGATTCAGGTCCGCTCCCCCACGCCAGAACCGGATTCCGGCGTCGGAGACTTCAAAGTCGCCACCGATTTTGCGGTAGACGTTCAAAAACGCGGTCAGATCGCGCTGGGTTGCGCCATCAACGTAGATGTCGCCGTCGGTAACTAACGCTGCAGTGGCCCAGGAGGCGGTTTCGTTGCGGTCGTTGAGTGCGGCGTGGTTGTAGCCGCCCAGTTCCGGGACCCCTTCAATGCGGATGGTCCGGTCGGTCTGAACCGTGATGATCGCACCCATTTTTTGTAACACGTGGATCAGATCATGGATCTCAGGTTCCACGGCCGCACCTTTGAGCTCGGTGATGCCATCGGCTTTGACCGCAGTGAGCAGCACCTGTTCTGTGGCTCCCACCGAGGGGTAGGGCAGCTCGAGTTTGGCGCCGGTCAGACGAAACGGTGCACGAATATAGGTACCGGTGGGCTCTTTGGAGACTTCGGCACCGAATTGACGCAGCACTTCGAGGTGGTAGTCAATGGGGCGGTCCCCGATTTTGCAGCCCCCGAGGTCGGGGATGAATGCGGCACCGATGGCGTGCATCAGCGGACCACAAAATAGAATCGGGATGCGTGAGTCTCCGGCGAAGGCATCAATTTCGGCGTTATTGGCGGTTTTCAGCCCGGAGGGATCCATGTAGATCTCGCCGGCTTCTTTATCGTGCTCAACAATGACCCCGTGCAACCGGAGCAGCCCGGTGACAACCTCAACGTCTTTGATTTCCGGGACGTTGCGGATCACCGATGGTTTGGAGCCCAGTAAGGCGGCGACCATCGCTTTGGGGACCAGATTCTTGGCACCGCGAACGGTGACTGCCCCCTTGAGAGGTTTTCCTCCGTGAATGGTCAACACGTTAGACATATATGCTTCTTACCCTCCAGACCCCGTGACACGAGGTCGCTCGCAACCACCGGTGGCGCGCTGAATTACTTGGCAACGATCTACATTGTAAGCGACGAAGCCTAAACCTCGGAAAGTTTGGCCGGGAGCGTTTTAGGTTTGAAGCTGGGCCGAGTTTTCTCAAATTCGGTGATGTCTGCTTCGTTTCGCAACGTCAGCCCAATATCGTCGAGACCTTCCATCAGACGCCAGCGGGTGTAGTCATCAATTTGGAAACGTGTTGAAATCGGACCGCATTCGATCAGGCGATTTTCCAAATCGACGGTGACTTCCGCACCCGGGTTATTTTCGAGTTCTTTCCAGATGACTTCGACATCTGCCTGGTCGATTTGTGCGGCGACCAGACCCTGTTTGCCGGCGTTCGAGCGGAAGATGTCACCAAAGCGTGCAGAGATTACGGCTTTGAATCCGTAGTCGCGCAGCGCCCAGACGGCGTGTTCCCGTGAGGAGCCCGTCCCAAAGTCCGGACCGGCGACCAGCACGGTGCCCGTGGAATAGGGTGCTTTATTCAGGATGAAGTCTTCGTCGTTACGCCAGCGGGAGAACAAGGCGTCTTCGAAGCCGGTTTTGGTGATGCGCTTCAAAAAGTGTGCCGGGATAATCTGGTCGGTATCAACGTTAGATGCGCGCAGTGGAACGCCCACACCGGTGTGCGTTACGAATTTTTCCAATGACATAAATGTGTGCCTCTTTCGTATCGTGGGTGCAGGTTAGTTCGGTGCAACGATGTAGTCGGTGATCCCCAGATCAGATGGGGAGGCCAGCGTGCCGCGCACGGCGGTGGCTGCTGCGACCACCGGGGAAACCAGGTGGGTACGCCCACCTTTGCCCTGGCGGCCCTCGAAGTTACGGTTCGAGGTGGATGCAGCGCGTTCGCCTGGCTCCAGTTGGTCGGGGTTCATGCCCAAGCACATTGAGCAGCCGGCAAAGCGCCAGTCGGCACCGAATTCCCGGAAGATCTTATCCAGGCCCTCTTCTTCGGCCTGCAGGCGGACCTGCATCGAGCCTGGCACGACCATCATCCGGACGTTGTCGGCTTTCTGTCGGCCCTGAATCACCGCGGCCGCCATGCGAAGGTCTTCGATGCGAGCGTTGGTGCACGACCCTAAGAACACGGTATCGACCGGGATCTCCTTCATTGGGGTTCCTGCTTCTAAGCCCATGTACTCTAACGCGCGCTCTGCCGCGGCCTTATCCGAAGGGTCATCGAAGTCTTCTGGTCCAGGCACGGTATCCGATAAGAAGACACCCTGGCCCGGGTTGGTGCCCCAGGTGACAAATGGTTCGAGCTCATCGGCGTCAATGGTGATCTCGGCATCGAAGGTCGCACCGTCATCGGTGGCCAGCGATCGCCAGTACTCTACGGCTGCATCCCAGTCGGCGCCTTCTGGGGAGTGTGGCCGGCCCTTGAGGTATTCGAAGGTGGTGTCATCCGGGGCGATCATCCCGGCGCGAGCACCGGCTTCGATCGACATGTTACAGATCGTCATGCGCGCTTCCATGGACAGCGCTTCAATGGCTTCGCCACGGTATTCCAACACATAACCCTGACCGCCACCGGTACCGATCTTGGCGATCACAGCCAAGATGATGTCTTTCGACGAGACCCCTGGTTTCAGGGTGCCGGTCACGTTGATGGCCATGGTTTTGAATGGCATCATCGGCAAGGTCTGGGTGGCCAACACGTGTTCGACCTCTGAGGTCCCAATACCAAAAGCCAAAGCACCAAAAGCACCGTGGGTCGAGGTGTGCGAGTCACCGCACACGACCGTGGTACCGGGCTGGGTCAATCCCAGCTGCGGGCCGACCACGTGGACGATGCCTTGTTCGGCGTCGCCCAGGGAGTGTAAGCGAATGCCGAATTCTTCAGCATTGGCTCGCAGGGCGTCGACCTGCTTGCGCGAGGTCGGTTCAGCGATCATCTCGTTGATGTTCATGGTTGGGACGTTGTGGTCTTCAACGCCAATGGTCAGATCGGGGCGACGCACTGGGCGGCCAGCCAAACGTAGGCCTTCGAAGGCCTGCGGGGAAGTTACCTCATGCACCATGTGTAGGTCGATGTAGAGCAGGTCAGGGGTCTGAACGTCGCCCTGCTTTTCTCCTTCAACGACAATGTGGTCATCCCACACTTTTTCTGCCAAAGTTCGTGGCGTACTCATGAGAGGTATTCCTACTTTCTTCCGATCAAAAAGTCCTCGTGCCGTTAATCTTGCACTTGAGAGAAAAATTTGCCAAAGAGACCTCAAGTGTGTCTCAATAGATGAGACGACAATATCACAGTTTGAAATACTTAGCAGATTGGCTGAGGTGCTCGCATGGATAATCCATCAGGTGTTGGAGTGATTGATCGCTCGATAAAAATCCTGTCTCGCCTTGAGGAAGGACCCGCGACCCTGTTGGAATTAGTCGAGGCGACCGGCATTGCGCGCCCTACGGTGCATCGTTTGGCCGCGGCCCTGATTCATCACCGCATCGTCGCCCGGGATGAGATGTCCCGCTATGTTCTGGGAAAGCGCCTCAGCGAACTGGCCACCGCTGCCGGCACCGATCGGCTGACCACACTGGCCGAGCCGGTGTTGAATTGGTTGCGTGAGACCACCGGCGAATCGGCGCAGATCTTCCGCGCCTATGGCCAGAGCCGGGTCTGTGTGGCCTCGGTGGAACGCCCGATCGGTTTGCGTGACTCGATTCCGGTGGGCACCGAGTTTTCGATGAAGGCCGGCTCTGCCGCCCAGGTGCTGCTTGCCTGGCAGGATCACCTCTCACTGGCCGGCGGACTCCAAGAAGCCGCATTTTCTTCTGCGACCCTGGCCTCGGTGCGACGTCGAGGCTGGGCGCAATCAGTCGGCGAGCGCGAAGCCGGTGTCGCGTCGGTGTCGGCTCCAGTGCGGAATGGTCAGGGCCCGGTGATTGCTGCGATCTCAATTTCTGGACCGGTTGAGCGTCTGACCCGCAATCCTGGCCGCTATCACGGCTCCACCGTCGTCACTGCCGCGAATCGACTGAGCAAGATCATCGAGTACGAAGGCTAGAAGTGATCCCACCCGGTGATCTCCGGCCGCTCCTGAGGTGCATTGGTCAGTCGGCCAATGATTTCCCATCCTGTCGGCACGTCACGTTCGGGGTTCAGTACGGCTAAGAGTCCGTAGTCCTCTCCCCCGGTCAGCACCCATTGCGTTGGATCGGCGTCGTAGTGATCGGCCAGTGGCTGCAGTTTCGCGGATCTGCGTGCCACCCAGTGCGGATCGATGTGGGCATGCAGGTTATTGGCTGCTGCCAGCCGGTCGGCGTCGGTATAGATGCTGTCGGAGACATCCATCATCGCCGAGACGACACCTGCGACCTTCGGGCCCTGGTCCAAGGGCGGTCGGGGCCGGAGGAAGAGCCGCAGGGCTTGCACCGCTTCGCGTCCCAGCTGATTGCGTGCCCCCTGGGATGCGACCATATATCCGGCATGAGACATTCCCGCGTGGCCGGTGTGAATCAGATGAAAGCCTGTAACATCCTCGGCAGCCTGTCGCAGCACTGGTTGACCACTCAAGTTAGCGGTTGCGGTCATGGCGGTAGCGATCGTATCGGCCCGCGTCAGATCCCCACCGGAGATCACCGTCTGCTCGGCATCTAACCATCGGCAGGCATTGGCGATCCCGCGGCCGAATTGAAACACCCACGCGGCAGGCGTCGTCGTCGGCATAGCTAGCGACACGCTGACAGATGAGGCCACCCCGCCCATGGCATTCATATCGGAAAGATTCTGTGCGGCAAGTTTCCAGCCCGTCGAGTACCCGGTGTCGGTGATGCCCGAGGGCCAGGTGCGTAAGAAATGGTGGCCTTCATTCATGGCATCGGTGGCGATGACGAAGTTGCCCCCGGGGGCGGGGATGATGGCGGCGTCGTCGCCTGGCCCGATGACCCCATCGCCCCTGGTGAGTCCCTGATAGCTGGCGGACAGCAAGTCTAGGATGCCGGCTTCCCCGAGTTCGCCGACGGTGGTGTGGTGCAGGGCTGATGAACGCATGAGTTCTAGGGTACTCAACCCGGTGCGGCTCGCGTACCGATCACTCATTGTCACCAGCCAAGCAGGCGACGGGTTACTCGTGGTGGAAGCGGTGGGGACAGTATTATGAAGCCATGGATGCTTCCTCGACTCGTCGCTTAGCGGCCTATGGTTTATGCGTGCGTGATGACGCCGTGCTGCTGGTGCAGGTCAAACACCGGGATGGGTCCCGGTCGTGGACGCTGCCGGGCGGTGGCGTGGAGCCGTTGGAAGATCCGTTCGACACGGTGATCCGGGAGTTCAATGAAGAAACCGGATACACCGCGACCGTCCACAACCTGCTGGGTGTTGATTCGCGGGTCATTCCGCCCGGTGAGTCCTGGAGGCGCCTGGCCCACCAGAATATTGGGATCTTCTACCAGGTGGACATCATTGGTGGGGCTCTGCGGCAGGAAGCCAACGGTGACACGGTGGATCCGACCTGGGTGGCTCTATACGAGGTCGACGGCTTGGAGCGCTCGTCGCTGGTGGACGTGGGACTGCGGTTACTGCGCGATCGCCCGATGACCGGCCATGTGGCGTCGGTGCCAATCGGTGGACCGATCCGGCACTGAACAGCTCTAGGCCAAAACCCCTTCGGTTTTCAGGAGCGCTGCCAGCTGGGCGGCGCCGTGTTTGCCCATCACGATGTTGTAGTGGTTGACGTCCTGGATGCTGGCATGACGCACCTGCGGGTAGGCGGTGAGCAACTGGTTGAGGTGGTCGGGCGCGTAGAGCCCGGGTGTCTCGTTGAAGAGCCCGCGCGGGCAGGTGATAAACAGGATCGGCCCGGGGGTTTCTTGCAGTGCTTCAAGGACCGTGGTGCCCTGGACTAGATCCACGGTGTCATCTCGAGCGGCCGCATATGAGGTGGCCGGTGTGAGGTTGCCGTCGCAGTTGTTGAGGTCGTAGGCGAAGTAGGCATCGTAGTGGGGTTCCCAGTGGTCGCAAAAGCCCGGGTGTGCCCGCCAAAACTCCAGGTACTCATCGACCGAGCCAAAGGTTTTCGCCAAGCGTTCGGCGGTCGGGCCCAGGATCAGCTGGATGACCTCATCGGCGTCGAGCCCCACCGGGACACTCAGCGGCAGTCCGCCGTCGACTAATACCAGCTTGGTCACCCGGTGCGAATACCGGTGCGCGAACGTGATCCCAACAAAACCACCCATCGAGTGTCCGATGACCGTGGCCTTGGAAACACCGAGGGCTTGGAGCACATCGGCCATGTCCTCGGCGTGCTGCTGCATGCCGTAGGGTCCGGGCAGGGTGGCGCTGCGGCCTCGGCCACGCAGATCCGGTGCTACGACATAGAAGCCGGTAGCGGCAAGTAAGGGCGCAAATTCGTCCCAGGCCCGATGCGAGGCGGTCACCCCGTGGATGAGCAGCACTGCATGTTCCGCAGAAGCAGAACCCCAGGTCCCGACCGTCAGCTCTCCGCCACGCACCGGGAGTTGTTGGATCGTGGTGTTCATCGGGCACTCCACCCGCCGTCCATCGTGTAGGAGGCACCGGTGACCATACGGGAAGAGTCTGAGGCGAGCCAGCCAACCAGTGAGGCCACTTCTTCGGGTTCTAAGAGTTCTTTAACCGCGCTTTCGGTGAGCATGATCTGTTCGACCACTTCATCTTCGGCAATGCCGTGGATTCGTGCTTGGTCGGCGATTTGTTTTTCCACTAGCGGGGTGCGCACGTAGCCGGGGTTGATGCAGTTACTTGTGACTCCGTGTGGACCACCTTCCAGGGCGGCGACCTTTGAGAGGCCTTCGAGGCCGTGTTTGGCTGAGACGTAGGCGGATTTGAAAGCACTGGCACGAATGCCGTGCACACTGGAGACGTTGATGATGCGACCCCAACCGTGTTCGATCATGTGCGGCATGGTCGCCCGGATGAGCAAAAAGGGTGCTTCGACCATGATGCGGTGGATCAACCGCCAGCAGTCCGGGTCGAATTCGGTGATCGGTGCGACGTGTTGGATCCCGGCATTATTGACCAGAATGTCGACCTCCAGGCGCAGATCATCCAAGGCTTTGGTATCGGACAGATCGATCACCCAAGGGATACCGCCCACCTGCTCTGCGACCTCGTGCGTGGCTTCGGGATTCACATCCGCGATGGTAACCGTGGCACCAAGCGAAGCCAGCTGCTGGGCCACGGCTCGACCGATCCCGCTGGCCCCGCCCGTCACCAGAGCGCGTTGTGCTGTTAGGTCGGTCATGATCCCTCTTTCTGTCGTGGTGCCAGGGCGTTGTTGATGAACTGCATCATTTGGTCCAGGCGTTCTTCGGTCATTCCGTCGGCTTCCCACAGGATGTACCGCATACCGAGCAGTTCGCCGATGCCCATCAGTGCCCAGGCCGAAGTCTCTGGGTCGAGGCCGTCATCAATTTCCCCGAGGGCCGCAGCACGGCGTAGTCCTGCTTCATAACCCTGGGTGATTTTTTCATAATGACGACGCATGGCTTCGGGTGCCACGAACTCAGCTTCACGGATCA
>ERZ1032895.158-NODE-158-length-15383-cov-5.576266_pt1 | contig 15383 bp, 13 predicted proteins | sample MGYA00516687_ERZ1032895 | MGnify/ENA primary metagenome ERZ1032895 (study PRJEB33719, sample SAMN04261600) | wastewater metagenome | biome: rural village; feature: latrine urine exit; material: soil | place: El Salvador | collected 2013-01-14 ... | reverse complement strand
CCCAGCACAAGCCCGCCAGCTGCTAGCGCTTGGAATTGCCGACGACGCCGACGCGCAGCATGGGCACGTTGGCGTCGTCGTTTTCCGCGCCGGGTTAGCGACGGTTTGGTGGCAGAGTCAGGTATTGACATTGTCAAAGACCGGTGTCTTACTCGACCGAGGTACCTACGAACTCCCAGTACGCCTGCGTGACGTCGTTTTTGGCGAGGTTCTCCCCAGCGGTGACCTGGAAACATAGGGTGACCGGGGCGCCGGCACTGCTCTCGGCCCCAGGGGTGAGCGCGAACGGGGTGGTTGTGCCCACGGTGCCAAGCTGGGTCTCTGCAGCGATTTCGGTGCCGGTAGCACCCGGAGTGCAGGCGGTCACATCGTCGACCAGGATGATGCTGTAAGTCAGGTTGTTGGCATTGGCGTTGTTGTCTGTGTGCAGCGTCGCCACTGTGAGCTCGACAGTCGCGTTATAGGTAGTCGCGGCATCCAGACGCAGCACAAATGGTGCGGCCACCGTATCGTTGGGTGCCATATTGTCTGTACCTGGCAGGTCGAACCTTAGAGTTGCGGCATTGCCCTGAGAGGTGTGATCGGTGAAGGATTCCTCTTCCCCGTCGACACTGGATTGAATATTGAATGAACCGGCGCCGAAGGTACCGGTCGCCCATTCCTGATCAGTCCAGGCTGCCAGAGTGATTGCAGCGCCCACACCGAGGACTAGGCCTCCAGCGAGCAAGGCGCGTACTTTTCTAGAAGTCTGCTTTTTCGGTTCGGTAACGGATTAGGACATGATGTCTCCTCTAGCAGGTGTGAGATGAACATGTCGGGTCAACGACACGGTGGATGCCAGCACATCCTGCTGACATCCACCGATAACGTTACCTGATACTTGAAGCTACTAGCGAGTGATTTTCGTCACCTTTGTTTGATTCTGTGTGCCGCTGACCTGGATTATTGTCGGGATGGTGTACCCGGCCGCAGCGTTACATCACCGGCGGCAATGTCGACGGTGAGCCGGTTGGCCGCATCCGGAGCGGTCCGGAGATTGTTGTTGACGCTACCTGCGGAAGCATCAGTAGCCACGGCGTATTCGGCGTCGGGCAATTCGAGGATCAGCTGACCGGCACTGACGTCAATTTCGGTTGTGGTCGGTGCTGTTCCGGTGAGTTCAGAATCGATCCGTCCGGCAGCGACTTCAAAGGTAGCGGTTTCAACGTCGGCCAATTGTAGGTTTGCATTGCCAGCGTTGACTTCGGTTTGCAGTGCGCGAGCTGCGCCGTCGACGTTGATTTCTCCGGCGTTGAGTTCAACTGCGAGTTCATTGAAGTTGCCCGTGGCATCAAGGCGTCCGGCGTTGAGATCCAATTCGGCGTTCAGGCTACCGTCGTTGAGTTCCTGGGGCAGCGTCACGGTGACTTCGGTGCCTTCACAGTTGAACCAGCACCAGGAGAACCAGGTGTCTGGGGCATTGATGGCCAGGACTTCATCGCGGCGAACGAGTTCCCAACGGTTTGCGTGCTGGCCGGTGGCGTCCAAGGTGGCCTGATCGACGTCGTCGAACACAATATTCACATTGCCTGCATTGGAATTCAGATCCAATTGCGTTACACCGGTGGCGTTGGCCGTTTGGCTGGCCGAGCCCTGCGAGGACTGGCCGACGATCGAGGACAACAAGGTGGTCACCAGGATACCCACCAGGGCGATACCGCCGACGACGGCAAGAATAATCATGATGGGTTTGGTGGCCCCGGAGCGTCGAGGTTCTGGGCTGGGTGGGGCTGGTGGTTCGGGATATGGGGTGTGGGTGCTCATGACTAGTCCTGTCGTGGCTGCGGGGTGGCGGCCTGGTTTTCGATGTGTGCCAGGGCGGCTAAAACGCGGCGGTTGCCGGTGCCGTCGGCTTCAAGTTCAAGTTTTTGGAAGATCGCGGTGATGTGCTTTTCGACGCTGGCTTCCGAAAGGTGCAGCAGTTGCGCGATGGCCTGGTTGGATTTGCCTTCGGCAACGGCCGCTAGCACGGTGCGTTCTCGGGCGGTCAGGCGCTGCATGCGGTTGTCGTGATTGGATCGGGTCAACAACTGTGCCACCACTTCCGGATCGAGGATGGTGCCGCCGGAGCGGATTTGTTCCAGCGAGTCCACGAAATCCGTGACGTCGGCGACCCGGTCTTTGAGCAGGTATCCCAGGGCCGGAGTGTGTGCCGAGATCAGTTCGGATGCATAACGTTCTTCAACGTACTGGGACAGTACGAGCAGCGGCAGGTCGGGGTATTGCTGGCGGATCCGCAGGGCCGCCCGGATGCCTTCATCAGAATACGTGGGCGGTAGGCGCACATCCAGGATGGCCAGATCCGGCATGTCGGCTTCTAGTGTGGCGAACAGTTCGGTGGTGTCCGGCAACGCCGCTGAAACTTCGTGGCCGGAGTGTTCCAGCAGGCGAACGAGGCCTTCGCGCAGTAGGACGGAGTCTTCACAAATTAGGATGCGCATGGCACGCTCACTTCCAGTGCTGTTGGGCCGCCGACGGGGCTATCTACCTGCATCGTACCGCCGGCTGCCACCACCCGGTTGCTGATCCCATCCAGTCCGCCCCCGGGGACTATTCGGGCGCCGCCGGTGCCGTTGTCTTCGACACGAGCCCAGATATAAGGACGGCCGGCGTCGTCGTCGCGCATGCGCACGGTCACACGGGCTTCGGAGGCGCGGGAGTGTTTCGCGGCGTTGGTCAGGCCTTCGGCGATGGCGAAGTATACGGCGGCTTCGGTGGCCCGATCACACCGGTGGGGGAGCCGAACGTCCAGGTTGACCGGAATGTGCGATCGTCCGGCGACTGCGGATAGGGCGGCATCTAAACCGCGATCATCTAACACCGAGGCGTAGATGCCGCGGGTGAGCTGGCGCAGTTCGGTGATGGCCGATTTTGTTGAGGTGTGGGCCTCATCGATGAGCTCTTTTGCCTGTTCGGGGTTGGTGTCGATGTGTTGTTTGGCCAGACCCAAGGTCATGCCCAGCGAGACCAGGCGGGGTTGGACGCCGTCATGGAGATCGCGTTCAATGCGGGTGCGTTCCACTTCAGCGGCACGCATCGCGCCTTCGCGCTGGACGGTCGTGGTGCGCACGCGTTCGGTCAGATCGGATTCGCGAGCGGTGGCCCCGATAATCGCGGTGGCGATGGTGCGGTGCAGGAAGAGCAGCCCGACGATCACACCGGCGCAGACCACAGCCAGGAGCAACAGCAGCGGCGCATATCCGGATTCAATCTGGATGCCGAATGCGGTGGTGACGGTGTCAGCATCGATGAGTGGCGAAAATGAGGCGATGATCAGGGCAATCATCGCACGGAACGCGCCGATCATGATGGCACCCATCAGCGAGGCAAGCACGAAGTTCCCCAGGGCCGCCCACATCCGACCGTGCACGAAGTTAGCCCCGAGGGATTTGAGATAACTCCCGAAGGTCGGTTCGGTGCGGGGGCGCCATTTCAGCGGATGCGCGGGGATGTTGTAGAGGCTTGCGACGCGTTCAATCTCGAGCCAGGCCAGGCCGAAAAGCACATAGAATACGCCCAGCAGCACAATAATGCCGACGCCGAATACGAATAACAGGCCGACCCCGACACCGATGGCGGCGGCGAGCAGTCCGAGGACCGCCCAACCGAGGGTGCCAAGCACTGCCAGATGCAGCAGGGTGAGGCCCAGTCGAAGTGGCGGGCGCGAGGTGGGGTGCACCTCGGAGGATGGTGTTGTTGAAGTCATGCTTTAACAGTATGGTTCCGCGCGGTCAAGGAACACCGAGAAAGCCGGACACTTTGATTATGGAAAACCCTACCCTTTGGATGTCTGACATAGCTGTCCAGATCGTCAGGTTATGCCACTGTGATGACGCCGTCCTTAGCCGGTGTGCTGGTCCAGAGTTCGAATTGGCGCCATCCGGGTGGCGCTGCCATTTGCGCGTACCCCTCGATTATTGCCACTGCGGGAAACTTTTGGAACTGCGTAGCAAATGTCCTATGCCAATTCGTTGTTGGGCTATAAGTCTTGAGCGAATTCGCAAGAATTGATACCCACGGATAAAGCTTACTACGGTTCGTATCTTTCATGTCTTGGAGATGGCTTACTTCGTCGCCTACGACCCCGGCCGGTAAATGCCTCAACGACGCAGAGAGGCGTCTGTTCCAGACTCTGTTGTGGTGAGCAACGTGATTTCTCAGGATGCCCAGTCCATATAAGACACCATGAAAGAGGCGACCATTCGACACGCCAAAACGACGACTAATTTCTGTCTGATCCGCACCTTTGAGGAGTTTAAATAGACGCACTAGAGAACCAAAGTCTAAGACTTCAACAGCCATCCAAATTGGAACCTCTGACGAGTATTTAGCAGTGAAGTGTTGAATGAAGTCCTCAGACTTGCTTCGGCTGATTTGCTTGTCATAGAGGTCAAGCCAATGATCGAAATTATTCGAATATTGTTTTTCGAATTTCTTGCTTGGCAATGCACAGCATTCCTTCTGATCTAAATGTTCTTGCATGGTGTGGGCAAATGGCGAACGCATGCCAAGCACATAGGCCAATTGAAAGCGGAGCGATAACTCGAGTTGCGCTAGACCGACGAATAGCACGGCACGTAGCTTTTGATCAAAGTTAGCAATCGCGACGGCATCGGCCAGTTTCGCTTTTGGTAAGAATGTTGATGCACGGTACTGCCAGCTTGTCTCCCGAGGTTCATCCTTTTCAAGCATCCGTCTGAATGGATACCAGTAGGCAGATAACGTGTAGTAGCTGTAGTCGTGCAAAATCTGCATGGCTGCTTCACGCGAACCACAATCAAGACCTCGACTTTGCAGAAGGTCAGCCTGTTCTGAAAGAGTCTTATGGGTCTTACGATAAGGGATTTTCATGCAAAATATTCTATGCAATAGAAAACCGACCCGTAACTCATGACGAGTAAGAGGGGTCGGTGTGTATGCGCCTAACTATACCGCGCGACTGTTCATTCTGTCCATTTCGGCAGGCTGCCGCCACAATTGCTGCAGACCGCGGTGCAGAGTTCGCATATTGTGCTGTATTCAGCGGGATATAGATAATTGCAAACTCGAGAGTATTTCATTGGGCGCTGCTGCGGGCTAGGTACTGTGGAAGCTATGGCATCTGATTTCGATATAGCCCCCTATCCACCCGATCCGCACTTGGAGTACTTCGGTCGCCTGAACATCGAAGTGGCCGCCCCGGTCCCAGTCGGGCGCACACACACCGGCCAACGCCGGGTGATCCCGATTACCGGTGGCAGCCTGAGCGGACCAAAGGTTTCCGGCACCATCCTCAACGCCGGAGCAGATTTTCAGGTGATCCGCAGCGCCACCGAATCGGACCTGGATGCTCGGTACGTCATTGAACTCGACGACGGTGCACGCCTGTTCGTCATGAACGTTGCTTACCGTACCGGTTCGGCCGAAGACATCGCAGCCCTTGCCGAAGGGCGCGAGGTGCCGGCTGAACGGATTTACTTCCGCTGCGCACCCCGCTTCGAGGTAGCTGACAGCCCAACCTCGTCATGGCAGTGGCTGGAATCCACCGTCGTCATTGGTTCTGGCCGACGCGAACCCGACGCGGTGATCATCGATTTGTGGGTTGTTCGTTAAAACCGTGGTGGCCGGCCCGTATTGGACCGGCCACCAACGTGGGTGTTCTAGTTGGCGTAGGCCATCGCGTACCCGACTTCAGCCAGGCGGTATTCAGCTCCGGCGTCTAGCAGCGTATCCCACAGGTATTGGCCCGAGGAGCGCTCGCAGTGCACCAGGTAGCTGAGCGTGCCATCGACATCGTCGCGAACGATGTCTGTGACCACGCCGGCGACGCTGCTACGCAGTGCCGAACCATCCGGGACGATGTCATCGGTCAGTTCTAGCGAGCACAGCTTGTTGAGCAGTGCGGCTGCTTCATTGCCGGTGATCCGGAACAGCGCCCGACCGTGGGTCAGGTCGACCACGGTGGTGAGCTCATTGGCATTATCAGCCATGTGCTGCAGTTCATTGAGCATGGTCTGCTGGGATCCTGGCTCGCCCAGGATGTACCACTGCCCTGGCCCGGAACCGACCACCAGTGTGCCGTCTTGGCTGCGATGCGTGCGACCGAAGCTGGCCTGGAGTTTCTCAGCGGTTGAACCGGTAAACGAGCTGCGAACCTCAAGCTTGGTCATCACGCTCTGGTCCTGGATCGTCAGCGGACTAGATGCGGGACGTGCTGATACTTCCCAGCCGGCCAGCAGAGTCTTCGCCTCACCGACGCGTACCGGGCTGCGACCGATGGGTTCACCGACCTCAACCTGGGCTTCCGGCTGGCTGTCGTTATCCAGTCGGATGCCTTCCGAATCCACGGCGGTGAGCCCTTCCATGATCTTGCCCTGGATGGTGCTGCCATCGATCTGACGAATCGTGACGATGGTGCCGGGCTCGGCCAGGGACTGATCCACCTGAGCTAAACAGATCGACCGGCCCAGGGTAGGGGAGAACCGCGAGGATGTGATGCGCCCGGCGATGGTGCCATTGCCAAACAGGATCTGGCTTGCCTCCTCCGGGATCACGTGTGACTCAGACGGCTGCACAGCAACCAGCCGCAAACCGGTCTGGTTTTCGTGCTGCCAGGTCAACTCGGTTTTGCCCACGAAGTCGTCTTTGTCCAGCTTGATCGCCCAGTCGAGTGCGGCACTGTAGGCCTGGGTCAAACCGTCAGTGTCCTGCCCGACGATCAAATGCCCGGTTTCCAGGCGCAGGATGCGCTGAGCTTCAACACCAAATGGACCAACGCCCAAGTCCTTGCCCACTTCTAGCAGGGTCTCCCAAACGTGCAGGCCGTAGGCGGCTGGCACATGGATTTCGTAGGACAGTTCCCCGGTGAACCCGATGCGCCACAGAATGGAGTTCTCCACGCCGGCCACCGTGCCGGTACGGACCTCCATGTATTTGAAGGCGTCTCCAGAGAGATCAACATCCGTCAGGCGCGACAGTAGCGTGCGTGCATGCGGACCGGCGATATTGATACTGGTGTAGGCGGTGGAGACCGGGGTCGCGTTGACTTCCCACTCTGGGTGGAAAGTTTGCAACCATTCTTCAATCCAATCCCACACCCGGCCGGCACCACTGGTGGTGGTGGTCATCAGGTAGTGGTCCTCACCGAGGCGGGCGGTCACGCCGTCGTCCATGACCACCCCGTCCTCAGAGACCATCACACCGTAGCGGACTTTGCCGATCGCCAGTTTCGACCACTTATTGGTGTACAGCAGGTTCAACAGTTTCGGAACATCCGGGCCGCGCAGGTCAATTTTGCCCAGCGGGGAGACATCGATGATGCCCACCCCGTCGCGGACCCTGCGGACCTCAGCCTGCGGGTCCCCGTAGTGTTCGGGACGAATCCACTGACCGGCAACCATCGGCTTGGCACCGTGAGCCTCGTGCCACGACTGGATCGAAGAGTACCGAATCGGATCGTACTTCTGACCGGCCAAGGCACCCAGGGTCACCGGTGCATACATTGGGCGCCAGGTGGTGGTCCCGGTTTCGGCAATGGTCTTGCCGGTGGCTTCTGCAACCACGGCGATGAAGTTGACCAATTCGATCTTGCCCTGCAGCGGACCCATGGTCACGGTGGTAAAGCGTTTGACCAGTTCGGCCGAATCGTAGCCCTCGGCCACTGCGGCCTGCAGGTCAGACGAGGTGATGTCCTCGGAATAGTCCACGAACCCGTGAGTCGATGAACGGAACAATTCAGGATGCTGCGGCACCGGGAGCGGTTGTACCTCGGGGAGGTTTTCTGCGCTCGGGGCTTGGCTTTGACCTGCCACGGTTGGGGCAGACGCGATCTTCAGGCTGCGCTGGGCCAGGGCGTGGGCCGCGGCGCGGGCGCCAACGGCAGCACCGTGCTCGCGTAACTGCTCCACAGTGCCGTCCCCGGAAATCCCACCGGCAGCGTACACGCCCTCCTCGGTGCCACCGGGCAGGAAGCGGGCTGCTTGAGGTTCGTAGTACGGTTTGTCGCCGGACATATTCAGCAGCGAGGTGGGCGCGGTCCACCCCACCGCGGTGACGAGCAGGTCTGCTGCGATCTTCTGGCCGGAGGATAGTTCCACAGATTGAACGCGGCCGCGACCGGTCGCCCGGACCACCGTGTCACCTTTGCGGGCGTCGACGACGGCGACGACCTCCACCCCGGCGTTCCGCAGGTCTTCGACTGCGGCATCGCCTTCGGGGTTGGCGGTGACCACTACAGCGCGCCCACCGGGGCGCACCGAGTAGAGATTAATCAGGCGGCGGGCTGCCGTGGAGAGCATGACGCCGGGCAGGTCGTTGCCTTCAAACACATAGGGACGTTCCAACAGGCCGGCGGCGACCACGAGACTGCGAGCGCGGGTCTTGATCAACCGTTCGCCCATGCCTGGTTCGGGAGACCGTTGCACAACGGCCAACCAGTTGTCGTCGTAGCGGGCGGCAACCGTGGTGTTGGTGTAGACGGTGATATTGGGGTTGGCGGTGACTTGGGCACGCAGTTCACGAGCCAAGTGGCCGTCTGCCCAGCGCAGGTGGCCACCCAGCTGATGGTCTTCTTCGACCAGCATGACGGATGCTCCCGAGGCTGCTGCTGCCAGCGCAGCCTCCATGCCCGCAGGCCCGCCGCCTGCTACCAGTACATCGGTGTGGGCGTATCGTTTTTCATAGGTCTCTTCCGGACGATTCTTGGAGACCTTGCCACCGTGGACGAAGCCGCGCAGCACCCGCTGATAGGCAGGACGCAAGAAGTCGGGTTTCATGAAGGTCTTGTAATAGAACCCCGGTCCCAGAAATCGTGCACCGAGTTGGTTGACGGCACGCACATCGTATTTCAGCGACGGCCAGGTGTTTTGCGAGCTAACATTCATGCCCTCTTCGATCAGCCGGTGTGCGCCGCGAACGTTGGGTTCGTCGTCGACCTGCAGAATTGTTCCCGGGTCGTGCAAGGTGCCGGTCAGTACACTTCGGGGGCTGTGGTATTTCATCGACCGGGAGAACACGCGCTCGCCGGCGGCATACAGTGCTGAGATGATCGTATCGCCCCGGTAGCCGGTGTAGGTTTTGCCGTTCCAAGTGAACGTGATTCGTTGTGACCGATCGATTTCCTCGTTGGGCTGGGTAGCTAGACGCAGCGGTTGATTGTGGTCAGACGGGGTCATCGAACGTCTCCTTCGGAACGGATGGCTTCAGAACGGATGGCTTTATTGGCAAACGTGTCGCGGTGCAGCATGAAGTACTGTCGGCAACCTGATGAGTGGAACCACATCTCTTTAACGATGCCCCAGGTGTTATTGCGGAAGTATAGGTAGTCGGCCCATTCTTTCCTGGTGGTCGTGGCAGCATCTGGCCGCGGGGGTTTTTCACCGTGTTGTTTGAATTCGGTGGCATTGCGTAGCCCGCACCACGGGCAGTTAATTTGCATCATAACGTTGCTCCTTGTCGTGATTCGGGTTAGTGGCCAACCGCGGCGGCACCCTTTTCGCCGACCAGCTGGCCGGTCGAGAAGCGGTCCAAGCCGAAGCCTTGGATGATTTCTGGTCGTTTCCCGGTCGCAATGGTCTCGGCCATGGCCTCACCGGCAACCGGGCCGGCCTTGAAGCCGTAGGTGCCCCAGCCGACGTCGACATAGAAGCCATCGACTTCGGTTTCGCCCATGATCGGGGAGTAGTCCGGAGTCATATCACACAGCCCTGCCCATTGACGCAACAGGCGCATCTTGGATAACGATGGCATCAGGCTGAGCACATTGGTGGCCAGGCCTTCCACGAATTCCAGGGTGCCGCGCATTGAGTATGAGGTAAATGGATCAACACTGGCGCCAAAGACCAGTTCACCGCGGTCAGTCTGGCTGACGTAGACGTGCAGTGTGCCAGAGACGACGACGGTGCCCAAGAATGGTTTGACCGGTTCGGTGACTGCGGCCTGCAGTGGGGAGGTGGTGACCGGCATGCGAACTCCGGCCATATCCGAAATAAGCGAAGCCCAACCTGCGGTACAGTTCACGGCCGTCCCGGTGGCGATATTGCCTTTGTCCGTGCGGACCCGGGTGACTCGGCCGTTTTCGACGTCGATGCCGGTGACTTCGGTGTGCTGGATGATGTGCACACCCATCTCGTGTGCGGCACGGGCATAACCCCAGACCACCGCATCGTGGCGGATGGTACCGCCGGGCGGGTGGTACAGGGCCCCGAGTACCGGATACCGGGTGTTTTGAGAGATATCGATATAGGGGACGAGTTCTTTGATCTCGTCGGGACCGATAACTTTCGAATCCACACCTTGCACTTGGTTGACCTGTGCGCGCCACTGCATGGTGCGCATGCCCCCATCGTCGTGGGCCAGCGACATGTGACCCATCTGCGAGAACATCAGGTTGAAGTTGAGTTCTGACGATAACTGTTCATAGAGCTTCAAAGAGCGATCGTAGAATTTCACGCCTTCGGGCGTCAGGTAGTTTGACCGCAGAATCGAGGTGTTGCGCCCTGAACCCCCGGCACCGATATAGTTCTTGTCGATCACCGCGATGTCGGTAATGCCGTGGTTCTTCGCGAGATAGTAGGCGGTCGCCAGGCCATGTAGCCCACCACCGATGATGACGACTTCATAGCTGTCTTTCATATCTGGTTCGGACCAGATTTCAGGCCAATCTTGTTGCGTCAGCCCTTTGGAGAACAGCTGGAAGGCGGAATAGCGTGAACGTTTCTTGCCGGGGTTTGTATTATTCACCACGCGTATCAAGTCCTTTAAGTACGAGAATGCTCGTTGTTGTCTACGGTGCCGTATAGGGTATTTTGAGCATGCTTCGACATCATTACTGATGGGAGAATGCTCATCACTGCTACTGTGAATTGTGTCCTGCGTTACAGTTGCTCACCAGGTTGCCACCGGTGATGTTCCTAGTCAAGGTTGAAAGAACCCGACCGCCTTTACCTTTTAGGAGCGGTGGAACGCGGCTCGAAAACCCGCCTGGCTTCACTAAATGGCCTGGTTTCGGGTGCCTAAATGTGGCGAATTGCGTCTATCGTTTTGCAAAGAGAAATGATCAGCCTTGAAGCCGGAAGGATGGTGGCTGTCAGTAGCGGGAGCGAGGTTGTTGTGTGAGGAACCTGAGACGTCATAGTTTGAGCAGCCCGGTCCGGCGTGGTGGTTGATGCTCATGAGAATACCCCGTCGCATTTCTGCAGGTCTTGGTCTCGTGTATCCGTGGTGAGCGGGGTTGGCAGCGGTGCCAGCCTGCAAGTCATCAGAAACCCCAACCTAACACGGGTGTATGGCGTCTGCGGAAAGCAGTGGAGGTTTACTTTGCCCAGAAGGTCTTGGAGTCTTTCTTGTATTCGATGCTGCGTTCGATGATCTCTTCTAGCAGTGGGTAATTGAAGTCTTGTTTCCATAGGATTCGAAACAAGGCCTTGCTGTGTGAATACCTCGCTTCGGTGAGTTTGTCTCGGAACTCATCGAGCACTTGGGGTTCGGGTGCGATGGAAAAGTGTTTGCTGGATGCACTGAAACCGATGATGAACGTTCCGTTGTGCGTCATCAAGGGTTGGTTCCATTTGATCTCGACCTTGAGTTCCGGGAATGTATCGGACACCCATTGGATGATGTGTCCGAGTTTGGTGCGGTGGTCATCGTTGGGAATGGTCTCAAGGTATTCCTGCAGCGTATCCATGTCTTTACTGTAGTTCGACCTGCACGCTGGTGATAGCCCGCTGCGTTCATGAAGTCGCGTCTGGCAGCCCTGCCAGAGGTTGCCTAGGATCTCAGGTAGATACGTAAGAGCACCTGAAGAAAGAGAGCAGTGTTGTGTCGCAGAAAATCACCAGCAAAGCCACTGTATTGATCGAGCGTCCCGCACGTTATGGCAAGCAGTTAGTCAATCATCTCAGGCGCAAAAGTGGTGGCGAATGGGATGCTGAGACTGAGCGCGGTTGGATTAACTTAGGCGACGACCGTGCCGAGGTCGTCGCAGCCGAGGAGCAGCTTGAACTATCTGTCGAAGGTCCAGCTGACCACATCGAGCGACTTGAAGGCGTTGTTGGGCGTCATTTGGTGAGTTTTGCACGAACCTTAGAAATCGAAGTGCAATGGCATCGCAGCGATGCTGCTGCCGGAACGCGGCAAGCCACTGAATAGCCCTTGATTAGGTCGTAGTGTTCTTCAATTAGTGCGTTGCTCAATGAACTCACAGCAGGTACCTTGGGACCTAGCCGCTGTGATAGCGGTTACTCGTAGCTCGCATATACATTGAAAAAGGTATCTATGAAGAACACTTCATTGCGCCGACGCTTGACCCTCTTGGCATCCACGGCCACCGCTGCACTCTTGGCTCTGACCGCCTGTGGCGGAGGAGATGCAGACACCGACAGTGGCGGTGCTGACGGGGAACTCATCCCGGTAGAAGTCGGCGTTATCCCGATCGGTGACGTTGCATCGATTTACGTCGGCCAGCGCGAAGGCATTTTCGAAGAACACGGCATTGACCTGACACTGACTCAGGCTCAAGGTGGAGCCGCGATCGTTCCGGGTGTCCAATCCGGCGATCTGGATTTTGGCTACTCCAACGTGACCTCATTAGTGATCTCTCGGGCACAGGGTCTGCCGATTAAAATGGTGGCGACCGGACCCCAGACGACCGGCAGCCCAGATGAAGACTTCTCAGCGGTCATGGTCGCCTCGGATTCCGATATCGAATCCGTGACTGATCTTGAAGGCAAACGCGTCGCTGTCAACACGTTGAATAACATTTTCGACTCGGTGATCTCTGAAGGCATTGAACAAGAAGGCGGCGACCCGGACCAGGTCGAATTCGTAGAACTGGCCTTCCCCGATATGGTTCCGCAACTGGAGGCCGGCAACGTTGATGCGATCTCGGCGGTCGATCCGTTTGCCGTCGTCGGCGATGAGGCCGGTTTAGAACGCATCTATGGGCCATTTTCTGAACCGGTTCCAGACCTTTCGATCGGCGGGTATTTCACGACCGAGGAAATGACCGAAGAAAACCCGGAATTGGTGGAAAAGTTCACTGCGGCCATGAAGGAATCCCAGCAGTTTGCCGAACAGAACCACGACATCGTGCGCGAAGTCATCGCGGAATACACGACAACCGAACCCGAGATCCTCGAACAAACGACGATCCCACGGTTCCCGCAAGAACATCACCGGGAGTCCCTCGAACAGATTATTGATATTTCTGAACGCATTGGGCTGATCAGCGAACCGATCGAAGTCGAAGACCTGCTCATCGACGGCGCATGAGCCTACGCACAAGCCAAAGAGGCGGTCTCTTAGAAGCATCGAAGAGACCGCCTCTTGTTGTGGCCAGAACACATCCTGTCGGGGTTTAGTTACCGATTGGTGGCGGCGCGACGTCTTGGCGTTCCGGACGGCCGTCCTCGGCAATTTTGACTTTCTTATCCCGTGGCACGGTCAGGATAATTGACGCGATGGCCAGGGCAACCATCAAGACGTTGAATAACAGGCCGATGGCTCCGCCGAAACGCAAGGCGACGTTATCCTGGCGACCAATAAAGATATCGAGGTGTTCGAGTAATTCGGGGCTGACATTTTGGGCTGCAACGTAGATTGCTGCCGACACTGCAACACCGATGGCGTTGCCCAGTGAGGAAGCCATTTTGTAGATGCCAGAAGCCGCACCGATCTGATCTTCTGGCACATTGGTCAGTGCCGCATCGGTCGACGGGGTCGCATAGAAGCCCAAGCCAATGCCGAACAGGGTGAAGCCGATAACGGTGGTCACAATGTACTGTTCGATCAACAGGAAGGTTGGCGAACACAGCAGAATGCCCAGGCCGGTGATCATAGAACCCCACAGCATCGGACGGCGCGGCCCGAATTTCTGGAGCAGTTTTTCGCCGACACGGATCGTGGCGATAATGGCGATTAGGTAGCCCAGCGTCAACAACCCGGACTGCAGCGACGACATACCGGCTGCTACTTGGACGAGACCCAGGGCCACGATGAGCGTTCCGGCGGCACCGTTGAGCATGAAGTTCGACAGTGTTGCACCGGTGAACGTGCCGTTTTTGAACACGTTGAGGTTTAAGAATGGTGTTTTGTGTTTCGTCTCGATCTGCAGGAACGCGAGACCCCCGATGAGGGTAACGGTTAACAGTCCGATACCGGGCAGGTTTAGCCAACCAATATTTGGTCCCTGCGAGATATAAATATTCAGTGCCAACAGGGCGATAACGAAGGCAATGACTCCGCCCCAGTCGAATTTATACGGCGGAGCGTTCGGATCCCGTTCAGCTTGGGATTCTGGCGTACCGCGCAGCAGAAACAGCGAGAGGATGCCGAGAGCTGCTGAGATCCAGAAGATGGATCGCCACCCGAGGAATGAGGTGGCCATGACCCCGCCAAACAGGGCGGTCAGTCCGGAACCGCCCCACGAACCGATGGACCAGTATGAAATGGCCCGCTGACGTTCTTTGCCGTCATAGAACGCTTTGAGCAAGGCCATTGATGACGGCATGATCGCGGCGGCAGATAGCCCTTGGACAATGCGACCGCCAAGCAACATGGCCGTGGTGAGGGCTCCCATGTTCTCGGGGGTCAGGGCGATGAGGAGGGAGCCGAGGATCGACAGGTAGATCCCAACGTAGAGGATCTTGACGCGCCCGATGCGGTCGGCAAGCCCGCCGGCGATCACAATGAACAGTCCGGAGAATAATGACGTGATCGATACCGCAAGGTTGGCTGTGGTCAGCTCGATTCCCAGTTCCTCACGAATCCCCGGGATGACATTGAGCAGCGTTTGCGCAAAGAGCCAGAACGTGATGACGGCAAGAACAACGCCCAGCAACCATTTGTCTGTGGGCTTCCATGTCGTGTCGGCGGTTGTCGGAGATGTGGTTGACACGTTGGCCTCCTAATCTTTCGCAAGGTAGGACAGCGCCGCTACCACCTGCGTTTGAATGCCAATTTCTAATGTTGGATCAATCTCGGGGGCAAAGAAGGGGGAGTGGTTGGCCGGAATATCTTGGGCAATGGTGCCAGCTTCAACTGCCTTGCGGTATTTTTCCGGGGCAACCGAGCCGATGAACCAGAAAGTGTAGGGAATGCCAAAAGCATTTGGTAGGCGGCTGAAGTCTTCCGAAGCAGTATACGGTTGCGTTTCATAAACCGCATCCGGGCCGAAGAATTCGGTGAATGCCTCAGTGACCTTGGTGTTGACAGCGGGATCATTTGTGGTCAGCGGGAACTGATCGTAGTATTCGAATTCTGGTTCTTTCGGCGATCCAGCGGCCTGGCACTCGCCGCGCACGATGCGTTCGATGGCGGCCATGATGTTCTTACGGACCGCGGTGTCATAGGTGCGCAGGTTTAGCAGT
>ERZ1032895.157-NODE-157-length-15603-cov-13.171212_pt1 | contig 15603 bp, 11 predicted proteins | sample MGYA00516687_ERZ1032895 | MGnify/ENA primary metagenome ERZ1032895 (study PRJEB33719, sample SAMN04261600) | wastewater metagenome | biome: rural village; feature: latrine urine exit; material: soil | place: El Salvador | collected 2013-01-14 ... | reverse complement strand
CGTGTGTCAGGGCATGAGCGCCATGATGCAGATGATGTGCGGAGTCATGCCCCGCTTCGTCGGGCACGGCGTGTGCGGCCCCCTGATCTGCGTGACCGCGGGCCGTACTTTTGGATTCGGCAACCGGTGGAACGTCGGAATGCTCGTGAGCGTGATCTTGCTGGGCCTTGGCCGCCATGGGGGCTGCCAGGCTGGCAACCAGCGCAAGCCACAGTGCGGATTTCACCGGCCTCATTCCTCTACCCTCACTTCGCGGAACATCCCCGCTTCCATGTGATAGAACAAATGGCAGTGGTACGCCCAACGCCCCAGTGCATCGGCCCGGACGCGATAGCTTCGCTTCGTGCCAGGCGGCATGTCGACCGTGTGCTTGCGCAAATGGAAGTTGCCCTGCTCGTCCTCAAGGTCGCTCCAGAGGCCGTGCAGGTGGATGGGGTGGCTCATCATGGTGTCGTTGACCAGCACGATCCGCATGCGCTCGCCATAGGTCAGCCGCAGCGGGTCGGCATCGTTGAATCGGATGCCATCAAACGACCAGGAGAACCGTTCCATGTGGCCGGTCAGGTGAAGTTCCACCGTACGTCCGGGTTCGCGTCCATCGGGATCATCAAACAGGCTCCTGAGTTCCGCATACGTAGCCACATGGCGCCCATTTTCCCGCAGCCCGATGCCGGGATCGGCGAGCTTGGGCTCTGGCGTCATGGTCTGCATGTCCACCAGCGGATTGTCGGTTTCGCTGTCCGGGTGTTGCTGCATACCGCCACCGTCGCGGGCGGCGTGGCCGTGGGACGCATGCCCGCCGTGGTCGTGGTGCGACTGTGCCGTTCCGGCGTGTTCAGCTGCTGGAGAACTCCCATGACTACCGCCATGCGCGCCATGATCGCCATGGCCCATGTCCGCCATGGTCAGAAGCGGACGCGGATCGACGGCCGGGACAGGCGCCCGAAGGCCGTCGCGGACCGCCAGCGTGCCGCTGACATAGCCCGTGCGCGCATTGTCCTGGGCGAAGATGGTGAACGCATCCTGCCCCGACGGCTCGACGATCACGTCAAACGTCTCGGCGGCGCCCAGCCGGATCTCATCGACAGTCAAGGGATGCACATACTGGCCATCGACGGCCACCACGGTCATCTTGAGACCCGGGATGCGCACGTCGAAATAGGTCATCGCCGAACCGTTGATAACGCGCAGGCGGATCTTCTCGCCCGGGCGGAACAGCGCCGTCCAGTTACCCAGCGCCGTGACCCCGTTCATGAGGAACGTGTAGGTGTGGGCGTTGACGTCGGAGAGATCCGTTGGCGTCATGCGCATGCGCCCCCACTCGCCCCTGTCGCGCAGTGTTTCCCGCAGGCCTTCCTGGCGCACGTCCCGGAAGAAGTCGCCGACCGTACGTTGGTAATAATTGTCGTACTCGGAGAATTTCTTCAGGCGGTCAAACAGCCGGGCGGGATCCATGTCGGTCCAGTCCGACAGGAAAACGACGTAGTCCCGGTCATAGGTGAACGGCTCCGGGTCAATCGGATCGATGATCAGCGGGCCGTACATCCCGCCCTGCTCCTGGAACCCGGAGTGGCTGTGATACCAGTAGGTACCGCCCTGGCGAACGTCGAATTCGTACAGGAAGCTCTGCCCCCGATCGATGCCGTCGAAGCTCAGGCCCGGGACCCCATCCATGTTGGAAGGCAACAGGATTCCATGCCAGTGGATCGATGTGGCCCCACCGTGGATCGACCCAAGCGGAAGGTCGTTGCGGACCCGCAGCTGCACCCGGGTACCTTCCTTCCAACGCAGGATCGGACCCGGTACTGAACCATTGATGGTGATGGCCGGTCGGGTCTTGCCGGTGTAATTGACGAGTGTCTCGCCGATGCTCAGATCAAACTGGGTGCCTGCCAGCACCTCGGGTTGGCCTGGCGAGCGCAATGCCCAGCTTTGCCTGGGCCACGCGCCCAATGCCAACAGGCTGCCGCCTGCGGCCAGGCCTTGGACGAACCGGCGGCGGGTAAAGGCCGGCCCTTGAAGGCCGACATCAGGGGTACCAAGGGACATCAGGATCTCCAAATCGTTGCGCTTCCAACCCGCACCCCCCAGACGACAAGCTACGCCCGGGACGGCAAGGCGGAGGCATGAATCTAGGCTGCGGCGACTGTCCAGACGCTGACCCCAATATTACTTTTGTGTCATGTCATCCCCGCCGCGGCCGTGGCGCGGTGAACGGTGCTGGCGACCAGGCGCTGCCGCGGCCCGGCATGGATGACAGGAAAGTAATGAATGGGTCACTGGGGTGACAGCGGCGTCCCCCTAGGCTGGAAAGGTGGTCCCCGCCGGGGGCCTTCCAATCCTGCCTCCTACCGTGGGGCGAAGCCAGGTGACGCCATGAATCGTACTCTCAACCCCCGCTCCTGGGCCTTGGGCATCAGCCTCGCCGCTGGCCTGCTGGTTTCGACCGTCGCCCAGGCCCACATCACCCTCGTCGACTCTTCTCCTGCTGTCGACGCCGTGGCCAGTTCCGTGACCCAAATCGACCTCGTCTTCAGCGAAAGGCTGGTCGAGCGCGGATCCAGGGTGCAACTGGAGCCAATCGGGATGGACGGCCAGGCGAGCGCGGCTGCTTACCACGCGACCATCGAGGTGATCAACGACGGCACCACGCTGCGCGTGAGCCCCCATCACACGCTTGATGCCGGTCGTTATCAGGTGCGCTGGAGGGTTGTTGGCGAAGATGGTCATCCGGCGACGGGTGACTTCATGTTCACCGTCGAGTGATTGGCCGCTGCCATGGCCCTCGCTGTCGATTACGCACTCCGGTTTATTCAGTATCTGGACCTGCTGCTGCTGTTCGGCATTCCTCTGTACGCCTGGTATGCCCGCGGGGCGCTCCGCCACGCTGGACTGGACTCGACATATCCACCTGGTGCCCCGTTACGCATCCTTCTGCTGGCTGCAGGCTTGTTGGGCGTAGGCCTGCTGGCTCTCGAAGTGGTGCGAGCTCCGGCTGCCATCCTGGGGTTGAGCGCATCGGAGCTGGTGCTCGATGACTTCCGCTGGTATCTGCTGGATACCGCGGCAGGTCGGGCCACGCTCGTCCGCCTGGTAGCGCTGCTGCTGGTGGTATGGACGCTCGCTGGACAGCGCCTGGTCCGCAACGCGCTGCCTGTCCGGAGGGTCAGCCTGTTTGCCGGCATTGCGCTGGCGACACTCGCCTGGAACGGCCACGCCGCCGCTGGAGATGGCGCCGCGGGAAGCGCGCGCCTGGTCGCGGGAGTCGTCCATCTTCTGGCCGCCGGGGCCTGGCTTGGAGCCATCGCAGCGCTGCTGGGATTGCTTGTGACCCGACATGCCGCCGCTGGCAGGGAGACCAAGTCGCTCCTGCATGCATTTGCCCTGCCTGGATCCCTGATCGTTGGCCTGTTGGCGGCGTCGGGGGCCTTCCATTACGCGGATCTTCTCGGCTGGTCCGGGACGATGCTTTTCGAGGGGAGCTACGGGCGGCTGATGGCGCTCAAGCTCGCGCTCTTTGGCGCAATGCTTGTGCTGGCGGCGTTGCACCGGTGGTGGCTGGTGCCCCGACTGGATTGGAAGGAATTCGGGCCTGTGCGTCCGCGGCGACGGCTGCAATGGAGCATCGGAATTGAGGGACTGGGCGCCCTTTTTGTCCTGGTGATCGTATCCGTGCTCGGCCTTCTCAGCCCGTATCAGTAGACACCTTTGGTTCTTGGGAGAACTCATGAATATCCGGATTATCCGCTTCACGCCATGGCTGGTATTGGCCCTGTTTTCGGTGGTGGCCTGCTCCAACGAGGCCGCGCCGACGACGCTTACGACCGCGTCGGGCTCGAATGCGCCTGCGACCGTCGGCGTGGACGTGGACCGGACAGTCGACATCTCACAGCTTCCGGTGATGGTCGTTCACAAAACGCCCTGGTGCGGCTGCTGCGGCGCCTGGGTGGAGCACATGCAACATGCCGGGTTCGAAGTCGAGGTCCATGACATGCAGGACCTCGGCCCCGTAAAGGAACGCCTGGGAGTTCCCTACGCCAAGGGCTCCTGCCACACCACCGAGATCGGCGGGTACCTGGTGGAAGGCCATGTGCCTGCCGAGGACATCAAGCGGCTGCTACGGGAGAAGCCGGATGCGGTCGGCTTGGTACTGGCGGGCATGCCGATGGGGTCGCCCGGAATGGAAGCGCCCAACGGCCAGCGGGAACCCTTCACTGTCGAGCTCGTCCGGCGTGACGGAACGACCGAGCCGTTCTCTACCCATTGAGGGAGTTCCCGATGCAGGCACCATATGCTCGTTGGCTCTGGGTGGCCCTTGCCGGCACGCTGTGGGTGCTCGCACTGACGGCAACGGCAGCTGAGCCGATTCCTGGTCAAACCGTGGAATCGGTGCGCACCTGGTTGATTGAACGGAACCCGGAACTTCGGGCGCTCGGACTGGAGGCCGAGGCGGCCGAAGCTCGCATCCAACCTGCCGGGGCCCTGCCCGACCCGTCGGCATCCATCATCTTTCGCGGACCTGACGCTCCGTGGCGTCGTGCCGATGGGGGACGGGAAATCGACTACGCGCTGCGACAACGCTTTCCACTATGGGGGAAGCGAGAGCTGGCGCGCACCGCGGCACGCCACGAGGCGGTCGCGGCGAACCTGGCCCGCGGCGCCGCCGCGCGGGATCTGATGGCCGACGCGGAAGCAGCCTACGTGCGGTACTGGCATGCGGACGAAGCGGTGGCCGTGCTGGATCGCCGCATCGCCCTCCTCCGCCAGATCGAGGAAATGGCAGGGGTGCGGTACGCGCTGGGTCGAACAGCCCAACAGGACGCCATCCGCGCCCAGGTCGAACAGACCACGCTCCAGCGCGAGCGGATTGAGCGGACCGCCGCCAAACATGTGGCAATCGCTGAGCTCAACGCGCTGCTCGGCCGTGAACCCAATGCCCCGCTGGCCCCGCCGGCTGAAATTCCCGCGATGCACGTGCTGAGCCCGGAGCTCGACACGGTCCTGGAACGCCTGGATACGCATCCGGCGGTGGAATCCCAGCGCGAGATCGCCGAAGCCGCCAGGGCAAGTTCGATATTGCAAAGACGCAACCGATTTCCTGATGTCACCTTGGGCGTAGGGGCGATGCAGCTGGGCAACGGAGTTGAAAGCACCGAGCTCATGGTGGAAGTCGAGATTCCGTTCCAGCAACGGGCCCGGCGCGAACGCGAACGCGAAGCGCGCCTGCTCCACGACGCCGCGCTGGTGCGCGCCGACCAGGCCCAGCACGCGCTGCAGGGGCGCGGAGCCTCGGCCTGGGCCCAATGGCAGAGCGCCCGTGAGCGCCGCCTGCTGATCGAAAACCGCCTGATGCCACAGGCGGACGCCACTTATCAGTCCGCGTTGGCCAGTTATCAGGTCGGCGAGGTCGACTTCAGCACCCTGCTCGAAGCCCTGAACGAGTGGCAGGGCGCCGACCTGGGGAGGATCGATGCCTTGCGAGACGAATTGACGGGCGCCGCCGCCGTGCGCGCCATCGAAGGAGAAATGCCGTGAGCCGTGCCAAGGGTCTATCACTGGCGATCGCCGCCGCGCTGGCAGCGATGGCCATCGGCTTCATTGCGGGCCGCTCCGGCACGCCGGATCCAGCGGAGAGTGGGGCTGCGGCATCGGCCGCCGAGCGCGAGATCCTCTACTACCGCAATCCGATGGGGCTGGCGGACACCTCGCCTGTTCCCAAGAAGGATTCCATGGGGATGGACTATGTGCCGGTGTACGCCGGCGAGGCTCCACCCTCCACGCCGGGCACCGTGGTGATGTCCCCCGACCGCGTCCAGTCGCTGGGGGTGCGCACGGAAGCGGTCCGAAGCGGCCCCCTGATGGTCCAGGTGCGCACCAGCGGCACCATCGAGGTTGACGAAACCCGACAGTACGCGGTCGCCCCGCGCTTCGAGGGTTGGGTGGAGCGCCTCTATGCCAATCAGACCGGCATGCGGGTGCGCGCCGGTCAGCCCCTGCTGGCCGTCTACAGCCCCCAGCTGGCGGCCGCGCAGCAGGAATACCGGCTGGCTGATGAAACAACGCGCAAACTCGCGGAGTCGGATCCGGCCGGCGCGGCCTCCATGGCCAGGCTGCGCGATGCGGCCCGGACGCGGTTGCGCAACTGGGAAATCCAGGACGTGCAGATTGGCCACGGCGGCTCAGGAACCCACAACATGATCCTGACCTCCCCCGTGGACGGCGTGGTGACCGAGAAAGCCATCGTCCAGGGGGCCCGGTTTGAGCCTGGCGAGACGGTTCTGCGCCTGGCCGATCTGTCAACGGTCTGGCTCGTGGCCAAGGTGCCTGCGGCCCAGGCCGCCAACATCACGGTGGGGCAACCCGCCCGCTTCGAGTCCGTGGCCCTGCCGGGCGACACCTTCGATGGCGAGGTGACGTTCGTCCAGCCGGTGCTCGATGCCCAGACCCGCACGGTGGATGTCCGGGTCGCCCTTCCCAATCCGGGCGGCCACCTGCGGCCCGGGCTGTTCGGCACCGTGCAGCTGCAGGATCCGTCGGCGCAGCCCGTCCTGACGGTCCCGCGCTCGGCAATCCTCGACAGCGGCTTGCGCCAGATCGTGCTCGTGCAGGACGGCCCGGGTCGCTTCGCACCACGTGAGGTCACGCTGGGGCGCCGCGGGGGAGATCGGGTCGAGATCCTGGAAGGTCTCGCGGCGGGCGAAGCCGTCGTGGTCTCCGCCAACTTCCTCATCGATGCAGAGAGCAACCTGCAGGCAGCGCTCCAGAGCATGACGGGCCACGGGGATCACGGCGTGGCGCCGGCCGATGGCGATCACGCGCACGGCGAGCACGCCCACGGCGAGCACGCCCACGGCGCGATGGACGGTTCACACCCAAATGACGATCACGGGGCACACAGCCAGCACGGCCCACCCGACCACGAAAACCACGAAGAACTCGGGGATCACATAGATCACGGGCCGCACGACGAGCATTCCGGGCACGGGGAGCACTGAGATGCTCGGACGTCTTATCGAATGGTCGGTGCGCAATGTGTTCCTCGTGCTGGTGATGGGGATCGCGATCGTCGCCGGCGGCATCTACGCGTTGATGAACACCCCGGTCGATGCGCAGCCCGACCTGTCCGATGTGCAGGTGATCATTTTCACCGAGTACCCCGGACAGGCCCCACAGGTCGTGGAGGACCAGGTCACCTACCCGCTCACCAGCACGCTGCTGGCGGTCCCTGGCTCCAGGGACGTGCGTGGCTTTTCGTTCTTCGGCGCATCGTTCGTCTACGTCATCTTTGAAGAAGGCACCGACCTATACTGGGCACGGTCGCGGGTGCTTGAGAACCTGAACGTCGCCGCCCAGAACCTGCCTCCTGGCGTGGTCCCCGCGCTGGGACCGGACGCCTCGGGTGTGGGCTGGGTGTACCAGTACGTGCTCCAGAGCGATCAGCATTCGCTGGATGAGCTGCGCGCCATGCAGGACTGGTATCTGCGCACCCAGCTCACGACCGCTCCGGGCGTGGCGGAAGTGGCCAGTGTCGGCGGGTTCGTACGGCAATACTCGGTCACGGTCGACCCGGCGAGGCTGCGCGAGTACGACATCCCCCTGTCGCGAGTGGGCGAAGTGATGGCCGCGAGCAACCGGGACGTGGGTGGCCGCGTGATCGAGATGGCCGAAACCGAGTACATGGTGCGCGGTCGTGGCTACCTGCAGGGCATCGAGGATATCGAGACCCTCGTGCTGAAAGCCGATGGTGGCGCCCCGGTCCTGATCCGGGATGTGGCACGCGTGGAACTGGTCCCCGATGAGCGCCGCGGCCTTGCCGATCTGGATGGTGAAGGCGAGGTCGTGGCGGGCATTGCCGTGGCGCGGTACGGCGAGAACGCTCGAGCCGTGATCCAGGGGGTCAAGGAGAAGTTGGCCCAACTGGCAAGCGGGCTGCCGGAAGGGGTCAGCATCCAGGCCGTGTACGACCGTTCGGATCTGATCGAGCGGGCGATCAGCACGTTGCGTACGACCCTGCTTGAAGAAAGCCTGATCGTCGCCTTGGTGTGCCTGGTGTTCCTGTTTCATGCGCGCAGCGCACTGGTGGCCATCGTCATGCTTCCGGTGGGTGTGCTGATCGCGTTCATCGCCATGCGCGCCTTGGGCATGAACTCAAACATCATGAGCCTGGGCGGCATCGCCATCTCCATTGGCGCGATGGTGGACGCGGCGATCGTGATGATCGAGAACGCGCACAAACACATCGAGCGCAGCGACGGCTCGCGCAGCCGGGCACAGCTGATCATCGACGCCTGCCGCGAGGTCGGTCCCGCGTTGTTCTTCAGCCTGATGATTATCACCGTCTCATTCCTGCCGGTATTCGCCCTTGAAGCGCAGGAAGGACGACTGTTCAAGCCGTTGGCATTCACAAAGACGTTCGCGATGGCCGGGGGCGCCCTGCTCTCCGTCACCCTGGTCCCGGTGCTGATGCTGCTGTTCGTGCGCGGCAGGATCGTTCCCGAGCAGAAGAACCCGGTGAACCGCTTCCTGGTTGCCGTCTATCGGCCCGTGATCAACGTGGTGTTGCGCCATCGCGTGGCGACGCTCGCCGTTGCCGTGCTGGCCCTGGCCATCAGCCTGTGGCCCGCGTCCCGGCTGGGCAGCGAGTTCATGCCCACCTTGAACGAGGGGACGCTGCTGTACATGCCCACGTCGCTTCCCGGCATGTCCGTGACCAAGGCGGCGGAGCTGTTGCAGCAGCAGGACCGGATCATCAAGAGCTTTCCGGAGGTCGAGTCCGTGTTCGGCAAGGCCGGCCGGGCCCTGACCGCGACCGATCCGGCGCCGATGGAGATGTTCGAGACCGTCATCAACCTCAAGCCGGAGGATCAATGGCGCGATGGGATGGACGTCGACAAGCTGATTGCGGAAATGGACGCGGCGCTGGATTTCCCGGGCATTGCGAATTCCTGGACCATGCCGATCAAGGCCCGCACCGACATGCTGGCCACCGGCATCCGCACGCCGGTGGGCATCAAGGTGTTCGGCGACAACCTGGAACAACTCGATGCCCTGGCCACGGAGATCGAAGGCGTGGTCAGCCAGGTGCCGGGAACCACAAGCGCGTTTGCCGAACGGCTCACCGGCGCCTATTACCTGGACATCACCCCTGACCCGCTCGCACTGGCGCAGTACGGCGTCACCCAAGGGGAAGTCCAGGATGTGATTGCCGCCGCCCTGGGGGGCGAGGTGGTGACCACCATGATCCAGGGGCGACAGCGGTTCAACGCCGTGGTGCGCTACCCGCGCGAGTTGCGTGACGATCCCTACCGGATCGGCACGCAGGTCCTGGTGCACACCCCGTCGGGTGCCCAGGTGCCGCTTGGGGAACTGGCGCACATCGAGGCGCGGACCGGCGCCCCCAGCATCCGCACCGAGAACGCGATGCTTGCGACCTACATCTACCTGGACACCCGGGAAAGCGACCTGGGGAGCTACGTCCAGGCGGCCCAGGAAGCCGTGGCCGAGCACGTGGACTTCCCTCCCGGCTATTTCATCACCTGGAGCGGGCAATACGAGTACATGGAGCGCGCCGCGGAAAAGATGCGCGTCGTGGTCCCGGTCACCCTCGCCCTGATCTTTCTCCTGCTCTATCTCAACTTCCGGCGCGTGACCGAATCGCTGATCGTGATGCTGTCCGTGCCGTTCGCACTGGTCGGCGGGATCTGGCTGATGTGGGCGCTTGGGTACAACGTCAGCGTGGCGGTGATCGTCGGATTCATCGCGCTGGCGGGCGTCGCGGCGGAAACCGGTGTGGTGATGCTGATCTACCTGGACCAGGCGCTGGAGGCACGTGCAGCGCAACGCCGCGAACAAGGACGTTTGCTGGACACCGATGACCTGCGCGAGGCCATTGTTGAAGGCGCCGTCGACCGGGTGCGCCCGAAGATGATGACGGTGATCGCCATCATGGCTGGTCTCCTCCCAATCATGTGGAGTTCCGGTGCCGGCTCGGAAGTCATGCGTCCGATTGCTGCGCCCATGGTCGGGGGCATGGTGTCCTCAAGCATCCTGACGCTCGCCGTGATCCCAGCCCTGTATTCGCTGATCAAGCAGCGGCAATTGCGCAGGAGAAGAACGTGACTGCCTTTTTCACGAGGGGAAACTCAATGAACGCGCAAATTTCTGCCCTCCGCCAAATCGCCCCGCCCACCAATTTCCGCTGGATTGCGCTTGTCCTCGCTCTCTCGATGGCGCTCGTGGCGCCCGGCGTGTCTTGGGCGAACGATGGCGGCTTTCGCCATAGCATCTGGATGCGGGGCCAAGTACTGGAGCAGCAGGACGAATCACTGGTGGTGTGTGTCGGACGGGCCGACGGGGCCCAGGTTGGACAGGTCCTGGACGTAGTACGCCACGTGCGACAGACACGTCGCTCCCGAACGGGCAGGGTTCGTTACCGGCGTGAGGCGGTTGGGCAGGTCCGCATCGTCGAGTTGTTTGATACCCACTACGCCGCGGCGGAGATCCTCTCGGGAACCCCGCGGGTGAACGACACAGTGGAGTTGGTCCGGCCGTGACCGCATCGTGGCCGGTTCGCCGACCTTTGGTGCTGCTCGCGTGCATCCCTTTTTGAACTGGAGTTCCCCATGTCCATTCCTTCCCGCCCCACCCTGCAGTTCCTGGGTGCCGCCGGCACGGTGACCGGCTCGCGCTACTTGATCGAGGCCAATGGCCAGCGTGTGCTCGTGGACTGCGGGCTGTTCCAGGGCTACAAGCAGCTGCGCGAGCGCAACCGGGCGCCCTTTCCCGTGGACCCGGCTTCGATCGACGCGGTAGTCCTCACCCACGCCCACCTGGATCATTCGGGATATCTGCCCGCCTTGGTAAAGCAAGGATTTCGTGGGCGGATCCACTGCACCCACGGGAGCGTCGCGCTGTGCGGGCTGTTGTTGCCCGACAGCGGGTATCTGCAGGAGGAAGAAGCCAAGTACGCAGCGCGTAAAGGATATTCCCGGCACAAAGATCCTCGCCCGCTTTACACGGAGGCCGATGCGCGACACAGCCTGAAGCAACTCCGAGGGCACGATTACCAGAGCAAAGTCGAGGTGGCTCCGGGCTTCACGGTGCAGTTCCATCCCGCGGGCCACATCCTGGGTGCCGCCCACGTCAGCTTGGACGTCCAGAGCCAGCGCGTGCACTTTAGTGGTGACCTGGGGCGCCAGCAGGAGTCCCTGATGAACCCCCCTGCCCCGTTGCCCGCCTGCGACGTACTGGTGTGCGAATCCACGTATGGCAATCGCGAGCACGTTCCAGTCGATCAGGAGGCGGAGCTGGCCCCGATCATCCGCCGTGTCGCCGCCCGTGGGGGGGTGATCGTCATCCCCGCATTTGCCATTGGTCGTGCCCAGGGCCTCATGCTTCATATCGCACGTCTGCGTGAGCGCGGGGAGATACCTCGCGTCCCGGTTTACCTCAACAGCCCGATGGCCATCAACGCCACCCGGCACTACCACGCCCACCACTCCGAACACCATGTGTCCGACGAGGACTGCGAGCGGATGTTCGACCTGGCGACCTTCGTCAACACGGTTGAAGAGTCGAAGGCACTCAACCGCCAGCGCGGTCCCATGATCATCATCTCGGCCAGCGGCATGATCACCGGCGGTCGGGTACTGCACCACATCGAGGCGTTCGGCCCCGATGACCGCAACGCCATCCTGCTCGCCGGCTACCAGGCTGGCGGAACACGCGGTGCCGCGCTGGCGGCAGGCAAGCGCACGTTGCGCATGTTCGGCCGCGAGGTCCCCATCCGCGCCGAGGTGGTGCAGCTGGAAGGCTTCTCCGGCCACGCCGACGCCGGGGAGTTGCTGGACTGGATGCGCACCGCGCCGTCCGCGCCGCGCGTGGTGTACCTCACCCATGGCGAGCCCGATGCAGCCGACACACTGCGCGCGCGCGTGCAGCGTGAACTGGGCTGGCGTGCGCGCGTGCCGGAGCACTTGGAGCAAGTCGGATTGGAGGATTCGAGATGACCACGCAGGCCCCGGGCCACACCCGCCTGCGCGTCACCCGTGCCGGCATCGACACCTACCAGCAGCCGGTGGTCTATATGCACCGTGACTGCGAAGTCTGCCGCTCGGAAGGCTTTGCCGCGATGACGCGCGTGAGGCTGGACGTCGGCGCGCGCACGCTGGTGGCGACGCTGAACGTGGTCGTCGACGATCGGCTCGGCCTCGACGAGGTGGCGCTGTCGGAGGCCGCGTGGACGCTCCTCGATCCCATGCCCGATGCCCTCGCCCGGGTGCGGCATGCGGAACCCGCGTCGTCGGCAGGCGCGCTCCGCGCCAAGGTGTTCGGGGCACGGCTGGACGACGCGCAGTACCTCGCCCTGGTGCAGGACGTGATGGAAAGCAGGCTGTCGGACCTGGAGCTTGCGGCTTTCGTCACGGCCAGCGCGGGCGACCGCCTCGACAACGCCGAGACGACCTCGCTGACACGGGCCATGATCGCCGTTGGCCAGCGCCTGGATTGGGGCGATGGGCCGGTGCTGGACAAGCATTGCGTCGGCGGCCTGCCCGGCAATCGCACCACGCCGATCGTGGTGGCCATCGTGGCTGCGCTGGGCTACCGCATCCCGAAGACGTCCTCGCGCGCGATCACGTCGCCCGCGGGCACCGCCGACACCATGGAGATCATGGCGCCCGTGGCGCTCGATCTGGCGGCGATGCGCCGGGTGGTGGAGCGCGAGGGCGGCTGCATCGTCTGGGGTGGCAACGTGCGCCTGAGTCCGGCCGACGACATCCTGATCCGGGTGCAGCGCCCGCTGGATTTCGACAGCGACGGTCAACTGGTGGCCAGCGTGCTGTCGAAGAAGATAGCCGCGGGCTCCACCCACGTCCTGATCGACATGCCGGTGGGTCCGACCGCCAAGGTGCGTGGTGAGGCCGCGGCCCACAGCCTCGGCACGCGGCTTGCCCACACCGCGGGCGCGCTTGGATTGCAGTTGGGCATCCATCGCTCCGACGGCAGCCAGCCGGTGGGGCGGGGAATCGGTCCGGCGCTCGAGGCGCACGATGTGCTCAAGGTGCTGCGCAACGCAGCCGATGCACCCGCCGACCTTCGCGAACGCGCACTTGCGCTGTCCGCGGCGCTGCTGGACATGGCACCGGGCAGCAACGCCGGCACCGGACTGGAGCGCGCGCGCGGCGTGCTGGATTCCGGGGCGGCGCTGGCCAAGTTCCTGGCGATCTGCGAGGCCCAGGGAGGCTTCCGCGAACCGCCACGGGCGGCGTTCACCGCCGACGTCCCGGCGCCTGCATCGGGCCGCATCGCGGCGATCGACAACCGCAGGCTGGCCAAACTGGCCAAGCTGGCCGGCGCCCCGACATCCCCCACCGCCGGCCTCGAGACCGGTCTGCGGATCGGCGATACGGTCGAGCGGGGACAGCCCATGATGACCCTGCACGCGGAGTCGCCGGGAGAACTGGCCTACGCCCTGGAGCACGCCGCGACGCTGCAACCCTTTGTGCTTGGAGAGGTTCCATGACCCGTGTGCTGATGCCCTTCCCGGCCGATGCAGTGTTGGCCGGCAACATCAACCAGCCCCTGCAGGCGCGCATTGCACCCGTGGCTTGGCGGCACTTCCCAGATGGCGAGTCGCTGGTCACCCTGGACGACGCACTGGCCGGAGCCGATGTGGCGCTCCTGGCCAGCCTGCGCAACGCCGATGCCACGGCCCTCCCGTTGCGCTTCGCCGCCCGGACCGCGCGCGAGTTCGGGGCTCGTTCGGTCGGCCTCATCGCACCCTACCTGGGGTATATGCGCCAGGACACCCGCTTCCATCGCGGCGAGGCGGTCAGTGCACCGCTGTTTGCGCAATTCCTCGAAGAGGCTTTCGACTGGCTGGTGACCGTGGACCCGCACCTGCACCGCGTCGAGCGCCTGCAGTCGCTCTACCGCATTCCGACGGTCCACGTATCGGCGACGCCGGCCGTGGCCCGCTGGATCGCTGAGACCGTCCCCGACGCTGTGCTGATCGGCCCTGACAGCGAGAGCGAGCAGTGGGTAGCGGACATCGCCGCCCTGTCCGGCATGCCCTACCAGGTGCTGGCCAAGGAGCGGCACGGCGACTACGACGTGCGCGTCAGCCTGCCCGACCCGGCAGCCGTGGCTGGTCGGACTCCGGTGCTGATCGACGACATCGTGTCGTCCGGCCACACGATCCTGGAGACCCTCGCACACCTGCGCCGGTTGTCGTTGCCGTCGCCGTTGCTGGTCGCCATCCATCCGGTGTTCGCAGGCGACGCCTATGCCCGCCTGCAGGAGGCGGGCCTGGCCCGCATCGTCAGCACTGACACCATTTCCCACCCCTCCAACGCCATCGCGCTGGGTGCGGACCTCGCCGCCGCGGCATCGACCCTGATGACCGCTTCGACCGATTCCCCGGAGGACCCATGAACCTGCATCTCAACTGCTGCACCGCCGACCAGCTGTCGGCCGCCGAGCGCCAGCGGATCCTTGAACTGGCCGACGCCCACCGCCAGGCCGATCCCGCGTTCGCCCATTGGGCTGCCGGCTACGGCGTGATCAGGCATGACCCGCTCACCCAGCTCCGGGTCCGCCAGATGGTGGATGAGCTGGTTGCCCTGGGCCGCATGCTCGATGCCGGCACTGCATGGCAGCGGCTCGCCGCAGCCGATCGTGTCACCAGCGCCGGCATGTGGCTGGTGGCGCACATGACCTATAGCCACCGGGTCCGCACCGACGGTGCGGCCCTTGAGGTCGATGACTTCAAGGCTACGCCTGAAGGCCACACCGGCGGGTCCCTCAACATGGTGCCTGCCTATGCCGGCTATCTGCTGATGGATTCCCTGGATGGGGTCACCCGCGCATGGATGATGGGCCAGGGGCACTGCGTGGCTGCCATCGACGCGCTCAACCTACTGGTTGGCAACATGACCGCCAGGCACGCCGAACGTTATGACCGTTCCGACGCCGGGCTGAGCCGGTTCGTGAGTGACTTCTATGCCTACACCCTCAATCCGGACGGGACGCCGGCGTCGCCCTTGGGCTCCCACGTCAATGCGCACACCGCCGGGGGCGTGATGGAAGGCGGCTATCTCGGCTTTGCCGAGCTGCAGTACGTGCATGCGCCGCTCAAGGATGAACGCCTGGTCGCCTTCCTCAGCGACGGTGCGTTCGAGGAACAGCGTGGCAGCGACTGGGCGCCACGCTGGTGGCGCGCCGAGGACAGCGGACTGGTCAGCCCGATCATCATCCTCAACGGGCGCCGCATCGAACAGCGCAGCCAGATCACCCAGCAGGGCGGCGAGCGGTGGCTGGACCGGCACCTGCGATTGAACGGCTTTGATCCGATCGCGCTGGACGGGCGCGATCCGGCCAGCATCGCGTGGGGCATCCACGTGATGGAGTCGCGCCTGCAAGCGGGCGCCGCTGTTCCCGCCGACGTGCGGCTGCCCTATGGCATCGCCGAAACCGTCAAGGGCTTCGGCTTCCCCGGCGCCGGGACCAACGCCTCGCACAACTTGCCGCTGCCGGGGAATCCGGCGAAGGATGCCGCGGCGCGCACGCTCTTCAATGAAGGCGCAGCGGCGCTGTTCGTGGCCG
>ERZ1032895.156-NODE-156-length-15945-cov-5.055381_pt1 | contig 15945 bp, 12 predicted proteins | sample MGYA00516687_ERZ1032895 | MGnify/ENA primary metagenome ERZ1032895 (study PRJEB33719, sample SAMN04261600) | wastewater metagenome | biome: rural village; feature: latrine urine exit; material: soil | place: El Salvador | collected 2013-01-14 ... | reverse complement strand
GGCGTCCTTGAACTGGTTGGCTTCGATGACTTTCAACGTCTCCAAATCCAGCAAGTGCTCACCTGGTGAGGAGATACCCTCCCGCATGGACACCGGAATATGGGTCGCGTTGAGTCCTTCGGGGATATCCGCGGTGACTGCCGCGGTGATGATGAGTTGTTCGGCGTCGCGGGTCATGTCGACCAGCCGGCTGCGCCGCGCGGCATCGAGTTCAGCAAAGACATCGTCGAGGATCAGCACCGGCTTGGCCCGCGGGTCCGGGTCGTCGTCGACCAACACCCGGTAGGAGGCCAAGCGCAGTGCCAGGGCCAGTGACCAGGTTTCGCCGTGTGAGGCGAAACCTTTGGCCGGCGCCGGGCCTAAGGTGATCACTAGATCATCGCGGTGGGGACCGACCAGGGTGACCCCGCGATCGCGTTCGGAGCGGTAGGAATGTTCTAATTCGGCCAAGACGGCCTGGTAGAGCTCGACTTCATCGGGCACTTCGGCGTGCTGGCCGGTGGCCAGCGGCACGGTGGATTGATAAGCAAATCCAGCGGGCTTATTGCCGTTTGATAGTTCCGCATAGGCCGTCGACGTCGGGACAGCTAACAAACGTAGGGCATGGAGTCGGCCGTTGATGAGTCTGGCGGCAGCCCGGGAGAGGTGTTCATTCCACACCGCCAGCGTGGTGTCGTGTTCCTCGGTCCAGGCTCCGGGTTTGCGCCCGGATTTTAGTAGCGCATTGCGTTGGCGCAGTACCCGGTCAAAGTCTCGTCGGGCGTCTCCGAGCGCCGGGCGCATCTGGACGATCAGGTCATCCATGAAGCGGCGTCGGATATCGGGTTGGCCGGTGACCAGCTCGATGTCTTCGGGTGCAAAGAGTACGGCTTTGAAAATGCCGTAGGCCTCCCGAGCTGGTCGGGGTGCGCCGCGGTTGATCGCTACCCGGTTGGATTTGCCGGGGTTGATCTCGTATTCGATCGAGATGGCCTGTTCCCCGCGGTGAATCCGTCCCCGCGCAAGCGCTTGGGTTGCACCGATGCGGACCAGGGGGTGGTCATTGGACACGCGATGCGAGTGCTGGACCGCCAGGTAGTTGATGGCCTCGGCGATATTGGTTTTCCCGACCCCGTTGGCACCAATCAAAATATTGGTGCCGGGCTTAAACTCAACTTCGGCTTGTTCGTATGAACGATAGTTGGTGAGCGAAAGATGGGACAGGTACACGGTTAGTTTGGAATGCGGATCGGCATGACCAAGTACCGGTAGTCCTCATTCTGCGGGCCTTCAAGTTCTTTTTTACCCGTCAAAAGAGCCGGTTTGGGTGCGCTGGTGAAAGCGAACCGGGTGTAGCCACCGCCGATAACGTTCAAGCCGTCCGAGAGGTAGGAGGGGTTGAAGGCTACGGTGATTTCTTCGCCATCCAACTGTACTGGCACGGATTCGGTGGCTGAGGCGTCGTCACCTTGACCTGCTGACAGCGAGACTTCACCATCGGTAAAGGACATCAGCAGGGAGGTGTTGCGCTCGGCAACCAGGGCGACACGTTTGACGGCTTCGACCAGCTGCGCGGTGTCCACGGTGGCATAAATATTTGATTCATCTGGGAAGAGCGAACGGATTTTCGGGTATTCGCCATCGACCAGCAAGCTGGTGGTTCGACGACCGCCGGAAGAAAAGCCCACGAGTTCTGCTGAATCTTCTCCAGAAGAAAGACGGAATTCGATTTCTCCGCCGCCACCCAGGGAGCGGGCAACTTCGGTTAGGGTACGAGATTTCACCAACACCGAAGTGGAAATCGAGGGGTCGTGTGGCGTCCAGGTGATTTCTTTCATCGCCAGACGGTAACGGTCAGTCGCCAGGAAGGTAATGGTGTCACCTTCGATTTCGATTTTGACGGCAGTCAAAATCGGGAGCGTGTCATCTCTGGAAGCAGCAGCGGTAACTTGAGCAACGGCTTCTGAAAAGACTGATCCATTGATGGTGCCGGCGACTTCTGGCATGGCCGGCAGTGCTGGATATTCCTCAACCGGCATGGTGGCCAGGGTGAACGTGGAGTTCTGACATGTCACGATGACACGAGATTCAGCTAATTCGATCGTGACCGGAGCGTTCGGCAGCGATTTGACGATGTCGCTGAGCATGCGACCTTCAACCAGGATCTGGCCTTCGGTCTCAATATGTGCCTCAACATCAAGTTGTGCAGAGGTTTCGTAGTCGAAGCTTGCGATCGAGACGAGATTATCTTCGGCGGTGATGAGCAAACCACGCAGAACCGGAACGGGTGGTCTAGGTGACAGAGAACGTGCGGTCCAAGTGACAGCGTCAGTTAGAACATCCCGTCCGATTGTGAACTTCACGAAGAGTCTGCCTTCCCGTTGAGTGTTTGCAATGCAGATTGCCGTTGATAATCCGTTAGCACCTGAATTTATAGAGGTGCGCTAGTTAGCTTAGCGCGCTTTAGGGACGCATGCGACACAAGTGGCGTCCTCAAGGGGTTATTTGATGAAAACAAGAAAACCTCTTTTCCTGCGAATCGAATGTGAAGGGTCAGCCCATCGTTATTTAGAGGTGTTTAAAGGAATAGGGGTAATAGTAGGTGGTGTGGATACTGTGGAAAAGCCTGTGCATCGGCACCCCTATAACGAATTTCCTGTGGAGATTAAAGTGCACGGCGCTCGATTTGCATGTGGGCAAGCTGTGCAGGATCAAACTCCTTACATCGTTGTAATTCCACCGATTAATAGAGTTATCCGCAACTCTATTCCACTTATCCCTTAAGAATCCACAGGTTTATCCACAACGTGGATAATGGAGTTAATCTTCAGTGTGGATAAGTCTGTGGAAACCTGTGGATGACCGTGGACCCCGGTTTTCTGTGAATCGATGTTTCGGCAGGCACGAGCCGGAATAGGGGTACTGGGGGTATGTGGATTAGCCCTCAACCTTAACTTGAAGGTATCCGGGTTTAACCTCTTGTTAAACTCTTATCGTGTGATTCAACAACGAGTGCGTAATATCTCTAGATATTCCGTGCGCGCTGCTTAATTTTGTTGGTCAGCTCGGTGACCTGGTTGTAAATCGCATGCCGTTGGCTCATCAAATCTCGAATCTTTCGATCCGCATGCATCACGGTGGTGTGATCGCGTCCGCCGAATTCTGCGCCAATACGTGGTAGGGACATTTCGGTGAGTTCGCGCAAGAGGTACATCGCAATTTGGCGTGCGGTCACCAAGGTGCGCGTACGAGATTTGGATTGCAGATCAGCGATAGAGAAACCGAAGTAATTGGCGGTCTCGTCCATAATCAGATCCGAAGTGATCTCTTGAGCATCGTCGTCGGTGATGAGATCTTTGAGAATGTATTGGGCCTGATCAAGGTTGATGGGCTCATTATTCAACGAGGCATAAGCAGTCACCCGGGTGAGGGCGCCTTCAAGCTCGCGAATATTCGTATCGATGCGCGAGGCAATATATTCCAATGCATCGGCAGGGACAGTGATCCCTTCTGCATCAGCTTTCTTGGCCAAAATCGCGATCCGAGTTTCCAGATCAGGCGGCTGAATATCGGTGGTCAGTCCCCATTCGAAGCGAGAGCGGAGACGTTCTTCGAAACCAGATAACTGTTTCGGCGGCAAGTCCGAGGTGATGACGACTTGCTTGTTGTTGTTATACAGCGCATTGAACGTGTGGAAGAACTCTTCGACCGTGGCCTCTTTATTGGCCATGAACTGGATGTCATCGATGAGCAGAATGTCAACGTTGCGATAAATCTGCTTGAAGGATGCGCCTTCGTCGTGACGAATCGAATTAATGAAGTCATTGGTGAACTCTTCAGAGTTGACGTAGCGCACGCGCAGCCCGGGGAAGAGCTCTTGAGCGTAATGCCCGATCGCGTGCAGTAAGTGAGTTTTGCCGAGCCCCGATTCTCCGTAGATAAATAGCGGATTATATGATTTGGCGGGCGATTCGGCTACGGCATAGGCGGCGGCGTGGGCGAAGCGGTTCGACGAACCGGTGATGAAGTTATCGAAATGATAGTGCTCATTCAACCGTGATCGTTCACCTGAACTTGGCGAAATATTCTGTTGCAATCCGCCACCGGGCGTGGCAGCGGGATTCGTTCTCGAGGAAAAAAGCTCATCCAAAGGAGGCTCATCCGACTGAAATCTCTCGGCTCGATCCTGGGCAGCCTCGGAGATATTCACAACATTGTCCACAGGAGCAGGCTCGGGTGTGGATCGCAGTGGAGAACTCGGAATCTCGGGCGTGAAAGCGTGCATATTTGTGTCTATGGAGTAGGCACAATTGATGTCTGTCCCAAAGACTTTGGTGAGAGCTATCGCAAGATTTCCCTGCAATTGGTTTTCTAAGATGTCCCGAGTCATCTCATTTGGAACGGCTAAGAGCAAGGTGTTGGCGATGAGCCCTTGCGGTCGCGCAAGATCCAAAAAACCCATTTGACTAGGCCCGATGTCACCTGAGGCGCGTACAGTATCAACAACTCGCTGCCACGAGTTGATAATCGATTCACTGACACCCATCTTTTAAACCCCACCTCATCGGTCCCGCACTGACTCTGAGTTCCTCTCGTCATCACCGCATTATTCACACATCACGTATGCGCCATATATTTTTCAGACTGCAGCCGCATGTTCGCGCAGTTCTCAATATGGGCCTTCCCCAACCCTAGCCTTAATTTCCACAGGCAGGAGATAGTTATGCACAGCTTATACACAGTAAGCGTATTCGGGTAATCGAATGCAAGAGTTGATTTGACCTAAGCGGTTGCTGTTCATAGACTGATGAAGTCTTACGCGGGGCGAAGCGTGCCCATTTTATGGCCGCGACCGGTAGGACATTAACAAATAATGAACGAATATCGCCGAAGTTTTTGGGCAAACGCAGTTTGAAACGTACTTCCCAAGCACGCTTCTGCGTTTGAATGAGTGTGGAGAATAACAGTGTCTAAGCGGACTTTTCAGCCGAATAACCGCCGCCGTGCCCGTAAGCATGGTTTCCGTTCCCGTATGCGCACCCGCGCCGGTCGTGCAGTTCTATCGGCACGTCGCTCCAAGGGCCGCGCACGCCTGAGCGCCTAAAGCAGCTCGGTGCCGGTGGCCCAGGAGCTTGATTGAGTGCTACCGCAACACCAGCGAATACGCACTGCAGCACAATTTTCTGATACACAACGTTCCGGTTCCCGTTTCGGCAATCGGAACGTTGTTGTATCTGCAAATATTCGACCGAATAGTGAAAGCGCCCCTCGGGCGGGCTTCATTGTCTCTAAAGCTGTCGGCAATGCGGTGACTCGAAACCGAGTCAAACGTCGCTTGCGCGCCATTGTCACCGAACTCTTTAACTGCGACTTTGGGATTGATCTTCCAGAGGGTTCAGTCGATCTAGTCGTCAGAGCCCTGCCGGCCTCTGCGCACCTTGCGTTCGACGACCTTCAAGAGTCAACAACCCACGCGATTCACGGGGCACTCAGAAAGTTTATGCGTCGTGGTCAGCAACGATAAGCAGTCGGAATCTCCCTCCGGAACACAGCCTTCGCCATTCATTGTGAAAGCGGGCGCGAAAGAATGGGGAGTCCTCCGAGCGTTGCCATCGACCCTGGTGGGTTGGCTGCTTCGGGCCTATCGAAAAGTGATCTCTCCTACCTATGGAGACGTCTGTAAATTCTTTCCGACGTGTTCCGCCTACGGCCTAGAAGCGGTTTATACGCACGGTGCCATTAAGGGTAGCCTTATGGCAGGACTACGCGTGCTGCGTTGTCATCCTTGGCAAGATGGTGGCATAGATCCGGTTCCCCCAGGAAAACGGATTTGGCCGGATGGCAAGCAACCATTCATTATTGAACTGAATCACCCGGTGATTCCACCGGATGACGACGCCACCGAAGAGGAAAAATAAGACTATGGGATTTTTTGACACGATTCTTCTCCCCTTCACATGGGCGGTCTCGTGGGTACTGAGTATGTTCCACTCACTGCTCGGTGCTCTCGGAATGGACTCCGATTCCGGGTGGACTTGGACCCTCGCGCTTGTGCTGTTGGTCGTGCTTATCCGTACGTTGTTGATCCCGGTGTTCGTCAAACAGATCAAATCGCAACGTGCCATGCAAGAGTTGCAGCCTGAGATTAAAAAGCTGCAAGAGAAATATAAAAATAAAAAAGATCAACTCTCTCGCCAGGCAATGGCGATGGAGCAGCAACAGCTGTTCAAAGATCGCGGGACCAGTCCGTTTGCAGCCTGTCTGCCCATGCTGGTCCAGATGCCGTTCTTCTTTGCGCTCTACCGAGTGCTTGTTAGTGCCTCAGGTGCCGCGCAGAACAATGAGTCCATCGGTGCTCTGTCTGCGGACGAGATTCATTCGTTTTCAAACTCCACCTTCGCTGGCGCTCAGATGTCCGACGTGCTGGGCGAAAACCTCGGCGCAAACTTTGATCTGAACGTCGTCATCGTCGCCGTCGTACTCATTATCTTGATGGTCGTCTCCATGTTCTACATGCAGAAGACGCTCATGGGTAAAAACATGTCCGAAGCTGCCCAGACCGGACAGTTCGCTCAAACCCAAAAAATCATGCTGTATGCCCTCCCACTGGTCTTTGCGATCGGTGGTTTCAACTTCCCAATTGGTGTCCTGATCTACTGGACCGCTACCAACTTCTGGGCCGTTGGACAGCAGCTATTTATCATCCGTCGCAACCCGACCCCTGGCTCGATTGCTGAACGCGAGCTCAATGAACGCCGCGCTGCCAAAGGCCTGCCACCTGTTGGGAAAGCCGCTGAAGAAGCAAGAGATCGTGCTGCAGCCAAAGCGCAAAAACCAAAGGGTCAGCGCCAGCAACCTGTGAGAAAACCTAGGAAGAAACGATGAACGAAGAACAGACTAACGAAGCCGAAGACGTGACCGACGAAGAGGAATTCGAGGTCACAGATATCGAAGCAGAAGGCGATCACGCCGCCGATTACATTGAGGAACTGCTCGATATTGCAGACCTCGATGGTGACATCGATATCGAGGTGCGTAACAACCGGACCTACCTGTCGGTTCTGGCGCCCGAAGACGACGAGGGCATCCAAGGTCTCGTCGGCGATGACGGCAAAACACTCGAAGCGCTACAAGAACTCACCCGCCTGGCTGTACTCTCGTCTACTGGGCAGCGGTCGCGTCTGATCCTCGACATTGCCGGTCATCGGGTAAAACGTGCTGACGCGCTGCGCGAGCTCGCTCGTGAAGCGATCGCTAAGGTCGAATCCGACGGCGGTACCCAGCACATGAAGCCCATGAGCCCGTACGAACGTAAACTCGTGCACGACGTCGTCGCTGAAGCTGGTCTCTACTCTGAATCTGAAGGTGAAGGCCCACGCCGTCACGTTGTGATTAGCGCCGGAGAATAGTCTTGTCTGAAAAACAACCTGTACCCATCAGCGACCCTGCCGAAGCCCAGCTGGGTCGACAGGAAGCCTGGATTGTCGATGCTACCGAGGTGCTCTATGGTGACCGCACAGAGCTCGCTGAACGCTTCGTAGAGCATCTGGTAACCACGGGTATAGACTGGGGCCTGCTCGGCCCACGTGAGATCCCTCGAATGTGGGATCGTCACGTGCTGAACTGTGCTGTCGTTCAAGAACTCCTCCCCCGCGGTGCAGTGGTTGCCGATGTCGGCTCCGGGGCGGGCCTTCCCGGCCTGGCGTTGGCCATCGCTCGTCCGGATGTACAGTTCGTGTTGATCGAGCCCTTAGAGCGCCGTGTGGACTGGTTGGATATGGTCATTGACGACCTAGGTCTCGACAATGTTGACGTTATCCGAGCTCGTTCCGAGCAAGTCTTCGATACAGTGGACGTAGATATTGTGACAGCGCGTGCAGTGTCAGCGATGAAATCTCTGGTGCCCATCACCGTGCCGTTATTGCACGGTCAAGGTGAGCTGCTTGCCATCAAAGGCAAAAGTGCCGCAGCGGAGATTGAAAAGGCTGAGAAAGTTTTACGGAAGTTCAAGACAAAGAAATCTGAAGTCCTCACTGTAGGCGAGGAACTGTTAGAAGTTCCAACTACCGTGGCACGACTTACGTATGGTTCGTAACCAGCGCGTATAAGATACTTCAAATTTAAAGTAATGGAGGCTGGCTTGGTCGATCAAGATAACGTTTCACGTGGATTGGGAGAGACGTCTTCCATCGTTGCGTCCACGCCTCTTGCTCGACAATTGGAGTCTGAAAATAGACGTCGTGAAAGGCTCAAAACCAAGCGTATGCCGAAACCGGATCAGACCCGTATTATCACTATCTCCAACCAAAAGGGTGGAGTAGGGAAAACGACCACCACTGTGAACCTGGCAACCGCGATGGCGCGAGCTGGTATGAATGTGTTGGTCGTCGACATGGATCCCCAGGGCAATGCTTCCACGGCACTGAATATTCCCCACCCGCAGGGTACACCCTCGATTTACAACGTGCTCATTGAGGATTGGGAACTCAAGGACGTCATCTACGAAAACCCGGAGACTGACAACCTCTACGTGGCTCCATCGACGATCGACCTCGCCGGCGCAGAGATCGAGCTCGTATCATTAGTGGCCCGCGAGCAGCGACTCACACGTGCCCTGAAACGGTACTTCGAACACCGCGAAGCGAATGCGATGCCACGCATTGATTACATTTTCATCGACTGTCCTCCTAGCCTGGGCCTTCTGACCGTCAACGCCTTCGTCGCTGCTAATGAAGTCCTCATCCCGATTCAAACCGAGTACTACGCGCTCGAGGGACTCTCACAGCTGGTCAAAAACATCGACATGATCCAGCAGCACCTGAACCCAGACCTCCACGTCTCCACCATCCTGTTGACCATGTATGACTCGCGCACCAACCTCGCAGTCCAGGTTGCTGAAGAAGTCCGGGAGTTCTTCCCAGATCAGGTTCTCAAATCCATCATCCCGCGGAACGTGCGAATCTCTGAGGCTCCGTCGTATCAGCAAAGCGTGCTGACATATGATCCGAGTTCTACGGGCGCACTGAGTTACCGTGAGGCGGCCATGGAAATCGCTGAACGCGGCACAACCAAGCAGCGTACGTCGTAAGCTATAGCTTCGATCCTCTCCAACGACCCTTAGCCATCTGCGCGCTGTCGACACCCGTGGTCGTTTGTTTGGTTTCACGTGAAACACCTCTATAAGAGCATCTGACAATCATCTGTTGCACGGCGTCGAATTTGCCCAGCTGATCTGCAATTGCACATGTGCTAAGCCATCGTCTCCAACCAGCCAGGTGTGGTTTTTTGAAGTGGGTCACTAGTTGCGCCGCTTGAAGCAACTTTGAACAGGACACCCATTGACAGCCTTGTTGCTCTAAAATCACCTAGACCCGTGAACTAAAACGAACTACATGGTCCATTTGTTCTAGGTCTCTTGGCTGGAGGGACCAACCAGACGAGAATTTCGTGGATGGCGGGCGCCTAAATATCCAGAATTCCCCCAGGTGATATCGCTCCGGGTCGCACATCGATTAATAAGTCTTCTCGGTGCCTGCACCTATAAAAGAGGGTGTTGCCGCAATGTTCCGGGTTTCGAGCCTCGTTCAGACGACACTCCCCTATCAGTTTTTTCGTATTGCAGCGGCGATTAGAGGTACACACGATGCGCGTAGAATCAAGCGAGACAGACAATAGATGCTCCAATAGAGGGGTAGGCAGATTATCTCCGGGCCGGGAATGCATTCGCGTCATTCAATAGGGCTATGTTAAAACAGTGGATCACCCGCTGTCCCAGGGGCGTTCTAGGTTTCGGGATTGCTTCTATTCAGCGAGCGAACATGTCCGCGCTCCGAACAGAAGAACTGCCACGATGCCAATACGGTTGCGGGACGTTGAGTTTCTCATCATCGGAGAACCTTTGCGTCCGATGAGATTCTGAGTTTCTTCATTGCCAGTCGCCCCTGGGGCGATATCAATATCTTGTGTGATCTGGTGGCACATCCGTCGCTGAGTGCCATTCCAGCATTAGGTCGAGATATTTTCAAGAGGACGTGTCTGTCGTATGAGTTGAATCGGATTCGTGCTGTGATTTATTGTCCGATCGACACCGTGCAACAATACTGCCGATGCGCTTTTCTTTGCAGTTCCTGTAAGTGGGGCTGCTTATCCAGTTTTCCACTCCCGGTTGATCCCTAATCAGTTGAGTCCCAACACGCTCAAGTCGATCTGCACCACACTGGTGTGTGCCGGTGGATATGTTCTCATCATCTGGAAGTAGCGAAGACTGCTTAGTTGGCTGGCTAGCCGAGCTGTTACAGGTGTGCGGAGAAGTCAGGTCAAGATCTCAACGTAGAGACTTGAACTACTTATACTCTGAGCTCAGGCTATCTCTGGCAATATGTCTGCCAGCTAAACTTCAACGGTCACTCGCAGCCACACTGTAAGTATCCATTATGTTGTCCGTCGACGTTTCACGTGAAACCAACGCCCCCATGGCTAACGCGTACTCGTCATTTACTGCAGCACGACCCAATTTGAATGAGTCTTGCATTCCTCATACCCCCTCTTCAGCCGGCTGCGGTCGGACATACGCAGTTCACGGAAACCCCTCTCCCACGACTCTTGGGTCGGTCTCAGTACTTCCATTCCTCCATGGAGCCCGCCCCTTGGCCATAGCTGTAGGATATGTTGGTGCGATTTCTTTGGCCAGTGATAGGGGTGTCCGACTGTCTCGAGTTTTACTTGCCAACGTTATATGCGGGTCAGATCTAGTATCTCGTCATGTCGCAATACGCTCACAGGTATAGCGAATGCTTCCACCACGCATAAAATGGTCAAGATCTTGGTCGCGCCCTACCGAGAGCGTCTTTTCAGACATTTATGCACGCTGTCTCGAAAGAGCGTCGACTCGTCAGCAGCCGATGAGTTCGCGCCTCACTCTGGCGCGGTCTTCCATTGCCCTGGTGTCTTTCTCATCGCACGAAGGCGGTAAAGTCTGCTACTCACGCCTTCAAGTCGGTGGCGCATCGAACATCACTGGCCCGCTGGCATGAGCCCACGGTTAGGGCAAATGTCCGTTGCAAAATAGTGAGTTCGGCCCCTCGGTATTGCGCACGTGGTGGAACGCACTCAAGGTCCTCACAGCCTGCGAAGCTGATAACTGTCAACGTCCAAATAGTCTTTATCGCGATCTTGAATCGTCGATACTGCGCTTCAAGCGTCTTTACAGGCCTACTAAGGCTCCACCTACACTGCAATAAGTACAGGCTGAGTACGAAGTTTGCAGACAAATATGCGGCAATAGTGAAACCCTTACTCAGCTCGTTTCACGTGAAACTACCTTGAGCTCAACCATAATCGAGTACTTCCCCGCCCATGTTGGACGCCCAAACCAACCAGTTTAAGGCCCAACCCGTGGAGCCAATTTTCCCTTCAAGACGGGCTACGTTGCGTAGACCAGCCGTAAAACTGCGTGCGTTTCACGTGAAACAAATGTCGATGTTAGCGACGATAAAAGGCAGCTCATGGGAGATGCTGGACTGTGCTAGACCAGTTGCGTCGATACACCCCGACTATTTACTGACCAGGTGAATGTGATTTCCGACGAAAGGGATCGAGCTATTGAGCGAATGATGCACTCGACAGCTGGTAGAAGCAGTAAGAATTTCACGTGAAACGGATGAAAGCTCTGGTCGCAACGCGATCGTATCTGGTCTCGCCCGAGAGTATGCGTGCTCGTGTCGCATAGCGATGGCGCTGGATTATGATCTGTGCCGACTATCGTTTCACGTGAAACAGCTGGATCAAGACGTCCCTGACTTATCCCTCAGATGGCGTTCGCTATTTAGGGCAAGGCGGGCCGACGCATTCATTGGGCCGTATGAATAGGCCCTTGGGTAATGAATATCTGCAGCGGGCGTATCGACCTGCTCCGCGCCTGAAAATGATCAACACTGAGTCTATCCTGCGAGCCCAGCACTGAGTGGTCGGGCCCCCGGGGAGGAGGTGAGCCTGAGAGCACCGCAACGAATCATGAAGTCTAATCCAGTGGCATAAACTCCGTGTGTTTCACGTGAAACAACAGATGGACTGCGTGAGACCAGCTACACTAATCATTGTTCATGCGAGTGTGCGAGGAGGACGGGACGAGCTTCATGACACAACAGCCAAATAAGAATCGCCGGGGACTAGGGCGCGGTCTAGGTGCTCTAATACAAGATACGTCGGTCACGAACGAAGAGTCTTCGAACGAAGCGACAGATGAAAGCAGTGTTGCAGCATCTAGTGATTCTTCAGTCGGTGTCGCTCCGCCAAAAAAAGATGAGTCGGCGAAAAATGTCGGATCGCGCTATCTAGACTCAATGAATCCTTCACGCGAAAAACGCAGACCTTCCGATCTGTTCTTCGGTGACGGGCCCAGCACAAGTCGTCAGACTGCGCGCAAGAAAACGAACCGGGCCTCTATGCCCAACCCGATCCTCGAGCGCCCCGCTCCCCCAGCTGGCGAACAGTCTCCAGCTGTTGAGCTGGAGGGCTCCGACGACCATCTATTGCGCGAGATCCCTCTTGATGATGTGCAGCCGAATCCCCGTCAGCCACGTGAGGAGTTCGATGAAGAAGCAATGGCTGAGCTCGTTGCTTCGATCACCGAAGTCGGAGTGCTGCAACCAGTAGTCGTTAGACCCACGAGTAACGCTGGTCAATATGAGCTCATCATGGGTGAGCGTCGGTGGCGAGCAAGTCGACGGGCAGGGAAAAAGTCCATCCCTGCAATCGTGCGGGACACTGCTGATGAAGACCTCCTACGCGAAGCCCTACTCGAGAACATTCACCGCAGTGAACTCAATGCACTCGAAGAAGCCGCAGCATATCAGCAGCTCATGCAAGACTTTGGTTGGTCACAAGATGTTCTAGCCAAGCGCGTGGGCCGGTCTCGTCCGCACATCTCGAACACTCTGCGGCTTATGAACCTGCCCCCGGCGATCCAACGTCAGGTGGCCGCCGGTGTGCTTTCAGCAGGGCATGCTCGCGCTATCCTCGGGGTGTCTGATCAAGCACTCATGAGCCAGCTTGCGCAGCGGGTCATTAATGAAGGTATGTCTGTACGGTCTACGGAAGAATTAGCCAATCTGATGGCGAAGAATCCTGAAGAGGCAGCCAAGGTTCCTACTTCCTCTCGACGGAATGCGCGGCAGTTCGACGAATTAGCTTCGTCGCTTACTGACTTGCTGGACACCTCCGTGAAGATTACCTTGGGGGCCAAGAAGGGCCGTATCGCGATTGATTTTGCTTCAGTTGACGACCTGAATCGGATCATGAAGGTTATCAATCCTGAAGATCCTTGCTAACCACTGATCATCTCGAACTTCACGGCGCAATGATTTCATTGTGCCGTGAAGTTTTTTAACGACCCCTCCCCTGCCAATGCCGAGTCCTAGAGCAGTCCCTGGGTAAGAATAGAAAACCCTTGCCGGCGAATGTGCCGTCGACGTTCCAGTACGAACTCTGCAGGGACTCACGGTAAGATCCCTCAAGGATATTTGGCAGACAAAAAAGGGTGATGGTCTTTTAGAGACCATCACCCTTGAAGTGTGTGCGTTAAGCGTTCCTAGTTCAGGAAGTCAGCGAATTCTTGTTCAAGAACGTGTAGTGGTTTTGCACCGATTGAAGTGGCTGCCTTCTCGCCGTCTTTGAAGACAAATACGGCTGGAATGCTGGTGATGCCGTACTGTGCGGCGATACCGGGGTTGTCGTCAACGTTGACTTTCGCGACGGTGACTTTCTCCGAGTACTTCTCGCCCATTTCTTCAAGAACAGGCGACAACTGGCGGCATGGGCCGCACCATTCTGCCCAGAAGTCAACGATGACTGGTTTGTCCGAGTCGATGACTTTTTCTTGGAAATCCTGATCTGTTACGTCAATGGTCGACATTAAATTCCTTCCGATAGGAGCTGGGGGCTTTTCGAAACTGCAGGGTTGGAGCCGAGATAATCTTCGACATCGATGGCGGCTTTCGCGCCCATCCCGGCAGCAGTGATGGCTTGGCGGTATTTGCCGTCGACGACGTCGCCTGCAGCAAAGACACCGGGGATATTCGTTGCGGTGGATGGTTCCTGGACGGCGATGGTGCCGTCGACGTCGTTGATCTCCAGGACATCTTTGACAAGATCCGTCCGCGGGTCAGAGCCGATAGCGATGAACACGCCGTTTACATCGAGGGTATTGACCTCACCGCTCTGTAGATTCTTGATATCAACTGATTTAACTTTATCTTCGCCGTTGATAGTTTCGACGGTCGAGTTCCAGATGAATTCGATCTTTTCGTGGGCCAGCGCACGGTCGGCCATGATCTGTGAGGCGCGCAGTTCGTCACGGCGGTGGATGACGTAGACCTTCGAGGCGAATTTTGTCAAAAAGAGGGCTTCCTCCATGGCGGAGTCTCCCCCACCGACCACGGCCAGTGGCATATCGCGGAAGAAGAACCCGTCACAGGTTGCACACCAGGAGACACCTTTACCGGTGAGTGCGCTCTCACCTTCGATACCGAGCTCGCGGTACTGGGAGCCGGTCGCAATGATGACCGCGCGAGCGTAATGCTTGGTACCGTCCCCCAGGGTGATGCGTTTTGGCTCTGCCTTGAGGTCAACCTCGACGACGTCCTCATACTGGACGTCGGTGCCGAACTTACGAGCTTGGGCTTCCAAGTGGCTCATGAGCTCCGGTCCCATAATGCCGTCGGGGAAGCCCGGGAAGTTCTCCACGTCAGTGGTGTTCATTAGCTCGCCACCGGCTTGCACGGAGCTGGTGAACATGACCGGTTCCAGGTTCGCTCGGGAAGCGTAGATGGCCGCGGTGTAACCGGCAGGGCCAGATCCAATGATCACAACGTCATGTACGTCGGCGGTGAGGTTCTCTGCCAAGGGTAGGTCCTTTGCTCGTGTTAACAGGTCTGCGGGCACAACGAATAGGGCCCACTGCGTGTAGTTCTTCCATAGACAACGCACGGCACACAGCAGAATATTCCCTGAGTCTGCATGCGCTTCGCTGTCAGGTTAGTTGACGTCAATCTCGGCGATTCGCAGACCGAAGGGACGGTCAGGCGAATTCGTGTTTGACAGGGTGGGAAGTTCGGTGAAGTTGATAATCACGTAGCGCGCTTCGATCGGCTCGCCGTCGGAACCGTGAGCGTCGACCGTGTATTCAGGTCCGGTGAAGGAGCCGTCGGTGATGACCACTCCCCCGTTTGGATCGGGCTCATTGGCCACCGAGACGGTGAAGGCACCCCCCGAACCCTGGTTCTGAGCGATGGTGATTTCTGAAACCGGGGCCTTTTCTTCCAGCTCGACCACCAGGGCCAAGTTCGAGGCAAACCCGCCGAACTGCGGGGTGGTGAACGTCAGAGTCTGCCAGGCGGTAGCCAGGTTGCCATCGACGATGGCCGGCAGGTCGGCGTCGTACTCATTGGTCAGACCCGGTGCATCGGGCACGATGCGTTCGACCGAGGCGGGTACAGGAGCCGGGCCGGTGGTATCTTCCTCGGCCTCTTCTTCGGCCGGGGCTTCGTCGTCGTTTTCTGCGGGTGCCTGCGCGGTGGGTTCGGTTGCCACCGGTGGTTCGTCTTCGGGGCTGCCCAGCACGCGGAAACCGATCACCACGGCGGCGATCAGGATGGCGACCAGGGCGAGGCCGGCGATCCAGCGCCCGACGGCAGATCGTGGTTTCTCATCGGTGTATTCGATCGCGTAGCCGTCATCGGCGGCCGGTTCTTCTGGGGCGGCCGGCGGGATGATGGGGGTGGCCTGTTTGCGAGGCTTGTGTTTGGTGGGCTCGGGTGCGATCACAGGGGGTGGGACCGGTGCCGGGGCTTGGTCTTGTTCCTCGGTGGCTGGTTTGAAGACTTCGGTGCGTTGCTCATCGGCGGGAGCTGGGAACACTTCGGTGCGCTGCTCGTCGGCCGGGGCGCTGAAGACCTCGGTGCGCTGGTC
>ERZ1032895.155-NODE-155-length-16031-cov-13.381385_pt1 | contig 16031 bp, 14 predicted proteins | sample MGYA00516687_ERZ1032895 | MGnify/ENA primary metagenome ERZ1032895 (study PRJEB33719, sample SAMN04261600) | wastewater metagenome | biome: rural village; feature: latrine urine exit; material: soil | place: El Salvador | collected 2013-01-14 ... | reverse complement strand
TTGTGAGACGGACTCTACTAAGATCAGACTGGCCCGGATATCGGGGGGCAGGTCACGTTCCGCACCCTCGCTCACTATGCTGACTCCGCTGGACTTAACCACTTCCGAATGTCTTGCATGTCGTATTTGATCGCATGATCTGATCGATCGAACGTTACGCCCGCAATGTAAAATCCCACAAGGGAGTTGCGATCCGAGCTAAATGCCGACATAGCCATCTCAACGACGAAGGATCATCGACGGCACATCGGTCCCCACCGTCATGCTTGACGCTTCGTCGTCAGTCACAGCAAGTCCCTCGACAACCTGGCGCGCCAGTCGCTGTAGTCCGCGCCCTCCTCGCGCTCCACCTCTGGCGGGAACGTCTTGCGCTTGAACGCCAGGTACTCACGGCGCCTGTCTCCGTCAGCGTAAGCGTTGTAAGTGACAAAGTAGGCGCGACGGCTACGTCCACTCGTATTCCTGATCGACATATGAGGCAGGAACGAACTGAACGCGATGACATCGCCTGGCTGCATGGGTATGGTCTTCCACACAATGTCGGCGTATTCGACCAACCGGCCTTGCTGATGGGGAAGATAGCGGCGCCCGCTGGAGAAACTGCTGTCGACCTGAAGCGCCCCGTTGGCTTCGTCCGCGCCATCAACGGCGACCATGAGTGTGATGGACTCCTGGGTGAGTATCTTCCACGCCATCCCATCCTGATGAGGCGCGAAGCCGCCTCCCCCGTCGAGCTTGACGTTGAGCTTTTCCTTGAAGAGGAAGTACTTGCCCCCGAACAACGCCTCGAGCAGCGGCCGGATAGCCGGACCCTCGAACGCATCCAGCAACCGCGGCCAGTAGTCAAAGAAGTTCTCGACACGATTCAGCAGGCGACCATCATCCTGCCCCTTCTCGAAGTACTTCATCCACTTTCCGGGTGTCTCAGGAGCCGCGATGATTTCGTTCGTGCACCGAAGCAGGCACTCAAGGTTCTGCCCTGAAAACGCGGAACGAACATGGACGAATCCATGCTTTCGAAAGGCATCTACCGCGTCGGGCATGACCTCTGAACTCGAACGAATACAGGTATTCATTTGACTGAACCAAAAGCAGACGGATAACGGGAAAGATAGAAATCGAGCTTCTCCTCAGGCTCGCCTCGGAGCAGCTCGACGATGCTGGGCGAGAACGCCAGCCAGGCGGCCGCTCCGAACACTGCTGCAGAAACGGCCAGGACGCACCATGTGGACGGCACATGCTGTATCAGGATGCCGAACAGCAGGAAGCCGACTGAGACGGCGGCTTGTGCAGACCACTTTCCCCATGCGCTCAACCTGCCCCGGTAGGCAGCCGGGGTCGCAGCGCTTCTGTACGCGGCGCAATAGACGTTGTGAATCCCGATGCCTGTCCCGGAAACAATTGACCCGATCAATAGCACCCACTGCGTCGCAGATACTGCGAACAGCAATGCGCCAGATGCGATCAGTGCTACGCCAGCCACGGTCGTCTTCCGGGCGATCGTACGCCGGAAGAGCCAGGACGCCCAGCGGCTGCCGATCAGGAGACCGGCAGCCGTAGCTGCGGCGAACCATCCTGCCTCCACCATTCCGAGTTGGAGTTCCTGGAACACGATTACCGGCACGATCAGCATCGAAAATGGAACCATGCATCCGTTGATCAGCGCTCCCGCGAGATTCCAGTCCAATTCGGCGCGAATGCGAGTGGACAGCTTCCATCCATCCAACAGGCTTGAGCGCCAAGTCCAGATGGAATTCCGCGTATCGCCCAGCACCGGCCGCGTGTCCGCCCTGATTCCTAGCGTGCAAAACAGCGTTACTATCAATAGGGCGCCCGCGAGTAGCAGTGTTCTAGACAGGCCAAGAGCGTCGGCCGCGTACCCAGCTAAGCCCGGTGCCAACAATAGAACTATTGCCTGCAGCGACGCGATCATCGCGTAGGCGCGCGCCAAATCCGAACGGTCCACCAGCATCGGCACGATGCTTCCTGATACGGCCAACATGAGGCTGCCGCCAGCGGCAAGCGTGCCGATAATGATCGTCGTGATCAATGGGCGGAAAACGCCATCCACGGTAACTAAGTACAGGGCCGCAATCCCTCCGAGCGTCCACAGATCGGCGGCCACCGCACACCACTTGCGCGGCCAGCGGTCGGCCAAAGATGCCAACAGCGGCAAGCAGACGAATCCGACGGCCGAGAACACGAACGCCAGCTGTGCGAAATGCGCCTTCGACCCAGTGCTCACCAGCATCCACCACGCGAGGACCAGGAATGCGCACCGCCCGCCGAGGAGCGAAAGAAACTGTCCGGCGCGGAAGCGAAGGAAGTCAAGCGGGAGCATGGTCGCGGGCATCGCGCTGAATCGACATATGCGGCGCCTTGCCCAGACGCCATCTGACCCCGTGAATCTCGTTGACGATGGCCGGGTGATGGCATGTCAGAAGGATTGTGCGACTCTCGCCGATCTCATTGACCAGATCGACAAGCGAACGCGACGTGACTACGTCCAGGCCGTTGAAGGGCTCGTCCAGGATCAATACTTCGGGTGCAAGCAGCAATATCCCCAGCAGAAAAAATTTCTTGCGCGTTCCGAGCGATGCTTCACCGAAAGGGGTGTCCAAGTAATCTCCTACATTGAGTTTGCTGACGAGTTCCGCATACCGCCCCCGGTCAACAGCCGATAGGCGGCCGTGAGCACGGAGGAAAAAATCGGTGAACTGCGAGCCGGTGACGAACGGGTAGAACGCCGCCGAATCGGGCACGTACGCCAGCATGCAACGCGCGGATACTGGATCGCCGGTGACTTCATGACCATTGACGACTATGCGGCCTTTGTAGCGGACGCTGCCGGCAATCGCACCCAGCAGGGTCGACTTCCCGGTTCCGTTGTCGCCAAGTAGCATGTTGCATCCGTGCGGGAATGCGTGCGAAACACCATCAAAAATGATGTTGCGGCGAAACGAAACGGTGACCCCATCCAGCTGCAGAACGCTCATCGTCAGCTATCTAACCTGGAGATCGCCAGCAGCAAGGCGACCACGGTGAGTATTCCTGTTACCAGACCTACCGCAATCGCATGCCTTGGCATGTGCTTGTAAGTAAGGTACTGAATGGTACACAGAACCACGGCAGCGCACAGCGACACGAAGGCCAGCGTCGCGCCCGATTTGAACCGTAGCGCACTGATCCCGAGCAATAGCACCAGCGCAACCGCTGGAGCTTCGACCACGACTATCATGTCGAACGCCCGCCGGAGTCGGCCGACGGGCAGCGAATCAAGGAAGCCCTGGTATGCCGATTGGTTGCTAAACAGCGTCGCAAAACCCAGCCCATACAGCCCGACGATCAACGCGCTGTGGACCAGAAGCAAGCCAGCAGACCGAGTTACCGACTCCTCTCCGCTATGCAACGCGAATGCGGCAGCGCCAGTCAGAAGGATGGAGGTGAGCACACCAAGCCGGTATGCGCCATATCTGGAGCGATAGAGCGACAGCCAGTGAATGCCGATCCAACTGATCGATGCCGCCCGCACCACCCCACGATCGCTACCCGACTGCCGGTATGCAGAGGCTCGCCACGGCTCGTAAAGAGGCAGTCCCCAAAACAGCACGCCGCAGAGAATGATCGGAAGCACCAAGAGACCCGTACGATCACTGCCCCCGATGGCAGCAGCGGCGACGACAGCCACTACGGCGCGCAAGAACAGCCCCCTGACGGCCATCAATTGGGAAGTCAATGACGTGAACAGCACAGCCAGTAGCACTAGTACGTTATGGGCAGCGCCGGCTTCCGAAACGGATGTACCGAAAGCCACGATAAGGAGAAGCAGCAAAGGTGACGACGCGAGCGCAACGACGGCAACGTCACGCCTCAACAGTTGACGCCTGGAGAACGGCAGGCTGGCGACAAAAGGTGCCGTCGCGGGACAGTTGATCGCGTCGCGTTGCATTCCTGCCCACAATCCTGTAATCGCTACGAATACCGCAGCTCCACAGGAAGCAGCCATCATTCCTGGCTCGGTAAAAATACGAACCAGTGGCAAGAGTACAGTAGCGTTGAATGCCGTTATGCCCGGCAGAAGCAATAGCAATCCGGCTATCACCAGCTGTTTGTACCTGATCATGCGCTGGCGAACAACATTCCGGTAATGCAGTAACGACAGCCGCGTCAGGGTAGTCGCGTGCGCGCCAGCAACGCCCGAGGGCGACCTCATTGGGATGCAATGCCAGTGGGAGGTGGAGGCGCCTCCACAAGGGTAGCGACTGCCGCCTCCGCTCTACGCAGTATGTCCTGACCACTACTCGTGAACAGCGACACGTTGGAACCAAGCGCCGCCTTGAAGGCATCAATGATCCTTATCACCCGCACAGTCGACCGATGGTACTTCGGACAGGCATCCAATTGGTTGGTTACGTTCCTGTACAACAGCATTTCCACCGCAACAATGTAGCTGTGGAACGCCAAGTATGCAGGGAACGCCGTTCCACCCAGCACGAACGGCAAACCGGTCTCAATCGGCGTCTCTTTGCATCCTGGCCGCATCTGAGGTGTGAGCGTGTCGTCGATGAACAGAAGCATGTGGATGAGCTGGTGGACGAGAAGCTCCTGAAAATCGAGCTCATCGAAGTCATCGCGGAAATTGAAATTCGCCACCCCCAGCGTGTCTTCCGTCGTGCCGTTGGTGTACTCCGACAACTGGTTTATGACGATCAATCTCACGCAGAAGCGGGTGATCTCCGCAAGGTCGGAATCCTTCTGGCCGAACCCCTCGAATGCCGCTTCGAAATAGCCGTTCGAAATACGCGCGCGAAGCGCATCGGAATTTGATGCGAAGTGATGTCGCTTCTCCGCGCAGAAGTTAGGGGCGTAGCGCTGTAGTTGCTCAAAGTCGACAAGCCGAGGTTCGCACCAGTCAATTGGAACCTCGATGATCGAGTTCTCGCCCAAGAAATCGTTGTACGCCTTCCTAAGACCGTGGTCTGAAAGGTCCACGCCTGGCGCGGCGCCACATCGGTTACGGATGAGATCGTGAATTGCATCACGGCCGAACAGGTAGTACATGCCATTCCACCATCAAGCCGCTGCTGTCTGGGATATCACCTTCCCGGGCCGCTTGCAATGTCCATGCCGGGCCAGAATGTCACGGGCGATGTCCAGCTCCTCTAAAGTCTGACTGAACGCTCCAAAATTGGCGTCACGCTCAATGATCACGGCTTGCGGCCTGACCAGATCGCAAACGCGATCGAATAATCGCCAGACATCTCCCCATACATCGGTCGCATGCGTGTCGACGATCATTCCGAACTTCCTGGAGCCGCCCGCAAGGTGAATCTCGACAACACGCTCCAACGGGAGAGATTGCAGGTATTGTTCGGGGTCGAATCCGTGATTGACCGCATTGATGTAAAGATTATTAACGTCTAGCAACAGGCCGCAATCCGCCTTCTCGGCGACCTGACTTATGAACGTAGTCTCGGGGATATCGGACCCGGGAACCGGGTAGTAATAGGTAATGTTCTCAATCAGGAACGCTTTGTCTGAAAAACGGCGTACGGTTCGAATCTTCTCGATCGTATTCGCAAGCGCCTCTTCGGACAGCTTCATAGGCATCAAATGCCCTACCTCGACCCCGCCCTCCTCTGTCAGGGACAGGTGATCGCTGAACCACGTATGGGGGTACCAAGCAAGCACGTCTTTCAGCTTCCGAAGGTAATCGACGTCGAGTGAAGCCGTCGACCCCAGAGACATGTCCAAGCCGTGAAGCGATATGGGTAGGCGCTCTATCAGGGACTGGAGGACCGGGTCGTCATCCTTGATAAAAAGCTTCTCGGTAGTGACTTCCAGGATATCCAGTGCCGACGCGTTCTGCAGCAAGTCATCACGCAATTGTGCCTTGTAGTTGACACCAACCAAGGTCGAAGAGCCTGGCTCAGCTTTCATTTTCGGTCTCCGTGATTGCGACGCGGGCAATTGCGCCGGCGGCGTCCAGTGCCGTCAGTAATTTGTGAAACGCGGGAGATCTGTCTGCCAGGCTCTTCGCGCTTAAACGTCCGTCCAGAAGCGCGAGCGCACTGGATACCGCGGCGTTTGCCCGCAAACTCCCTACGCCGCCACGCACCCAATTCTTGAAGAACAGGATGGACTCCGCCTGTGCTGTGCTGGCTTCGAGTACCTGATTGCGTTCTTTGCCAGACGCGAGCAGCTTCACCATCGTGCCGACGTTCGTCGGGAACGTCTCCATACGGGTGGACGGGTGAACGAATGGCGCCCACCTGGAGGTATCCTCGACGTCGAGGATACGGTTGTACTGGCTTTCATCTGCCGCGACCGCGGCGAGAACCTCGTTCCGCGCAACGTCATACGCCACGAGGGCCGTTTGCGGATCTGCGGGCGCGAGCCCGGCCAAGATGAAGCGACCAAAAGAAGTCGAATCCAGCAGAGGATTCTTCGGGGTCATTGCATCGATCGCAAGCGATGCCAAGTAATCGTCCCAATAGCAAGCGAGCTCGTACTCGGAGAAAAGTTGTTTCGTCACCGTCAACGTGTCGAGCACGTTGTCCATACGGCGCTTACGAAGCAGGAGCACGGACGCCCGGAACGCCCGGCCATGCACGACAAGAAATGATGTGAACTGGTCCCGTTCCTGCGCAGGAACATCCAACCCGACACAGGAAAGGCTTTGAGTTTCAAGTACGCGAAGCGCGGCCGCCGGATTGACAACTAGCATGGCCAGCGCCTGCTGCGCGGTAACCTCGCGCATAGGGTTATGGGACATCACTGTGATCCATCACAAAGCGGCTTACGCATCGCGTAAGCCGCAGACCCTTTTACGGGCAGGTGACCGAATTGCAGAGGCAATCAACCGGTGCGGTGGCCTCCTCAATCACTTCCACTTCCACTTCGAAATCCGCTTCGTTGTCCAGAATTTCCATCTCGAGACTCCTACTGAATGAATGGCTGGCGGACTCCACTCCAAGATGCCCGTTGGCAAGCCGAGTCCGTTCGTCTCCCGCAAAGTGTCAGAACACCACGGCAGCGGGAAAGCTTTTTCTAACACATACCTGTGCCACTCGCAAGGCAACTCCGGCCAATCCTCTCGCTATGTCGCAAGACATGCAAAGAGGCGGATTGGCTACAGACTCGCCGTCCAGCACGAGTGCGACCCGCTTGACGTATTCCGACGCAAATTCTGAACCAGCGCCGGAGTCCACGAGGCCACGCTCAAGCATCCTGGCCCAGACCCCGACAAGTGCGCCACTCCCGTACTGGCTCGCGAGCGACGCGCTACCGAGCTGGGAACAGAGCAGTTCAAACTCGGCCTTTAGTAATCCATACGCACCTTCTGACCCAGCCTCAAGCCATAACAGCATGCGCAGCAACCTTGCCTGTGGGGCCGAGGCCTGAAGCATGGGCCGCGCGAAGATGTCGGCGCATCTGGCGCTAACTTCGTCATGTCCAGCGACCCGGGCCGCCCTAGCGGTCGCGAGTAACGTCACCCACGGCACGGTCCAACTGACCATGGGCTCTTGATCAAGTTTCACTGCCTCTTCCAACTGGACGAAAGCACCTGACTTGGATGACTCTTGCAGCAAAGCCAACAAGATACTTCGAATATCGGATCCGGCATCTACTTGCTGCGCTGCCGCAAGAGCCAAGATGCTCCCGGCCACTCCAGCCATGCCGCCGCGGCCGGCAATGCTCTGGTCCCGGATCGCGCGAAGACTGGTCTGACGGATCTCTGCAAGACCCCGGCGTCCGGTTCGTGTAACCAACGCGTCCAGCAGCACAAAACTGGCGAGTCCGTTGATCCCGTGGACGGGCGATGTATGAACGACTTCCGGGTGGCTCGCGAGATGGGCAACGGACCGACACAATGCCGAGTCATCAGACCGATACCCTGCTGCTTCGAGCTGGAAACAGGCGCCAAGAATGCCTGCATTACCTGAGTACGCACCCCAGTGGGCCCTGGACACCACCAAAGCTCCGGCTCGACTAACCTCATACGACAACCAGTCGGGCTTAGATGCTGAACGGCGTCGCCCATCCAGGCTCGCCAATACGCTCTGTAGCACGTGCTCGGGATCAGCAGCTAGACGCATGCGGCGCCGGCCTCCTATCCTGCCCACGCGATTCAGCGCCATGGTGCCGATGCAGTGCCTGATGAGCTTCACCTGTTGACTCAGATCCGCATCGGATAGGTGGTCAGCCAGGAAACCGCGGACCTGCTGGAGACCGCTCTCATTGCCCAAGACATTCATCCCATCGAGAACACCGCCATCGCTGGAGGAGTCCGATCTGATGCCGAATCTCGGAATCCGGCCCCTTCGAAGCTGGCGAATCTCTTCGTCCACAGCGCCAGGTACTCTCTGACCAAGGCACTGCCGATAGTGTTCGATTTCCGCATCCTTCGACACGAGTAGAGCAGGCGCCGATGACTCGCTGATCGCCTTCGCATACTCTCCGGTGTTCCGGATAACGATGCGTGTTTCCGTGCCAGCAAAGGCGCGCAGCGGCCCATCTACCGATACAAGCCATCGTCTCTCACGAAGCAGGCAACGGTATCCTCTTTCGAATCCGTTGATGAACTCGTCGCAAAACTCGAATGGATTTGCGCTCTTTCCGGTTAGTCGAGGCCGGTTGGATACGATAGCGGTCTTGGCCCGCACCCTGCGGACGTGCGGTGCCACGCTTTCCAGATTTCCGATGCGCCAATCGCTATAGTAGTGGGATCCACCATAACCACCCGAGAACGCACTCACGTCCATCCCGTGGAATCCTCCGACGGCGAACCGAACCATCGGGATGATCGCTGTAGCCGTTACCATAGGCCGGCCGTCGTCGCTAGACGCACCTAAGGCGATCGCAGGTGTCAGCAAGCACTCCAAGTCCACCAGTACGGGGCATTCGCCCTGCGCAACGACATTGCCGGCGTGAATATCCCGACCCGACAACGCATAGATCAATGCCGCAAGCCAACCCAGCCGGAAATAGAACGATCGCACGCCATCGAGGTCCGAGCAGTCTCTGGGCGAGACAAACTGCATCCACCCATACCCCTCACGGCACAGGAACCATGGCCGGGACAGTGACTGTCCGTCCTTTTCGGCAAGCACATCGGCGAGCCGATAAAACGCGTCATCAACATCAAGCGACCGAGGCTTGTACACAAGCTCGTGCGATCTTCCGCACGACGTCAACAGCCTCAATCGCGCCACTCTACCGCCGCGCCCGTGGGGATCACCCAAGAACTCGATTTCGTCGACCGCGTAAACCCTGCCGGCGGTCCCTAACTTATCGGACAGGGCATCGTGATCGGTATCGAAACGCCTAAGCAGATGATGCATACTGCGGGCAAGCACAACCGCCAGATCTTTGGCGCGCCATCGCAAGCGAGGGAAATCCCGCGCGACCTTTCTGGCGATCTCGTCAGGAAAGGTCTCCAGTCCGTATGAAAACTTTGCGCCCTGCGCGATCGCGCCGTCGAGTTTAAGCTCAAGAAAAGCGGCGAGAAATGGACGCGCGCAAAGTTCATACAATGGCTGTTCGAAGCCCTGCGCAATCGCACTATCAACGGCCTCGTTGGACATCTTGATGCGATGGTGGCCTGCCAGGCCACGTATGTACGCAGCCAGCCTAAACCGTACCGACCGGAATTGCACGCCAATGACATCCCGCAGGAGACTGTCGGACCTTTCGGCGTCGTGGTGATGAACCGGCGGATCTGGAATGACCGCCTCGAACGATGGATCGGCGCATCCCCATGTTCTTCCAACAGCGGCACCGTCTAGCGGGTACGGCGCCGGCTCAACCTGACTGGCCGGCCTGGGTAGCTCGACTCGATTCAGGCTCCGCAGTGCCTCGACCAGGCCATCATCCACGCAGCGCCTGCCCCCTGCTGCTGATGCTCGTTGACGCACTAAAGCCCGACTCCTCCAAAACAAGCACGCAATAACGTACGTGGCTCAGCCGCGGGGAACTGCGTACGGCCATGAAGCACCCGGAAATTGTCGATGAAAAGCAAGTCGCCAGGGGCAAGCCTGAGTCGGGTCTGGTTCTGCGGCATATGGCACCATTCCATCAGCTCTCGATAGACCTCGATCACCTCCGGCGCGCCCGAGGCCTCCATCAGGATGCTCGGGAACGCACACAGTGGGCGATCGGCTTCGACAACGAGCGGGCGCTGCAACGCACCGGCGGAGCCCAGGATCGTGATCGCGTCTTCTGCGAAACAAGCCTCAGGAATGCGGCTGCGCACGGATTCCAGATGACTACCAATTCCCGCAAGTGTCGTTATCCCGCCATGCTTGGATTGCTTCTCGCAGTACAGACTGATGAGGCGTGGCGGCGATACCAGGTGCGCATCATCTGAATGCATGGGTTGTCCGACCGAAGAGCCTGCGTAGTACTTGCGACCGGGAGACACCGCAATCCTGCTGACCGAAGCCCCGGTACTATCCGGTAGGCTTTTCCCGAAGATAAATTCCTGCTCTTCCAGCACCTCAGAATATTGCCTGGTCCCTGTATGGACCAGGCAAGCACCGTGAACTTTGACCGTATCGCGAACTCGATCACCTATTCCTGCAAACGAGCTTCCCACGTCGAATCCCGGAAAACTCTTTTGGCCGCCGTCTGCGCTGGCATAGCTCGAACTGTTTACCAGGCTTGCATAGCTAGAGAAGTACTCTCGCCCTAGGCGAGCGACTCCGCTACTTAAAGTACTTGGCGACAACGTATTCATCCTGAACCCCAGACTTCAGCTTCACAGCGCCCCGTTTCATCCCTTCGATCACCATACCATGGGACAGCGCCAGCATGAGCATTCTCACGTTGTTCGCCATGACTACTCCTTCGATACGATTGATGACACCCTCTCGCTCGATCTCTTCAAAGAAATGCCGGAGCATCGCTTTGCCGGTATCACCGCGATAAATGGACAGAAGGCCGCCGCTGACCGACATCACGTGCGCCTTTCGTTCCAGAGGCAGAACGTCTCCCTGAATGTAGCCGACCACCTCTCCAGCCTCATTCCGGAACAACAGCAGAATCGCTCCCCGGACGCCGTTTATGCGCCTAATCGCGTCCTCGCATTTGTTGATGCTCAGAGACCGCTCGCCAGGCTCAAACATCATAAAATTGGTGTCCTGGTCCAAAGCCTGCAGGAATGCAAGCCAGGAAGCAGCGTCTTCGATTGAGGCAGGGTGAACTGACAATCCCTTGCGGGCAAAGACTTCTAGCGGTCTTTTTCCTGACGGATCCACTCTAGCACCCATATTTCTTCGCCCATGTTTAACCGTCGAGTCACAAGCAACCTGTTTCTCGCGTGTGCTATCCGAGGATAGTGACGTCAGGTTGGCAATGCAATAACGCTCCCGATCTCGGCATGCTTAGAGAAGGTCTGGTCAATACGCCTTCAGGTCTAGATGTGTAAACCCATGACGTTGTTCAGTGGAAGCTGGAGGCGGCTGATGGGTGGCTGGTAGCCGAGGCTGGCATGGGGTCGGTGCCAGTTGTACTGGTGCAGCCAGTGAGGAAGTGCCCGTCGGCGCTGTTCGGAGCTGTCATAGGAGCGGGCGTAGGCCCACTCTCGCAGTGCGGTCTGGACCAGCCGCTCGGCCTTGCCGTTGGTTCGTGGCGTATAGGGCCGGGTGCGCAGGTGACGCAGGCCCAGACGCCGCAGGAGCCGACGGAAGCGCCGCGACTTGTAGCAGGCGCCGTTGTCGGTCATCACCCGGGTGAAGGTCACGCCCAGGCTGCGGTAGTAGCGCAGCGCCTGCAGCAGCGCACGGCAGGCAGTACAGCCGCGCTCGTTGTCTTCGATGGTGCCGAAGGCAACCCGGGAGTGATCATCGATAGCCAGGTGGACGAACTCCCAGCCGACGCCATCGGAGCCGTTCCGGCGGTCACCGGTCACGCGGTGTCCGGGTCGCCAGAATCGCCCGAGCTTCTTGATGTCCAGGTGCAGCAGGTCGCCGGCCGCTGGATACTCGTAGCGGTTGTCCGGCCGCGCCGGTTCAAGCTCGGCCAGCCGGTGTAGCCCGGCCCGACGCATCAGCCGCGCGATGGTGCTCAGCCCGACGGGCAAGGCCCGCGAGATCTGGCGATAGGTCTGTCGTTGGCGGCGCAGCACGACCACCTGCTCCACCACTGCCGGCGGGGTCGCTGAAGGGGAGCGGTGCGGACGGGACGAGCGATCCTGTAGCCCGGCCAGCCCTTCCTCCCGGAAACGGCGCAGCCACTTGTACGCCGTCCTGATGCTCACTCCGGCGGCGTGGGCGGCTTCCTCGACCCGCAGGCCATGGTCGATCACCCGTTCAACAAGAAGGGCTCGACCGCGAGGCGTAAGACGGGCATGTTTATGCAGGTTCATCCGGGGCTCCTGGGGTGCTTGATGGCTCGCACCTCCAGTGTTCCGGGATCACCCCGGATGAACAACCTACTGAGAGATCACATCTAGTCGCTTCCCGTACGCATGGGTCTGGAAGTATGTTAGCTTTCCGTTCAAGGCACACGCCTTGGACGTGCCGGGCGCAGGTCACGACCCCCACCGGGACCGAGCCGACAATCGCGGGCCATTGCGCCCGTATTTCCTGTCGACTTGTTCTAACTGGTTTGGGGGACATCCATGCATTCGATCCAACCGCAACGCAATCTGCTGGCCGCGGCCGTACTGGCCGGCCTGGTCGCCCTGTCCCACGTCCCGGCCGCGCAGGCGCAGGACCAGCAGCCGGCTGACAGCGAGGAGCAGCCCACCACCCTGGCGACGATGACGGTCACCGCGCAGAAGCGCGAGGAGGTCCTGCAGGACGTCCCGATCGTGGTCAACGTGCTGCCCGAGCAGCTGCTGCTCGATACCGGCGTGCGCGACATCAAGGACATGCAGGTCCTGGTGCCGGGCCTGACCGTCACCAGCACCCAGTCGGCGGCGCAGACCACCGCGCGCATCCGCGGCATCGGCACGGTCGGCGACAACCCCGGGCTGGAATCCTCGGTCGGCATCGTCATCGACGGCGTGTACCGCGCCCGCAACAGCGTCGGCTTCGGCGACCTCGGCGAGCTTGACCGGATCGAGGTGCTGAAGGGGCCGCAGGGCACCGTGTTCGGCAAGAACACCTCCGCCGGCGTGATCAACGTCGTCACCCGCCGCCCCAGCTACTCGCAGGAAGTCGAGGGCGAGGTGACCGTGGGCAACTACGGCCTGGTGGGGGTGGGGGGCTCCTACAACGATGCGCTTGGCGAAAACGCCGCCTTCCGGGTCTATGCGACCAAGCGCAAGCGCGACGGCGTGGACGACGTCAACGTCGCGGGCGGGCCGCGGCGCGAGGACGACGACGGCGACATGAACTACCACTCCATGCGCATGCAGCTCCTGCTGGAGCCGACCGCCGACCTGAGCATCAACCTGGTCGGCGACTACACCAGCCGCGAAGAAAACTGCTGCGTCACCGTGACCACCCACCGCGATCCCACCATCGCGGCGATCCTCAACGGGCTGGCCCCGGGCGGGCAGGGGATCATCCCCGAGGTCGACCTTGACCGGCGCCTGGCCTACGCCAACCGCACCACCGAACAGGATATCAAGGACAAGGGCGTGTCGGCCGAGGTCAACTGGACCACGCCGTGGGCCAATAACGCGGTGCTGACCTCCATCACCGCGGCGCGCACCTGGGATGCGATCACCAGCATCGACTTCGACTACAGCGGCGCGGACATCATGCACCGGCCGCCGGACGAGGACTATTCGCTGGTTGCGTTCGACACCTTCAGCCAAGAGCTCAGGCTGACCGGTTCGACCGACCGCGTGGACTGGATGGTGGGGTTGTTCTACTCGGACGAGGACCTGGTGCGCAACGACGCGTACTTCATGGGTCCGGCGTACGAGCCGTACCTGTCGACCCTGGTCGGGGGATCGGTGCTTGGCGGCCTGGCCGCGCAGCTGGCGCCGTTCGGGATCGCCGTGGATACCTCCAATCCCCACCTGTTCCTTTCCCAGGTGACGGGGCGTCCGTTCGGCACCAACTACACCGGCATCGGTGCGCATGACATCTACGAACAGAGTGCCAAGAGCGCCGCCATCTTCAGCAACAACACCTTCCACATCAACGACAGGCTCGACCTGACCGTGGGTCTGCGGTACACCCGCGAGAAGAAGACCCTGGATTCGCATTTCACCAACCCCAACGGCGGCCTTGCCTGCGGTACCGCGCTGTCGGACCCGGCGGGGCGCACGGCAGGCGCGCTGATGGCGCGCGGCGTGCCGCTGCCGATGCTGCCGCCCGAGCTGCAGCAGCAGATCCTGGGCGCGGTGGCGCCGCAGGTGGCCGGCTTCATGTGCCTGCCGTGGGCCAACGCGCTGCACAACGGGCGCGAAACGCGGCAGGAGCGGACCGAGAAGGAATGGTCGGGCACGGTCAAGCTGGCCTACGACTTCTCCGACGACATGATGGGCTACGCCTCGGTGGCGCGCGGCTACAAGGCCGGCGGCTTCAACCTCGACCGCGTGCAGGTGGGCGTCACCCCGCAGGATGACACCTCCTTCCAGGGCGAGTTCGTGGACAGCTACGAGGTGGGCCTGAAGACCACCTGGGCCGATGGCAACCTGCTGTTCAACGCGGCGCTGTTCCACCAGGAATACGAGGATTTCCAGCTCAACAGCTTCCTGGGCACCGCGTTCGTCGTGCGCTCGATCCCCAAGGTGACCTCGCAGGGCTTTGATGCCGATCTGCTCTGGCAGACCGGCGTGCCCGGGCTGATGGTGCAGGGCGGCGTCACCTACGCGGAAACCGAATACGGCAGCGAAACGGTGCCGGACCTGCCGCTCCTGCCCGGCGGGCAGATGAGCTTCGCGCCCAAGTGGTCCGGGAATGCCTCGGTCACCTATGAGTGGGACTTCGGCTCCAACCTGCTGGGCCGGTTCAACGTCGGTGCCAAGTACATGTCCGAGTACAACACCGGCTCGGACCTGAAGCCGGAGAAGATGCAGGACGCTTATACGCTGGTGAACGCGCGCTTCGGCATTGGCCGCCAGGACCGGCGCTGGATGGTCGAGTTCTGGGGCCAGAACCTGACCGACGAGACCTACAAGCAGGTCGGCATTGACGCGCCGATCCAGGCCGGCGCGTACAACGCCTTCCTGGGCGCGCCGCGCACCTACGGCATGACCCTGCGCGTGCGGTACTGATGCCCCGGGGCTGAAGGCCGGTTTCCACCCCATGACCCGCGCATCCCCGGATGCGCGGGTTTTTTCTGCGGGGGGTGCGACAATCCGTTCGAACCCGTTTTGCGAATGATGCCCGTGATCGAGCAAGCCCCCGACGATGAAACGCTGCGCGCCCTGGCGCGCTCCACCGGCGACCGGCTGCGCGCCGACCGCCACATGCTGGTCACTGCTGAAAGCTGCACCGGCGGCTGGATCGCCAAGACCATGACCGACGTGGCCGGGTCGTCCGACTGGTTCGACTGCGGCATGGTGGCCTACAGCTACGAGGCCAAGCAGGCCCTGCTGGGGGTGCAGCCCGGGACGCTGGAAGAACACGGCGCGGTCAGCCGCGAGACCGCGGTGGAAATGGTGTCCGGCGCCCTGGTGAATTCGGGCGCCACGGTGGCCGTTGCCGTGACCGGGATCGCCGGCCCGGGCGGCGGCACCGAGGACAAGCCCGTCGGCACGGTGTGGGTCGCCTGGAAGCGCCGCGCCGGCTACACCCACGCCGAACTGTTCCACTTCGATGGCGACCGCGATGCGGTCCGGCGCTGCACGGTGCAGGCGGCGCTGGAAGGTCTGGAGCGGCTGCTGTGAGGATGCGCCGGCCACCGTATGGGGGATCCGGCTGATGTGGGAGACGCTCGGCACCGTCCGCGACCTGGGCCGGCTGCAGGAGATCGCCTCGGTCCTGATCCGCTTCGGATTCGGCGAATTCGTCCAGCGGATCGGCCTGGTGGGAGCGCTGGAGCGGGCAGGGCGGCTGCTGCACATCGGCCAGCACGAGGAGCGCGCGCGGCATGAGCCGGCGGTGCGGTTCCGCCACGCGCTGCAG
>ERZ1032895.154-NODE-154-length-16237-cov-5.242183_pt1 | contig 16237 bp, 18 predicted proteins | sample MGYA00516687_ERZ1032895 | MGnify/ENA primary metagenome ERZ1032895 (study PRJEB33719, sample SAMN04261600) | wastewater metagenome | biome: rural village; feature: latrine urine exit; material: soil | place: El Salvador | collected 2013-01-14 ... | reverse complement strand
ACCATGAACCATCAACCGATCAACAAGACAACAACACTCACGCACGCGGCGTGAGATAAATCACGTGTCCACTACTTGCGGGGAACCCCAGATGTGAGAGTGCTCGGAAAATTCACGCCGTCATATCATCAGTGCCACTATGGGGTTAGGCACCCACAACATAGCACGCAAAACGATCAATGTAAGGTATACAGGACGACTGCGAGAAGAGTATTCAAGGGGAACGATCGTGTCATCGGCGTGCGGGTGTGAAGCACCGACATCAACTGTTGAACCCGAACAGCGCACACCCTGGTGGCAAGACCGAAGTATGCTCTTTCCAGCCGTTTCTGGGCTGGCTTTGCTCCTCGGGTTACTCTTCGAATGGTTCGCTCCAGGTCCAGAGGTTATCGCCGAAACATTATTCTGGCTCTCCCTCATCTCCGGAGCCTCCCAGTTTGTGCCCGGCGCACTGCGTGGGTTGTTCCGCTCCCGCCGCTTAGGCATCGGCTTACTGATGACGATCAGCGCCACCGGCGCCGTCGTTTTGGGCTTCATTGAAGAGGCCGCAGCGCTAGCATTCTTATACTCCCTCGTTGAAGCGCTCGAAGACCGGGCCATGGATAAAGCTCGGTCAGGTCTCCGCTCACTACTGGCACTTATTCCGTCAACAGCCACCGTCGTGGAGCACGGCACCACCCGCAGCGTTGCTGCAGAATCCTTGGTCCCGGGGCAGCGACTTCGGCTCTCAGCGGGTGAACGGCTAGCAACCGATGGAGTGGTGCGCGAAGGCACAAGTAGTCTTGATGTTTCGGCCATCACTGGCGAGTCCATCCCGGTCGCGGTCAAACCCGGGGATGAGGTGCTGGCCGGTTCGATCAATACTTCCGGAGTGTTTGAGATTGAAGCCACCGCTGCCGGGACTGACAACTCTCTGACCACCGTGGTGGCGCTCGTCGAACAGGCGCAGCACGATAAAGGCGAACGTGCCCGGATTGCCGATCGCCTGGCCCGACCGCTGGTCCCGGGTGTGTTGATCCTGGCGGTGCTGATTGCCGTGCTTGGTTCCTTGTTTGGCGATCCAAGTGTGTGGATTGAACGGTCCTTGGTGGTGTTAGTCGCGGCCTCGCCTTGTGCCTTGGCAATCTCGGTGCCCGTCACTGTCGTCTCAGGGATTGGGGCGGCCAGCAAATTCGGGGTGGTCATTAAGTCCGGGGCAGCCTTTGAGCGCCTCGGCGAGATCCGCCATCTGGCCTGGGATAAGACCGGTACCTTGACCCGCAACCAACCCAGCGTCACGGAAGTGCTGAGTGTTGGAGATACAAGCCAAGCCGAAGTACTCCAATACGCAGCAGCGCTCGAGGCCCACAGTAGTCATCCGCTAGCAGCAGCAATCACTGCCGCTGCAAGCAATCCGCCGACAGCCCTTTACGTGCGTGAGACTGCCGGGCAGGGCATGACCGGTGTCGTCAACGGCGACGGCATCGCCGTTGGTAGTCCAACCTGGCTCAATCCAGGCGTATTAGCGGAACAAGTTGACGCATTAGAAGAGCGCGGCATTACCGTGGTGATGGTCCATCGTAATGATAAGCCCGTTGGTGCGATCGGGGTTCGCGACGAACTGCGTCCCGAAGCTGCCGAGGTTCTCCGTGATCTGACCGATGCTGGCTTCGGCACGACCATGCTGACCGGAGACAATACTCGGACCGCGAGCGCCTTGGCCGCAGAGGCCGGCATTAGCGATGTGCAAGCTGGCCTGCGCCCGGACGGCAAAGCGAAGGCAGTTACGGCCCTGCGTGAGCGCCGTGCAGTAGCGATGATCGGTGACGGCATCAATGATGCTCCCGCCCTGGCTTCTGCGGATGTTGGGATCGCTATGGGTGCGAAAGGCACAGATGCCGCTATTGAGTCGGCAGACGTTGCGTTCACCGGCGAAGACCTGCGACTGATTCCCGCTGCCCTGCACCATGCGCGGAGGTCCCGCCGCATCATCACCCAAAATATTGTGCTCTCACTGGCCATTATTGCGGTGTTGTTGCCGCTGGCAATTACCGGTGTGCTGGGCCTAGCCGCAGTGGTGTTGGTTCACGAGGGCGCCGAAGTCTTGGTCATCCTCAATGGGTTACGCGCCAGCCGAATATCCGAAATCTCTCAAAAGGTCTCCGGCTCGATAGCTGCCAAGGGTGTTGCTCAGCGATAGTTAGGAGGAGTGGCTTTGCCATTCGGCTCCGATAAGTAATGTCATCGAGTGACGCTATAACGTCTGTATCAGAACGAGACTCGAGCTGGCCGACCGAGCCTTTGGCCTTCCTGCGATATTGGTTCGGCGTCGCGATGACCCGCAAGGCAGAGGGGAATCTTCGGTCTGTTTGCGCAGCAGACTTACAAACTTGTCGGTGTATGTCGACAGAACAAGCTATCGACCACTTCCACCACGCCCATCCAAGATGCCGTAATCAATTGCTTCCTCTGACAGTCCGAGCTCTTCTTCCACAGCTTCCAAGGTAACGGTTTCCTGTTTGCCAGTTCGAATGTCGTCGCGACGCTGCGCGACTGAATATTCCCATTCCAACCGGTCTATACCCGTGACAATCAACTCACGAAGATAGAAGGACTTTGGTCGATGGGTTTTCACAGCGAGTTCTTCTAAACGTTTATTTACGTCTGCCGGTAGCCTCAAGGAAATAAGCACAGTTTTTGGATTCATAAGACACCTCCGTGTCTGCGTGTAGTCACGAGTATACGACCGCTGCATTATCGTTGGCTTGCCTACTGTGCTGCTCCAAAGAGCGCTAGTCTTATAACATCTGTAGAACATCTCGCGATGCATCAAAAACTAGGGCGTCTTATGAACCCCAAAATGCAACCGCAGTATTACTACTTGAGCGTTTTATTTGCGTCTGTGTAGTGAAAGGAAAGCCCATGACCTCCGTCGAACCGGACGCTGTTTCCCTTGTCGCCCTGCGAAACTCTCTCGGCGATGTTGTTAACGAAGTAACATATGGAAACCACCGTCGGATTATTAGCAAGAACGGGAAACCAGTCGCAGCGATTATCTCAATAGACGAGTTAGAACTACTTGAGAAGCTCGAAGAAAAAGCCGACCTTGCCGCACTAGAAGAGGCACGCGCCGAAGATGACGGTGAACGAATCTCTCTTGATGACTTTTTGCAGGGCAAAGACAGCGCCTAGGGGGCTCACCTAAGACAGCTGCTCGGCCAGCTCTATGAGCGCATCTGTGCCCACCAGGTCGCGCATCATCAGCGGCACGATATCGACATCGACTTTTGGTAGCTGGGTGCGTAACCCGGCCATGTGGTGTTCTTCGCGCTTCCGGCGATCAGCTAAGAACTCTCCCTGGTCAGTGGGCGAGACCCGGTTGACGACAAACCCACCCACGTCGATACCCGTTTTGCGGAGATTGTCGTAGAGTTCGATGGTTTCCAGTACTGGAACCCGTTCGGGGATCAGCACGATCACAAAGCTGGTGAGTTTCTTGTCGGTCAGCACATTGCGCATGGTCTCGAAGCGGGTTTTGCGTCGCAGGAGCATTTGTCGGATGCGCCGGTCGCGGTTCTCCCCGCTGGCCGACTGTGGATCGTCATCGCCATCGAGGGAACGGATCGCTGCCCCAAATTTTTCGGCCTTGGTCCGTCGATTCAGCAGTCCTTCGGTCCAGAAGGTCATGATCTCGGGTAAGACCATCAGCCGGGCGGTGTGCCCCGTTGGTGCGGTGTCAAAGACGATCAGGTCGTAGTGCTGTAATCCGTCTTCGACCGTCATGGCGATCCGCTCGAGCATTGCGGACTCGTGGGTGCCCGGTGTTTGGGCGGCGAGTTCTAAGTGTTTGGTGACCTGCGGGTGGAGGTGTTCTGGCATGAAGTCGCGCAGGGTTTGGCCGACTTCTGCCAGGTATCGGTCGATGGTGCGTTGCGGGTCGATTTCGATCCCGTGGACCGAGCCTGCCCCGTCGGTGGTGCGGAACAGTTCAACGGGGTCGTCGCCGACGGGTCGTTCCCACAGGTGACCCAGGTTATGTGCCGGGTCAGTGGAGACCAGCAGGACGTTGCGCCCGGTTTGGGCCTGGTGCAGGGCTACGGCGGAGGCGGTGACGGTTTTACCGACACCGCCCTTGCCGCCTAAGAACAGCACTTTGCGGTCGGTGGCAAGCTTCAGCAGCATGTACACGCTTTCTCTAACAACAGCTGAACCCTTCGATGGGTGAATGGTCCAGGCCCTGGCGGGTGTGCCATTCGTGCATGCGGTCCAGCATTTCGGGTAGGAGTTCTAGCGTGACCCCGGAGGCCGGGTTGGGCACGCCGAGTGCTTCGGACAGGACCAGCATCATGAACAGGTCCTCTTCATCGCGTTTAGCCCGGGCGAAGGTTCGCCGGTAGGGCGCGATGTAGAACTCGCGAAGCCCGGCGCTGAAGCGTTGCCACCAACTCGTCATGGGTCCTTATTTCCTTGGCGTACCGGCTGGCAGAAGTTCTTCTTCGCTCAGCGCTTCCTCGTCCTCGGGGTCTGGCTCCTGGTTTCTGGTGCGAACCATGGCCATTGCTGCTTCGATGAGCACCCACACGGCGGCGATCAGCACGATGATATCCAGGACCAACAGCAGCCAGTTGCCGTCGTTGTAGAACTGGCCCAGCTGGACGATCAGCGCGTAGATCGACACGAAGATAACGAACACTGCGGGGATGAGCACCGGCAGGAATGGGCGCCGTCTGCGCATCAGCATCACGGCCACAATGGATAGTGTCAGTGCTGCCAGCAGCTGGTTGGTGGTACCAAACAGTGGCCAGATGATGACACCACCGGAACCGTCGGCACCGGCGGAGAAGGTCAGGGCGATACAGATCCCCACGGCAATAGCCGTGGCCGTGTACATGTCGATTTTGACGTTGAAGGTTTGGCCGATTTCTTGGACGATATAGCGTTGCAGTCGGACCGCGGTGTCCATGGTGGTGGCTGCGAACAGGACCGCCATCGTGGCAAGAACGGTTGAACTCAGTGATGGGGATAAGCCAATGCCCTGATTCACCAGCGTGCCGCCAGCTTCGACGAACACTTCCACGCCACCGTTGGAGAAACTTGAATAAATCTCTTCCCATTCAGCAACCGTACGGAACGCTGCGGTGGTCACCAAGATGGTTCCCAGTGCCAACAGGCCCTCACCAACCGCGCCGAAGTAGCCAACAAAACGAGCATCCCCTTCACGGTCGATCTGTTTGGAGGTCGTGCCGGATGAGACGGTCCCGTGGAACCCGGAGATCGCACCACAGGCAATGGTCACGAACAGCAGCGGCATCAACGACGGCGTATCAGCTGGCACATTGTTATTGATGGCCGGGGCGACCACTGTCGGTGTGGCAATAGCAACTGAAAGATACAGCAGTGCCAGCACGATGAACAGCTGCAGACCGTTGATGTAGTCTCGCGGCTGCATGAGCACCCACACGGGCAGCAGCGAGGCGATCGCACCGTATGCGAACAGGATGAGAATCCACCAGGTCTCTGGCGGCAAGCCCAGCAACTCTTTTGGGAACGACAGCGGGAAGCGGTCACCCAGCGGAATCAGGATGAATAAGGCCACGACGCCGACCACTGTCACCAGCGGCAGATTCCAGTTCCACCGGTACATTGCTTGCCCAACAAAGACTGCAACAATCAGCGCGCCCCAAGTGGGGATGACCGCCGTCGGGGAATCCACGAGCAAGCCCGCAGTGACGGTGGCAAATGCCGCGATGACCATCATCAGCAGGAAAAAGATGACCACCAAGAACAGGTTCCGTCCGCGCGGGCCGATGTAGCGGCCGGACAGGGTTCCCAGGGATTGGCCCTTATTGCGGGCGGAGGCCCACAGCGAGCCCAGGTCGTGCATCCCGGCAAAAAAGACGGTGCCGAAGACGACCCACAGGAATGCGGGCAGCCAACCCCAGATCACCGCGATGGCCGGACCAACGATCGGGGCCGCGCCGGCGACCGACGTGAAGTGGTGACCCCACAACACGAATCTGTTGGTCGGCACGTAGTCGGTGCCGTCATTGAATTGATGGGCGGGTGTTTTATACGCGTCGTTGAGCTTGAACACCCGTTTTGCAAGGTATTTCGAGTACAGGAAGTAACCGGCCAGCATGATCCCCACGCCGATCACCGCCAATAACAGAGCGTTTGGGCCTTCCACGGCAAACTCCTCAAGGTGATGTGTTCTTATTGGCACATGACGTAAATAACGCTAACAGTCACTAGGGGGCAGTTCCAGAGAGCGCATGCTCCACACATTCGCACGTTAGCCCCTCGATCCGCTGAAAGACTCCTCAGGTGAGTCATTCCTAGGTCACGTTCTCAGAAGAAAACACTCCTGCAGTGCCTGAATTCGACTTTTCACAGCCGGGTCTTGCCCGACCTTTAGACCTCTACGAGCCTCAGAGAGTACCCTTAAGGGAAAAAATTTCCCAGAGAAAGCCTAAAAGAGCTACCATGGAGGTATGCTCCTATCATTTTCTGCGCGCAATTTTCGCAGCTTCGCAGAAGAGTTCACTCTGTCTATGACCTCGCCGACTTTGCGCACCAACGTCCCCCGCGACGGGCAGTCATGGCTCGACACCACCGAGCGCATAGCGGCTATCTACGGCCCTAATGCTGCGGGAAAAACCACAGTCCTTGAAGCTATTTGGGCTGTAGCACAAGCGTTGCGCACCCCCGGGCACCGCGCAGTGCGTCAACCCTCTGCAGGACAAGATGCCCAACGTCCAGTTGAATACGAAATTGACTTTGTTGCGGACGATATTCGATATATATATGAGCTGCAGATCGCTTCCTGGGGTGTCGCTTTTGAAGCCTTATATTCCTACCCAAAAGGCTCGCGCCGCACATTATTCATTCGACAACAGGAAGATGAAAATGCTGAGACCGAATTCGTAAAAGGCGCAAGCCTCACCGGCCCTACTTCTGAAGTTCTCAAAATCACGAAAACGCGAGCCCTTTTTCTAGCTACTGCCCACAAATACGATCACAAGACGCTTACACCAATAGCGCGCGCGTTGGTCGCGTATATGGGTATAAACTTCATCACTTTCCGTGACCGGCAAGACGAGAGCGTTCTACAACGGGTCATGGTTGAGATGTTGGGTTCTCCGACGAATCAAGTTGACTTGGTTGGAGGGCTTCTGGAAGCGGCCGATCTGGGGATCACCAGTGTCGAAATCAAAAAAGAGAAACTACCTGAAGAAGTAACTGACCGTCTCCGCAGGGTGTTGGCAGCGCTACATGATGGTGAAGACGAAATTGATGAAGAGGCTATTCCGCGACTTCAAGAAATAGTTCTATTCCAACATCGTGATGAAGATGGGAAACAATTTTCGCTGCCCATCGAAAACGAAAGTGCTGGAACACTAACGTGGCTTACTACTGCATGGCATGCGCTAAATGCCTTGCGAGACGGGTCCATCCTCTTGATAGACGAACTGGATGCCAGTTTGCATCCAGAGCTAGCTCGCTACCTGGTCAAGCTCTTTTCGCTCCCGCAATTTAATGTGCGGGGGGCACAGTTGTTGTTCACCACTCATGACGTCTCTCTACTTGGAAATGCCCCTACGCGTTTACTGGAACCTCGTAACGTTTGGTTCGCGGAGAAAAATTATTCCGGCTGCTCAGAACTGTTCAGTCTGGACGAATTCCCCACCAGACCTGGCAATAATAGCGAACGTCGCTACCTAGCCGGACAATTCGGCGCTGTGCCTGACATTGATGACGCGCTACTACTGCAATACATAGGGACTGACTCCTCATCTCACGGTGAACCGATCGATGCCTAGAAGAAAACAACGTAAACAACGACAACCTAAACGGACCGTCCTCGTAGTGACCAATGGACGAGTTACAGAGATGGAGTATCTGACGCAGATAAAACGCCATCACGGACTCAAAAATACCACTGTTAAAGTAGAGTTTGTTGGGAAAGATCCCAGGAATCTTGTAGATAAACTCGTGAGCCCTAATGGAGACACGCGTGATTACGATCAGGTCTGGGTGGTCGTAGACGAAGACGGTGACGATCTCACGAATTTTCTGCGTCGTTGCGAAAACCTCAGCTCTCCAGATCAACAGTGGCGTGCTATAGTCTCCCGCCCTAGCTTCGAAGTATGGCTCATAGCTCACTACACCCAAGTGAAAAAATATCGCACCCAGTTAGAGGCTCAGCGACACTATGCCGAGCTAGTGCCCGACGGGACACCAGAAAAAAGTTTACCCAAAGACTTCCCCTATGACGAAGTTAAATCTGCTCTAGCCCGATGCCACTTAAGAGGGGTTGAGGTAGCGCCACCTAATAACCTGCCACCACTCCCCGGTACAGCTATGCCGCATCTCATCGAAGGTTTAGCAATTGATACGCCTTCCTGAAGGTCTGGCCTCCACCGTACGTCTATTTTTAAACTCACGTTGCAGTCGACCTGCAGCCAAATTATGGTGGGCTGACCTCGTCAGCGGTGGTTGCGCCAACTGAGTCACTTTTCGTAAAAAGCCAATACGGGGCCTCACGAAGGACCATGCCTGAGTATCCCGTAAATAGTTCGTGTAGATGCCAAGTCGCTATGCCCTGCAGCAGCTAAAATAGCGGCAATCTTTGACGCTCTCCCCTCGGCGCAATAGCATGACGTTCGTGTGGAAAGCCCTCGGCGCCCTGTGTGTGGGCCTCTTTATTACGTTGTTGGACCAGTCACTGGTTGCCGTCGCGCTGCCACAAATCACCGAAGACTTAGGTGCCTCGGTCAATCAGGCCGTGTGGGTCTCGGCGATCTACTTACTGACCTTTGCGGTGCCGTTGTTGGTCACCGGTCGGCTTGGTGATCGTTTCGGCCAACGTAACGTGTATCTGGTGGGCATGGCGGTTTTTACGCTCGCCGCTACCGCGTGTGCTTTCGCTCCGACAATTGAGTGGCTGATCTTCGCTCGAGCCATCCAAGGACTGGGCGCATCGCTGCTGAACCCGCAGCCCCTGAGCGTGATCAACCGGATTTTCCCTGCGACCAAGCGCGGCGCGGCCATGGGTGTGTGGTCTGCGGTTGCTAGCTCGTCTGGACTCTTCGGACCGGTGGTCGGTGGCCTGCTGGTCGGGGGGATTAGCTGGCGTTCGGTTTTCTTCCTCTATATCCCCTTCGGCCTGCTCGCATTCATCTTGGTGGCTTTATGGGTTCCGAAACTGCCCACCGCAGTTTCTCGCATTGATCCTGTCAGCGCGGTCTTGTCACTGATCGCAGTGCTCGCGACCGTCGTGACCCTGCAACAAGGTCCAGAACTGGGCTGGCCGCTGTGGCTATTCGGGGTGCTGGCAGCCGGGATAGTCGCACTCGCCGCGTTTATTTGGTTGCAACATCGGGCACAGCGGCGCGGTCAGGATGCCCTGGTGCCGCCGAAGCTGTTTTCGTTCAATAACTTCCGGTGGGGAGCCATCTCCGTCTCCACGCTGGGCTTTGCGGTGTACTCGATGAACCTGCCGATCATGCTCTACCTGCAATTAGGTGCCGGACTGTCCGCGCAGGCCGCAGGGCTGTTGATGCTACCGATGGCTGCGGTCTCAGTGCTGAGCGCTCCCCTATTAGGACGGCTCACCGACCGGCTCCCTCCCGGTCGGATATCGAAGTTCGGATTGAGTTCGATGCTGACGTCCATGGCACTCTTTGCCGTCTTGATCGCCACCGAGGTCCCCGTGGGTTGGCTAGCCGTGCCATTGGTATTCCAAGGGGCTGCCAATGCGATGAGTTGGTCAGCCAACTCCGCGATCTCGATGCGACAGTTGCCGCCGGAACTCGTAGGCGCCGGTTCTGGCGTCTACAACACCTCTCGCCAGGTGGGTGCCGTTGTGGGTGCGGCTGCTTTGGGCGCCATAATGCAGATCAACCTGCAGTTCTTCGAGTTTTCCGTCGCGATGGGATTGTCCATGGTGCTGCACGTCGTCGTACTGGGCGTCGGGCTGTTGGCGGTGTCGAACTTCCGCCAGGATCTCCTCCCTCCTGCTCGGTCCTGACAAGCGAAATTTCGGTCAGAGTTTCTTTCCAAAGCGCTACTCAAGGCAATCGCAAAAGCCTACTATTGGTCTACCTATTGATGAGCGACCATGGATAAACGTCGGATGACTGTCGCTAGCTGCGTTGCTCTAGCGTTTGGAATGACGGGCAGTGCATGCGCGGTATTTTCAGGTGCTCCTGCTGGTATGAGCGAAGAACCCCAAGACCCTCTTCGCCTAAGTTTTGAAGAACTCTCCGAACCAGTTCTCGCCTACCTCAGTGAGGAGAAAACCGTCGAGGAGCTCGTGGAGAGATGGGGAGCTGCAACAAGTGAGAAAGAGAACCCCACGGAAAGGAATTGTCACCAGGACTCTATGGCGCTCGTGTATGATGCCGTCAGCAATTGCCTCCAAGATTTGGAAGATGTAGATAGAGATTACAGGGACTACGCTCTTGAAGACTATCGCCTGATTGGAAACACCAGGGCCATATCAGGCGAACCGGAACTGATAGAAGAACTCCATCAGAAGCTCGGAGACGTGCAAGTTTATCTGGGCAACTAGCACAACAATGGCCCCCAGGGAGCAAACCCCAGAGGGGCCATCGTTTGTGATTTGTGCCAGGTTAATGGTTATTCTTCGCTCTGACTGCGGCCCGGGAGTGGATTTCAATGCAGTGCGGGCACTGGGTTGTTGCGGCGACCCCCATGGCGATAAGTTCGCGGGTTTTCTTCGATAGCTCGTGGCCTTCTTCGGCAAAAACTTGCTGATCCCACTCGATGAACTTGGTGAAATCATCCAGGGCACCTTTGCGGAGGTTGCGGCCAAACTTACTGTCTTTTGAAATGTAGTGCCGCACGGTGGTGTCCTTTCGTAGACCTTGTGGTGTTGTTTTTGACGTACAGAAACGGCTCCTGAGCCGAACAGTGATGCTCGGCTCAGGAGCCATTGGGGTTATGGCACATGGCTCTTAGCGTCCAGGCTGCAACAGCACTTTGGAATATCCTTCTTCACGCTTATCAAAGCGCTCGTAGGCATCCGGTGCATCTTCCAGCGGCAGTTCCTTGGAGATAATAAACCCGGGATTGGCCCGACCAGCGATAATCAGGTCGCGCAGTGTGTGCGCATACTGTTTCGCATCGGCCTGTCCGGTGCCCATAGTCTGGCCTTTTTCGAAGAACTTGCCAACCTTGAACAGCAGCTCGCCTTTGGCGGAGTGTTCATCGGGTGCACCAGGATCTGATGGGACATAGAGCCCAATGACGCCCAACCCTCCGGTGGCTTTGACATTACCCACTAGCTGGTTGAGCACAGCGGCTGGTTGCTCTTCTCCGTCCGGTGCGGTGGCTTGGTAGCCGACCGCATCGATGCCGCGGTCGACTCCGTAATCTTTGACGGCGTCGTGGATCTGTTCGACGGGATCGCCGTTAGAAAAGTTGATCGGTTCAGCCTCCATCTCTTTGACAATGTCGAGCCGGTTTACAACGTTATCGACCACGAAGACACGGCTGGCGCCTTTGAGCTGTGCAGAGTAGGCCGCCATGATGCCAACCGGTCCTGCACCGTAGACCGCAACGGAGTCCCCGGGTTGTACCCCGGCCAGTTCAGTCGAATGGTAGCCGGTTGGGAAAATGTCGGCCAGCAGCGCGAAGTCTTTTTCGTGTTCGGTGCCCGCTGGTAATGGCACGCAGTTGTAGTCGGCGAATGGTACGCGCAGGTATTCGGCCTGGCCACCCGCATATGGGCCCATCCCGACGTAGCCGTAGGCACCGCCTGCGAAACCGTCGACGTTGACGGTCAGGCAGAACGCGGATTTTCCTTTGCGACAGTTATCACAGAAGCCACAGGCGACGTTGAGGGCATCACAACGCGGTCGCCCTTTTTGACGGCATGTACGCCGTCACCGACCTCGTCAACGATGCCCATGTTCTCGTGACCGAAAGTGATTCCCGGTTCTGCGTCGGTGCGGCCTTCATACATGTGCAGATCTGAACCGCAGATTGCGGTGGAGGTGATACGAACGATGACGTCGGTTGGGTCTTGGATCTTTGGATCCTCGACTTCTTCGACGGCTACTTCAAATGGTCCTTTATAGACGACAGCTTTCATGAATTCTTGCACTCCTGACGGGGTGTTACTATTTCGGCGTGGATTCGAAGGCAGCAACGCCGGCTTCGGCAACCGTTTGATCGTTGTCGACGGTGGAGCCGCTGACCCCAACCGCACCGATAACAGTGCCGTCGTCGAGCTTCAGCGGGATGCCACCCGGAAAGATGATGAGTCCATCGTTAGAAAATTCCAGGTGATACAGTGATTCGCCAGGCTGCACCATGGGTGACAGATCTGCGGTGGGCATATCGAAATACCGTGCGGTGCGGGCCTTTTCGATCGAGATGTCGATGCTGGCCAACCACGCGTCGTCCATGCGACCAAAGGCTTTCAAATTGGCCCCGGCGTCGACGACTGCCGCATTCATTTTCAAATCAAGTTCTGCTGCACGGCGCAAACATGCGTCCACCACAGTTTGGGCCTGTTGCAGGGTGATAGTCGAGGAATTGTTGGCCATAGTCCACTTCTCCCACGCGGGGTGTTTGTGCAATGACCAGACGTTTGCGAAAGGGTGGCTGCGTTACAGCGAGGTTAAATGCTGGTCTATATCCAAGGGCTTACGGGGTTTGGTCTTGCGCTTGTGTTCGGCAACCCCGCCCACGTAAATCCAGCCCAGGAGTTGTTCCTCGCTTGCAAGTTTCATGGCCTTGCGAACCGCTTTCGAACGCGTGGCGTCACCGGTGCGCCACATGGTGCCCCAGCCCGCTTCGGCCAATAGCAGGCTCAAGAAATGTGCGACTCCGGAGGCCACGGCTTCTTGTTCCCAGTACGGCACCTTTTTGCTCTTTTTCGGAGAGACGACGATGGCGAGCACCAACGGGGCCCGGGTGGCTTTGGAGATTCCCTTCTCCTTTGGTGATTTGTTCGCCTTAGCCAGGGCTTTGCCCAAAATTTCGCGATCTTCGTCGCGCAGTTCAATGATGCGCCATGGGCGCAGGCGCGAATGATCCGGCACGCTAGACAGCACGCCGATAAGTTCTCTGAGCTCTTCGTGGCTGGGTGCCTCATCGGTGACTTTGGAACGGGAGGCACGCTGGGCTATGGCATCAAACACTGGCCGGGAAGGTGCTTGGTCGGTCGTCATGCGGGTCCCTTACCTTGCAGTTTGTCGTGTCATGTGTGACCTCGACGACGGCTAGAAGTGTTGCCTATATTACTACCGGACGCAGGTAGCTGAAGTGCCCTAGTTTAGGGATTTCTCTCAGGTCGATCCGCTAAGGTATTCGAGGCGCTCACCGCCTGCCCACTACCCTGTATCGTTCGAGGACCCATGTTTTCAACACCGCGTAAGTTCTTCCGCTTCTTTGCCATCGCGGAGGTGATCTCGTGGACGCTACTCATTGGCGGACTCGTGTTACGAGCAACCCAGGGCTGGGACCTGGCAGTCACTATCGGTGGCGGTATCCACGGTTTTGTTTTCTTGTCCTACGCGCTCACCGCGGTTTTGGTGTCCAAGAATCAACGGTGGTCGCCCGCCCCGACCATCATTTCCATCGTGGCCGCTGGCATCCCGTATGCCACGGTGCCGGTCGACATGTGGCTGCACCGCACCGGACGACTCGAAGGCACCTGGCGGCGCACTGCCACCGAAGACCCTCGCGATCACACCTGGCACGACCGCTTATTGCGCTGGGTCATTAACCACCCGGTGCGCAGCATTCTGATCGGCCTGGCCACCGTCGTCGTGGTCTATATTGCCCTGTTGCTGATGGGCCCACCGGTCGAACGCTAAGCGGCGAGACGCTAGTCGAACCAGCCGGTGTCCATGTCGATCAGCCAGTGATTTCGTAGCGTCAAGGCACGTTCCAAGGCGGCAAGGATACTGAGCACCAAGGCCGGTGTACTCGCCCAATCAGGTAGTTGAATAGGTGACATAAACGGGTCAACATATTGTTGGGCAAATTCCGTGTGCGTGATGATCTCCGCAAGTTGCAACAACCCAAACGGTAGCAGCGTCAACAAAACGACGACGGCGAGCATACCGATCAACCGGCTGAGGCCAGGGGCACGTTGCGCCAGCCTGGCGCGCAGGCCCTCGCCACTGGCAGGATCAGGTTTCAACACCCGAGCCTTGCCGGTGCGGTCCACAAAGTGCATCCGTTTGAGCCCATACATAGTCGTGGCGACTTCGATCGTGCCGCCCTCGACTGGGAACTGGGCCGGCAGGTCAGCTTGGGCATGGTGCACACCGTTTAGGTACAGGTCAGCTTTGTCGTCCCAGTCGAAGTAGCTGACGTTGACGGCGTAGGTTTTTGGCGTACCGTCCGGGGTTTCCAGGGGCGCGTAAAATAACGATCTCGCCAGACCCTGCCACATACGAAATAGTCTGAGCGCATGTCCATCGCCTGGTCGAATCTTTTTCTTACGGCCGGACCACCAGGCAGCGTTATCACCAGTCGAACTCATCGTGGATAAATCAATCGTGGAGTTGGCCCCTCCAGACGCGCCACCGCGATCTTTACTTCATTGAGCTCTACCTCAATTCCATGAAGCCGCTCATCCACCTTGTCGAACCGTTCATCTATCTTGTCGAATCGTTCATCCATACGGCGGCTCAGCCATGCGAAGCTGGCAAGATAGCCACCACTCAGTGTTACGAGCAATCCGGCGGCTGTGATGATTGTGGCAATTACATCAGCGGACATGTACATATCCTTTATTGTGCCCCACGTGTTACGTCACCTGCCAGCAAATGTACAACATCGCCGTCTTGCCCATCAGACGACAGCCTCAATCTGTGGGAAAGCGGATCCCGGCAATAGCTATCGCCGGGACCCGTGCGGCGTAATGTTAGAACGGGTATTGTGCGATCGAGGAGCGCACGGTCAACCACTGGGTTTCAGTGAAGGCTTCGATATTGGCCTGCTGCCCACCGAAACGTGATCCCGTACCGGAGGCCCCGACACCACCAAATGGAGCGTTGGCTTCATCCCCGACGGTTTGTTCGTTGATGTGGATCTTGCCGGATTCGATCTGATCAGCCAGATCCATCGCGGTGCCGACGTCGCCCAAGATGCCAACCGATAGTCCGTATTCGGAGTTGTTGACGATCTCTGCGGCCTCTTCAATGGTCGCAAACGACATGACCGGAGCTACCGGACCAAAGATCTCATCGGCCCAAGCCGTGTTGTCTACCGTGACGTTGGACAGCACTGTTGGCGAGTAAAACAGGTCTTCGTACCGCCCACCAGCTTCAAGCGTTGCACCCTGAGTCTGGGCTTTTTCTACGATCGCATGAATGTTATCGCGCTGGCCTTCATCAATGACCGGACCAAGTGCCACAGCCTCGGTGGCGGGGTCACCAATCGGCAGGTTCTTGGCTTTCTCTGCCAGTTTGGCAACGTACTCGTCCACCAACGACTCGTGCACAAGATGGCGTCCAGCGGTCATGCAAATCTGGCCCTGGTGCATGAACGCACCGAATGCCCCAGCGGATGCCGCAGCATCCAGATCGGCACCCGGTAAGACAACCAGCGCGTTGTTGCCACCGAGTTCGAGGTGGGCGCGTTTCAGGTTCCGACTGGCGGCCTCTCCCACCTTGCGGCCGGCTGCGGTAGAACCGGTAAACGACACCACACGAACTTCCGGTGCTTCGGTCATGGCCGCACCGGTATCGCCACCGCCCGGCAGCAGGTGCAAGACATCGTCGGGCAGCCCGGCTTCTTCCAAGACGCGCGCGATCATCAGACCACCGGTCACCGGGGTGCGTGGGTCGGGCTTCAACAGCACAGTGTTGCCCAATGCCAAAGCCGGAACAACCGAGCGGATCGACAGGATCAGTGGGAAGTTGAACGGCGAAATCACCGCAACAACACCTGCCGGACGACGACGCGCAAACGACCAGCGCGGTTCATCCGAAGTCAACACATCACCCTGCGGGGCGGTGCACAGCGCTGCGGCTTCATAGCATTCCTGGGCAGCTACGTGCAGTTCGAGATCGGCCTTCGGCGGGATCGCCCCGGTCTCTTTCATGATCCAGGACTGCAGCTCTTCGGCGTGCTGTTCAAACAGCAGGCCGGCTTTGCGCAAAATAGCAGCGCGCTGGGTCGGAACCATCTTGGCCCACTGTTTCTGGGCGGCCGCCGCGCTCTTGGCTGCGACTTCGACGTCGTCGGGGCTTGCCGAACCAATCGTGCCCAG
>ERZ1032895.153-NODE-153-length-16278-cov-4.589410_pt1 | contig 16278 bp, 16 predicted proteins | sample MGYA00516687_ERZ1032895 | MGnify/ENA primary metagenome ERZ1032895 (study PRJEB33719, sample SAMN04261600) | wastewater metagenome | biome: rural village; feature: latrine urine exit; material: soil | place: El Salvador | collected 2013-01-14 ... | reverse complement strand
CACACACATTTCCCCTAATATTGTGTGGTTAATGGGGGGCCCAACCTGTTTAAAAACCCCCGGGGGTCCAACATTTGGGGGCCACCCGCAGGGTTCTGGGTACCCTTACTGGGCAGGTTTAGTACCGGGCAGCAGTATTGAGAGGTGCGTTGTACTTCATGTATGTGGACAACGAGTCAACGGTAATACCGGCTTTTGGATTACGGGCCTGTGCAATCTTGCCATCACCCACGTAAACCGCAACATGGTAGATGCCAGACGCTGATCCATTATTAGACCAGAACACCAGATCCCCAGCCTGCAGATTCTTTAGCGAGACGTAGGAATTGGCTCCGTAGTACTGAGCAGACGAAGTACGCGGCAGGTTGATACCAGCTGCCGCGAACGCAGTCTTGGTAAAGCCCGAGCAGTCATATGCGCTCGGACCGTTACCGCCGTACCGATAGCTAGCACCCGAGTTCACGATACTGACTGCTTTGCTAACTGCAGCTGCCTTGGGGCCGGAGGCAGAAACCGATGCGGTCGATACTGAGCTTGACGCGCTGGCAAGCTGTGCGGTGTCGGAAGAAGTACCCTGTGCGCTGTTCGAGGAGCTCGATGAGGAGGAAGACGACCCCGACAGTTGTAGGACATCGCCGGGGTAGATAATTGACGAGGCCGACAGACCGTTGGCACCCATTAGTGCGTCAAGGGAAACACCCTGCGAACGTGCGATAGCGGAAAGGGTGTCACCGGACTGCACAGTATATGTGCCAGCCGAGGCCGAGCTCTGTGAAGTGGTGCTGGTCTGGGAGCCGCTCGGGGCCGGTACATCGTCAAGGGCCGCATTGGCCGGAGCCATGCCGAAGAAGGATGCGCTCGCTGCAGTTGCTAGGCTTGCGACACCTAGCGAGAACTTTTTACTCCGCGTGGAGCGCAGCGCTAGAGCTGCTGCTTTTTCGGCTTCGATGCGTGCTCGACGAGTGGGGTAAGACATTATTTTTTCTCTCAAAAGACGACGTGTAGCTTTTCCGCATCTGCTTTTCAGACACGGCCGACAACGTGTTGTTATCAGTTCGTTATCAAGCGTGGCATCCTTGTTATTTATTTGCAGCCTTGCTCGCAGGATTTATGATGATTTCATGCAGAGGTGGTTCCTTGATCCGCTTGTTTGCAACGATAGAGGCAGGGTCTCAGAATTCACTATGATTCCACTGGGCGTTACCTAACCGTTATATAGCACCACATGCTGTTATTGATTCGAGAGTTGCGTTGACTTGGTCATTCGCGCCTAGAGAGGTGATTTCCAGGTCACTACCAGGCACAATGGTCGGTATGGCATCTCCGCAAGATTCATCACAGACAACTATTCACCCCACCTTGTCGCAAGTTCTTGACGCAATGGAATCGTTATGGCCACTGAGCCTTCAAGCTGGCTGGGATGCCTCCGGTGTGGTCGCAGGGCGCCCCGAACAAACCATTCAACGCATTCATTGGGCAGTCGACCCGGTGCAAGCTGTTGCTGATGAGGCAGTTAGTAATGGCGCGGATCTACTCATCACCCACCACCCGTTATTTCTCAAACCGGTGACGTCTATTGCCGCGACGACGTTTAAAGGCAAAGTGGTGCACACGCTCATAGAGAACTCGTGTGCGTTGATTACCGCGCACACCAATGCCGACTCCGCGGTCGGCGGTGTGTCAGACGTCTTAGCGGAGATTCTAGGATTAGAAAATATCGTGCCGCTGGCTCCCGCCGATGATGGCTTGGTCGGAGAAGGCATCGGCCGGGTGGGGACGCTACAACACGCCATGCGGTTAGAAGACTTCGCAGCTCGGGTCTACAGTGCCATGCCTGCCGTGGCCGGCGGTGTCCGAGTCGCAGGGGATCCCAACGGCATCGTGTCCAAAGTTGCCATCACCGGGGGAGCGGGCGACAGTCTTTTCGACTTTGTTCGAGAACATCAAGCCGATGTGTATATCACAGCTGATCTTCGGCATCATCCTGCTTCTGAAGCCCGCGAACAGGCGATGCTTAGTGGCGATAGACCCTACCTGATTGATGTCTCCCATTTCGCTTCTGAATGGTTGTGGTTACCCACCGGCGCCAACGCCCTAGAGCGTGCATTAGCGGATGAGGGCTACACGGTGACCACGGCGGTTTCTGCGTTGAACACCGACCCATGGGACTTCATTTTGACCTCGGGCGACGATACTAAAACGATCACGAGCGAAACGGAATAATCGATGGCCATGACTGCGACCCCTGAACAGCAACGAAAACTGCTCGATCTGCAATCACTAGATAGTCAGTTGAGTCGGGTCCGTACCCAAATCGACAACATCCCGCATGACGAACAACTGCACACGCTGCGACAGGGTGGAGCCGCAGCCGTGGAACGCGCTAAAGCAGCCCAGACGACCGTTGCTGAGCACGAAGCTGCAGCACAAGAGGCCGAACATGTGGTGGCCGAAACGACCAAGCGACGTGACGGCATGCAGGCCAAATTGGATGCAGATCAAGTCTCCTCCCGCGACGTGCAAGCCGTGACCATGGAAATCGCCGAGTTGACGATACGCATCGCCCACCTTGAAGACGCACAGCTGGAGGCCTTGCAGACTCTTGAAGAGTCCCAAGCGGCCCTCGAGCTGACGCAAGCACAAATCGCTGAAGCACAGCAAGCGGTCAACGTTCGCATTGCCACACTCAATGAGCAAGGTCAGCAGTTGTCTTTACAAGGCAAAGAGCTCACCGCCGAACGGGATCTTTTAGTCCAGGAGTTGCCTGAAGAACTCGTGGCCGAATATGAACAACTCCGCGATCGGAACCAGGGGATCGGCGCAATCGAGCTGACACCCGAAGGGCTATCGGGTGCGGGGCTGCCGCTTGCGCCCGCTGAACTGGCCGAAATCAAAAACACCCCGGCCAACGAGCTGGCTTATTGCCCTGATACCGGTGCGATCATGGTGCGCTAACTAGTTCAACACCACACGCAGTGATGCTGCTTTTCGGTTCGTTGGGGGTACGAGCTCCACCTCATACAGGCCGCTGACGGCCTCGGTGACCTGATCCAATGATGAGATCGGACTGCGGGCGTGTTCTTGCAACAACCGCCGTGCCACATAGCCGCGGGCTTGTTTTGCCCAGTGCGAGACGACCTTGAGTTCACCATTCACCCGCTGGAACACATCAATGGTCACGGTGAATAACGGAGGGCTCTTCCAAAATGGGCGGTATGTTGTGGAGCGACAGTCAATGACCGGGCCGGAGGCAAAGCCAGCCATCTGATCAGTCAGTCGCTCCCGCCACCAGGTCCCCATCGGGCCAAAGCCCGGAAGTTTGGCCGTGGCAGGGAAACGATAGGCCGGGATCGCATCGGATAGTCGAGTCACGCCAAATAGTGCTGAAAACACCAAGGTGACATCGTCGTCGACATGATCCAACGTCGCATAATCTAACGCGTCGAATAACACCCCGGTATAGACCTGCCAACCAGGGGCGGTCGGGGCCTCCAAGATCTGTTGATTTGCTGCGACCTCGTGTTGCAGGGACTTGCCCACGTTGAGTTTTTCATGGGCGTTCGGCAGGCTCGACGTCACCTGGAGCTCTTGTAAAACGGTCCGGCGTTCCCCGGACATCTCGGGGAAGAGCAGGTCATTGAAATCTAAGGGTTTTCCGGTTTCAGGTGGGGTCTTGCCTTCAGACGGGGGCAACAAAATCAGCATGAGCGCCAGTTTAGTAGCTCCGATTACGTGTGCTGACCAATCTTAGCTAAAATGAGATGTTCGGGATGGAGCTGCGGATGATCGCGACTACGGTCGAGGAAAGTCCGGACACCACAGGGCAGGATGGTGGGTAACACCCACTCGGAGCAATCCGCAGGCCAGTGCCACAGAAAGTAGACCGCCCCAGATGCCTGGGGTAAGGGTGAAAGGGTGGAGTAAGAGACCACCAGCGGGCGTGGTGACACGCTCGGCTCGGTAAACCCCATCCGGTGCAAGATCAAGCAGAACACGTTATGAGGCGGCCCGCCCAGTGTTCGGGTTGATCGCTTGGGTCCCGCGGCAACGCGGTGACCAGATAGATGATCATCACCCGCACGAGGAATCGTTCGGGCACAGAATCCGGCTTATAGCACTCCATCCCGTTTTAGCTTCCCCGGCTCGTGAAAGAACACCGTGTCCCAGTCACAAAAATCCTCGCTCTTAACCAAGTTGCCCTTGCCGATCCTCATTCTGGTGGTCGGCATATATTTCGTCGCGACCTACGTTTTTCCCGCGGAACAGGAACAAACCTACGTTCCGCAAGAAGGCACCGCGTTAGAACAGCTCGAGACACTGGAGATTAAAGGTCGTGCCCCGAAAACCGGCTACAGCCGGGACCAGTTTGGCAACGGTTGGTTGGACCCGGATGGCAATGGCTGCGACGGGCGCAATGACATTCTGCAACGCGACCTCGACAATGCCAGGGTTGCTGATAACGGTTGTACTGTGATCAGTGGCGTGCTGGATGACCCCTTCACCGGGGAGACCATCAACTTCTTGCGCGGCCCAGGAACCTCATCGGACGTGCAGATCGATCACGTGGTAGCGTTGTCAGATTCCTGGCAAAAAGGCGCCCAGGAGCTCACCGAAGAACAGCGCAAGCGGTTTGCCAACGATCCGCTGAACCTGTTGGCCGTAGATGGTCCCGCGAATCAGCAAAAATCGGATGCCGATGCGGCCACCTGGCTGCCGCCGAATAAAGCGTTCCGCTGCGAATTCGTCGCCATTCAAACTGCAGTCAAGGCCAAATACGATTTGTGGATCACGCAGGCGGAATACGATGCGATCCGAAACGTGTTACATGAGTGTCCCGCCCAGTCCGTTCACACCACAGAAGATGAGCTTCCGGTTCTTCGCCCTTAGCCACAGAATTATAGACGGCAACATAAAACAGGTATCCTGTGGCGTGTAAACGCTAAGATGGGAATGTTTTCCATAAGGATGGCTTCTCCGCCATTCGCACACTCTGCAGAAAAGGACCACATCGTGGCAGATATCACCGCCAGCACGCAGGAGACTCTACAACAGTGGAGCGAACGTGAACAGTTGGCTGAGCAAATGGTTCCGATCATTGGTTCGTTGTACCGCAACAACAATGTCGTGGTTTCCATTTACGGTCGAAGCCTCGTCCACACCTCGGTAGTCGACATTCTCAAAGCTCACCGCTTTGCTCGTCAGGTTGATGAAAACATCCTGCCGGTTGAAGATTCTTTTGCCATCTTGCAGGCGATGTCAGAGCTCAACCTGGGCGCTGGCTCGGTTGATCTGGCTCGTATGGTCAACAAATTCCGCAAAAACGGCGGTGATGTCAAAGACTTCGTTCGCACTGAACTAGCCGACATCGTCGACAAAAACGGTGAAGGCCTTGGCGAATCCACCGATATCGTGCTCTACGGTTTCGGTCGCATCGGTCGCCTGCTCGCCCGCATTCTGCTCGATGGTGCCGGCGGCGGTACCAAACTGCGTCTGCGCGCCATCGTAGTCCGTCGCAACTCAGAAGATGATATTCACAAACGCGCCTCTATGCTGCGCCGCGACTCGGTCCACGGCGCCTTCAACGGCACCATCGAAGTTGATGACCAAGCCAACACCATCACTGCCAACGGCACCAAGATCCAGGTTATTTACGCCTCGAACCCAGCCGAAATCGACTACACCGAATACGGCATCAAGAACGCCATTGTCATTGACAACACCGGTGTCTGGCGCGATGAAGAAGGCCTCGGTCAGCACCTGCAGGCCAAGGGCACTTCCAAGGTCATTCTGACCGCCCCGGGCAAAGGCAACCTGAAAAACATTGTTTACGGTGTCAACTCCGATGACATCACCGCCGAAGACACCATCCTGACCGCTGCCTCCTGTACCACCAACGCGATCACCCCGGTCTTGAAGGTCATCAACGACGAGTATGGTATCCACCACGGTCACGTTGAAACCGTGCACGCCTACACCAACGACCAGAACCTGATCGACAACTTCCACAAGGGCTCCCGCCGTGGTCGCGCAGCTGCCCTGAACATGGTGCTGACCGAAACCGGTGCAGCAACCGCCGTCGCCAAAGCACTGCCAGAGCTGTCCGGCAAGCTCTCGGGTAACGCGATCCGCGTACCAACCCCGAACGTCTCGATGGCTATCTTGAATCTGCAGCTCGACGGTCAGACCTCCAAAGATGAGATCAACGCTCGTCTGCGTCAGGAATCCTTGACCGGTGACCTGAGCAAGCAGATCGACTACATCTACTCCCACGATGCAGTCTCCACCGACTTTGTTGGCTCCGACCGTGCCGGTGTGGTCGATGGTCTTGCCACCATTGTCAACGAAGGCTCCAACGGCGGATCCAACCTGATCCTTTACGTCTGGTACGACAACGAATTTGGGTACTCAACCCAGGTTGTCCGCGCGGTAGAGAAAATGGCTGGCGAAAACATTCCAGTTTTCCCCAAGAGCCAGGTAGCAGCTTCAGCAAACGCCTAATGCGCTAACTTTATAAAAATGAGGCCGTCCGATGGGCGGCCTCTTTTTTTGGGTGCTTTTGCGCGCCAAGAGCTTAGAGACCCCGTCCCAGACATCACTTGGTGCCCGGCACTAACCGGCAACGTCTATGTGTGGCGTGACGATTCACACTTATCCCGGGAGTACGTAACGACCCTCGCACCAGCTTTCGAACACGAAATGCGAGCAGTCTTCCCGAAGTATTTCCACTAAGTCGAGCACAAGAAAAAACCTTGGACCACCGACGTCGGGGTCCAAGGTTTTCTCGCGGTATTCTTTAGTGCTCTGTCGACTCAGGCTCGTCTTCTTCATCATGGCCGAATGGGTCGGTGTCTTGACCCGGCATCCAGGTGTTACCGGCCGACGTCCAGCCTTGTTTGCGCAGTTCTTTCTTCCAGCGCTTGGCCCAACGCGGGTTCAACCGGTTAACGTACAGCGTGGCGTTGAGGTGATCAAACTCGTGTTGCAGAATCCTGGCAAACCAGCCGTGCGCCTCAAAATCGATCTCGTTGCCTTCGACATCAAAACCCTGCAGGCGCACGTGATCTGCGCGCTTCAGCGGATACCCCAACCCCGGCACGGACAGGCATCCTTCGGTCTCAGTTTCCGGATCGGGATCTTCCTGTGAGACTTTGCCCAGTAGCGTGAGCACCGGGTTGAGCACTTCGCCGTGCTGCGGCGCATCACCGGTGTGTTCAAAAGCCCACGTGAAAATCCGTAAGCCCGCACCCACCTGCGGTGCGGCGAGCCCAACGCCCCGGGCCGCCTCTTGGGTGACGTGCATATCCGCGACGAGTTGGCGGACGTCGTCATTGATTTCTTCGACCTCTGCGGCGCGGTTGTGCAGCACCGGATCGCCGTGGATGACGATCGGCAGAACTTTTCCTTCAAATGCCAATTACAACTCCACGATCTCAAACTCAAGCAGTTCAGAACCTGAAGCCACCGGCTGGCGCGGTTTGCCGTCTTCGGATGCGTGGGCTGCGGCATTGCCGCGGGAATCCCGCCAGGTTTCATAGTCCTCGCGCGAGGCCCACTGGGTGTACACAAAGTACTGAGTGTTGTCGCCGGTGGGGCGCAACAGGTTGAAGCCCTCAAAGCCTGGAGCCGAGTCAACTGCATGCTTGCGAGCCGCAAAGCGTGTCTCGAGCTCTTCGCCTTGACCTTCCGGAACGCTCAGCGCGTTAATAACCACAATCGACACGGGTGTCTCCTTCATCAAAAATCGGGTTCACGTCACCATATCCAGGATATCCTCAACCAGGATATGAAAGAGATGAAATGACGCAGAAACCACGGTTGTCAGCGGGGGTATTAACCCTGCTGGGAACGATTGCCACGATCGGTGCTTTCGCCACTGACATGTACCTGGCATCGTTTACTGACATTACCGAATCCCTTGGAGTCACACCAACCCAGGTGCAACTCACCCTGACAGCCTTCCTGGCTGGCCTGGGCATCGGGCAACTGGTGCTCGGCCCGGCGTCAGATAAATACGGCCGACGGCGTGTCATGTACATTGCCCTGAGTGTTTTTGCGCTGACATCGGTGGCATTGATCTTCACCCCGAATATTGAGTTCTTTGTGGGGGTCCGCTTTCTCCAGGGCCTTGGTGGGGGCGCCGGGGGAGTCCTGGGCCGGGCGATCGCCGTGGACCTGTCAGACGGGGCCACCGCGGTTCGCGCACTGAGTCTGATTGCTATGGTCATCGGGCTTGGTCCGTTGCTGGCGCCACCAGTTGGGGGAGTGATTGCCGCCTGGCTCGGGTGGCGTGGCGTGCTGGCAGTTCTGGCTGGCTTCGGCGTGGTGTTGTGGTTGTTGGCGGTGGCGTTCGTCCCTGAATCCTTACCGCGCGATCAGCGCACGACCGGGCCGATCCTGAGCGCTTACGCTTCGATTCTGACGATCGTGAAGAAGCCGGTGTTTCTGTTTTCGACTATCAGCTTTGCGTGCGGTTTCGGTGCGATGATGTCCTATATTGCCGCCTCACCTTTTGTTGGCCAGGCAATTTTGGGGATGGGTCAGGTGCCGTATTCGTTGAGCTTCGCGATGGCTGCCTCAGCTCTCATGTTTGCGAACCTGATCAATGCCCGGTTGGCCGTGGTTCGCGGACCGGAGGCGATGTTTGGTGTCGGGTCGGTGCTGTTAGTTATTGCTGCAGCCGCATTTGTTCTCCAAGTGGCCTCGGATGCTTTGACCATCCCGGGGTTTGTACTCACGGCCTTTATCCTCACGGCCGGAGCCGGGCTGACGATGTCCAATGCCAACGCCCTTGGGTTAGCCGAAGCCACACCGTCGACCCGTGGGGCCGGCGCTGCCGTCATGGGTGCTGGGCAATTTCTGCTGGCCACCGTCACGACACCATTGGTCGGTGTGGCAGGGGAGGCCTCGGCGGTTCCCATGGTGACCGTCATTGCGGTCCTGGTGTGCATATCGGTTGCAGCAGCGGTTGTCGTACGATACCTACTCCGCACCCGGTAGCCTGTGAGCTTCGCTATTACTGCTGGCCAAGCGCCTGTGCGGTGTCGGTAAAGAATCCCAAAACCTGTGCGGTGGCTTCGGAGTTCAGCTGGGCATCCAGGGAAGAGTTCAGCGATGCCGCAAGCAGGCGCTTCGAGGCCGTAATAGCGTAGGGCTCAAACGTTCCGATGTGCTCGCCCATGGCCTGGGCCGCTGAGACGACGTCGTCTTCAATAGCGGTAACCAGCCCAAGATTTAGAGCTTGTTCGGCGTTGTATTCACGACAGTTCAGAATCATATTGGTGGCCTTGGGGAGCCCAATGATGCGCGGCAGGAACCAGGATAGTCCTAAGTCGCCACCGGAGATCCCCAACTTGACGAACGGCGCGGAGAATACGGCGTGCGGTGCGGCCAGCCGAATATCGCACGCGGCAGCGAAGGACAGTCCGGCACCAATGGCATACCCGTTGACTGCGGCAATCGTAGGTTGGCTCACCCGTGCCAGGGTGCGGATGAACTCAGTCGCGTAGCTCAGTGCTTTGGAGAGTCGATTTGCCGGATTCGTCTCGCCGCTCCAGGGCATGTCGTCCCCGGCGTCAAAGGGCGTTTTCAGATCCAGCCCGGCACTAAAGGCCTGGCCGGCGCCGGTGAGCACAATGACTTTGACCTCGGGGTTGTCCGCGAGCTCTTGGATGCCCGCTTCCCATTCGGTCAGCACTTTGGCTGTGATGGAATTCAAAGACTCCGGGCGGTTCATCGTAGCGGTTCCGACACCGTTGTGCACGGAGAGTTGAATCGACATATGCCTTCCTCTGTTTGGTCGCGATAGCAAGTGCCTGACGACACCAGCTGTGAGCCACAATACAGGCTGTTTTACGCAGCGAGGACGATCGACAAGCCTGCAGTCGGCAGTGAGTCGCCGCCAGATCAGCATGGATCGGCTTCGTCCTGGAGTGCTCCCATAGTGAAGCATGTCACTTTATTTAGACGTCAACGAATTATGGCAAATTCAAACTGCCTGTATGTACCGTGAGATAACGATGAAGCAGCTTTGCTTTAGTGAAGCTCTTATCTGAAGTAACTGACATAAGTAGAATAATCACCATCAACATAACCATGTTGGTGGGTCGAACTTCCCCTATCAAGGAGGAACGATGGGTTTTATTGGATGGATAGTTCTAGGCCTCATTGCAGGCGCGATTGCCAAGGCCATCATGCCTGGTGAGCAAGGTGGCGGTTGGCTGGCCACACTGCTGCTTGGCGTTATTGGCGCCGTAGTCGGCGGCTGGCTGGGATCGCTCATCTTCGACGTCGGGATTACTGAGTTCTGGTCGATATCCACCTGGCTCTTGGCGATCGGTGGGGCGCTCATTGTCCTATTTATCTGGGGTCTCATTACACGAAAACGGGCCTAACCCCGCCCATCACATAATCAAAAAGATCGGTATGAACACCCAAAGTTCATACCGATCTTTTTGTTGCCCTCACTACAAAAACCGAATCTGACTCGAAGAGTTGAACAATCACACGCCATTATGGTGGACGCTCGACATGCACATTTTCACGGCCGCGCTCGGTTGCCTGCGCTACCTCATGTTCACTGCGGTCCACTCCCGTCCAACGTGTCATAGAGCTGGTCTGACAGTGGATCGATTGGGGGAAATACTGTGCACGTGACTGGACAAGCGCGGCAAACATACGCTGCGAATACCTCTGGATAGCGGGACTCAAGACCGGGAGCGCACCGTTAGTCGAGACTATAGGAAGTAGGCACCCAAAATGCTCACTGTCACCAATCACGACGAAGTCTTATTGCCCGATTCTTCAACGGGACTCTTTACCGGATCCGACCATCAGGCGGACGTATCGTTCTTTTGGGTCAATGCGGCCCCGGGAAAGGGACCCGAGTTCCATTGGCATCCTTATGCCGAAACTTGGGTGGTGCTGCAAGGTGAGGTGCTGATTGAAACTCAAGACGAACAACTCGCCGCGAATCCGGGTGATATCGTGACGGTTTCGGCTGAAACGGTACATCGTTTCCGTAACCGAGGCCAGACTAATCTACGTATGATCTGCATTCACCCATCGCCCACGATCATTGAAGAGTTCATATAGCCGCAATATAAAAACCAGTCGGTGAGAATGCTTAGGGGTAGTCACCGCTGGTACACATTTCAGATGCCAGAAGATATCATTTATTGGAATAGCCACGGCAGCTCTTTGCGGAGTTGGACTTCAATGACCGGGGTCATGGTTTCGACGAATTGGTTGGACAGGTGGTTGTAGTCGCGCCATACGGCGACGTTCCCGACGATAGGGGAGCACAGCAATGCGTCTGAGTCGTTGACGGCAGGGCAGACGTGTTCGGTGAAGTCGACAGTGCTGATGGCCGCTGGTAGATCCATGTTGTCCAGGGGGTTCGTGTTGGCAATTTGCGCGACCTCCGGGCCACAAGTTTCGAGGTCGGGTGCGCTGGCCATGCAATCGGCGATGTCGTCGGTATGTCGAGGCACACCGCGGATGAGCAAGAGGTCTGTTTGGGTGTCTAAGATATCTTGCCACCGGTCGGGAGCATGTGGGGCGATGTATTCGGGGTCGCCGTGTTCAGACATGCGGGTGCCAGGAGTAACCACCAGATCGACGTCTGCTTGTTCCAGCCACTCCATGAAATTCGTCTGCCATGCTGAGCACATGTCCGTATCGGGATGGTCGGTATCTTGGAAATAACAGTTAGAGCGATCGACAATCAGTAGCTCCCAGTTGTAGGTTTCAGCCAGGGCGCGGAAGGCGTGATGGTATTGGCCAGCATGGGACCCGCCAGCCAAGACGATGGTGGCATGAGGGTCAGTTGGGGCTTGAGGGTCGTCGCAGACCAAGATCTTGCCGGTGCTGGGTTCCTCACTGCCGGGTTGGCGGCAGTCCCAGGCGTAGTAGTCCGGCCGAGCCAGTAGCTGTTCAAGTTTCTGGAGGAAGTCAACACCGTCAGGGGTGCTATATTGACTGGTGGTGGCCATGGCACCGGGGTGGGTCTCCCAGTTCCAATCATCGAAAACGCTGGCTACCTGATGTTGCGGCTGGTTGATTACCAGTGTTGCTCCGGTCCCTGCAGCCAACAGTGTGCCTGCTGCGACTCCGACGACAACCTTGTTGATCCGGTGTGCGTAATGTTTGCTGCGCCGGATTGGGCGTTGCTTCAGGGGGTGTTCAATGAATCTGTAGGTGAGCATGGCCAATATGACGGTTGCCGTCAAAATGACCAGCCCCCCGCGAATGCCACTAGCGTCACGGTCCCGCAGTTCCATGTAGTAGATCACGAGCGGCCAGTGCCACAGGTACAGACCGTAGGCATGATCACCGACCCAAGCCAGAGCTTTATTTGACAGGAATCGGGTGGCTGCGTGTGTTGGGTCGTCGTTGCCGCCTGACGGGCCTGCGGAGATGAGTACTAAGGTGAGGCCGAGCAGTGGCTACAGGGCCCAGGGGCCGGGGAACAACTGGGCGCCATCGAGGACAAATCCGCAGGTAACGATGAGGGCCAACCCTATCCACCCGGCAGGAGTTCGAAGTCCTCGAGGAAGTCGTATGGTGCCGCCAGCTAAGGCCAACAGACCACCAAAAGCTAGTTCCCACGCTCTGGTCGTAGTCATCAGATACGCAGCATCTTGGTTGTAAGCACCAACGTAGATTGCATAGATAAACGAGACCACGAACGCTAAAACGATGAGAACGCCCATAGTGCGTGTCGCAGAGGTATGCAGACGTCTGGCAACGATGACAGCCACGATGGCCATGACGGGCCAGATGATATAGAACTGTCCTTGCACCGATAATGACCAGAAGTGCTGGAATGGTGATGTCTCCGGGCCGGCCGCACCGTAAGCGAGCTGCGAATTGATCAACTCATAGTTTTCAAAATACAGCAGAGAAGCTCTAGCCTCGGCCCAGAGTTGGGCATGCTTCGTAACCGGTGAAATAAATAGCCCGAGAGCAAGAGTGGCAGCGATGACTACGGCTGCTGGGACAAGAATCCGCCGGACGAGTCTGCCGTAATACTTCACAGGATCAATGCGTCCATTATTCGCGGCGGCTTCTCGCAGGAGCATGCCGGTGAACAAGAATCCAGAGACGGCGAGGAAGATATCAATTCCACCCGATACCCGACCATTGCCGAATAAGTGGAATAACACCACGCCCAGCAGTGCAAGCCCGCGGACTCCATGCAACTCCGGCAGGTAGCGCCGCTCAGGCAAGTTGCGGCTAACTGGGTTGGCCGCGTGGCGGTATCGAGTTGTGGTCATAGGGTCCTCAGGTTTTCAGCGCGCCATGTCCCAAGGTGTTTTCGGGACGTTCACCATGAAATGTTTCCTGTCGGTTCATGGGAAACATCTCATTCAGAAGGTAAGGAAAAAACCAAAAGATCCCTGTGAACGTGAAGTGTTCACAGGGATCTATACCGGGTGAGTGACGGGGATTGAACCCGCGACCTTCTGGACCACAACCAGACGCTCTGCCGACTGAGCTACACCCACCATAACGAGCTGCCCTCGCAAAGGTGATTGCCATCAGGCAACGCGTTTTACTATAGCCCAGATTTTTTGATTTGCCTAATCGGTGTCCTGCACAAGTTCGGACTCAACGTATAGGACGAGCTCATCGCGTACTTTCCGCGCCTCATCGACGTTGGGGCCCGGGGGAGGGACCATGATCGCTTCGCGGTAGTACCGCAATTCGTTGATTGAGTCGGTGATATCGCCTAACGCTCGGTGGTTACCTAACTTCTCCGGAGATTTTTCATAGGCGTGTGGGTACCAACGCTTTGCGAGTTCTTTGATTGACGAGACATCAACGATCCGATAGTGCAAGTGAGCTGCCAGTTGGGGCATCTCTTCTAATAGGAATCGTTGGTCCTGTCCCACGGTGTTTCCCGCCAAGAGGGCGGTGCGTGGTTCCGGGCAGAATTTTTTGACGTATCCTAACAATTGCTGTTCGGCCTCTTCAGCGCTCACCCCGTGTTCCCACTGTTCAGCCAGGCCGTTTTCGGCGTGCATCGCCACGACCACCGGATCCATCTGCTCCACGGCTGCTGCCGGAGGCTTGATAATAATATCGATGCCCTTGTCCAGAATGTTCAAATCCGCATCGGTGATGATGATCGCGACTTCTACCAGCGCATCCACGCCGGGATAGAGGCCGGTCATCTCAGCGTCTAACCAGACGAGGTTACGATCCCGGTCTTTTGATGCTGCAGAAGCCGGCTCGAAGGGTTGGGGTGTTGTGGTGTCCAAGATATTTCTCCTTGCTCCAGGTGTCGATGTTTAGCCTACCGATGTCCGGTGATACATTTATCCCCAACGTCATTGATATCAAACTGATCCATTGAAAGCTGTTGATGACCACCTTGGAACATGCCCGTCGGGGCACAACAATGCACGCCTGGCCCGCAATTGTCGTCGGGTTTTTGGGGTCGTTGATTCTTTCGATTGGATCCTGGTCTGTCGGGTGGGTCGCCCCAAACTCAGGGTTTAACTCTGCCACCTGGCTGGCACCATTCCGCACGACCGAACTCGGGGTGACCACCGGCACCATCATGCTCACGGTCGGGGCTTGGGGCATGATCTGGGGTTGGCTGCGACTGGGACGGGTACTACGCCGTCCGGCACGGAACTTTAAGGGCAAATACGAATTCCCACCCGATAGTATGCGCACTATCAACTGGGCGGTGGGGATTTGGTCACTGCCCCAATTATTTGCGCTCACGATTTTCTCGCGTGACATGCTGGCCTACCTGAACCAGGGCCGCCAGGTGTTAGCGGGTCAGAACCCCTATGAACTGGGCATTTCGAATCTGCCCAACTGGTTCCAATTAGGCACCGATACGATGTGGGCTGAAGATGCCACTCCGTATGGTCCGATGTTTTTGTGGATCGAAGGGGCCATCGTGGGGATCACCGGGGCTGGACAGCCCGATATTGCGATCTTTATGTTCCGGCTCGTCTCGCTGCTCGGCGTGGCGATGATCATGTACTACGTGCCCAAACTAGCCGAAATGCAGGGGTGGGATCCGGCGCGCGCCCAGTGGATTTCGGCGGCCAACCCGCTGTTTATTATTTCGTTTGTGGCCTCGGGTCACAACGACTCGCTGATGGTTGGTTTCATGGTGGCCTCTATCTTCGCGGTGTGGCGCGGCCACGGGGTGCTGGCCATCCTCATGATGAGTCTGTCGATCGGTATGAAGGTCATCTCCATTGTGCTGCTGCCCTTCATCGGCCTGTGGTGGGCCGGGCGTAACGCCTCAAAACTCAAGATCTTCTGGTACTGGTGCATCACCTTAGGGCTGACCGTGGCCATCATGCTGACGGTCGGGTGGATCAATGGTTACGGGCTGGACTGGGTCAAAGTCATTGCGGGCACCGGCTCCATTTGGAGCTGGTGGTCACCGATTGGTGCCGGCGGAGAGCTCCTGCGTGTTGCAGTGGTCGAATTGGGTCTTGGCGACGGCGAATGGGTCATGCCCACCGTCCGGTTGGCCGGGCGGTTGTTATCGGTGATCATCGTGTTAGTGCTGATGTTCGTGGGCACGTATGACCAAATCCTGGCCCGTGCCACGTGGTCGTTCGCCGCGATTGTGGTGCTGTCACCGGTCATCCACCCCTGGTATCTGCTGTGGTTGTTGCCACTGTTTGTCATGTTGGGCATCAAATCCAACTGGCAGCTGCGCTGGGTGATTTTCACGGTCGCGTTTTTCACCGCGTACGGGGCCGGGGATCAACTCTACGTCTGGCAGTTCTTAGAGATCGGTGGCTGGATGCAAGCCCTGTCCTGGGGGCTGTCGGTCGTCTTAGCCATCTGGGTGCTCTACTATGACCCGTGGACCTCACCGATGTTCAAAAACCAATGGCACGTGCGCCAATCCTGGCGCCGAGCAGTGCTGGCCTATCACCGGTGGAAACAATCACGCAACCAAGCGGAGTCGCCCGATGGGTAAACGGTTTGTGCCCTCGCGAATCGATACCGATCCCGGCCACCACATACGGGTCGGCCTGGCCGCAGCCCTAATCATCATGGTCGCCTCCTGGGGCGTCGGATGGCTCCCACAGGCCCAAAACTCCTGGTTCGCCGGCACCACCATCCTCAACCCGCTCCGCGTGTGGACGTCGGGCGTGACCGTCAGCGCCGTCGCCCTGGTGGCCGGGGGACTGCTGCTGGTACGCACCTGGCTCCGGCTGGGCCAAGCCCTACAACTGCCCTACACCACGGGCGGCTCACATTTTGGGAGCGTCAAAGAATCCGCCCGAAAGCACC
>ERZ1032895.152-NODE-152-length-16487-cov-7.385346_pt1 | contig 16487 bp, 15 predicted proteins | sample MGYA00516687_ERZ1032895 | MGnify/ENA primary metagenome ERZ1032895 (study PRJEB33719, sample SAMN04261600) | wastewater metagenome | biome: rural village; feature: latrine urine exit; material: soil | place: El Salvador | collected 2013-01-14 ... | reverse complement strand
TAGAGCATCGGACTTTTAATCCGCAGGTCGCGGGTTCGATCCCCGCAGGGCCCACCAGAAGGTCGTTGTTCAAACCGGCGACATTACCGGTTTGAGACCTCGACTCAGCGGCCCGTCCCTCGTGGCGGGCCGCTATCGTCTGCACTCCCGGGTCGAAGAACGCGTTGAACGGTTCTCCCGGTTCACCGGTGACGGTGCCTTCTTCACTAAGGTAGAGCTTGTCGAAGAATGCCTGGTTGGCGATACGCCGCAGCGAGTCATCGATGCTCATGTACAGCTTGTGGCAGTCCTTGGCCAGTGCGAGACAGTCATCAAGGTGGGCACTTGCCAGTTCGTACTCCATGTCACCGGCTTCGATCTGTGCTTCGAGGAACGCGAGCCGTCTGCCGATGCGATCCTGCTCCGACTTGAGCAGATCGAGCGGCACCGCTCCTGCATAGTGGGCTTGCAAAAGTTTGGAACGCTCTGCCTGGAGATCGTCGCGTTCTAGCACGTGAGCGTTGCGTTCCTGCTTCACCGTGGCGTGGAGCTGTGAGAATTGCGCCGTGATGAGGTTACGCAGTGCCTGGATGGTGTGTTCAGGGATTTGGATGCGCCGGTAGTAGTCTTCGACCGCGGCTTCAACATCAGGCACATACATTGCTTTGCGTTCACAGTTGGTGCGTTTGGCGTGACGACCGGCACAGATGAAGTACGGGTAGATGACGCCACGGCGGCTCTTGGCGTTGGTGACCATGAGTCGGGAGCCGCACTCGCCACAGAACACGGTGCCTTTGAGGTAGTGATCGTGGGTTTGGGTTTTTTCACCGGATACTTGCTTCGCACCGAGCACTGATTGGACTCGGTACCAGACTTCGGGGCCGACGAGTGGTTCGTGGATGCCGTCATAGGTGGCACCACGAAACGACACGCTGCCCTTGTAGTACGGGTTGGAGAGCATTTTCTGCACCGTCGATAGCGCGGGTGGCCGTGCTGGTCGTTTCGGCGTGGGCGGTGTGGTGAGGCCCCGGTCGATGAGGGCTTCGCGGAGCATTGCAGTTGAGTAGTTGCCCGTCGCGTATGCCTCGAATGCCCACTTCACGATCTCCGCACGCGTGGGGTCAGGTTCAACGATGCGCAGCTCGCGGCCAAGTTCATCGCGCGTGGTCACGTTGAGATATCCAATGGGCGCTTTTCCGTTGGTGCCACCCGTCATCGCTTTTTGGCTCATGCCCTTAGAGACTTCGTTGGCGAGGTTGCGGGAGTAGAACTCGGCGATGGTGGACATAATGCCGTGGAGCAGCATCCCCGAGGGAGTCTCGTCAATGTTCTCTGTTGCCGAGACCAGCATGACCCCGGCGTCTTTGAGTGCGACATGGATCGCGACATCATCGGCTCGGTTACGTGCGAGGCGGTCAACCTTGTGCACGATGCAGTAGGCCACATGGTTGGTTTTGACGTACTCGATCATGCGCATGAGTTCAGGGCGGTCGGCCTTCCGGGCTGATTCACCGGCGTCGACGAACTCTTCGACCACGATCGCGCCGAGGTCGCGGGCTTTGCGCAGATTCGCTTCGCGTTGAGCGGGAATAGAGAAGCCTTCGTCACGACCTCCGCGTTCAGCTTGCTCTTTCGTTGAGACTCGTAGGTATGAGACTGCGATGGCGGTGGTTGCACCGAGGTGCGTGAAGTCGGTGGCGGCAGATTGCTGTGTGGTGCTCACGGGTTGTGTTTCCTCTCCCCATAGGTGGGGCCAACACGAGCAGCCTGTACCGCTCGTGCGGTGCGACTCGTAAAAGGAAACAAGACCTGGACGACTCTCTGCGGAGCCAGCCAGGTAAGCCACGATGGGCCAAACAGGACTGCGCACCGCGGCCAAGCCGAAGGCTTGACCGCTAGCTTCTTACGTCTCTAGATTCTATCTCACCGGGCTGACAGCCCCCAGGTGCACCGCCCGAACCCTCGTGACCGGTGCGGGGTTGCTCGGTGCGAGCGAGAGCCATTCCGATAAAGACTTGGGCAAGGCGTTGAAGGTCCGGGGTTTCCCGAAGCTCGGCATGCACTTCATAATCTCGCATTCGGGCAGGGAGGCGCGGATCGGGGGCACTCATGATACTTCCCCGGTTTCAGCGTCGAGGGTTCGGTAGAACTCATCCTCTTGTGCACGCCGAACGTTCACTTCAGCCAGCACAAAATCCGTGAACTCGTCATCGCGATCTTCGATGACAATGTCTTCGACTTGCGGTGCCGGTTCTTCACCAGGCCAGGTCGTCTGCCGTGTCGGGCGGTCTCGGTCGAGGCGTGTGCCGGAGGCTGCGACCCAGTCGCGGAGGCGTTGTCGAGCGTCCACGAAATCACGGTGCCATCCCAGTGGTGCAGATCCGTTTTGTTCTGGGTCGTAGGCACAGAGCCAGTGCAGGTGTAGTGCGGACAGTTCCCACACCAGTTCGGGGTGGTGGTGCCAGAACGGCGGGATCACGCTTGCCGGGAGCCCATAGGTTTTACGGAGCCAGTCAACCCATCGGTTGAGTTCAAGCCACTCGGCCTCCAGATCGTCAGCACTCAGGAGATTCCAGTTCACTGGGTGTGGGGGCTCTGAGGGAGCATCAAAACTGTCTTCCCCGAGAGCACCAACGTCGATCTCGTCAGGTTCAATGTTGTAGTCGCTCATGTTCGTCGCCTCAGATCCCCATACCGGGTGAGGCACCGACGGAGCGTGACTGGGTTGGAAGTTCGAATGCTGATGCATCGCGAGAAGCCGCTTCACGTTCGGCTGTCTTCCCTCTCGGTGTGCGGTCGACCTCGTACCGAGTGCGGGCCATGTCATGACCGATCCTTCGAGCAGTGAACTCTTCGCCCTCGATAGTTTGCCCATCACGTTCATAGGTGTATTGGCGAACGAAACCCTCCGCAATAAACCGGTCGCCCTTCGACAGCCGGGCATGCCCCTGCTCGGCAGCGGCCTTGAACGCGACAAGGTTGTGAAAGGTCGGCTCCAGCTCAGTGAATGATCCATCTTGTTCCTGGCGGAAGTGTTCTTTGCCGACCTTCACGAACAAACGAGCATCCCCGTTCTCGGTGTAGGTCAGCTGCGGTTGCGATGCGATAAAGCCTGAAAAGGACTGCTGCGTGTGAATAACCATCGGTCCCGTCCTCCTGACAGTTCAGCGGCGGCCTTCACGGTTTGAATACCGCCTCGTGTCAGACAGGTGCACGACCCTCCCCAGCCCTGGCAGGGTTATGGGCGTTGTTGGAGGAGGTTCTCGATCTCGGTGCGGTCGGCGCGCAGTGTTTTCGCCTCGTCACGTGTGACCCAGGATCGGAGGTTAGTGACGATGGGTGGGGCGCTGCGGAGCATGGTGATGCCGGTACCGAACGGCAGGGTGCGGAGCCGGTCGGGTGGCAGGATCGGGACGCGGCGGATGGAGCGCTGGTTGGAGCGGGTGCCGTGATCGCCGATGGTGGTGGAGTCGGTGTATTCGTCGCGCTCACCGATCAGTGTGGAGAGGTCTTGGAGATCGCGGGAGTTGGATGCGCCGCCGAGGATGATTTTCACGATCGCGGCATCCCAGATCGCGTTCGCTGCGTTCTCACCCCACTTATCGCGTGCCTGCGCCAACGACTGGAGCACGGGCATGGTGGTGATGCCCGTGCCGCCACCTTCAGCCATGAGTGTCGGCAGCGACGGGAGCGGCGCAAGGTTCCCGATCTCATCCAATGCGAGCAGCACGGGCGGGTCGAGACGCGCACCCGCGGAGCGTGCAGCCATGCGCCGTGCGGTCTCGATGAGGTCTTCGACGAGCGCTGCCACCAAAGCTGAGGACGCACCTGCTCCTGCACCGGTTGCCAGTAAATACAGGGTGCCGGATTCCGTGAGAAACGCCTCAGGGTTGAAATGCTCACCCGAACGCGGTGTGACGGCATCGAGTACGCGTGGGTCAGCAAGCGCGGCAAGTGCGAGGGAGACGCCTTGCCAGATGGAGTCGCGGGTGCGCGGGTCGGCGTCGATCATCGCTTCGAGCGATTCGGCCCACCCGGCGGCAGCTTGGCTGCTGTTGGTGAGGATTGCGACGGCTTCGGCTGCGGCGGTGGGATCGAGTGTCCAGCGGAACAATTCGGCCGGTGGCCGGTTATCGAGGGCGGCGGCATGGAGGAGGGCTTGGAGGGCGGTGCGGGTTTTCCCTTCCCAGAACCCGCCCCCTTCAACTCCACCTGCTGAGAGGCCGGTGCCGGAGGCGAGGCCGGTGGCGCGGATCATCGCCGTGAGTGGGTCCTCGCATCCGCGTACCGGTGACCAGCGCAGCCCTGCTGGGAGGCCTTCAGCGAGATGTTGCGGATCGAACACCGCCACAGGACCGATGCGTTGACGTGCCCTGAGCGTCGTGGTGAGGTTGTCTGGCCTCGTGGAGGTGGTGACAACTGCGCCGGGAGCATCCAACATCGCGTTGATCACCACATGCAAGCCTTTGCCGGAGCGGGGTGGGCCGACGAGCAGGATCGAGTCTTCCACACTCGCCCACACCCGTTTCCCGCGTGAACGGCCCAGCAAATATCCGACATCGGACGGCTTCGGGGCATCCAGTGAAGGGCGCAGGGTGCCTGCCCGCTTGATGAGTGCCGTGTCGGAGGCGACGCGGGAGACTTCGCCACTGGTGGCGATGCCTTGCAGTCGTCTCGGGTCAGTCTGCACACTCTGCGAGTGGTGACGCACCTGCGTCCACATCCACCACACCCCAGCACCGAGTACTATCAGTAGAAGCGTGGTGGTGATCCAGTACGCGATGGTGTTGAGCCCGTCAGCCTCTAGCGCGGCTGCTGGATCGGCTGGATTTAGGAGCACTGTGAGGCCTGCGGTGATGCCTGCTTGTGGTTGTGTGGTGCCGGTGAGGAACGCTGCGATGGTGCCCGCGACACGGAGGATCGCGGCGAAGCCTGCCGCGGCGATGAGCAGTCCGATGCCGAGGTTCGCGAGCCCATCACTCATCGACGCTGCTTGCCGGTTCATGGGTGTCTCACGATCTCGTAGTTCCCAGAGAGGCGACCGATCAGTACGACCTCCCCAGTGGGTGACGCATCGAATTGGGCGGACTCAAGGAGCGCACGGGCACGCCCAGTGTGGGACGCATCGGTGTGGGTGACGATGATCGCGACGCCAATGTCTTCACCCGGAATGAACCCTTCCGCGGTAACTTCCACAAGCCGTGGGGCGGCCGGAGCATCAAGCGCTGTTTCTGTGTTCGCACTGTCTGGTTCGGGGCGGGTGCGGCGGCTTGGGCTGGGGGTGATGATGTCGGTGAATGAGGTCCCGTCCGATTCATGCACCTCCACTCGTACCGGGGTGCGGCGTTGATCGGTGATTCGATCCATGATGCGTCCGAAGTCGCTGCGCCGCCACGCAGGCGCAAACGCCTCAGGTGCGAAAGGCGCACCGTCAACCGTGACGGTTAACGTGCCTCCTGTTTCCACGGTCACGACTACGAGTGGAAGTGTCACCGGCGGTTGGCTCTGCTGTTGGGTACGAATTTCTCGACGGCTCATAGTTCCTCACCATCCCTGTTCAGGCTCAGTGAGGCTGAGGGTTCGTCAGCGTCGATGGACTTCTCACTTTTGGTGATCATGCGGGTGGTGGTGTCGAAGGCGTCGAGTTCCGCTGGGTGGAGCTGATGCTGGATCACAAACGAGCGGTCTTTGATCCGCCACAACCCCTGCCCGGTGCCAAGCCCCGGGAGAAGCTTCTGTTCGGTGCCGGTGAGCCCGAGGGTTTGGGCGGTGATGCCGAGTTGGTCGGATTCTTGCCGGTAGATGATCCGCGTCTCGGCGTTCGCAAGCAATGAACTGGCGAGGGCGCGCATGGCGGAACCTGAGTCGCCGACGTTGTCGAGGTCGGTGAGTTTGTGGAAGATCAGCATGTTCGCGATCCCGTAATGACGGGCGAGCCGCCATTGGGCATCCATGCGTTTCAACAGGGCTGGGTGGGACATGAGTCGCCAGGCTTCGTCGTAGATCACCCACCGCTGCCCACCGCCCGGGTCCATGAGCGCAGACTCCATCCACGCACTGGAGCAGGTCATCAGCACCGAAATTAGTGTGCTGTTTTCTGCGACCCGTGAGAGGTCCAGGCTGATCATCGGTAGCGACGGATCAAACGTCACCGTCGAGGGCCCATCGAAGAGGCCCTGGAGGTCGCCTGCGACGAGGCGGCGCAGGGCGTGCCCGACCATGCGGCCGTCTTCGGCGAGCCGCCCGTCTTCGTTATCTGCTGGGTCGGGCGTGAGAATCAGGTCAACCACCATCGGCAGAATCGGCACATCGTTACCCGCGACGACCGCGGTCAACGCGACATCGATCGCGGTGTGCTCCAACGGAGTCAGCGAGCGTTCCAGCACGGTGGCGGCGAGAGCACCGATGAGATCACGACGGCGAGAAGCGACTTGGGTGGCCCATTCGTGATCCGACAATCCTGAGGGGCGGTGGCCTTCATCGAGCGGGTTCAACCGGTTGCTGAGCCCGTGGCCGAGGACAATGGCTTGCCCGCCGACCATTTCCGCGACCGGCGTGTGCTCACCCTTCGGGTCTCCGGGTACGTAGACGCGGCGACCGAACGGGGTCGACCGGGTGTAGAGGCTTTTGGCGAGGGAGGATTTACCGGAGCCGACGATGCCTGCGAGCACGACGTTCGGTGCGGTGATCAGGCCGCGCTGGTAGAGCACCCATGGGTCATACACGAAGCTGCCGCCCGAGTAGAGATCCTGACCCACAAACACGCCGTCAGAGCCGAGTCCACCTTCGGCGAGGAATGGGTACGCACCCGCCAACGCAGCGGAGGTGTCTTGGTGGCGTGGGAGGCGGAACCTGCCCGGTGTGGCCAGTGCCGCCGGGCCGGGTTCACCGGCGGCCGGGAGGTAGCGGGTGTTGCGACGTTCAGCACGTTCAGCATTTGCGCGCGCTTTGGCTTCGGCAGCCCGTGCCTTGCGTTCTTCGGCGTGGAGTGCAGCGGCGGCATCGCGGCGGGCTTTGCGGTGCTTGCGGCGTTCCCCTTCCGGGCCGACGAGCACGGACGTGTGCAGGCGTTCATCAGTGTGTCGGTTCACAGCCCCAGCCCCCGATCCCGCACCACAGCACTGATATGTGCGGGGCGGAAGGGGTGGGCGAACGCATCCTCCCGCGCAGACGGCGCACTCGGAGCGTGCCGGGCTGGAGGATCGTCAGGCCGTGCCGGTGCAATGTCGGCGTCCACACCATCGGCCTTGTTGATGGTGTCGGTGTCGAAGAGGGTTTTGCGGAGCAGGCTGACGTGACCGAGGTGACGGTTTGTGACGAGCACATAGTCGCCGTGTTCAGCAGTCCAATCCAGTGCACCGGTCGGTACGGTGTCGTAGACGTACCCGTGTGCAAGCGCCGTGTCGGTGGTTTCGTTCCCGTAGTCCCACCCCTGAAGGTGTTGGATGCCTGCGGTGATCCCGTCGGCATCAATCTGGTCAAGCACCTGGTCGGCTTCCTCTCCTTGCAGGAACACCACAGTCACATACCGCTGCACTGACTCGGCCACCGGATGTGCGGGGTGCCAGGCGATCCGCCCGGAGGCTTGCGACGCGGCATCGAGTCGATCAATCGCCGCATCCAGCAGTGACCCGGCGTGGTGGAGTTCATCGGAGGCCGACAACGCGTCCCCGGCACCGATCTTGTGGTCGCCTGCGTCGTTGAAGGCACGATCCTGGTGCGTGAGGTGGGTGGTGGCGAGTTGGTCGAACACTTGCCGGAGGGAGCGGACCCCGGCAAGGAGGTCACCGATCACCGCATACGTGTTGGCCGGGTCATCTAAGGTGCGGGTCGCGTGGGCGAGGCCGCGCAACGCTTCGGATGCTTCGGCAGCATCACTGAGAGGGTTATCAAAAGTGGGCATGAGTCTGAACGCCTTTCACAAAGAACCGTGTCGGATGGGCGTCAAACAGGTGCACCCCCGCCACCCCGCGCGTTTGCCGGAGGAACAGGGGTGCACTTGAAGGGGGTTAGACGGTGCGCGCGAGCGGGAGGGCTGCGACGGTGAAGGCTTGGGCTTGTTGCCCGACAAGGCGACGGGTCTCACACGATGCTTGGATCGCAGCCTGTTCGACTGCGGAGACAGCCGCTTCCAGGTCATCTTGTGAGGGGGCGGAGATGTTGATGAGACCGGTGTAGCGCAGGATGCCGTGCCCGGAGGTGAGGTCGGCTTCTTGTTGGAGCACGTCCTGGTATTCAGCAGTTTGTCCGGCGTCTTCAATCTGCCCGATCTTCTGCCGCTGCGCCGCGTCACTGATGTATTCGGTTTTCTTCTTCCGAATATCCCGAGCCGCCTGATCCGACCTGATCGGAGTACACACCAGCGAGAACGAGCGTTGAATCCCCGTCGAGAGCAGTATCGGGGCGAGGAACCCCGGATAGACAAGTGAGCGTGGCCATTCGCTGATCCACAACACCGCATGATGCGCCGAGTCCGACCGCAGCTGGTCCCAGGTTTCGGTGACCGCGACCGGACCCGCGGTGGCAAGATCACGCCCCAGGTCACCATGACGTTCCAGCGTCGCGGCGATAGCCGGGTCATAGGCGCTGCGCAGGATGACGGCGACCTCACCGGGAGTGAGCCATTCTGAGGGGGTGAGGTCTGCTGCGCGCAGCGCGGCGACGAGGGTGGTCATTTCCTGCCGAAGGACCGCGGCAGCACCGCGCAGTCCGCCGCCTGCGGTGCGGATTTGCCGGGCCGCGGTTCGCATATCGAGCGCGAGCGACAACGTGGTGGCATGGCGTTCCCCGGCGGGGCCTGCCCGTTCGATGAGTTCGGCATACGTGGTCGCCGTCCACGAGTCGTCGTGGTGGCCGTGGGTAGCCCACCATTCGGCAAGCCCCGACCCGGAATCTGGCAGGGTGCGTTCGAGCACCTGCAAACGCGCGATCCGCCCCGACCGGCAGGTGGTCGCGAGGACGCGGCCCCAGGCGGTGACGCGGCGTTCTTGTTCACCGGGATCGAGGAGCACGAACGCGGGATGCGAGAGACCGATGATCGCGGTGAGGGTGTGTTGGTGCGGGTCGTGAATCATTGCCGCCCCGGTTTCTGGGTCCACATACTCCCGCAGCGCGGCGGCGTCACCTGGGAGGGCGAGGGTACCCGCTGGGCGCGGTTTGACGATACGGCGGCGATACAACAGCTGCCCGATGCTGACCCGCCATATCCACCGGAATCCGACCGGTACCCACTCGATGAGTTTCCGGCCCCCAGCTGGTACCCAGGTGAGCACGGCTGCAAGCAACCAGATCGGTGCGGCGTATGCGATGAGGAGGCCGCCACCGGCATACAGCGCAGCAACGATCGAGAGGATACCGATGGCGAGCGTGATCAGTTGCGGCAGCGACAACCCCAACAGGATGCCGCGGCGGGTGAGCCGGGAGAATTTCACCGCCGACAGCTCATAGTCATTGCGGCGATGATCGTGTTCGTGTTTGCGTGCCATAACGGGTTACTCCTTCGGCTTCGGGGACGACGGCGGTGCCGGTGGTGGTGTCGCCTTCGTAGGTTGCGCGGGCGGTGCAGATGATGCCGACGACGCTGCTGATGACGTGGCAGGCGGCGCAGAGGGTGCCGAACGTGCAGTGCCAGGTGTTGGCTGTGCCGGGGCGTTCGGTGTAGGAGGGGGTGCCGTGTCTTGTGCCGCGCCCGCGTGGGCGTCAGCTTGTCCACCGACCGCGGACCCGGCTTTGGGACCAGCGGTGGCGGCTCCCTTGACTACCTGCGCGCCGATCACTGCGGCTGCGGCAGGGCCAGCCGCAGCCGCCCCTGCGCCAGCACTGGCTCCCGCGCCTCCGGCTCCTGCACCTGCGCTCCCGGCTGACGCGGCCGATGTGCCACTGGCGGCAGCGCCCTTCCCAGCACCTGCGGCCGTACCCGAAGACGAGCCGCCACCACCGGTGCTTGCGGGTGCCGATGATCCGCCCCCGGATTTTCCGCCGGAGCTGCCAGCGTCATCAAGGATCTTCTTTGGCCCGTCACCGGCCGGTTTCGCGACGGTTGGGACGGGGCGGTTCATCGCCGATTTCGCTTCCTGCTCACTCGACATCGCGTGGTACATGTCGAACCCGACGAACGAGATGAACTTGTACGCCATATAGGGTGCGAACGCGGCAATCAGCATGAGCACGATTCCCGCAATCGGGTCCGCAATGGACGCCAAGTCGAGGTCGATGGGGGCTGAGACTTGGGTGATAGCGACGAGGAAGATCACCACCAGCACAAGCTTCGAGGCAATCAGGGCGATGACGAAGGCTGCCCATTTAGTGAACCATCCCTTGGTCGCATCCCAGCTGCTGCCAGAAAGCGCGATAGGGGCGAATACGATCGCCACCAATAGGAGCGCTTTGCGGATGAGGAGGCTGAACCAGACGATCGCCGCGGCACTGATCGCAAGCCCTGCGAGGAAGATCGTGATGATCGCTCCCACCCCTGGGGCGGCGATATTGATACCGACAAGCCCCGCGGCAAGCAGAGCGATACGGTCGCCCATACCTTCCATCGTGTTGCCGGTGGCCTGCACGATCCCGATCGTGAGCTGGTCGGTGATCTCCAACAGCAGTCCGGTGATGCTGATAGCGACAAACGATCCGAGGACGGCTTTGGCGAGTCCGAGGGCGGCGCGGCTGAGGGCGGTGGGGTCGCGGCGGATGAGTCCGGTGATCAGTTGCAGACAGAAGAAGATGAGCATGATGAACACCGCCACACCGAAGAGCACGTTGTACACCCCGATATAGCCGGGGTCAGACACGTCCACCAGGGTGGTGGTGTCAAACACGGACCAGACGGCCTCGAAGAGCCATCCGGCGGCTTGGCCCATGGCTTGGGCGAGCCAGTCGAATGGTGCAGAGACGAGGGTGGCGGCTGCTTCTCCAGCCACGTCGCACACGTTGGAGATGACGGGGATGTCGCAGATCGCCACCGCACATCACACCCTTCCTAAGAAACAGTTGCTCGTGTTGGGGTTAGACGGACTGGCCGACGTTCCAGAAGAAATTGATCAGCGTCACCGATGCGCCGCAGATGATTGCCGCCCCGCAGGAGACGAGGACGCCGATCTTCCCGCGACCAGCCAGGTGCGGGTTGCTGCTGTTTGCGCCGAATCCCCATACGATCGCCGACACAATGAGGGCCAACACGGACAGGATGAGGCCGACGGTCATGACCGCGCCGACGATGGTGCGCAACTGGTTAATGCCCGGAAGCCCGGAACTGTTGGGATCGATATCGATTTGCATCGGCAACAACGCCGAGAGGACGGGGGTGGCTTCTGCCAGGACGGTGAGGGTGTTCACGATTCAGGCTCCTTCAATCAGGGGAAGCACAGTGCTTCTCCCAGAACAGGTACGCCCCGGTCACCTGCAGGCCGCTGATAGATTGATGAGCTATGGACGAGACAGTGGTCTTTGCTGCAAGCGCAGTGATCATCGACTCGGCGGGCCGTGTCGCGCTGATCAAACGAGGAACCGAACCCGATCGTGGCCTCTGGTCCGTTCCTGGGGGGTGCGTCGAGAGTGGGGAATCATTCGCCGATGCGGCTGCTCGCGAAGCCCACGAGGAAACAGGTCTCCATGTTCACATCGGTCGTGAATTGTGGCGCGTACGAGTTCCGACAGATGATGGTCGGGTCTATGAGATTCACGACTTTGCCGCCACCGTGATCAGTGGTTCCCTCTGTGCTGGTGACGATGCGGATGACGCCAGGTGGGTCAGCGTGGACGAATTAGACTCGTTACCTCTAACCGAGAATCTGGCAGACTACCTGCGAAATTCAGGTCTTCTCGGATCATCCGCATGACCGAACTTGGCTACAAGGTGGAGCCGAGGTTGATGAGCCAGTTCAGCCAGGTCACTGCGCCACCTGCGAGGATCGCGGCCCCCAGCGAGGTCCAGGCTCCGATACGGGCTTTCGATGCTGCACCGTGGTGACCGTTCGCGGTCGCGATCGCCCACGTGATAGCGCAGATGATGAGCATGAGCACGGCGATGATGAGCACGAACGTCAGGAGCGCACCGATCACTGCTTTGAGGTCGCCTGCACCACCGACGCCACCGAAATCGGGAAACACATCCACGGCTCAGGCTCCCTCTTTGACGGTGATGTGGAGGTGGTCGAAATGGCCCCCGGTGGTATCGGCGGGGTCGTGCATGCCGCCACCGTTATAGGGCAGCCACCCTTGCGCATCTTGGGCGTGGGACCAGATGCGTCCCTGCCAGATCAGATACTCCACCCCGAGAACGTCGGCGTTGGACTTGAGCCAGTTCGTGACCGCCCACCCATTCTCAAGCGCGGCCCCAGTAGCGGCCTGCCCGATGACATTGCCGAACGTCACATCACAGGCGCGACCGAGCGGATGCTCGGATCGGGTGCCGGGGCGTGGCGAGTAGCAACCCCAGCCGGTGCCCGGGAACGCGGTTCGGGTTTGGGTCATGACGTGCAGCATCCGGGCCGTGATCTGCCCGCCACTGGTGGGATCATCCACCATGGCGTCCGGCTCACCGGTCATCCCGCCGGGTGCGGGTGCGTCTCCGCCTGCGGCGCAACCGGGGCCAGGGGTCTGGCCGCCGCCTGTTTCGGTTGCGCCGTGTTCTGTCAGCCAGGCGTCAGCGTCGATGGTGTCGCTGCCGGTGCTGCCGGGACGAACCTCGAAATGCAGGTGCGCACCGGTGGAGCGGCCAGACGATCCGACATCGCCGATGTGGGTGCCTGCGGTGACGGTCTGCCCGGGCGTGACGTGGATGCCGTGCTGCCACATGTGCGCATACGCGGTACGCAGCGCCTGCCCGCTGACGGTGTGCTCGATGATGATCAGTCCGCCGTACCCGCCAGTGAATTCTGCGACCGTGACCCGCCCGTCGGCGACGGCATAGATCGGGGTGCCGTCGGCCGCGCCGTAGTCGGAACCGGAGTGGAAGGAACGCTCTCCGGTGAAGGGGTCTGATCGCCACCCCCACGCACTGGTTTTCGTCCACGTTCCCACAGGGAGCGGAAACACGATCCGGCTCGTCTCCGGCACCGACCCCACCTCACCACCAACTCCGGGCGCAGGGCGTGTGAGCGCGGTGAGGATCGCTTCGGCGACCTGCTGATAGTTCTGGTATCGGTCCGGGTAAGCACTCACTTCGACGGCTTGGGCGGCTGCGCCCATATCCATCTGCTGCCAACCGGGAATATCAAGTAGCCCCCGCGGGGAGGGATAGTTCGGCCCCGTCGGCCCGCCATAGAAGGCGCGGGCCTGGTAGGTGGTGTCCATGAGGTCCGCGACCGTGCCCCATCCGGCTTGCGGGCGCATTTGAAACAGGCCCAGCGAGTCGTGGTCGGAGCCGTTGCCGTCGTTCGGGTAGTTCCCGGATTCGGGATAGGTGCCGGTGTTCGCCAGTTGCCGGAGCGTGGACTCCGTGAGCGCTGCCATGAGGGCGATGGTCACCCCACGGGTGTCGATCCCGTCGGTTTGCCCGCCGACGGTGATGATCGTTGCCGCATGGGTGAGCTGTTTCCGGTTCAGGGTGAACCGTTCACCGTTCTTTGTCGTCACGTCGAGCGAGTCCGGGATAGGGCCGACCGTGAGGGAGGTGCCGGGAAGGCAGGAGGCTTGGGCGGCGGGGTTCATCACCAGCCCAATGCCGAGGAGTACGGCGGTGGGGCCAAAGCACACGGCCGCAATGATGAGAGCGGCAAGGATTTTGCGCATACCAGCATCAGCCTTTACGTCAGGGGCTCGTCGATGCGGGACAGGCGCAGCAGACGACAGTGATCGAAGGTTGGCTGGCAGGTGATGAACATCGTGAATGCCACTGGCCGCGAGGACTCCACCGGCTCCTTGCCCCAGATGCCTTCACGGTGACGGGTGCCCGTCACGGTGTACGCGGTGGTGCCCGGTAGGAGTTGCCCGGGTGCGGCTTGGGCTTCGGCGTCCGCCCACGTGGCGGGTATGTAGAGGTCGTCAATGGTCAGCCATTGGGAGGTCTGATGGGTGCGCAGCTGTGCCCACTGATCCGGGGAGGGCAGGTAGGTGCGCACATCAGCGGCAAGCCCTGCGGTCTCGATGCCGGTGGAGTCGCCGACATCGACAATGACCTGCGCATACTCCGAGGACTGGTAGCCACTGGTCGTATCCCATGTGAACAGTGCCAGTGCCACCTCGCGCGCGAAGTCCTCAGCACGGGTGGTGTCGCGAATCTCGTTCGGCCCAGTCTGCGTCGCCGGATGCTGTGGCGACGGGGCCACTGTGTCAGTCTGGCCGGTGGGTTCGGGGCCGGGGCTGCTGGTGTGGGGGCCGCGGATGAGGCCGTAGATGCCGATGCCTGCAAGCACCACGACGGCAAGGGCACCTGCGATGGCTGCGATGAGCATGCGGCGATGCTTGAAAACAGTGGAAGAGTTCATACCTTCCAGGTGCACTACCCGTCCACGAGCGATGGGTTTCAGCTAGGCGATGACCTTCGCCGCAGCATCCTGGGCGACGCGGGTTGTGGTGCGGTGTTCCGCGATCTGGCGGGCGAAGTTCACGGTGCCCTCGATCGTTTCTTGAAACGCCTCGTGTTCCGCATCCGTGAGGGCGTGCGCGATATCGGCTACGTCGTAGTGCAGCCACCAGGCAGCCATCTCGCTCCACAGCACCCGGAATGCCCGCACCGGAAACTGCGGCACCCGCCCCTCATCGGGTTTGGTCGCGGGGCGAAGCGGCCTCGGCTTCCTCGTCTTGGTCTGTTCTTTCACCCGCCGCAAAGCTTCTACGGCCAGGCGTTCCAACTCGGCGGCCTTCACATCGGCGGGCGTCTCCCGAAGATTGTGGGCGGCAACCTGTGCGTGATGTCGCACGATCTCATCGACATCGGTGTCGTTGGCGATCCGTTCCAGCTCCGCCACGGAAGTGTGGGCATTGAGGCGTTGGAATGCTGGGGAGACTGGGGAGCCAGTATCGATGGCGGCAAGCTCTGCGCGTGCCCGCTGCCGCACTTCCTCACTCTGATCGGGGTTTTCGGCGAGGTTTTGGAGGTGGGCGATGCGTTCCAGCCGCTGTGAAGAGTCCGTCCCGGTGATCAGGCGGGCGGCCTGTTCACGCGCATCACCCTTCAATCCGTGCGGTCCCGGTGACTCACCGGCACCGGCCTGCCCAGGATGTTTCCCGCCTGTTCCGAACTGGGTCGCTGCCTGTCGTTGGGCGGCTTCTTCGGCCATGATTTCTTTGAGTTCCCGATACAAGGTGGCTTGCTCGGTCGGGGTCAGCGGTTTATGGAGCAGGTTGTCGTCTTGCTCGGCGAGTAATGCTCCGAGCCGGTTGGTGATCCCCGAACGCACCCAAACGTTTACGGTCCGCCAGCCCAACTGTTTGATCGCCGCGAGCCGCCGCGCCCCGCATACGAGCACCCCGTCGGGGGTGATTGTCACCGGCTGTAAGAGTCCGTCACGCTGGATGGATGCGATTAGTTGCGCGAGATCGCCGTAGTCGGTGCGGTGCCGGGTGCCGATGGTGATGGATTCGACGGTGCGTTCCAGTTCGATGAAACCGTTGCGTTCACTCACGACCACCACCCCTGACCGGGATAGATGCCGTGATCGTCAGCACCAGATCGTCATCCCGCAGTAGAACGGGGACTGGTTCACCGATGAGGAGTCGCAGCAACACCCCGCGCCCGTGGGAGGTGCCGACATAGACGGGTTCGGGGTTCCCGAGCACGGTCCGCAACAGTCCGTGCCAGGACGGCGAGGGAAGATCTAGGAGTGCACGGGCGTGTTTGTCGCGGCGTAGCGCTTCAAACGCGGTGGCGCGGTTTCCGGCGCGGGCGAGTCGTTCACAGATGTAGTCGATGCTGGCCTTGACGGTGGGTTCGGGCCAGCCGAGCGCGGTGAACAGGGCGATGGAGTCAGTTACCGCCGAGGCAGCCAGCACCTGCTCATTCTCCGCTGACACAGGATCATCACCGACCTCGCTGTCGTGGTCGTGGTGGTGGAACGCGGGATGGTAATCGGTGAGGGGGTTCTCCCGGTCGCTGAATCGTTCGGCATCATGAAACACCGAAAACTGTGGGCGGCGGGCCTGGTGCGTGGAGCAGAGCATCCCGTTCGCACGGGCTTCGGCAATGCAAGTGATCTGCACCGCCCGAGTGACCACACCCCAAGGGTCATTCGCGCGCAGAATTGAAGGGGTGCGCATCACATCGAATGCCGCCGAAGCTGCCTCCCACGCATCCAAGCCGTGCTTCCTCGCCAGCGGTGCGTATTTGGTGGCGGTATAGTCCATGAGCGCAGGAACGTCACGGTCACTGCGCCAGGCGGCCTTACCTGCGCCGTGGATTCGTGTGAGAAGGATGCGCAGGCCTTCTCCGGTCGTGAAATCGATATGTGCCGCTTGGGTTGTGGTCATGATGGTGGCACCTCCTGACAGACAGGTGCGCACCACCTCCCACCGCTCCGGGGCCAGCACGATTGCGGTGCTCGTCATAACGCATCACCGGGCCATCCCCA
>ERZ1032895.151-NODE-151-length-16543-cov-4.942140_pt1 | contig 16543 bp, 14 predicted proteins | sample MGYA00516687_ERZ1032895 | MGnify/ENA primary metagenome ERZ1032895 (study PRJEB33719, sample SAMN04261600) | wastewater metagenome | biome: rural village; feature: latrine urine exit; material: soil | place: El Salvador | collected 2013-01-14 ... | reverse complement strand
CTACGCTAGATGATCTCCGTCGTTTACCAGAGACGGAGGCAACACCGGCCCGACCAGCTGCACAACCAGCACCGGCTCTAGAACCCATAGAGATCGTCATCACCGCGTCCGATCTCTTGGAACTTATCCCTTCCACCCCTCAGATTTTGATGGACCGGGGCCCATTTGGCTTGAAGAACGCGCATACCAATTTCTATGCCAGTGACCATCAGGCGCAAACTGTCACTGAGACGATGTTCGGACAACAAGTAACTATCGTGGCTACACCCGTTGAATACCGTTGGGACTACGGTGATGGCTCAACATTGACGACTACCACTCCCGGCCGTCCGGTTGATGCATTCAACGTTGAGACTGAGACGAGCCACCAATATACAGAGCCCGGTCGGTATACCGTTACGTTGACAACGGTCTTTGAGGGGACCTACCAGGTTGATGGTGGCCCGACTCAGGCGGTGAGTTCCACTGTCACTCAGCAAGCCGATCCAGTCGAGATCCAGATCTGGCGAGCAGTGACCCGCAACGTCGATCAAACCTGTGCAGAGAACCCGAGTGCTTGGGGTTGCTAGCGCTATTCGTCTGTGACTATAGCCGTCGACAATCTCGAGCGCATCCCAACCCAGTGGTACTCACATAGATAAATTCGGGTGTTGCCAAGCATGGGTCACATCTGCACACAATAGAGGAGGTTGAACTTGACGATGACAGGTTCGGAGCTCCAGTAATGCAACGTGAGGCACTTCGAAAACGCGACGAAGACCGCTGTCCGGTCGGTGCACGATTCTACCGTCTTCTTATCTGACAAATACGATCCCCGTACATATCACGAAGGAGAAATCATGCAGACCACTGAAATCGTTGAACGGGTCCAACAGCGTGCAGAGTTGGACTCGGTCGACGACGCGAATGACACCGTCGTCGCGCTGCTCGAGACCTTGTCCCTTCGCGATCTCAAAGACGAACGCGAAGATTTTGCCGCACAATTGCCCAAAGCCTATGGGAAGATCCTTACCGCGGATGCCCCGGAGGTCAAAGAGCGTTTCGATGCTTCAGAGATGGTGCGTCGGGTGAGTAAAAAGCTTGGCACGACACTCGAAGAGAGTCGCACTCGCACACATGCAGCGTTTTCTGTCCTGATGGAGGCAGTATCAGACGGCCAGGTGACGAACCTGCTTAACGCCCTACCTGACGAGTATGCATCTTATGCCACCTGGAACAACGCTTAACGTCTTCCCAGCATCTTAAGATCCCGGCGTCGGTGCACTGTTGGCACGTCCTAGGAAATGTCACAGCGCATCGGCCGGGATCTTAGGCTGTGCAACGAAACCGCCTTGTAGCGTTCCCAGACTGTCTCATCAAATGACTAGATAACCGATTGGCTGTACCTTTAGAACGCCTCGCGAGCGCGCAGAGCGCGTTGGACGTCGTCGTGCAATTCGGTCAAAATGCGCTTCAGACCAGTGTTGGTGGTTGTCATAGCCACCGCCGGCGTCTGCTCGGCCGTGTCTTGGGTGATCTCCCACACCGGGAAGAGTCCGACCGCAAACGTTTCGGCAGTTTCGAAGCTGCTGGCATCCCAGAGGTCATCGACGGTATCGAAATACTTTTCGGTATAGGGCAGCAGCAGGGAGACGTCGTGGACGTCTCGAAAGCCCATCACCAGGCGCCGCAATTCTAGGTTGGTGGGTTCACCGGAGGTCATAAGCCGCCAGGTTGCGGCCTTATTTTCACGGGTTGGGATCATGGCACGGGCCTGTATCGCCGCAAGATAGCCGGTGGAGGTATCGTCTGCGATTTCGGCCGCGTCGATCTCGGTTTGACCTGCTTCACCCATCGCGACGAGACGCTGGAGTGCTGCCCATGCCATATCGGTGGACACGGAGAAACCTTCGGGACCCTGTTTGTCTGCGAGCGCGCTGACGGTGGTGGCTTCATTTTGGCGGGCGTGTCGAATAAATGCCTGAATGAGCTGTAATTGCACATCGGATCCAGTGGGCGTTTGCAGAGCGAGCTGCCATAGCTGAGCTACGAAGTGTTGCCGGTAGAGCGCTACTTGGCCGGTGGGAATATAGCGTTCGAAGGTTTTAGCGGCTTGGCGCAGCAGCGTCATGACGACTGAAGAGTCAGTTTCGGATGCGATGTGGTCTAAGACGAGTTCTAAGAACCAGGAGGCAGACGCTTGGGCGTCGCGGGTTTGATCCCAGGCCGAACCCCACACCAACGACCGGGCCAGCGAGTCATCGATTGCCCCCAGGCGGTCGGTCAGGGTGAGGACCGAGGTGGTATCGGCCCGCAGCTTGGCATAGGTTAGGTCGGCATCGTTGACCAATACCAGCGGGGCTTCGGGCACGTCGAGGGTCGTGATTTCGGCGTTCAGATCGGTTTCAAGAAAATGCGTGCGGGTGAGTTTGTCACCGGTGAAGTCATAGCAGCCAATCCCGACCCGGTGCTGGCGTACCGGTTGAGTCTGGGTGATAGTCAGGCCATTCTGGCGTTCCCAGCTCAGCGTGTTCACCCCGGTGGAATGTAGCCACTGGCGTGACCAATCGGACAGGTCACGGCCTGATGCGCGCTCAAGATGACGCAGCAGGTCAGAAAACTCGGCATTGCCCCAGGCGTGTTCGGCAAAATACTGGCGAATACCGCTCATGAACCGGTCTTGACCAACTAGCGCGACCAACTGGCGCAAGACTGACGCACCCTTGGCATAGGTGATGCCATCGAAGTTGCCGGCCACTGCGTCCAAATCAACCATATCGGCGACGACCGGGTGGGTCGTGGCAAGCTGATCCTGACGGTACGCCCAGGTTTTCTCAGTGGTATTGAACGTGGTCCAAGCATCGGTAAACCCGGCATCGATGGCGGCGATGTGCGAGACGAATTCGGCAAAGGACTCTGATAACCATAGATCGTCCCACCACTTCATGGTCACCAGGTTGCCGAACCACATGTGGGCTAATTCGTGCAAGATCGTAATCGCTCGGCGTTGCACGGTGGCCTGGGGGACCGGCGAGCGGAAAATATAGTCCTCTAAAATCGTGACCGCCCCGATATTCTCCATAGCCCCGGCGTTGAACTCGGGCACAAAGAGCTGGTCGTACTTGGTATACGGGTACGGTTGGTCGAATTGCTCTTCATAGAACGCAAAGCCACTTTTGGTGATGCCGAAAATTTCAGTGGCATCCACGTATCTGGCCAATGACCGTCGCGCCCACAACCCCAAAGACACCGACGCCTGCTCGGTCTCCCAGACATCTTCAGCCACCTGAACGTACTCCCCGGCAACCAAGGCAAACAGGTACGACGACATAACCGGGGTGGGAGCAAACCTCCAGTGGGCAACATCATCGCTGATCGTATATTCGCCGGGCTCATTTGAGATCACCTGCCAGTGGGCAGGGGCCGTGACCTGGATGTCGTAACGGGCCTTGAGATCGGGTTGGTCAAACACCGGGAAAATTCGACGTGCATCAGCCGGGGCGCACTGCGAATACAGGTAGATGGCCTCATCGTAAGGATCCATGTAGCGGTGCAGGCCCTCACCCGTGGTCGAATAGGGGGCTTGTGATCGCACCACCAGTTCATTGTCTTCTTGCAGATTTTGCAGGCACAGGCGAGCGCCGTCATAGTTCACTGATTGACCATTGAGGTGGGCTGAGATGACCTCGTGGCCAAGGAGATCAATCGTGGTGCCCTGCCCGATCGCCGCCGCAGAAACCGAGAACGTCACGACGGTGTTCACCGTAAAAACGTCGTCATCGGTGAGGTCAAAGTGCAACCGGTAGGTATCAACTTCAAGCATTGCCGCTCGCAGTTGAGCCTGTCCACGGGTGATAGTGGTGGTGAGTGGGGCGGGCACGGACGGCTCCTTTCAAAACACAATGTCACCATTGTTTCACCAACACCGGTCACTTCATAACCCCGACTAAACTGGAGTCAGCAATTTTTCTACTCATCGAGGAGCCCACGTGCGCGTTCACATTGCCACCGACCACGCCGGTCTAGAACTAGCCCAGTACTTGATCGACAATCTGGCCGAAGCCGGTTACGAGATGATCGACCACGGGCCCCAAGAATACGATGCGCTCGATGACTACCCATCGTTTTGTATCAACGCGGCGCTCGCCGTCGCAGCAGACCGTGAGGCCGGGATGGACTCGTTGGGTATCGTGCTGGGTGGTTCCGGTAACGGTGAGCAGATGGCGGCCAATAAGGTCAAGGGCATCCGCGCCGCACTGGCGTGGAACATTTCCACCGCCCAGCTGGCCCGGGAACACAATAACGCCCAGGTCGTAGCCGTGGGTGGCCGTCAGCACGAACCCGCCGAAGCCCTGGAGATCATCAATGCGTTCCTCACCGCGCAGTGGTCGAACGAAGAACGCCACGCTCGGCGTATCGGACAGATCGGCGAGTACGAAACCACCGGTGCCATCGACGGCTTTGACCTGGGTACCGAAGGGATTGCCAAGCCTTAATGCCAGAAGGTCACTCCATCCACCGCATTGCCCGGCACTTCGACGAAGTCTTTATCAACCAACAGCTCAGACTGTCCTCCCCGCAAGGCCGGTTTACCGATGGCGCGAAACTGCTTGATGGGCATCGCGCCGTCGCCTCCGAGGCCTATGGCAAGCACTGGTTTTTGTATTTCGACAACGAGCTGGTGCTCAACGTGCACCTGGGCATGTACGGGGCTTGGACCTTCGGTGGGACTCAGCACTCATCCATTGGGGCGCCGCGCAAGATTGGTGAACAGGAAGACCACCGCGACGCCGCCGTCGAACTGACCGAACCACGCCCGACCACCAGGGTGCGCATCATTGCAGATCACGCCTGGGCCGACCTGGTGGGGGCGAGCATCTGCCGGACCTTGACCATTGCTGAAGCCCAAGAAGTCATCGATGGCATCGGTCCGGATCCGCTGCGCGATGATGCCGACCCGCAACGATTCTATGATGTCGCGGCTAAGACGCGGCGCCGGATCGGGGCGATCCTCATGGACCAAAAAACCATTGGCGGTATCGGCAATATTTACCGCGCCGAAGGGCTCTTCCGGTTGGACCTGAACCCTCACACCCCGGCCAATAGGCTGCCTAAGGACGTACACGAGGCAATCTGGGCCGACCAAGTGAAGCTACTACACATCGGGGTGGAGACCGGGCGGATTATCACTACCGAACCCGATCACCGTCCCGGCGTGTCGTTGGCTGAGGCATTCCCCGATCACGCCAACTACGTCTACCAGCGCCAGGGCCAACCATGCCGGGTATGCGGCCAGGATGCGATCATCGTGGAAGCGTTGGAAGCCCGCAAACTGTACTGGTGTACAGCCTGTCAGAAGTCCTAAACATTCGACGAAACCTTATAGCCCATCAGAAACTGTGGTTTAGTTAACTCCGTGCATGTCATAGATTTCCTTGATACCGGTCTGAAAACGTACACCGCGATGGACGAACTGCAACGTGCATTGCACGCGAAGATCGCCACCGGTGACCATCCCAACGCTTTTTTGCTGTTTGAAGCAGAGTCAAGCTATACGGCCGGTCGTCACACCCGGTCTGACGACATCATCGACCATGATCTGCCGATCATCGAAACCGACCGCGCCGGCTCGATTACCTGGCACGGCCCCGGCCAGCTCGTGTGCTATCCGCTGGTGAAACTTGCCGCTCCGGTCGATGTCATCAAATACATTCGTGCAGTCGAAGGCGCGGTTCTGGACACCCTGCAGAATGCTTTTGATCTCGATGTTCGGCGCATCGACGGCCGAGCCGGGGTGTGGATTGAGAATCGTAAGATCTCGGCCATCGGTCTGAAGATCTCACAAGACGCGACCCTGCACGGCATCTCATTGAACGTTCACACCGACCCTGCCACCGCCTTTTCGGGCATCGTGCCCTGCGGGATCACGGATGCCACTGTGACCTCCATGGCAGAAGAAGGCATCACCACCACACTGGGGGCCGTGGCCGCTCCACTGGTGGCCGCCTTAGAGCAACGCCTTGAACCACTACTTGCACCGACAACGATTAAAGGAGACGTGCATGTCTACCATCCCGCAGGCTGAAGGTCGCAAACTGCTGCGCATTGAGGCCCGCAACGCGCAAGTCCCTCGTGAGCCACGCCCTGAGTGGCTCAAAACTCGGGCCACCGTGGGCCCCGAGTACAAGAAACTCAAAGAGCAAGTCGCCACGACGTCGTTAAACACGGTCTGCGCTGAAGCCAACTGCCCCAACATTTATGAATGCTGGGAAGACCGCGAAGCATCCTTCCTCATCGGTGGTGCGGTGTGTACCCGTCGCTGCGGTTTCTGCGACATCGCCACCGGCAAACCTGATGAATACGACACCGACGAGCCCTACCGTGTTGCTGAATCCGTCGACGAGCTGGGGCTGAACTACGTGACCGTGACCGGTGTCGCCCGCGATGATCTCGAAGACGGCGCCTCCTGGCTCTACGCCGAAACCGCCCGGGCTATCCATGCACGTACCCCACACACCGGGGTGGAACTACTCGTTGATGACTTCCGTGGGGGCGATAGCGCCTTACAGAAGATTTTTGATGCGAAACCCGAAGTCTTTGCCCACAACCTGGAAACCGTGCCACGGTTGATGAAAATCATCCGTCCGGCCTTCCGCTATGAAAAATCCTTAGCATCGATCACCAAAGCCCGCGATGCCGGGCTGGTGACGAAATCCAACCTGATCTTGGGCATGGGGGAGACCACCGAAGAGATCGAATCCACCATCCTGGATTTGATCAACGCCGGCACGCATATCATTACGATCACCCAATACCTGCGTCCGTCCCCGCTGCATCACCCGGTCGATCGGTGGGTCAAACCAGCAGAGTTCCTGCGCCTGCGTGATTACGCCTACGAACACGGAGCCAAGGCGGTCATGTCCGGGCCACTGGTGCGTTCCTCGTACCGTTCCGGCAAACTCTATGTCGAAGCCATGCGCGCCCTCGGGCGTGAGATTCCAGCACAGTTCAGCCACCTGGCCGAAGGTGCCGACATCCCGGCCCGTCAGGAAGCCGAATCCGTTGCAGACCGCTTCGAAGACCCCAACAGCGACGTCGCTGCCATCCCAGCCGCAGCACTGAACTAAAGATCCTCAACAGCAAAAGCCATACCGTGCCGTGAAGGTACGGTATGGCTTTATTTCATAGCTCCGACTGCCCGCAGGACATCAGGGAAGCTGGTAAAGAGCCCCTAGATGCCGTTGGTGCCGCCGCGGGAGAATTTATTCATCAGATCATTGAGATCTGATTCGGTGAGGGTCGCATCGCGTTCAATCCAGGATTTATAGACCACTCGAATCATGTTCAGCTCAGGTGACAAGGTCGTATTGACCCAGTCATCTTCTTTATAGGTCACGACCTCTTCCGGCGTGACGACATCGACGGTGCCTTTGTCCGGGTAATGGTGGATCGCTTGGATAACAGCGACCGATTGTCCGCCGCGGTAGATCAGGGTTTGACCCACGTTGCGGTGATCGAGCGTCTTTGCTTCAAACATTGTTTCTTGTCCCTTGAAATTTCATTAACGTTATCGGGCCCAGCCAGCGTGTGTGTTGAAAAAGCACCAAGACAGCTGATAATCCACATAATAATGGTTGTGACAAGTCTCGTCACGAGCATGCGCAATAGAGTTTTATCCTAAGCGATTGCGGCTTGAAAATGAATGTTCTACGCATCAACGCGCCCGGAAACCTCGACACCAGGGCCCTGTGAATCCTCAGATTGAATTTGGGAAAAGACCGGGTTCCAGTTTTGCATGACAGCGGCTTATGGGTTATTGTTATGTCTGTTGCCCAAGCGGTACGCGGGTGTAGCTCAATGGTAGAGCCTCTGCCTTCCAAGCAGATAGTGCGAGTTCGATTCTCGTCACCCGCTCCAAGCTCCGATTCATGCTCAGGTCGAATCGGAGCTTTTTGCATGCCACAATACTGCTTACCTCAAAAATCTCATGGATGAAGGTTCAGCGGGCTGTAGTGCTTTCGGGGTTTTCCTAACCGGAGAGTCGGGAACAACCTCGCCAGTTGCGCATCCACAATCAGGAAACGTTTTTACTCCGGCATAACGGTTTCGGAGTAGACGCTGACAGAGCAATAAAGCGACGTCAAAAAGCGTATGGCGAACATCACTTTTAGTGCTGAAATCCTTGCAAGACCGCTAAGTTTCGAGAAGTTTTTCGAAAAAGCTCATCTCGATTTGGACTTTCGGAAAGCTTTGTCATATAGTTGTCTCTCGGCGCCATGGTGCGAGCCGCTACAGGGTAAGACTCAGATGGCGGATAATCCAGCAGGTCAATGACCTGATCGCGGGACGTAGCTCAGCTTGGTAGAGCGCGCGCTTTGGGAGCGTGAGGTCGCAGGTTCAAATCCTGTCGTCCCGACTGCATGGTGCTGTCGGAAGCATATGATGTAATTCGGCAAGTACCGAAACCATAGAAATTCCGATTAGAATCCAGGAGTCCTACGTGGTCCAATCCACCGTTGAAAACCTCGCCCCAACTCGGGTCAAACTAGAGGTTGAGGTTCCTTTTGAAGAACTCAAACCGCGTATCGATGCTACTTACAAATCACTTGCAGACCAAATTCAGGTCCCTGGCTTCCGTAAGGGCAAAGTTCCACCACGTTTAATCGACCAGCGCGTCGGCCGTGGCTTCGTCATCGAAAACGCAGTCAACGAAAACCTTGATGCTTTCTTCCAAGAAGCGCTTCGTGACAACGATCTCGCGCCACTGACCCGCCCAGAAGTGGATGTCACTTCCGTACCCGGCAACGAAGGCGACGACGAAGCACCACTGAAGTTCAATACCGAATTCGATGTGCGCCCAACCGTTGAACTGCCAGACTACAAAGGCCTGGAAGTCACCGTCGAGCCGATCACGGTCACCGAAGAACAAGAACAAAAAGTTCTCGACGACCTGCGCGAACGCTTCGCCACGCTCGTCGACGTTGATCGTCCCGCCGAAAAGGGCGACACCGTCACCATCGGTCTGAACGCAACCATCGATGACGAAGAAGTCGACACCGCCGAAGGCCTGTCGTACGAAATCGGTTCCGGCACCATGCTCGATGGCCTCGACGAAGCCCTCGAAGGTCTGTCCGCCGGTGAAGATGCGATCTTCGAAACCACCCTTGCCGGTGGCGAACACTCCGGTGAAGAAGCAACCGTCAAGGTCGTGCTGGAAGCCGTCAAAGAACGCGAACTGCCAGAAGCCGACGATGACTTCGCCCAGCTTGCGTCCGAATTCGACACCATCGAAGAGCTCAAAGAGGACCTGAAGAACCAGGCCGCTGAAGAAGCCAAGACGAACCAGGGTGTCGAAGCACGCGAAAAAGTACTCGAAGCACTCCTGGCACTCGTGGAAGTTCCTGTCCCAGAAAACATGCTCACCGAGCAGGTGGAACAGCACTTCACCTCGCAGGGCCACACCGAAGGCGACGACCACGACACCCCAGAACACCGCGAAGAAGTTGCCAAGAACTTCCGCGAAGCGTTCATCAACGAAGTCGTGCTCGATACCATCGCCGACAAGGAAGAAATCCAGGTCGAACAGTCCGAGCTGATCGAATACATCCTCAGCTCTGCTTCCCAGTACGGCATGGATCCAAACCAGTTTGCCCAGATGCTCGACCAGGCCGGACAGGTCCCCATGATCATGGGTGAAGTCCGCCGTCGGAAAGCGCTTGCGGCAGTCCTAGAAGAAGCCAAGGTCGTAGACACCGAAGGCAACGACGTCGATCTGTCGTTCTTCCTGAACCCAGAGGGTGAACAAGAGGAACAAGAAGCAGAAGAGTCCGAAAAGGACAACAACTAAGTCTTGCCCAAACGTCGAGGTCCGCTCCTACAATAGGGGGTGGACCTCGACTGTTTAAGTACAATCAAGGCCGACAGCGAAAAGTTTGAGTCAACCCTGCTCAAGTTGTGTTCGGCCCAGTAATGTCGATGACAAGAAAATGTTTGCTAACCCAATCACGCCAGTGAAGGAAGGTAGGACGTCGTGACTGACTCGTCCAACGCACCACGAATGGCATCGGTAGACCCGGCCAGCCGTGAAGACTATATCTATAACCGCTTGCTCAAAGAGCGCATCATCTGGCTGGGGTCAGCGGTCCAGGATGAAAACGCGAACGCAATCGCATCCCAGATGCTGTTGCTCAGTGCTGAAGATCCAGAAGCCGACATCTTTTTGTACATCAACTCACCGGGCGGCTCCGTCACCGCGGGCATGGCGATCTACGACACCATGCAACTGATCCCGAACGACGTCGTAACCGTTGCAACCGGTCTGGCCGCCTCCATGGGCCAGTTCCTGCTATCTTCGGGTACTCCCGGTAAGCGTTACGCCACCCCGCACGCCCGCATCTTGATGCACCAGCCTTCCGGTGGCATCGGTGGTACCGAATCTGACATTCGTATTCAGGCCCAACTGATCATGCACATGAAACAGGTCATGTCAGAACTGACTGCAGAACAGACCGGCCAGCCCATTGAACGCATCCTTGAAGACAACGCACGTGACAAATGGTTCACCGCTGAAGAAGGCCTCGAATACGGCTTCTTCGACCACATCGCTTCCGGGACCGCATCCATGGTCGGTGGCGGCGGAATCGACAAGAAGTAACCGGCAGCCCAGTCGCGACACAGAATCTTATTTTTTCTTCAGGAGACTTGAATGAATTTCGAAATGCCACAGGGCACACCGGCCACCCCGATGCCTTCCAACCGCTACATCCTGCCGCAGTTTGAAGAACGGACCCCGTACGGCTTCAAACGCCAGGACCCATATGCACGTCTATTCGAAGACCGCATCATCTTCCTGGGCACCCAGGTCGATGACGCCTCGGCAGACGACGTCATGGCACAGCTGCTGGTCCTGGAAGCCATGGACTCGGATCGTGACATCACCTTGTACATCAACTCGCCAGGCGGTTCGTTCACCGCGATGACGGCGATCTACGACACGATGATGTTCATCCGCCCACAGGTGCAGACGGTTGCCCTTGGTCAGGCCGCTTCTGCTGCCGCCGTGCTACTGGCTGCAGGAGCTCCAGGCAAGCGCTTGGCACTACCAAACTCGCGAGTGCTCATCCACCAGCCATCGATGGGCGGAGACCGCGGTACGGCCACGGATCTACAGATTCACGCAGATGAATTGCTCCGCATCCGCACCTGGATGGAAGAAACCCTGGCGAATCACACGAATAAGACCGCAGAGCAGGTCCGTGAAGACATTGACCGGGATAAATTCCTGTCGGCCGAACAGGCCAAAGAGTACGGATTGATCGACGAAGTCCTTGAATCTCGTAAGAAGACGGACTAGTAACGAAGATCATGCAGTACGCGCCCTACCATAGTGGTGGGGCGCGTTTGTTTGCATCAGGCGAATACGCCCGATGACAGCGGCTAATGAAGTTATCCACGCCTGGAGCAACCTCCCGGGGAATAACCTCCTGACCATTTATGCTGGACTAGTAAGGTGCATAAGGAGATGAAATGGCTCGAATCGGAGAATCAGCAGACCTGCTGAAGTGTTCCTTTTGTGGGAAAACTCAAAAGCAGGTGCGTAAACTCATCGCCGGCCCCGGTGTCTACATTTGCGATGAGTGCATCGAGCTGTGTAACGAGATAATCGAAGAAGAACTTGCCGAGGTTACCCAGAGCAGTGAATTCGTCCTGCCCACCCCGCAAGAGATCTACGCGCACCTTGACGATTACGTCATCGGTCAAGACCGCGCCAAAGCGGCACTATCGGTTGCCGTCTATAACCACTACAAACGCGTTCATGCCCAAGACAACATTAAAGCTTCGATGCGAGAAGCCTTCGGCACGGATGTCGACTTCTCCCATCTCGAAGATGTCGAGATCGGCAAATCCAACATTATGTTGGTCGGCCCGACTGGGTCCGGGAAAACCTACCTCGCCCAAACACTCGCCAGAAGACTCGATGTCCCATTCATCGTCGCTGATGCCACCTCGCTGACCGAGGCCGGCTATGTCGGTGAAGACGTAGAAAACATCTTGCTGAAGCTGATCCAAGCAGCCGACAACGACGTCGCCAAAGCCGAAAAAGGCATCATTTACATCGACGAGATCGACAAGATCTCAAGAAAATCTGAGAACCCCTCCATCACCCGGGACGTCTCGGGTGAAGGCGTGCAGCAATCACTGCTAAAAATTCTTGAAGGCACCGTTGCATCGGTTCCACCACAGGGTGGACGCAAACATCCCCACCAAGAGTTCTTAGAGCTTGATACATCCAACATCTTGTTTATCGTGGCCGGTGCCTTTGCCGGACTCGAAGACATTATCGATGCACGAGCCGGACAAAAGTCCATTGGTTTCGGGGCACCGTTGAAAGTCGCCGGCGACGAAGATGCGCCGTCCTTCATGGACGTTCAACCCGAAGATCTGATCAAATTTGGACTCATTCCAGAATTCATTGGTCGTCTGCCGGTCATCACTGCTGTCGAACATCTCGACGAAGACGCGTTGATCCGGGTACTGACCGAACCAAAGAACGCGTTGAGCAAGCAGTATCAGAAAATGTTCGCCCTGGATGGTGTGCAACTGGACTTTGACCAGGAAGCATTAGAAGCCATTGTTGCAAAAGCAGAAGCGCGGGGGACTGGTGCCCGTGGTCTGCGCTCTATTATTGAAGACGTACTGCAACCCATCATGTTCGAATTGCCATCCCGCGACGATATCGCTCAAGTCACCATCACCAAAGAAACGGTCGATGGTACGGGACAACCGGTCATGGTCTCACGAGAAGTGGCCCGGAAACGTCGCAATAAAACTGCCTAAGGAGAATACTTGGCACAAACAGTCAAATTTTGGTTCGATCCAGCATGCCCCTTTGCGTGGATCACGTCACGATGGATCAGCGAAGTAGAACAAGCCCGCGGTATTAACGTGGACTTCCAGGTCATTTCCCTGGGCGTGCTGAACGAAGAGCACGAGGACCAAGAAGATCCTCAGACCCAGTCGAAATGGCAAGGTGCACGCGCTGCCATTGCCGTGCGCCAACGTCATGGCGCAGACAAAGTCGCTGAGTTCTACACCGCAGCCGGCACACGAATTCACAACGAGGGCTATGGCCTGGAGCGTTACGATGCCGCATTGAGTGAAGCTCTCGAAGAGATCGGCGTGGAAGATGCCGCCGAGATCTTGGAAGAATCCAAAACTAGCTCCTGCGACGACGCGCTGCGCGAATCAACCAAGAACGCACTGTCGCTCGTGGGAAATGATGTCGGAACCCCAATCATCGCGATTGGTGACTCGGCCTTCTTCGGTCCTGTGATGACCCGCATCCCACGCGGTGAAGAAGCCGGGAAACTCTGGGACGGTTTCGCTGCCCTTGTAGAGTACCCATACTTCTACGAACTCAAACGTGCCCGCACTTCGGATTTAGATTTCAGCTAAACCAACCTAGACCTAAAGTAATCCCCGCCGGTGTGCTCACCGGCGGGGATTACTTATGGTGCGCTACCGCATTATTCCGCGGGTGCTAATGCAATATCGGTCAAACGAAGATCAATAATCTCATCGTCATCGCCGGTGATCGCTTCGCCAGCTATCAAATGCAGGTCAGTGACGTTGCCGGCGGCTCGCAGATCATCCAAACCAGCTTTCAACTCAAGGATCCGATCCTCGGTCGCCGTGATCGTAGCAGCCACGACTTCGGTACGCTGTTTGACCTTGGCATCGGACTTCGCCTTGCGAATCCGCGAGATCGCCCGCGTCACCGTGGAGAGTACGTCAACGTTGCCGTGGTGTGCCGCAGCGGCAATACCAGCCAGCTCAGCATCGAGCCCAGGCCAAGCAGCCTTGTGGACCGAACCGGTGCGCCACCACGACCAAACCTCATCGGTGGCAAATGGCTGGAACGGAGCCAACAGACGCAACAACGCGTCCAACGCGGTGGCCAAGGTGGCCACAACGGAGGCTTGTTCGGCTTCACCCCGAGAACCATACGCACGGTCTTTGATGAGCTCGATGTAGTCATCGGTGAAATGCCAGAAGAACGTTTCGACCAGATTCAGCGTGCGAGCATAATCATATTTCTCAAATGCCCGGGTGGCCTGAACAATCGCCTCATGCAGTTGGGCCAGTAGGGACTGATCCAAGGGATGTGTGATGACTTCAGCGTCTGCAGCCGTCGCGATGATCTTGTCTTGGGTTGCACCGAGGTTCAGCGCAAACTTCGAAGCATTGAGCAGTTTGATCGCCAAACGGCGACCAATCTTCATCTGGTTGACCTCATAGGCGGTATCCGCACCGAGACGGGCAGAAGCCGCCCAGTACCGAACCGCGTCGGCCCCGAACTCATCCAGAATGTCAGTCGGTACCACCACATTGCCCTTGGACTTCGACATCTTCTGACGCTGCGGATCCAATACCCAACCTGACAGTGCGGTATGTTTCCACGGCACGGTGTCCTGCAACTGATCGGCGCGGACAACGGTTGAAAATAGCCAGGTCCGAATGATGTCGTGACCTTGTGGACGCAAATCAAACGGGAAGACGTTATTGAAGTACTGCTCGTCCTTAGACCACTGACCAATGATCTGCGGGGTTAAAGACGAGGTAGCCCACGTGTCTAGAACGTCGGGATCACCGGTGAACCCACCGGGTACGTCGCGTTGATCAGCCGTGTAGCCCGCTGGGACATCTTCAACCGGGTCAATTGGCAGTTGCTCATCGGAAGGGACGATCGGGTTGTCATAGTCCGGGTGGCCTTCTTCATCCAAGCGGTACCACAGCGGGATGGCCACACCGAAGACGCGCTGGCGCGAAACCAGCCAGTCACCCGAAAGGTTATCCACCCAGTTCGTGTATCGGGACTGCATGAATCCGGGGTGCCAGTCCAGCTCGCTGCCGCGTTCAACAAGCTTCTGACGCAGCTCAGCATCGCGGCCACCATTGCGCAGATACCACTGACGTGACGTGACGATCTCCAGTGGCTTGTCGCCCTTTTCAAAGAAGTTCACCGCGTGCATGATCTTCTTCGGCTCACCATCGAGCAGGTCGGCGGCTTCCAACATTTCGATGACCGCTTTTTCAGCAGAGAATACTGTCTTACCGGCCAGCTGTGCATAGTTTTCGATGCCGCGTTCCGAGGTGATCCATTCCGGGGTTTCGCGAGCAAACCGACCATCGCGACCGATCAAGGTGCGGGTTGGCAGTTGCAGTTCGCGCCACCACGTGATGTCATTCTGATCACCGAAGGTACACACCATCGCGATCCCGGCACCCTTGTCAGGTTGTGCCAGTTCGTGTGGATAGACCTCGACTTCGACGTCGAACAGAGGAGAGGTGACGGTTTTACCAAACAGATGCTGATAACGCTCATCGTCTGGGTGGGCGACCAGGGCCGAGCAGGCAGCCAGTAATTCTGGTCGGGTGGTTTCAATGAAAACCTCGGAGCCGTCTTCGGCGAAAAACGGGTAGCGATAGTATGCGCCGGGGACTTCTTTATCTTCCAGCTCGGCCTGGGCTACCGCAGTTTGGAAGGTGACATCCCACATAGTAGGAGCCTCAGCGTTATACGCATGACCATCGGCGAGGTTTTGTAAAAACGCACGCTGGGAGATTTCACGCGAGTGATCATCGATGGTGCGATAGCTCAGATTCCAGTCAACCGACAGTCCCAACTGAGTAAACAGCTGTTCATAGACCTCTTCATCATCGCGAGACTGTGCCAAGCACAGCTCGATGAAGTTCTGCCGGGAGACCACATCCCAGTCCCGGCGATTTTTCGCCGGTTGAGCAGGCGGCTGATAATTCGGATCGTAGGGGACCGAGGTATCGGTGCGGACGCCAAAGTAGTTCTGTACGCGGCGTTCGGTGGGCAGTCCGTTGTCATCCCATCCCATCGGATAGAACACATTCTTGCCGCACATGCGCTTGAATCGGGCAATCACATCGGTTTGCGTGTAGGAAAAGACGTGTCCGACGTGTAGCGAACCCGACGCCGTTGGTGGTGGGGTGTCAATCGAGTACACGTCATCGCGGATGGTGTTCGGGTCAAATGCATACACCCGGTCTTCTTCCCACCGGGTGATAAATTTTTCTTCGAGTCCTTCCAGCCCAACACGATCTGGAACATTTACCGTTTTGGGCGTGTCTGTGCCCATTGAATTTTCAGCCATGGCCACTATTGTTTCATATTCTGACACCGATTCTGGCCTCTGACGTCGCCGCAAATATCGATATTTCACCGACTGTGTTTTAGGGTGGTGCTCATGACTTCTGAACAACCGACTGCCCTTGTCACTGGCGCGACCTCCGGGATTGGCCGAGCCACCGCACTGCAACTCGTTCGTGATGGATGGAAAGTTTTTGCCGCCGGGCGCCGCAGCCAGAACCTCGAAAACCTCAGAATCCAATGCGCTGACCTTCCCGGAACGCTGATCGCCGTGACCACCGACGTCACCGATGACGCCTCCGTGGCGGCACTGCATGCCACCGTTGAGGCACAGGGCTGCATTGATACTCTGTTAAATATCGCCGGCGGAGCGATGGGCACCGA
>ERZ1032895.150-NODE-150-length-16553-cov-5.646139_pt1 | contig 16553 bp, 15 predicted proteins | sample MGYA00516687_ERZ1032895 | MGnify/ENA primary metagenome ERZ1032895 (study PRJEB33719, sample SAMN04261600) | wastewater metagenome | biome: rural village; feature: latrine urine exit; material: soil | place: El Salvador | collected 2013-01-14 ... | reverse complement strand
CGCTACCGCAGGATTCCTCACCCCACAGGGTGCAGCATCATTCGGTTGGTTCGGTTACGCTCCGCTATCGAACGCGACGTATTCACCAGGTATTGGAGGAGACATCTGGGTCTTCGGACTTGGCCTGCAGGGCTTCGGTACCATTCTTGGTGGCGTGAACCTGATCACCACCATCATCTCGATGCGCGCACCAGGTATGACGATGTGGCGGATGCCCATCTTCACTTGGAACACCCTAATCACCGGTATTTTGATCCTCATGGCGTTCCCACCGCTGGCCTCAGCGCTGTTCGGACTGGGACTAGACCGTCGCTTCGGTGGCCATATCTTTGACCCCGAGAATGGTGGCGCCATCCTATGGCAACACCTCTTCTGGTTCTTCGGTCACCCAGAGGTATACATTATTGCTCTGCCGTTCTTCGGTATTGTTTCGGAAGTTATTCCAGTGTTCTCCCGCAAACCAATTTTCGGGTATAAATCATTGGTCTTTGCAACAGCGGCGATTGCAGCTCTTTCCATGACGGTTTGGGCACACCATATGTACGCGACCGGTTCGGTACTGCTACCGTTCTTCTCACTGATGACCATGCTGATCGCTGTTCCTACCGGCGTGAAGTTTGTCAACTGGATTGGAACAATGTGGCGCGGTTCGATCACGTTCGAAACCCCAATGCTGTGGTCACTTGGTTTCATGGTGACCTTCCTGTTCGGTGGTCTGACCGGTATTATCCTGGCCTCACCACCACTGGACTTCCAGGTCTCCGACACCTACTTCGTCGTTGCACACTTCCACTACGTAGTCTTCGGTACCGTGGTCTTCGCGATGTTCGCCGGCTTCTACTTCTGGTGGCCTAAGTTCACCGGTAAGATGCTCAACGAAACCTGGGGCAAGATCCAGTTCTGGATGCTGTTCCTCGGTTTTCACGGCACCTTCCTCGTTCAGCACTGGCTGGGCGTCATGGGTATGCCACGTCGTTACGCCGACTACATGGTGGAAGACGGTTTCACTTTGATGAACCAGTTCTCTACCGTATCGTCGATGTTGCTGGGCGCTTCGATCATTCCATTCCTCTGGAATGTCTACTACACCGCCCGCTACGGCAAGAAAGTCACTGTGGACGACCCATGGGGCTTTGGCGGTTCGCTCGAATGGGCAACCTCCTGCCCACCACCACGTCACAACTTCCACGCACTGCCACGTATCCGTTCTGAGCGACCTGCACTCGATCTGCACCACCCAGAACTGATCCCGTTAGAGCGTCGTGAACACATGACAACGAAGGCAGGTGCATAGCGTGAAGATTAACCAGCAGCTATTTGCGATTCTTGGAAGTTTTTTCCTAGTAGTAGCCATCGTATATACGATCTGGACCCGCGGAACTGAGTGGATCGGCATTACCGCCCTCTTCGCTCTTGCAGCTATGCAGTTCATGATTGCATACTATCTGCGCTTAGTAGAAAAAGAGTATAAGACGGGCGTCGACGATAAGGATGACGGCGAAATTGCAGAATACGCCGGAACCTACGGTCGTTTCGCCCCTTGGAGCTGGTGGCCACTTGGCCTCGGCTCCGCAGCCGCGATCGTTGTGCTCGGTGTGGCCATCGACTGGTGGATTTTCATCATCGGTATCGGCGCCGGTCTGTTCTTCGTAACGGGTTGGGTATTCGAATTCTCCCGAGGACAGCATAAGCATTAATATGTAGTGCCTTATCCTCTATTTGTTGAGGGCCGCAGTCTTACGACCGCGGCCCTCAATTGTTTAACATCATGTGCAAAGCGTGCCCGGGCAACTGAAGCCACAGTACGAAAATCGAAATAGCCCGCGTCTCTAGAATGTCGGCCAGGAACAATCAAACCCGACATATCGATGTCGCTGAGAGCTCCTGGAGCGCGCCGCGGCTTCATGTTCGTAACCCAGATATATCGACGAACCTCGACTACTGCATAAAGCACACTTCGGCTGCGTGACCGCAGACATTTCCTTAGCGCGCCGCATCTCGATTACTACAGGCACGCCTGTGAACCTAACGGAGCGGAAAAGCCTGTCAACGCAAACATCGCTCGGTGCGTCCAAGGCAGACTGACCGGATCCGGAGTCGCAACTGCTGCTCCGTTATAGCCGTTCTGTCTTTCTTGCTCATCACGAGCCAGGCACAGTGATCTAGCAGTCGACGACTCGCTGATGCCCCTCTAGCGACGGATGAATATTGACCCCCCACTTGCTCAAGCTAGGAAGCTCGGCACGCTGGAAAATTAGCAGTGATCTGTCGGGTGCATCACGGATTTGCGATCAAAGCAAATGTCCGACCGCTGACAATCGGACGCATTACGATGCGTATGGCGTAAGCCGGGTGAACCACCGGATTATCAGCGCCAACTCAATGGATCGAGCGTAGGTCCGTTTGCACCGGAGCTACACGAACGCCTAGTGAATCCATCACGAATGCCGGCAATGGTAAAGGCTGAGCGAACCAGCTAGCAACGGCGGATGACCACCTCAAAAGACAACATCCGTGCACTTCGATCGTTGTAGACGACGGTGGATCCTGCCGAGAGACATGCCAGCGCATGACCAGCTGAAGCCGCCCAGATGGACTTATAGTTCCCCGATCCAAAGATCCCGGTGAGCCATGGTCGATCGCGGATATTACCGTTGTGAGGTCTGACGATGACGATTCCCCGTAGCCTGTTAAGGTCGTGCTGCCTCCACCACATTCAGCAGACCTCTGAGCTTGGCTGTGCCAGCTCCATGAGTACCCGAGATTCCGCCTGTAGTGTCGAGGGACGAGATCTTCACCGCCGACGTGCTGTCAGCCGTCAGATCCCACCCTCTGGGGCATGGCGCAGAATTACTGTCCTTCGACTGAGATTCCTAGTGGAGCAGAAACAGATAAGAACTCCTCCACATATTCACCACTAACCAGCCATAGCCATCAACGATGACGTTCCCACTCCAGTAGGCGCTCCGTATCAATCCATCTGACGGAAAATAGAAACGCCGCCACAGATTCTCAGTCATCCCGCTACTTCCTAGCTCAGTCGTCTCAAGGCTAGGAACAGGTATCGCTTCCTAAGGTACGCCCCGAGTCGCTGCAGAAAGTGAACAGCGAGAAAGCGTGGTGGACGTTGTACGGTCAGTTGTACGGACCTTAGCTCAGCCACGCTCTGTTCTTGTAGCTGGCGTGAAGTCATGACGGTAAAACTTGCATAATAGGGGGGTGTCCCTATGCTTTAAGTCAAGCAGCTTGGGGAACTTTGTCTGGGGCATGATAGAAGCTGCCATCTCGGACCAAGGCGAACATGACGTTGAGGCGGCGGCGTGCCAGACAGATCACCGCGGCGTTATGCTTCTTACCTTCAGCGCGTTTCTTGTCGTAGTAGGCTTTCGATACCGGATCGTGGCAGGAGGCCACCCATGCGGATCGGAACAAGGCGTTCTTGAGTTGTTTATTGCCAGAGCGGGCCGGGAACTCACCCCGGATCGAGGTCCCAGAGCGACGCGTCACGGGAGCAATGCCGGCGTAGGCGGCCAGGTGGCCTGGGGTGGGGAAGGAGCTGAAGTCTCCTGCAGTGAGCAGGATCGTGGCGGCGGTCTTGATTCCGACTCCTGGCATAGAAATCAAGACCTGGGTGAGAGGGTGCGCATCGACCATCGCTTCCACCTCGGTGGCCACCAGAGCGCGTTGAGCTTTGAGCTCTTTGATCTGGGCGGCCACCCTGGGAATGATCAGTTCCACGGTAGCTGCTCCAGGAACGGTGACCGTTTGCTCAGCTAGGGCCGCGAAGATCTGGTCGATCAACGCGGAGGGGTCTTTGCGGGCATGATTTTTCGCCCAGCGTTTTACCCCAGATTTGCCAGCAGCCTGCAGACCGTGGGGTCCGTGATAACGAATCAACAACTCCAGGACTATGGGCCGTGTGAGGACGGTGCCGGTGAAGACTCGTTCCAGTGACGGGTAAATTTGCACCAGCAACGATCGGAGTCGGTTGATGGCTCGGGTACATTCCCGAGCCAGGTCATCATCAAACCCAGCCAGCACTTTCAACGCCGAGAACAGATCAGATTCCCGATCCACGGCTCGTAGCGTATGGGGCATGGTTCTGGCAGTATCAGCAATGATGAACGCGTCCCGGGCATCAGTCTTGGACCGGCCGGGATACAGATCAGCAGCCTTGCGCATCGCCAAGCCGGGCAAGTATGCCACGGTGGCGCCACAGTCTCGGGCCACCGCGATCGGTAAGGCACCAATGGTGTTAGGCTGATCGACCACCACCAGCACTGAACCGTGCCCTTGGAGCTGAACGATGACGTCTCGCAATGCGGTTTCGTCTTGCGGTAATTCCCGGTCGTAGAGTTTCTCGCCGGTGGTTGTCAGGGCGCATCCGTAATGTGCGCTTTTACCAACGTCTAGTCCCAGGATCACATCGTAGGTTGTTGTCATGGCAGTCTTCCTCACTGCTCGCAGCAAGGCCGCTGTGATCATGACACCCGATGCTTGCACCCACGTTACGAAGAGACCTCAACACACTGCTTGGGCCGCATCCCTATTAGAAGTCAACGCGCGTCCTGGACCTCTGGCGGCAACACCCCCCGGACCATGAAATGACAGGGCAACACAGCCATACCAGAGCCAGCGACCAGGTCCTTGGTTAGACCTAAGAAATATCCTAGAAGGACCTATAAATAAATGTAACGGGTACGCCCTCTTGGTTCGCTGTAACTCCCTAATTCACAGGCCAGCCCGACGAAGGTAGGACAAGGGAATTAGAATGTGATCTATCCGCCAGTACTGCTTGGCGGCAGCTCCCGACGAAAGATACGCTCCGATGAGACGTCATATAGGACCTGCGATGCAGTGGGCCAAGCAGCGTGCCTCTATAAAGCAAGCAAGGTAACAAGCGTGTGCCGCGAATCAGCATAGATCTCGCCGGTACTGGCGCGCTCCACGAGAACACCGGATCGCATTCTGTAGATGAAACACTGATGGAATCAGCGACTTCACCACAGGAAGTACCGCTAAGCAAGCAGGGGATCGGTCTTCCAAATATCCTGAGACAACAGGGTCCTCAAGACAGCTGGAGTGCTCGGGTGCTGGATACTGCGTTTACATCCGATGTTAAATCAGCTTGGGACCACTATTCTCAACGATGGAGTCAACGCGTTGAGAACGAGAATACTAGACCGGTATCTGGGTCAGTACGCAATCCACTACGAAATTATGATTCAACTGGACGTTCCTGGTGGCCGGCTCCTCCTGTGCAAGACAGCTCGACGGGTACGGTAAGCACACCACAAACTCTCTCGCAACCTGAACGGGATGGTAGAAGCTGGTTGGCGTATGCATTTCTTGCACTGGTCATCGCAGTGCTGCTCGTTCTTGGCATCACGACTCTTCTGTAGTGACTAGCCATGCATGCCGGTGTAATCGGACTCATGGAAGGAAGGTATCGAGTGCACAGAACTTGAACGAACCAGAGCCGGAACTAGCCGTCACCGGCTGACCGTGCTTCGTGATATCTGTGCTGCGCAGGAGTCGAGTTGAACAGTTGAGACCATAATGAGTGAATCAGCACTGCGTAGGCGGTTAAACGAAACCGTCCGGCTGAAGAGATTCTTCAACCGGACGGTTCTATCGTCGATTCACTAGCGATTAGGAACGATCACGTTTACCTTCAAGCTCGCGGACTGCAGTCTCGACAGAGCTGTGCAGTTTACGACGATCTCGGTCGAAGTCTGCGTGAGCTTCTGCGAGTTCCTGAGCCGTGACTGGTTCAACCCGATCTTCGAAGAAGTGGCGCGACCAACGTGCCCGGAGTTTCTCCAGCAGGGTGATCTTGCCCTTCTTATTTGGTTGGGCAGGAGTCGGTTCTGGAGCTTCGTAGGCGACGAGTTCATAGAGACGGTAGTCGTCAACGAGCTCATGGCGCTCAAGGATTGCACCTTCAGGAGTGAACTCAATGACACCGGTCTCACGGCCATGCAGGGCGATCTCGCGATCCTTCCGCTGCAGCGCCAGGCAGATGCGCTTGGTGACGATGAAGCCGATAATTGGCCCGAAGATCAACAAGAAGCGCAGGATGTACGCAACGTCGTTCAGTGACAGCAAGAAGTGCGTTGCCATCAGGTCGGAGGACGCAGCAGCCCACATGACACAGTAGAAGATAATAGTTGCAACACCGACAGCAGTGCGTCCTGGTGCGTTTCGTGGACGATCCAAGATGTGGTGCTCACGATTGTCACCAGTAATGCCGCGTTCGATCCATGGCCAGGCAAACATACCAGCGACCAGAATACCCATTGGAATCATGGGGACTAGGACGCCCATCGGGAGCGCATTCCAGCCCCACGGCATCGGAATGTGCCACAAGAAGGAGAAGTCACCCAACATGCCAGGCATCAGCCGGAGAATACCGTCACCGAAACCTACGTACCAGTCTGGCTGAGTACCAGCGGATACCGGTGAAGGGTCGTATGGTCCGTAGTTCCAGACTGCGTTGATTTGGAAGAATCCAGAGATAAGCGCAGTGATACCAAAGACGATGAAGAAGAAGCCACCGGCCTTAGTAGCAAAGACGGGACCGATTGGATAACCGACAACGTTATCTTGACGACGGCCTGGACCCGGGTACTGCGTGTGCTTGTGTACAACGACAAGGAACAGGTGAAGGGCAATCATCAGGATGATGAGGGCAGGTACGACCATGATGTGTAGTGAGTACAGTCGTGGAATGATCTGATCCCCCGGGAATTCTCCACCGAAGAAGAAGAACGAGAGGTAGGTTCCCACAACTGGAATCGCCAACATCATGCCGTCAATAATGCGAAGACCGTTACCGGACAACACATCATCAGGCAGGGAGTATCCGGTGAATCCGGCGCCGATAGCCAAGATCCACAGGACCACGCCGATAACCCAGTTCAGTTCACGTGGACGGCGGAATGCACCGGTGAAGAATACGCGGAGCATGTGCACCGATAGGGAGGCTACGAAGATGAGCGCACCCCAGTGGTGAACCTGTCGCATAAACAGACCACCGCGGACCTCAAATGAGATGTCCAAGGTCGAGGCATAGGCGGCGGACATTTCGACGCCGTAAAGCGGTTTGTAAGCTCCTTCGTACACCACGTGTGCCATGGATGGATCGAAGAAGAATGTCAGGAAGGTGCCCGACAGGACGACGATGGCAAACGAATACATTGCCACTTCACCGAGCATAAAAGTCCAGTGATCCGGAAAGAGTTTACGTCCAAACTCCTTGACGATATGCGAGGCACCGACACGAGTGTCAATAAAATTCGCGATCTTTCCGGTGTTAGTCGATGCTTTATAGTCACGCATGACGGACATTATGCACCACGCTCCTCAGCTGGTCGTGGGTCACGTTCCCAGTAGGCAGGGCCGACAGGCTCCAGGAAGTCACTCTGTGCGACTAGGTAACCATCGTTGTCAACAGTGATTGGAAGCTGTGGCAGTGGGTGCGATGCCGGGCCGAAGACAACCTTGCATTCCTGGGTCAGGTCGTAGGTTGACTGGTGGCATGGGCACAGCAGGTGGTGTGTGTGTTGCTCATAGAGTGCAATTGGGCAACCAACGTGGGTGCAAATCTTGGAGTAGGCGACGATACCGTCGACGTGCCAATCTTCGCGTCCTGCACTGATCTGCATTTCGTCTGGGTTCAGACGCATCAGAAGTACAACTGCTTTAGCTTTTTGGTTGAGCTTATCGTGTTCAAGATCCAGGAGACCATCGGGTACGACGTGCAGGGCTGATCCGATAGTTACGTCAGAAGCCTTGATTGGTGTACCAGTCACGTCGCGAACCAAACGCGTTCCTGTCTCCCACATGGTGTGGCGCATGCGCTCTACACCAAAGTTCTGTGCAGGATCAGCGGACTGGTTACCAGTGTTATCCAAGTCGCGAAGAATCGCGATTGCTGGCAGCGGTGCAATGGCAAGGGCACCGATAAGAGTGTTGCGCAACAGAGGACGACGCTTGATCTGGGATTCATCAATGATGTCATTGAGCATGTTGGCAGCATCAGCGCGGTCTTCTTCAGTAACGACTTCTCCGCGTTCTTCAACCCATTCATGGTCGGGCATCAGAGCGCGACCCCACTGGACGATACCAATACCGATGCCGAGCATGGCAAAGGCGGTTCCCAAGCCGAGCAGCCAGTTCTGCAAGCGGATGAGGTCCATATTGGTTTCGTCAAGGGGTAGCTGTCCTACGCCGAAGTACCCCACAAAGAAAATGATGGTACCGACGATGGACAGGATGAACATGAAAGAAACCTGGCGTTCTGCGCGTTTGGCTACGCGAGGATCTTCATCCGTAGTACGTGGCCGGTGAGGTGGCAATCCGGGGTTTTCAATAGCGTATTTACCCGAATCATCACTAGCGCGCTCTACGGTGCCCGGTGTGCCGGGATCTCCGTGGCGTTGCTCGCCCATAGATCTGATTCCTTTACTCGAGTGATGTTGGTGATGTATTTAATCGACGATATTTCGATAAATTCTAGTTTGAGCGTGAAGTAATCCACACCATGAAACCGATGATCAGTGCAAGCCCGGCAGTCCAGATGAACAAGCCCTCAGCTACTGGTCCAAGTGAACCTAGGGAAGCGCCGCCTGGGTGCCCCTGGGATTCGAACTCTTTCAGGTATGCAATGACATCGCGTTTGTCCTCAGGAGTGAGGTTTGTGTCAGAGAATACCGGCATGTTCTGTGGACCGGTGACCATTGCTTCATAGATGTGTTGCTCCGAAACGCCGTCCAGAGATGGTGCATATTTACCGCGGGTCAGAGCACCGCCACCAGCTGATGCGGCGTGACACATAGCGCAGTTAACACGGAACAGATCGCCACCACGGGCAAGGTCGATATCAGCGTGTTCAGTGTCCAGGTATTCCTCTTCAGGAACGCTTGGGCCGGTGCCCAATGAGTGAACGTATGCAGCCATCTGCATCGTCTGTTCCTCGTTGAACTGAACTGGTTTCTGTGCGCCCTGTGGGCCGCTCATCTGCAGGGGCATACGGCCAGTGCCGACCTGGAAGTCGACAGAAGCGGCGCCCACGCCAATGAGTGAGGGACCGGCAGGTCCACCAGTTGCGCCAACGCCGTGACAGGATGCGCAGTTCGCGTTGAACAGTGCTTCGCCGTCTGCAATGTTGTCAGCGCTGGTGTAATCAGTCTGTGAATAAGCCGATGCCGAGTTGATGTTGGAGGCCAGAGAGTAGAGACCTCCGGTCAGCAGCAGACCCAGCAACAGCAGGGCCACTCCGACCATGGGGTGGCGGCGGTTCTGTGAGAGTGCCTTCACTTTTATGGATTCCTAACGTTCTGTATAACCGGATGAGGTGTGACAAGTCCGTTCCGGTTACCTCGGGTGCGATTGATGTCGAGCCGGCGGACCGAACAGGTCACTGAATGACGTAGATGATGAACCAGAGGGCGACCCATACTACGTCTACGAAGTGCCAGTAGTACGAAACAACAATGGCAATCGTGGATTCATGGTTTCCAAAGCGCTTAGCTAAGTAGGCGCGACCAATTACGAACAAGAACGCGATCAGACCACCAAGCACGTGAAGTGCGTGGAAGCCCGTGGTGATGTAGAAGGCGGAACCGTAAGCATGTGATGCGACGGTTACCCCGTGAGAGACAAGGACCGCGTACTCATACGACTGCACAGACAAGAAGATCGAGCCGAGGATGAAGGAAACGATGAACCATTCCACTACACCCCAATCTTTGAGCTTATTGCTGGTGCGGCGTGGACGTAGTTGGACAGCTGCTTTAACACCCCACTGAGCGGTGAATGAACTAATCACCAGGATGACGGTGTTAATGGTTGCTAAGACTGGATCCAATAGTGCGGTGTTTTCCTCCCAGAGGGTGGGGGATGTCGACCGCAGCGTGAAGTACATAGCGAATAGGCCACCGAAAAACATAACTTCGGAGGCCAGCCAGACCATGGTGCCAACGGCAGCCAGGTTTGGCCGACTAGGAAAGCCGGTGGGATTATGCGAGAGAGTCTGAGTTGATGTTGTCACCCTTTCATTATGGCCCGAAATTATTCAAGATTCACAATGAGACTTGCCGGCTGCGTGTCTTTTTGTTGTGAGAGGGCTAACCTTCTGGGTCTAGTCCCCGCATAATTCCCAGGTAATACGGAGATTTCATTATCTGTAACGTCAGATTGATGCCAGTTCTACAGCGCGTGGAAATTGATGAATTGTTAAGCGAAATCGCCACTTTCTAGCACCCATTTTTGGCTTTAATTCGGGCCACCGAAAGTCAAGAACGTGGATCATTTCGATTTGGGCAATAGGATGACTCGGGTAAGTTGAATCGTTTCGTTGTGAGGAAGCATTAATGAACTGGCCCACAGTATTGTCTGCCGTATCGAATCATCAGCATTTGACGCAGGAACAAGCTGCATGGGCGATGCAAGAGATGATGTCCGGGATCGCCACGGACGCGCAAATTGGTGGCTTCCTGATGGCGCTGTCCACGAAGGGCGAGACGGTTGAAGAATTACTCGGATTAGCTGACGCAATGCTCGATGAAGCCGTTGCAGTTGACCTACCGTCTAATGTTTTAGACATCGTCGGAACCGGGGGAGACCGCCTCGGAACGGTGAACCTGTCGACGATGTCATCGCTGGTAGCTGTCGGGGCGGGTGCAAAGATTGTCAAGCACGGGAATCGCGGGTCGTCTTCCACTGCGGGCGCTGCAGATGTCATAGAGGCTCTCGGAGTGGACCTGAATCTAACGCAATCGCGTGCTAGGCAATCCCTTGAGGAAGCCGGCATCACTTTCCTGTTCGCACAGGAATATCACCCCTCGATGCGCTACGTCGCCCCGGCCCGAAAGCAGTTGGGTGTGCCAACGGCATTCAACTACCTAGGCCCCCTGTCCAACCCCGCCAGGGTTGAAGCCCAAGCTCTTGGCTGTGCTTCGGCAGTGATGGCACCGCTTCTTGCAGGAGTACTGGCCGATAGGGGAGTGCGTGGCCTAGTCTTCCGAGGGTCCGATGGACGCGATAAAATCACCACTTCAGGTCCAACCACGATGTTTGAAGTTCGTGAGGGCAAGGTGGAAGAGTTCGAACTACACCCACAGGATTTTGGGATCGAGTTGGCCCCGGTTGAAGCATTAGCTGGGAAGGACGGGACCTATAATGCCGGCATCGTACGTGAGATGCTTGCTGGAAAAACTGGCCCAGTTCGAGATGCAGTACTGCTCAACACTGCTGCGGGTCTGACTGCTTATGACAAGGATGCCAGCGGGCATCTATTCGATCGGATGCGCAAGAATATGACGCGCGCTGCAGAATCAATCGACTCAGGTGCCGCACAGCGTGTGCTCGATGATTGGGTGAAGGTGTCACGACCTAACGAGGCGTAGGTCAGGTTTTTCACAAACAAGTTACTAGACCAGTGTCATGAGGCTGACCGCAAGATCGGCCACATGACACTGGTTTTTTCGAAACACTATTCGAAGCCCAACGCAAAGCCTTCTTCAAGGTCACTACGAGAGTAAGCCCGGAACGCTAGATGAGTTTCTGTGGCTTGGACACCCGAGATTTTCGACAGCCGGTCCGAGATCACATCTTCGAGCTCTTCAAATTCGCGTACTCGAACCATCGCGATCAAATCCCAGGCTCCGGTCACCGAGTACACCTGGGTGATGCCCTCTTTGTCTGCAAGTTCTTGAGCGATCTCGGGAATGCGGTTGGTATCAGTTTTGATCATGACGAAAGCGGTAACCATGGTCCTCCTTGTGGTTGTTTATTAGTAGTTTAGGCGGTTCGGTTTCGACGACTGACGAGTGTCGAAATGATGCGGCGGCCTATGAGGAACACTGCCAGGACCCCGGCGGTTACCAGAATGAATGGTAATGCTGAAGTATCGCCGAACAGCGCGGCACGCAAAATAGGCCCCAAGACAACTGTACTGAGCCACAGTATGACACCCATCGGAAAGATATTGTGGATTAGCCGTGTGGGTTTAATGCCACCGGCCAACAGTAAGTACGGGATGAGAAAAGGGATAGCTACGCGGGCAATACTCGAAAGGTCTAAAGCACCCTCATGCGACGATATGCCGATCATTGCAAAAACGACGATGAGCATAGCGTCAACAATTAATAGGATTGCCACTGTAGACTTCGTGGCTTTAAGCGGTTCTGATGTCATAACGTCAGTCTAATTCAGCATGTAAGGCCCCTTGTCGGTAGCTTGTAATGCACACCACTACCCACCTGCCGTGCATCCAGGTCACAAGCAAATAGGGTTGTCTCTATGCTGTGTTTGACATTGACCTTAGCCAAGAACATTCCTGACTCGCAGGCACCGAGGATCGTTGGGCAACTCGTGGAGTCCCTCAACTGGCGACCTGACAGTGCTGGGGGAGAGGAGTCAAAATTCGTGGCGGTAGGCACTCGTCAGGTACAAGGGCATCTCGCCTCGGCCGATGAGACTGTTGGATTTATCCTATCGGCCGCTCGTTCGGGAACGTGGGGAGTGCATCTAACTGTTATCCCGCAAGATGCAGGGGAGCAGTCTACAGCGCGGGGGAATGAAATGCTCCGCGAAATTTTGGCCCAGGCGGTCGACGTCGGTTCGCAAGCGTTGCGTGCACCCGGGGGAGTCCGGGTAGTCAAAGCGCAAGCACATAAGCTCATTGATTCCAAAACTGCGCTTGATATTGGACCTATTGAATCGACCCTGCAATTAGTGTGTTCGATCGAGCGCCGGCGTTCCGATGAGGGGCAGGAGGCAGGCTTGATGATTAATGCCGGAAACTCTCAGGCGCAAGCAGCTAAAGCCCTGGGTGTTTCGCAGCAGGCTGTTTCTGCCCGATTGCAGGCCGGCTATTGGTATGAATCACGCAAGGTAGCTTACTGGCTAGCGGTACAACTCGAACAACTCTTGAACGGCTAGCCCGCCACAGACGATGCTTGAACTACTGCTGTAACGACAAACAGTGGGTGCTTGGCTAATGGACGTGTGCGTGCACCGACCAAAAGGCGTTATCTGCTGCGCCGGTACGTTAGACCGTCATCGTTCCCGATGATCACCAACTGGACATTGACCATTCCCGCGTCCTGAGGAGACTCGCGTTCTTTGCCATTTGGCTCTCCAGGGGGAGTTCATCTCGTCGACGTTTCTGGTGATACCTGCATCACGGACTCATAGAGACAGCAGACAATTTTTCTTTCCGTCGGTTTACCAATCACGTTGCAGGAGCAAACAGGGGCAACAACCTAGTTGGCTTGTACTCGTCTTGGAGCTGTTGGTGCTGCAGTCTGAGAGTAATCCACAACAACGAGACGACCAGTGCACCCGCTGAGAATGCCGACAAGCTTGCAAACACTTCTCATCGGCATTCGACATTCTCACCATCGTGGCGGGCCCAAAGTGACGCGAGTAGGTCTAGGCCCCGCGACGTTTGAATAACTCGTGGAACTACTTACGTGGCGAGGATCCTTGGTTATCAGTGCGCAATCGACGCGACACTCACCGTCATACCTAGAGTGCCGACGCTGAGCGGACGCTAGGGGGAGAAGCGCTGGATGCAGGCTGGGCGCTAGGAGGCCAAAAAGACTCAACTTTACATAATGTAGATTATCGGCGTTTTGGATTGCTTCGGTTTAGCACCATTATTCGGAGATGATCGAATCAGATCCCGTTTGTGGTTGTGATGTCGGGGTCAGTTCAAATAATGTCGCTGAAGCATCTTCCCAACGTCCCACGAGACGTCGAAGCTCGCCGCCGTCTTCATCGAGTGTGTCCAGAACGTGGTGCACGGAAACCGTGCCCCATTCATCAGGTAATTCGCCGCGAATGTAGATGCTGATGTCGGAATCTTCGGAACCCAGGTATTGGCCGTCTTCATTATAAAAATGATATTCCGCTTGCTGGATTTCACCAGCAAGTGCTTGGTTCAGCATATGAATGCCAACGGGGTCTGCCATGGCGTCATACGCCCAGCGTTCCCCCAGCACGGAATGCTGCATTTTAGTGATGAGGTAGTCGTCAGCACCATCCAACGGGGCTGCACGATACGTTATTGGCAGGTGCAAGATCCTGTCTTCACGTTTCACCACGAAGCCTTCAAATCCGACTTCCCCACTGGTGTCGTCAAACCGATAGGTCCCGATGAGTTCAGGCTCGCCAGTACCGCCCCAGAATTGTTTATCTAACCACGCGGTTACGAATTCCTTTTTGGACGGAGTCAGCTCAGCTGTATAAATAGTGGCCATGGCAGATAGTCTACGTGGTGGATACCAAAAACTCAGCTAAGCGAAGATCACGCTTCTGCTCATGAGGGCCTAAGGCTACCGGCGAGGTCAGGATGGTAATTGCTGGGCGCCCACGACGGCTTTTGGCGACAGTGTACGGCGAAAGCAAGTATTCTAAAATCATGAACGCACTTATGGGAGGCCATCGTGGTTGAGTGGATCCTAGACAACTTTTGGTCATTTTGGCTTATTATGATGCTGTTGCTGATCAGCGTGCAGGTCATGACGGGCGAATTAACCTTCTTATTGATCGCAGCTGGGGCGCTGACGGCGACTATTGCCGACGTTGTCGGCGCGCCGCTGTATGTTCAGTTCATTATTTTCGCTGTTATTTCTTTGGCTTCGCTCATATGGTTGCGAAGTTTTGATACGAAACGCAGACGGAACGACACCGGCCCCTCCCCCTGGAGTGTGAATCGCTATGTGGGACGTGTGGGTGAGGTCACAGAGGAGGTGACCTCGAGTACGGGCCTGGTTCGTATTGGTAACGAAATTTGGTCCGCTCGCACATTCGGGGCGGCCCCCATTCCTGCGGCAACTCCGGTCATTATTCAGCAGATTGAAGGCGCCATTGTTTGGGTGGCCGAATCCCCCGACACTCCGCAGGTTTGATCATGCATGTGTTTTCTTGACCTCGATGGCTCGGTAGTGTCAGTTTAGTAACGCAAAATCAACGAACATTCAGGAAAAGCTGTGGATATTTTTCTCATCATACTTTTCGTCGTTTTGGCCATTTTTGTGGTGGCCATTTTGGCGAAATCCTTCCGCATCGTCCCCCAGGGCCACTGCGGCATCATTCAACGACTCGGTAAGTATCAACGCACACAAATGGCAGGCTTAACCATGATGGTGCCATTTGTGGATGAAATGCTTCCACTGATAGATATGCGTGAGCAAGTCGTGTCGTTCCCACCGCAACCGGTGATTACCGAAGATAACCTGGTAGTTTCCATCGACACAGTCGTCTTTTTCCAAATCACAGATCCCACCGCCGCGACGTATGGCATCGCCAACTATATTGCTGCAGTGGAAAACCTCACGACCACCACGCTTCGAAACGTTGTCGGTGGTATGAATCTCGAAGAGGCGCTGACATCGCGTGATGCCATTAACACTCAACTTCGGGGTGTGTTGGATGAAGCTACCTCTAAATGGGGGCTACGAGTGTCTCGGGTTGAGCTGAAAGCTATCGATCCGCCACGTTCTATTCAAGATTCTATGGAGAAACAGATGCGCGCCGAGCGCGATCGCCGCGCAGCGATTCTTACCGCCGAAGGTCAGAAACAGTCGGAGATTCTCACAGCGGAAGGCCAACGTCAGTCAGCGATCTTGGAAGCCGAAGGCGATGCGCAAGCAGCGATCTTGCGGGCAAACGCAGAGGCCGAGGCCATCGTTACGGTCTTTGATGCGATCCACGAAGGTCGTCCAAATGCTGACTTGTTGGCATACCAGTACCTCCAGGTGCTCCCCCAGATTGCCGATTCTGAGTCTTCGAAGCTTTGGATTATCCCATCCGAGGTTACGGATGCACTCAACCGCTTCAGCTCTATTCAGGGTGCCCAGCCGGATACTTCAGAATCGAACGAGGCGTCCCAGGGTCCTACTCCCCCGCCGACACCTCGTCGTCGAACCAAGCGTGCAACCACAGCTGCTGAGATCGCAGATCGTGCGCCAAAAGCCCCAAAGCTTGAGGACACTTCCTTAGAAGAAGCATTAGCTGAACCGGAGATCGAAGAGGAAACATTCCCGCACCGTCCGCGCCGTCATGATGACGGGGAACAAAAGTAGGCGAAATCGCGTTACACGTTTCGAGACGTTTTTCGTTAGACTGTCTTGTCTGCAGAATTTTTGTTGGAGGAATCTCTGAATGTCTGATCGTTCACTGCGCGGTATGCGCCTCGGTGCCCAGTCCATGGAAACTGAAGCAGGTGTTGAACCTGCGCCACGTCAACAAATCGAGTATCGCTCAGAAGATGGCGAGTCGATTGTTGTTACCTTTGCTGCGGAAGCCGATGTGCCTGACACGTGGACTACCAAGTCCGGCAAAGAAGCCCTACGTGTTGACGGCAAAGCTCCGCAGCTCGAAGATGCAAAGCCTCAGCGTACACACTGGGATATGCTTCTTGAACGTCGCAGCATTGAAGAGCTCGATGAAACCCTCGAGATGCAGCTCAAGAAGCTACGTGCACGCCGTGGTGAGGACGTAGACGCCTAGGGCTATTTCACAGCTATCACAAAGGTCCG
>ERZ1032895.149-NODE-149-length-16755-cov-5.786886_pt1 | contig 16755 bp, 21 predicted proteins | sample MGYA00516687_ERZ1032895 | MGnify/ENA primary metagenome ERZ1032895 (study PRJEB33719, sample SAMN04261600) | wastewater metagenome | biome: rural village; feature: latrine urine exit; material: soil | place: El Salvador | collected 2013-01-14 ... | reverse complement strand
GTGTTCAAATCCGGGGCCGCTTTTGAACGTTTCGGCGATATCCGTCAAGTGGCCTGGGATAAAACCGGCACCCTGACCCGCAACCAGCCCACCGTCACCCAGGTGCTCACCACAAACGACACGAGACAACAAGAGGTCCTCGACTGGGCCGCGGCCCTGGAAGCCCATAGCACCCACCCATTAGCCGCCGCCATTACCGCCGCTGCCAGCCACACCCTGACGGCTCACGAGGTCCATGAGACCGCCGGCCACGGGATGACCGGTCTGGTGGATGGCGCTCAGATCGCCGTGGGTAGCCCCCGCTGGCTGACCCCAGGCCCCCTGACCCAGCAGGTAAATGAGCTAGAAGGCCAAGGCATGACCGTAGTCGTGGTGCATCGTGATGACCGGCCCGTCGGCGCGATCGGCGTCCGCGACGAACTGCGCCCCGAAGTGCCAACCGTCATCCGTGGGTTATCCGAAGCCGGGGTAACGTCCACCATGCTCACCGGCGACAACACCCGCACCGCTCACGCCTTAGCCACCACCGCTGGGATTGACGAGGTGCATGCCGAACTCCGCCCGGAGGGCAAAGCCCAAGCCGTGACCGCCATGCGTGAGCATAACCCAGTGGCGATGATCGGCGACGGCATCAATGACGCCCCCGCCCTAGCCTCCGCAGACATCGGCATCGCCATGGGCACGAAAGGCTCCGATGCCGCCATCGAGTCCGCAGACATCGCCTTCACCGGCGAAGATCTGCGACTGATCCCACGCGCCATGGACCATGCCCGGCGGGGACGCCAGATCATCAACCAAAACATCATCCTGTCCCTAGCCATCATCGTTGTGCTGATGCCCCTGGCCATCACCGGCGTGCTGGGACTCACCGCCGTGGTGTTGGTCCATGAGATCGCCGAAGTTTTCGTCATCCTCAACGGCCTACGGGCCAGCCGCACCCCAGCCACCACAGCGTCACCACAGCATCAACCAGTAACGCAACCAGCCTCAGCAACCCAAAGTGCTGGTGAATAGTCGGCATACGAACATGGCAAGACCAGGCCCCAACGCTGAATACATTCATATCGAGGTATACCCGCCTTGACATATCGAAGTCCAGAATATTCACCAAACCCATTAGTGCTAACACAGCCGGTATCGACAAGTCCTACCCATTGCAAATGGGTGATAAGTTGACTTATAATTGGTATTGTTGACTATAAGAGGTGAATGCATATGACCACAGCAGTTCCAGAAGAAGTCCGGCGTGCCGCTCTGTTGCGCACTGCTCAGCAAATTGACTACCTTGATTATCGGCGCACGTTGCGTGTGATCAAAGCTAAAGGCTATTCCCAACGTACCGTAGCTCAGGGGTTAAACATCTCCCAGCCTGCGTTGTCCCAGCAGTTCAAGGGTGTAGACGAAGTGGCTGAGCCACAGCCTGGGTTCTCGGGTGCTGGCCCCTATGAAATTTGTCAGCGCTATGCGATTGGGCAACTAAGCCGTGCTGAGCTCATCGATGAACTCATTCGATGGCCTTATGCTCCAAGTGACACAACCGATGGAGTAGATACTTTGCTGATCGACCCACCGGGCTCTTGGGATGAAGTAGAACAAGCTTGCGATCGTGGATTAATCGATGGTCAGATATACGATGAAGTATTAGATCGTATCGCCATTGACTAGGTTGTGAGCGTGGACCACCAGCACCATAGTGCCAACATTTCCGCCCTGTCTCAATCCAATGGACCATTATCACCCAAAGGGCCAACCGCCACGATCAAGAATCGCGCGTGGTTCCGTCAGCTCCCAACCGGACAGTATCGCCCAACGGACACTCGGAGACAGGTTCATCGGCAACTCCTGAACACTGAACAAGATGTCAGTCCCAAGGTGAAACAAAAAAAGCAAGCGATTGTCTTGGCTGGGCCACCGGGGGCCGGGAAATCAACCGTGCTCCATCAGATTCTGGGCGATAAACACGGTCAGTATCGGGTTTTGGACGCCGATAAGTTCAAAGAAGCCCTCCTCGATACCGCGGTGCAGGACGGCAGTTACAACACCTGGATCAAGCCAGCTGAAGTTCAGGCGCTGGAAGCCCAAGGGCACCGGTTCTATCCGTTAGAACTGGCATCCCTAGTGCATGAAGAATCTTCGATGCTCATGAAAACCTTGCGGGATGAGTCCATCGCACGCGGCGATAACATCGTCATCGACTCAGTACTGTCAGATGAAACCAACGCTCTTGCATTAGGTGAGAAGTTAGAAAAAGCAGGATACAGCATCCACGTGGTCGATGTGGAAGTACCCTTTGAAGTCTCCCAACAACGCATCCAGCAACGGTGGCTCCAAGCCCGACAAGAGGCGGAACAAGACGGATCAGGATTAGGTGGCCGCTGGGTGCCTTCCGAATTTGCGCGCACAGTCTTTGATGGACCAGACGGTAAATCTAAACCTGAACATGCAGCACAACAGCTAGCACAACGCTGTGGCGCAGTCACAGAATATCGCTTGTTTCGGACCACCACTGCACAGGCACAAGCTGCCACAAGTGTTCCCACATTAGAACGCCATTTAGCGCGCGCCACACCCAACGGTCCCCTACTCGACCACGATGTAGCCCAAGTCATGAACCGGACGCAAACCTTCCGGCCAAAAAATCATCTACAACACAACAAGCCCCGTCGCGGACACCGCTTCGAACGATAAATCTGCACGTCTAGCTTCCGGTAACGGGTTCGGTTGTGGTTGATAGAACCTGCAAGCCATGTCCACCTATGAAGTGGTGGAGCTTCTGTTTCTTTAACCAGAGATGTAGTGGCCAAGGCCGCTGATGGAAGTACCCTAGTTCGTACAGCACTTGTCCGGTTCGTTTGTTGAGTTCAATACCGATGACGTGGCAAATCTTGTTTTCTGGGCCTAAAGCACTGTTCACAAGAACGGTGGCACCTAGGGGGATTACATCATATTCTGGCATCGTTGCCTCCTGTGGCATGATAGCGGGGCTGTCGCCTAGTGAGTCCATGCCACATAGATTGCCACGAGTACAAACCCAACTGCGCCGATGCTCATGACGGTCATGTACTGTCGGTTATATTTGGGCACAGGTCGATTCTCGCAAGCGTAGCGCCGCGTTATGCCTGACATTCTCATGACCGCCAGGACCGCAAGGGTGGCCGCGATCAGAAACATCACCACCGTGAATAAATCTTGCATGTACCAACCTTTCTAGTTCCAGATAAACAGTAGTTTGACTTCGCTACCAAGTCGATGACGTGACCGCATTGGTTCGTTAGGATCAGGCACTCTACCGTGCACACCAAGAGTCGTGATCAGCCGTGTTCAGACTGCATGGACGGTGAGTAGTTCGTCCCAGTGTGTGGTGTAGCGCGGTGACATCATCTCACGACGCATTTGCCAGGCGGGGCCTTGTTGTAGGCCAGCCCTACCTAGCCCGATGGCGGTTGTGCCGTGTTCGCTACGGATCTGCTCGATGAGGGGGCCAATCTGCTTGGCTTCGTGGGGAGAGACGAACTCTTCAAACATCGCGTGGACGCCGGAGGGTCGTAGTTCGGTGACCACGATCCCGGCTCGGGCGTATTTCACACCCTCGATGATTTTGGGCAGTAGTGCCTTGGCGGCCTTGGTCAGCACCACCGGATCTGCACTATATCCGGGCAGGGCGACGGTGGCAGCGGGTTGGTGGGATTGGCGATCATTGAAATAGCTCGTCATGGCCCACGCGGTCAGGACTTTAGCTTCGCGCTGGTGGCGATGGAGTCGCCCGGAGGCCATTTGCGCATAGATTCCTAAAACTTGCTCCATACTGTCGCGGCTGGTCACGGGTTCGGAAAAGCTCCGTGAGTAGATCAGCTGGTCTTTGATTTCGCGTTCTTCCTCCATCGGAATACACGCGGTGCCGCGCAGTTCTAACAGGGTGCGCATCTGCACAATGGAGAACTTATTGCGAATATGTACCGGGTCAGCGTCGCGGAAGTCGGCCACAGTAAAAATTCCCATGCCGTTGAGGCGTTTCGTCACCCGCGGGCCAATCCCCCAGACTTCAATCACTGGCAATCGGGCTAGGACGTGTTCGCGCGTGGTGTCGGGGACGCGATCCCAGACGGACACTCCCGCAAGGGCCTCGACTGCCTGGTAGTAGGGTCCTTGTTAGATGTTTGGCTTCGGCGTATGTATGTGGCGGATCTTCTTGTAGCGGTGCTGTATTTTGCCAATAGCCATGCTTGCGATTATCGCGTGCCTGGTCGAATAAGCTACTCACGAATACTCGGCTATACCGGTAGTTTTGGCAATCCCGACACACACCGGCAGGCCGGTGAGTTTCAAGACGTCGGCTTTGATCTGCTGGCCCACGGCGTGCAGCTCGTCTAGGGTGCCACGCAAGCCTAAAAACGCTTCGTCAATGGAATAGACCTCGATCCAGGCCGACAACCGGGGCAGGATCGCCATGACGCGGGACGACATTTCACCATACAGCTCATAGTTGCTCGACCGGGCGACTAAGTTGTGCTGGGCGGCGGTGGCTTCGAGTTTGAACCAGGGATACCCCATCGGAATGCCCAGGGCCTTTGCTTCGGCAAACCGGGCCACCACACACCCGTCATTATTCGACAGTACGACCACCGGCCGGTGGTGCAAGCTGGGGTCAAACACGCGTTCACAGGACACGTACATCGCGTTGACATCGACCAACGCGATGTAGTCCTGGGACTGGTCTACAGTTGATGCAGACACGTGGTGGCTACACCCCAAATCAACAGATCCGATAGTTCGGCTACGGCAACATCGGGATACTCGGAATTTTCGGCCTGCAGGACGACGCCGTGGGGCGTGATACGGAGACGTTTGACGGTCATCTCACCGTCGACAATTGCCACAACGACGTGCCCGTCGCGGGGTTCAATGCCACGGTCTACAATGAGTTTATCGCCGTCGTAAATGCCAGCACCTTGCATCGAATCACCCGAGACTCGGACGATGAAAGTAGACAGTTCATCGCGAACGAGCATCTGGGTCAGATCAATTTTAGTATCCGAGTAGTCTTGCGACGGTGACGGGAAACCGGCTGGCACATGGCCGACGCCGGCAGAAATCATGCGAGGCTCGGCAGATCCCGGTGCGTAGGAATACACCCCTTCAACTTTCATCCCAAGTCTCCCCTCGCTCGGTTATCAGTCTAATCGGTTTGAGGAGCTCTACGACCGCTAGTTGATGTAGGACATGGGTGGCTGGACGAGTGCATTGAGCCGTTCGAGTTCTTCCGGGTGGTCATCATAGAACGCTCGATGGCTGCGGTGTACTTTGGCCGCAAATGTGTTGCGGAAGCCCTGTGCAGTTTCGTCCCAGTCTGGATCATCAATGCTCACCCCTTGGAGCTCAAAGCGTCGGTACTGCAGCTCTTCAAGCAACCGGATATACGCCAGCGAATAATCGAAGCGGTTATAGTCCAAATTCACCAGAGTCTTACCCGAATATAGCTTGAACCGGTGCACACCCGTATCCAGCCGGTCGAGCTGATCAAACCGTACTTCCCGATAGAACAGTTGCCCAAACCGCGTCCAGATCTTGTCTCGATCCACCCCGAATCGCCGGAACAGTCCGTGAGCTATGAATAAATACCCCATAAAGGTGGCCACGCCCGGCATGATGATCGAAAAAATATCATCGGTCTGACCTTCCACGTAATCCCTGATCGGAAAGTACATGGTGGGGGTCATGACCAGGCTCATGAGTAGCCCGATGGGGAGCAAAATCTTCGCCTGTGAAAATACTCGCGGCTCCTCAGGATGCCGACTCATCTTCCGCAACTTCCGCTGCACCGAGCCACTGGCCGCCCCGGCAGCAAACCCAGCACCACGCCCAAACTGTTGTGGTTCAACCATCAAGCATCCTGCCTTTCCAAAATATTCAGAGAAGATGCCCGGGATCAGAATACCCTTTGCCCTTGACTGACTTGACTCAAATTAACGCAGGATGCGAGCGGTTTCATTGCGCGCGTCGGGACAGCACGTCCGCCAACATTCGGATGATGACGAGCGCGAGGAAGACCGCGAATACGATATTGGCAATCTCCGGGCTCAGGGCGTGTGCGGTCCACACGCCGAACGGGGTTGCCAGCGCAGCGGCGCCGCCAATCACCAGCGCGGCTGGTGGGTCAACGTTTTTACGTCGCAGGTTTGCGACAGTGCCGGACATCCCGGTGGCGATCACCACGAGCAATGATGTGCCTTTCGCGACGAGGTCACTGGCACCAAACAGCACTACGAGGAGCGGCACGATGATCACTCCCCCGCCGATGCCCAACAGCCCGGACATCACACCGGTAAACAGCCCGAGGGCCACCAACCCCGCGCCGAGCAACCAGTCGATCTCGACGACGGCGTCGCGTGAAGGAATGACCACGAACAGCGAAGCGATCACGAACAACATGAAGACAATAAAGCCCCACCGCACGGCCCGCTGCGGCAGCACCGTCAGTAACCATGAGCCGATCGGCGCCCCAAAAATAGATCCGGCGGCGAGCAGCAGCGCCATCAGCAAATTAACGTTGCCTTCGAGCGCGTAGCTGATGACCCCGACCACCGCCGGCAGCACGACGGCTAACAGCGACGTGCCTGCTGCAATACGTGTGTAGTAGCTAAAAAGGTAGACCAGAGCGGGCAAGATGATGATCCCGCCTCCGATGCCAAAGAGGCCCGATGAGATGCCTACGGCCAGCCCAAGCAGGACTAAACCGAACCAGTTTCGCTTGTCCGGGATGGGTAACGCCTCCACGGATCCCTCCGCTCAGTTTGAGAATTTCTACCGGATTGAGCGTAGCACCTCCCTCCATCATCGGTTTTTCTTATGAGTTTGATCGGAACAATTCGTTTTACTTTCATCTAATGTTCACGCAAAGTATAGGGGGATAGATCACATGACGTAGATCACGTAGTTTCTGAAGGAGTTGGAGTGCAACACGAAATCGACCTTGCACCTCGTATTGTCACGTTAGGTACGGCCGGCGGACCACGCTGGTGGTCCTCACGCACCGGACAGCATCGCCACGGGATTGCCACCGCCGTCGTCATCGGCGACCAGTACTATCTGGTGGATGCCGGCTTGGGGGTGGGCCGTCAGTTGGAACGCGCTGACTTGTCGTTCGACAACATGCGGGCAATGTTCATTACCCATCTACACTCAGATCACACGGTGGATATTCCCAGCCTGCTGACCATGGGTCTATACGCGCGCGACATCGAAACCAACGGACCGATCAAGATCTTTGGCCCCGGCGACCGCGGCATGCTGCCACCAGTATCCGAACGTGCGAAAGTTGCCCCGCAGCCGGTGTGTCCCGATAATCCGACGCCGGGAACCTATGACATGGTCCACTCGATCGTCCAGGCGTACGCAACGGATCTCAACGACCGGATCCTCGATGCCCTGCGGCCCTCACCGCTAGATTGCTTCACGGTGCAGGACATCGACATTCCCGAAAACATCGGGTATCACCCCAATGACAATCCGACGCCGGCGGGCATGGCGCCATTTGAGGTCTACCGCGACGAACTGGTCACCGTCACCGCGATTCTGGTCGAACACCCTCCGGTTGCCCCGGCCTTTGCGTTCCGCTTCGACACGGTGGCCGGCTCGGTGACCATTTCGGGCGATACAACTGCGACCGACAACCTGGTGACTCTCGCCACCGGCACCGATCTACTGCTGCACGAAGCCATCGACTTCGACTGGGTCGAACGCGCCTACGGCGGCGGCAAAACCCAAACCGATCAAGCCTCGATTGATCATCACCGCAAGTCACATACTTCTCCAGAACAGGCCATTGATCTGGCCGAACGCGCCGGTGCCGCCCGATTAGCGCTGCACCACCTGGTCCCGGGCAATACGCCGGCCGAACGCTGGGAAGCCCTGGGTGAAACTTTCGCCGGAGAATTCTTTATTCCACACGATCTTGATTCAATTTCTTTTGCGCACCAGGATGCCCTGGCTGTGCCAGACCTGAAGGTAGGTGTCTAACATGACCCAGACGCTTGACTCCCAGGACACCTCAACCGAGGAACTGTCCGAATCGCTAAACACCACCACGATGCGCCGCATCCTAGCCTCGAGCTTCTTGGGCTCGATGATTGAGTTCTACGACTTCATCCTGTTCGCCACCGCGGCATCCGTGGTCTTTTCTCAGGTCTTCTTCGTTGACCTAGATCCGGGTCTGGGCCTCTTCCTATCCTTCACCATTCTGGCGGTCGGTTACGTTGCCCGCCCCATCGGCGGCATCCTGTTTGGGCACTTCGGCGACAAGATCGGCCGCAAGGGCGTGCTGGTCACCTCGATGATGCTCATGGGTGGCACCACCGTAGCCATCGGTTTGCTCCCGACGACGGCGGCAATCGGTGTTGCCGCACCGGTCATGCTCACCCTCTTCCGCGTCATCCAGGGCCTGGCCGTGGGTGGCGAATGGGGTGGCGCCATGCTCATCGCGCTGGAACATGCCCCCGATAAACGCCGTGGCTTTGCCGCAAGCTTCGCCAACATGGGCGGCCCAGCCGGCGCAGTCCTAGCGACAATCGTCATGAGCATCTTCACCATGCTGCCCGACGAACAGTTCCTCGCCTGGGGCTGGCGCGTACCATTCCTGCTATCCGCCGTGCTGGTATTCATCGGCCTGGTCATTCGCATGAAGGTCCACGAATCTCCGATCTTCCAGAAACTCCAGGACGAAGCCGACGAGCGCAAAGTCCCACTGCTAGAAGTCATCTCCAAATACCCCAAGAACCTCATCCTGGGCATCATCTCGGGCATGAGCTCCTACACCGTGCAGGGTCTGATGACCGTGTGGGGTATCGCCTACGTCATCGACAGCGGCCTGGACTCCACCCACGTGCTGTGGGTCAAAGCCCTCGGCGCAGCCTCAACCGTGGTGGTCGTCTGGTTCGCCTCGCAACTGTCGGATAAATTCGGCCGTCGTCCGGTCATGATGGGCGGCATGCTGCTGGGTGCGGTCTTCGCCTTCCCTGTCATGTTCATGCTGGATATGACCAACCTGTGGATGTTCGCGTTCGCATTGCTGCTCACCCAGGGTCTGGTCCAGGGCAGCATCTTCGGACCATTCGGCGCATTCTGTGCCGAAATGTTCCCAACCCATATCCGCTACACCGGTGCCTCGCTGGTCTACCAGACCTCATCCACCCTGGGCGCTGGCTTCACCCCGATGATCGCATCATCTCTGGTGGCCTTCGCCGGCGGTGAGCTGTGGCTGATCGCCGTGGTCTGGATCGCCGTCTTCGTCGTCGCCATTGGCGCCACCATGTTAGTCAAAGAAGGTCGCACCGCCGACCTTGAAGGAACCAAGTTCTAACCTACGACGGCGCCGTATTGGGTGCGCGATTGGATGCCGTTTGAGCATCGAGTCGCGCACCTTCTGCTGTGCACACCGCAATGAGCTCGGTCAGGCGTCGACTGTGCCGCTGCTGCACAAACGCAATACAAATGTCACTGGGTTCGAAATTTTCCAACGGGATCGTCACCAACGGCAACCCGTCATAGGAGACATCCACCGGTGGACGCTGCACCAGCACACTCCACCCCAGCCCGCGAGCCACCAGCCCACGAACGGCTTCAAAACTGGTCGAGCGCCACTGGATATTGGGTTCGATCCCACCGGCACGCAGCTTGGGCAACTGGTTCTCACTGACCGCCGGTACATCCAATAACACATACGGGTCATCACCAAACTCAGCAATCGTGGCACTGGTGCGTCCGGCCAACCGATGCGACGGCGCCACCAGAGCATAACCCTGACCCTTACGGATCACCTGGTGGCGCACCCCATCAATGAGGTGACCGGTATGGGTGAAGACCGCATCGAAACGGCCCTCGAGCATCTGGCGCTGCAATGCCTTGCCATCGCCCTCAACAATCCGCACCGAAACCTGCGGGTTGGGCACAATGAAATGTTCGGCAAGAAACGGCACCCAAAACGGGGCGACGGCAGAATAAATCCCGATGTCCAGTGGTCCCACAAGTTCTTCGGAACGGTCGATCATCTCCTGCTGGACATCGGCGGCGCGAGCCACGAGTTCTCGAGCGTCCGCTAAAAACCTTCTGCCCGACGACGTCAACTGAATTCCGTGACTGCGGGTGCGCACCATCAACTGCTGCCCGACGGCGCGTTCCAGTTCATTGAGTGACTGCGACATCGCCGCCTGAGAAATATGCACTTGGGCGGCAGCAGCCGTCACCGTCCCGACCTCGGCTGCGGCAATGAAATGCTGCAGCTGTCGCAGAGTAAAACGAAACGGATCCACGGGTTTCTCCCTATTGAAATTGGAACATCAGCAACATCTTAGAGCGGCAGGTCTGTCCCGCAGGTTTCTTCAATATACGTGGCAGCATCCTGGATCTCAGGTTCTTGAAGTTGTTCTTCCAGCCGAAAACGCACCGCGTCGAGGTCTCCGCCAGATGATGCAATCGCAGAGTTCAGTGTTTCACTCATCGTATCGATGGAGTGTGCCAGTTCGTCGTCCTGGGCTTCGTCCGCGATCGTTTCGATCTCGGAGAAGCCGTCACTGACGTGTGCAAGGATCTCGCCAAAACCCATGGTGTTTGCGTCGATATCACTAAATTGTTCGATGACGCCGTGGAATCGTTCGCAGGTGACTTCCGGTGGATCGCCGGCTTCCTCAAGATTGTCCTGGCCACCGCACCCGCTGAGCACTGCGAGCGCTAGGACAGCGCAGAGGGTGGACAAGGTCTTTTTCAGTCGCACGGCGTTTCGCCAATCTCTTCGGGATCGCTTGAAGTCAAAAATTACTCTATTGCTCGCATTGGCAAGCTGTCTATTACCCGGTGGGTGGCACGAGGACCCCGAGTTCTGTGCGCCACCAGAACTGACCGGTCTCCCGGCGCTCTGCGGCAGTGGCATACCGGTATTCATAGATTTTCACCCGGATAAGCACCGGCGGCTGACCGTCAAACGGATCATGGCGCAGTAGCTTTCGGATGGCCGGGTCGCCGTCCAAGATCTTGTCCAGGAGGCGGCGGAACCAAGGCTGATTTGGGGATCCCAGCGCCAAGAACCACATCATCCAGTCCAGGCGCAGATGATACGGGGCGACTTGCGGTGGCCTCCTGAACGGGTCACCGGGTTTGCCTTTGAATTCATAGGCCTGCCACCCGTTGTCCTCCGAGGGGTTGGTGTGCAGTGTGCCTTCGATGATAATCTCGCGTCGGGTGTGGGTCATTGCCCCGAATGCTCCGTAGGCGTTGACCAGGTGCCAACGATTGAAACTGGCATTCATCAACTGATGAGGAGAAAAGAGGTTGCGCAGTGGTTGCCAGCTCAGCGCACACAGGCCAATGAACACGACCCCGGTGAGCACCAGCCACCAGACCGGAGACTGGACCGTCACCTCGCCGTTGAGCACTGCGGCAACATACTCCCAGCCCCAGTCCGGCCAACCACCACCGACAAGGGCATAAAGAAACGAGTCGCTGATGGCAGAAAAAGCGATCAGAATGGTCAGCCAGTTCAGCCACGCGTAATTGCCGGTGATCACCAGCACCAACTGACTCAAAATAATCACGACGGCAGCAATCGAGGCCACCGGCTGCGGGAAGAACAGCAACCAGGGCATGACCAATTGGATTACGTGGCTGCCCAACGTCTCGGATTTATGCCACCACTGCGGCTTCTGGTGCGCCCATCGACTCACCGGATTGGGCATCGGCTGGGTTTGATGGTGATAGTTCATCGCGGTCAAGTTCCGCCAGGACTTATCGCCACGCATTTTGATCATCCCGGCACCGAACTCTACGCGGAACAGCGTCCAGCGCAGAAAAAGCAGAACCAGAAACGGTGGTGCGCCGTCGGGGGTTCCAAGAAATGCGACGACGAAACCGACTTCTAACAGCAGCGATTCCCACCCGAAACCGTAGTAGTACTGACCGATATTGACAATTGATTGATACAGCCACCACATGAGCAAAAAGACCGGGATGGTGGTCCACGCTGGTCCCAACTGCACCAACCCGGCGACGACGCTCAGGCTGAGCACCATGCCGATGACACATACGATGCGCAGCAGCCGGTCACTATATGGAGTGAAGCGCCAGCGGAACAGGCTGGGCTTATCGCGCGAGCTGGTGCGGGCAATGTATTCGGGGGCTGGAGCGAGTCCGTTTTCGCCCAGAAGGGCTGGGAATTGATTGAAGGCCGCCAGAAATGCGGCGCAGTAGATCGCGGCCACCCCGCGTAAGAGCACTTCGCGTGCGATGGTGTAATCGGTGGCCTCCAACAGCCGAAGCCAAGTGTTCCAATCCATTGTCTTTCACCCGCTACATGTACGCTCGCATGTTCTGCGCGTTGAATCCCGGTATGTGATCACCTTACTCCGATCGGTCTATCCCGTGATCACCTGACCACCTACACTTGAGGTCAGACAGCACATCGAGCCGAAGGGTTAGTCATGACCGATACGCAACAACTCTTACCCCATCTGATGTTTCAGAATGGGCGCGCTGAGGAAGCAATGAACTTCTATGTCGAACTCTTCGATGGCGAAGTCCTAATGTTGCAGCGTTACGGCGACGAGACGCCCGATATGAACGGCAAGGTGCAAATCGCTACTCTTCGTATCGCGGGCCTAGAGCTCAACGTTATGGACAGCCCGGTCCCCCACGAGTTTGATTTCACGCCGTCGATGTCCCTGTCTTTCCGATGCGAATCCGAAGACGAACTCGATCGAATGTATCAAGCGCTCCTAGAGGGCGGCCAGGCAATGATGCCGAAAAACGATTACGGCTTTGCCCCGTTTGCGTGGCTCAACGACCGCTACGGGGTGTCCTGGCAGCTCAACGTTACCCCTCACCACGAGTAAAAGCGCAACAGGGATGCCCGTGCATGATTCAGGAAGCCTGGCCGGGGTGCACGTCGTCACCATTGCACCCAATCTGCCCGGCCCGCTCGCCGCACGACACCTGGTGCAACTGGGTGCTTCCGTCACGAAAATCGAAGCCCCGCATGGCGATCCGGCCCAGGCGTTTCCGCAATGGTTCCAAGCACTCAACGCGGGACAGATCCGCAAAACCCTAGATTTGAAAGTGCCCGAGGACAGGGAGCAGTTCTTCGAGCTGCTGAGCGGTGCTGATCTACTGCTCTCGTCGATGCGGCCGAGCGCAGCTGACCGACTCAGTCTTTACGAGATGGTGGCCCGCGCAAAGGTTGCCCACATCGAAATTGTCGGCGATGTCGAAGCACCCGATGAGCCTGGTCATGATCTGACCTATCAAGCCGCAGCCGGATTATTAAACCCACCGGAGATGCCACGCGTCCCCTGGGCCGATGTACTCGGCGGCTACGAGGCCACGATTGCAGCGCTGGACGCACTCCGCGAGCGCGAACACGCCCAAAAGATAGGTAATGACCAGGCCGTTCATCGCAGAGTGGGGCTTAAGCAGGGAGTCGACGACGCCGCGGAAGCGTTTCAGATCGGCGCGACCGCACCGGGCCAGATCCTCTCCGGTGCTCACCCGCAATACGGAATGTATCAAACCCAGGACGGATGGATCGCGGTGGCTGCCATCGAACCGCACTTTCATGCAACGCTCACCGCACTGCTGGGTGATAGCCGCTCGACCCTGGCAGAACGCTTTTCCAAACGTTCGACCGCCCAATGGTTAGAGTTCGCCAAGCAACATGATCTACCACTCGCTGCTGTCGAGAAAAGGTAAGTCGTAGTCTCTAGCCTGAGATTCATTGCAGACATCTTCGAAGGAGATACGTGTGGTGCTGACATCCATGCTGCAGGCGCTCGGGCTGTTCATCGCCACCAATATTGACGACGCTGTCATGCGTTTTAGCCTCTGGGCGACGGGGCGGAGTCGGGTAAGACTTCGGAAACTAACCGCTGCACCCGGGCTTTGATGTCGTCGCGAATCTGTCGGACCGCCGCGATCCCCTGGCCTGCTGGGTCGTCGAGTTCCCAGTCTTCGTAGCGTTTGCCGGGATAGATCGGGCAGACATCCCCGCAGCCCATGGTGATGACCACGTCAGAAGTCTTGACAGTTTCGGGCGTGAGGATCTTCGGGTGAGCTGAGGTAATGTCAATGCCTTCTTCTGCCATGGCCTCCACAACTATGGGGTTGAGTTGCTCAGCTGGCGCAGAGCCGGCGGAGCGAACCTCGACTCGGCCCTGACCGAGTTCCTGAAGGTAGCCTGCTGCCATCTGGGAACGACCCGCATTGTGGACGCACACGAACAGCACACTGGGAATGGTCAGCGAAATGGACATGATTTTCTTACACTCTCGTAGTACTCGTAGCAGTGTCAACGGCATCGGCATGCTTTACTCTGCGGAAGGTGGGCACGCTTGGATCTCCGGGAAAGAGACGACGCCCTAACCATAAGGCGACATACACCAGCCCGACGAGAACCGGAACCTCGATCAGTGGCCCGACCACGCCGGCGAGAGCCTGGCCCGAGGTGACGCCGAAGGTCCCGATTGCCACTGCAATGGCCAGTTCGAAGTTATTACCCGATGCGGTAAAGGCCACCGAAGTGGATTTAGCATAATTCAGTCCCACCATCTTGGAGGCAAAGAAACTGACCAAGAACATCAATACGAAATACAACAGCAGTGGGACTGCCATCCTGGCGACATCCAGCGGCTGCGATGTGATGGCCTCGCCTTGGAACGAGAATAACAACACGATGGTAAATAGCAGTCCGTAGAGTGACCAGGGCCCGATCTTGGGCAGGAAAGTTTCTTCGTACCACTGGCGACCTTTGGCGCGTTCCCCGAAGGTACGCGTGAGGAATCCGGAGAGCAACGGAATACCCAAAAACACCAGCACCGATATTACGATGGCGCTGATTGAAAATTCCGCAGACGTCGTTTCTAGCCCCAGCCAGGAGGGTAGTGCTTGGAGGTAGAACCATCCCAGTGCGCCGTAGGCGACGACTTGGAATACCGAGTTGATTGCGACTAAGACAGCTGCGGCCTCGCGATCACCGCAGGCCATGTCATTCCAGATGAACACCATGGCAATACACCGAGCCAGGCCCACGATAATCAATCCGGTGCGATATTCCGGGAGATCCGGCAAGAATGTCCAGGCCAGGATGAACATGAATAGCGGTCCCAGCACCCAATTCAATACCAAGGACAAGATCAGCAGCTTGCGGTCCCCGGTCACCCGCTGGGTCTCGTTATACCGAACCTTAGCCAAGACCGGATACATCATGACCAACAGGCCGACGGCGATCGGCACCGAGATCCCGCCGATCGTCATAGAATCCAGGATCGCATTCAGGCCCCGCACGAAACGGCCCAGCCCCAGACCAAGACCCATCGCTAACAGAATCCAGACCGCTAACCACCGGTCCAGAAACGACATCTCTTGTACCACCGGCGATTCCGTCGTCGCAGCGGTATTTTGCACAGCAGTGCTCATCATTTACACGAATCTCTCATATTGACGTTCATCAATGCATCGGACCTGAGACTACCCTGACACATTGATGACCGTCAATGTAAGATGGCGTCATGAGCACGACCATCGATGAAGCAACAGCCACCGCCTCCAATACCCCGTGTTGCTCCCTGACAGCAGGACCTATAGATGCCGCGCAAGCTGAGCGCCTCGCCGAGATGCTCAAAGCGTTAGCGGATCCCACCCGACTCCGATTGCTTTCCCACATCACGGCACAGGGTTGCCAGGAAGTCTGCGATTGTGATCTCACCGAAGAACTTGGGATCACCCAACCCACCGTGAGCCACCATATGAAAAAGCTCGTCGACGCCGGCCTGATTACCCGCGAGCAACGCGGTCGATGGGCACACTATAGCGTCGTCCCAGAAGCCTTCGATCAACTGCGCAATTTTCTAAACCTCAGCTAACGCCGCAACGCCGTCGACCCTCGCATTATCTCCAGGTAATGGTGCTCATATCTCCGCCACGGTACTCAACTTTGACGTCGGAAGGGTCCTCTTCGGGAACGAAGAACCCTGCGGTGCCAGTGGAGCACTCTCCAGCGGTCAATTGATTGAACGCTAGCGCGTTCTCGGCAGCGTCAATCGCCGTGGCTGGACGTGCGTATTCTCCATAGAACAGTCGAAAACTGTTCGGGGTAACGAGCTCGCGCTCTTCGGCCGCACAGTATTCCAGTGCCACCGTATATTCGGTGCCCAGATCCACGGGCCGCTGGTTCACCTCGACCACGGTGACCCGTGCCCCCTCAGGCGTCATAGCGGTCTCCCCGATCTCGGCTTCAACCGAACGCGGGTGAGACTCCAGCTCTAACTCCGGCGCGTCAGATGATGAGGCGTTATTGAATAACGACGACGCCGCAAGAGCCACCAACACGACAATCGGCGTGAGCATCCCCCACCGCAGCATCGTCCGGCGATCTTTCACGCGTTGCCGTACCGGTCCGGAGTGCACTGCATTGCGCGCGGTCAGGCGCGGCACCCCGGCCGTCTTCTCGTCGATGAGCTCGCGCAAGTGTTTCTCGTTGCGATATGTATCGAAGATGATGTCGACAACCCGAAATTCGTCATCAATCAACGCCACACAGTCCGCGGGGTCCTCAACCACTAGTTCCAGGCGGCTCAGATCGACCCGCTCACGCTCCTCAGCATTCCCACGCGAACCGGCGCGATACTGTTCGATGATGTCGGACCCAATCGTAAGCCGGTCGCGCCCTGCGCCTTGCCTTGGAGCTGTTGCAGGGTGCGAGCGTCAGCGGTCAGCGCGTCT
>ERZ1032895.148-NODE-148-length-16806-cov-6.360277_pt1 | contig 16806 bp, 21 predicted proteins | sample MGYA00516687_ERZ1032895 | MGnify/ENA primary metagenome ERZ1032895 (study PRJEB33719, sample SAMN04261600) | wastewater metagenome | biome: rural village; feature: latrine urine exit; material: soil | place: El Salvador | collected 2013-01-14 ... | reverse complement strand
CACCAGCAGACGGAGGCGAGGGAGCCTGCTCATAGGTGTGGGAATCCGGGTCGGGCTCATCCGTAGGCAGGCACAGCGCCTGCAACAACGCGGTCCGGTAGCAGACCGACATAGCCTTCGGTGTCGCCTTGTCACCCGCGTCCCACGCTTCCCCGAACACCGACAGGGGCAGGCTGTCCCCAGCGGGCCCGTAGACCCGGTAGCCCATGCGGATCCGGCAGGCCGTGGAGGGCTTGCCAGTGGTGGTCTGCACGACCTGGTATTCGATGGTTCCGCTATCGGCTTCGGGGAGGATGATGACCCCGTGCTTACGGAAGGCAGGCCCGGCAGCATTGACGACGGCATCCACGCCGCGAAAGTTGAATCGTTGGTGCTGGTTGAAGTCGCTCTTGGTGACGTGGGAGACCTCGGCCATGACAGCGGCGAGGGCTTCGGTCACGGTGGGCTTCTCGGTCATGCTGCTGCTCCTGTGACGATATGGATGGCGCGGGCCCAGTCGTGGTGGCGGCCCGTGTTATGGCAGGACCGGCAAAACTCCATCCACCCGGTGCCCATGTATTCGGCGGTGAAGTCGTCGGTGCAGTCCCGCCCGCAGGTGGTGCACCACGCCTCCGGCACCAACCGGTCGATAAAGACAGTCACTGGAAGCCCCTCCCGCCGCAGTCAGCGCATTCGACTTCGCGGATGTCTTCGGGGCAGTCACGCCGCCCCCACAGGAAGTGGCGTTCTGTTAGGAAGCCGTTCCCTTCGCATTCCTCGCATTCGACTTCTCCGGTCATGCCGCTGCCTCCTTCTTGGTTTTGGTTGTCAGGTGCCAGTCCCCGCAGCCGCAGCGGTAAACCCGCAGCGGTGGGAGGTCGCGTGAGGCACGGATCGCCGCAGATACAGCGGCCGGGAGAGTCGTGTATCTGGCTTTTTCTGGCCGCGGGCACCTCACGCGGCTGCCTCTTCGAGTTCGTCGTTGAGCCGGTCGAATGCCTCAGCGAGGTCACGGATCGCGCGGTCGACGGTGGCGTTCTCGGCGTGAGTCAGCAGGTCGACGGGGAGGTCCGCGAGGTCGGCGGTGACACGATCAAGTCGGTCTACTGCTTTGGCGATCTCGGCGATCCGGCGCGTGTTGTGCGCGGTGCGGGTCTTGCCGGTTACGGTGAACTCGTAGCCGCCCACCTCGATGGTGTCGCCGGGTGCGAGTTCGGTAGCCTGTGAGAGGACGATCTTGTTCATCGTCTTCCTTCCTTCGGGTTGGGGTTGGGGCCCCCGGGCGTGGGGGCCCCTTCTTGCTCAGCGGGTTATGTGTTCGACATCGGCGAACCATTCGTCGAGGTCCTTGGCAGGGGTCTGGCAGGCCGGGCAGACGGCCTCGATGACCACGCCTCGGCAGAGGGTCACGTGCCATGCGCCACCGGCTCGGTAGCGGCGGTCGCACCGGGCACAGCTCGGGGCCCTCACGCCGCCACCAGCTTCGGGAAGGACTCGACGGTGTACTCGCCACCAGCCGGGCGCTGGAGCCTGGTAGTGCGCCTTCCTTCGCGCCACAGGTTCCAGGTCTGGAAGAACATGCCAAGAATTTCGCGCTGGGAGACCCTGACCTTGGACCGGCGATCACCCTGAAGGCGCTTGTCAAGCGAGTTGATCGGGTGCCCCTCCCCCGCCCCAGCCCGCAGGAGACGGAAAAACTCGCGGCACAGGCCGGGGTCGATCTCCCAGAACGCGATAGCAGAGGCATACGCGACCGAAGGGGGTGCGTCATTAGCGCGGATGTCGCGGATCATCGCGTGGAGGCCATCGACCACGCTGCTGTTCGCTGTGACCCACTGCTCGATCCCGGCTGTCGAGATTTCGGTCTGGGCCATCCTTTGGTCACGGAATAGCAGTCCGGTCTGGCGGACCAGATGGATTTTCACCCCGGCAGCGACAGTGGTGTATTCCTTGATGCCTGCGAGTGCGAGTTGCTGCCCGGCGCTGCGTTTGCGGCCTTGGTCCATGACTGTCTGGGATTCGGTAGCGAGCCCGCGGATGACCAGGAATGGCAGGGCGATGCCTTGCTCATCACCGAGCGCGGCGAGGGCCATGAGGCGGTGCTGGCCGTCGAGGAGGGTTCCGTCGGTGTCGAATCGGATGGGGTCTCCGGCGTAGATCCAGCGCCCGTTTTCCATGTCGCGGCGGTAGCGCTCGACGGCGATGGGCGAGACGGGCCGGTTGCGGGTGTTGTGTTTCAGCATGCGGCGGGCCATCGCGGGGTCGATGAGGATCACAGAGCTCTTGGGCGCGGTGTGTGCGGCGGTCATTGGTATCCTTGGGTTGTGTGTTGTGGTTGCGGGCTGGCTGCCCGTGGCTATGTGAGTTGGTCGATGACCTGTTGGAGCAGGTCTCGGCATCGGAGAAGGTCGTTGAGGTTCGCCTCGGCGACCTTCTTCTTATTGGTGGGGAATCTGTCGTCCTCGGTGAGCCGGTGGAGGGTTTCGGTTTTTTTGCCGAGGTCGTAGCGGGCTGTCCAGAACGCGTCGGGGAGTGGTTTGCGGTGCCGTTTCGGGGGCTGCTGGTCGGGCACGTTTTGTTCCTTGGGGCGTTGGTAGGTTTTGCCGTCGCGTCCGGTGATCGCGTCTGTTTTGGGCAGCGGGGCCACGGGAGTGGGCGCTGGCGCTAGTCCCGGTGCGGGCTGCGGATCAGGGTCAGGTGAGTCATATGACTCACCTGCCGCCAAGTCGCGACTGACCGTCTTCTGCGATGCTCCGACGATGGGAGCGATGTGCCGGGCGGGCTCAGGTGATGCATTTGCATCAAGTGCGCCCAAGTCACGAACGATGGTCGACTGATCGGTCCCAACAATCGGGGCGATGGCCCGCGTACTCATCCCGGCAGCGGACAACTCCGCCACCACCGGCCGTCGAACCTCACGCGGCAGCCGCGTGAGCGCACCCTTGAAGCGCTCTTCGACGTACGCCTGAGGCGAGATGTAGCCGAGCGCCTTCCACGCCTGGCGGGTCAGCGCCTCCGCGATCAGCGGCATTACCTGTTCTAGGTTGTCGGCGATGGCATCGAGCTTGTCGGCGATCCGAGCTGTGATGCGCTCGGCATCGACGTGGCTCATTACATCCACGACTTCGCCCGTCGCGGTCACCGCGACGCTCATGCCGCTGGAACCTCAGTCCTGGTCTCGGCGAACCAGTTACGGAGGGTTTCGGGGGTGACGCGAATGGATGTGGCGTCGTAGAGGTCAATGGCGATAGATGCCCAGGACTTGCCGCCTTCTGTGCGGCGGGCCCTGACATATGGGCTGAGGGGCTCTTTGAGTCGTTCCTCCAGGAGGAGGTAAGTGGTGGTTGGCTTGCTCATGCCAATCACTTTGGCATAAGCAAACTGATTGCTCAAATTGCGCCGGCAAGTGTTTCGTCATTTGGTATTGCCAAACTATTTGGCAACCGGGCAGTATGGGGCCATGACCGCGCAAGCACGAGATAACTCAGTACCGACCGACACGCTCCCCCTGCGGCTTGTCATCGCCCGCCATCACGCAGGATTCGCCAGCGCCAAGGCAGCAGCTCTCGCCGTCGGCGTATCAGGCCAAACATGGCGTAGCATCCGCGATCAGTGCGGCCTCTGGTCGGGACCGGCTCATGCTCCTCCTCGCCGCGTACGCCGGTCTACGCCGTGGCGAGATCGCCGGTTTGGCCTGGGCCGATATCGATACCGATAACGATCTGATCCAGGTCACCGGGAAAGGCAGGCACCAGCGGGTTGTGCCCCTTTCTCCTGTCGTGCGGGACGCGCTCACTGCTGAGCGTTACCGGCGCCGCACAGGACAATTCGGGCCGGGCTGGCGATTCACTCCTGACCCGCGCTCGCCATTCGTTTTCCCTGGCCGCTCAGAGGGCCACATGTCGCCAGATAGTGTCGGTGCGATCCTCACCGGCATCCTGGGTAGCGGGTGGACTGCGCACACATTGCGGCACCGTTTCGGCACAACCGCCTACAAGAAAACAAAAGACCTCAGAGCAGTCCAGGAGCTGTTGGGGCATTCCAAACCGGAGACCTCGGCGAGGTATGCAGCGGTGGATGCTGATGATTTGCGGGCTGCGGTGCTGGCGGTGGCCGATGACTTCTGAGTGGGAACTTTCCACCCCCGAGTTCGACCTACTTTTCACCGCGTTAAGACGCGAGCGAGCAATCGCCATCGACCACCGTAACCAGCTCGCCACACAGCTTGCCGAAAACCTTCTTGACAACATGTTCACCGAGCACCCGGTGTGGCGGCTCCCCGGAACACCGAATACGCAAAACCTGGCGTCTGGCACAGAATGAAAAGAACCCCCGCGCCTGGGGAGTAGGCGCGGGGGAAACTTTCTCATCAACAGGAGATGATCATGACAGACGCCCAGCCGCAGGCCAAACCGAAAAAGAAACGCAAGGGCTTGAAGATCCTGGCCGGGGGAATCGGCGCGGTCGTGCTGATCGGAATCCTGGCAAATCTCGGGGGACCCGACACGAGCGCGCCAGAGGGCCCGACGGTAACGCAGATCGCCGAACAGCCAGCCGAACAAAACAATGCCGAACCGGCTGATGATGTTCCCACCGAGTGGCGCAACGCGCTCCGCCAAGCAGGCACCTATTCCGACACCATGCACATGTCTAAACAAGGCGTCTACGACCAGCTCGTCAGTGAATACGGTGGCCAGTTCCCCGCCGACGCCGCGCAATACGCCATCGACAATGTCGAGGCCGACTGGAACGCTAACGCCCTCGCCAAAGCCAAGACCTATCAGGAGACGATGGGCATGTCCACGGCAGCGATCCGCGACCAACTCGTCAGCGAGCACGGCGAAAAGTTCACCCCCGAGCAGGCCGACTACGCCATCGCCAACCTCTGAGGGGTGGCGACATGCACCCCGCCCCGGTCCTAAGGTGGGGTGCATGATCGACCCTGCTGACAACGCCCTCGCGCTCTGCCAGCTGGCCGAAGTGAATCTTGATCTCGAAGCGCTGGGAGCGCGAGCAGACTCACTCATCGAAGACCACGAGAACATGATGAGAGAGCTCGTCTCGCTGCGCAGTGCCCACGGCCTCACGCAAGAGTGCGTGGCCGAACGCATGGGCGTATCCCAGCCCATGGTGTCCCAGATCGAGCGGTACGACGCCAACCCCACGCTCGATACCGTGCGACGCTATGCCATGGCCGTGGGTGCGCGCCTTGAGACTCGCGTGCTGGATGACGAGTCGAGCCAAGCCGACCACTGGTTCGACGTATAACAAGGTGGCTGTGGTGGGACCGTTGCAAATCCCACCACAGCCAGCCGGGACGTGGGGCTCCCAGCACCATCCAGCAAGCGCTCCCGGACACCCCTAGCACCCGGCCTAGCAGCACGTAGCGCCCGCTATAGACACCCAGGCGCTACGTGCTATCTCTGCTAAGCCCCTAGTCAGGCAGGGAATGGGCCTGCTACCCCAAGGCTAGGGTCAAGCAGCCGCCTGCTGCGGCAAATCCGCGATCGCGTACCCCCGGCGGTTCACCCCACCGATGTTCACCTGGCGGGCCTTCACCCCCAGGAACCGGGCCAAGTCACCCGGGCCCCAATCGTCGTAGTCACCGGGGAACTCAGCTTGGAGGTGGGCGATCAGGGTCTCTGACCAGACCTTCACCTGCCCGTCGGGCCAGACATGGCGGAGCCGCTCGGTGAGGTCGTGAGCGGGGATCGTGGGTTTCGGGTCAGGCGCTGGCGCGGGTGCCGCCGGCCGTGCGGTTCGTGCCCGTGCCGCACGCTCCACCACGCCTCGGGCTGTCACCGCCGACACCCGGGCCATCCGCACAATCCGGGGAGCCCCGTGGCCCTTCACCCACATCACCCCACGATCCTCCGGCCCAAACACAGTCGCCGACATCCCCGCACCATGCGCGTTGGATCCGAGGATCATGTTCGACTCCTGAAACGAATCCACCCGGCCACACATCCGCAGCGTCGCATTCGTGGACACCGACCTCGGCACCGACGCCGTATCGAACCGCTGGGTGGCAAGCAGGACACACACCCCCACCGACCGGCCCCTCCTGAACACGTCCTCAGTCAGCTCCTCAATCTCCTTGCCATAGGTCTTATCGGCGAACGCGATCTGTGCCTCATCGATCGCGAACACAATCGGGGCAAACCCGAGCCGTGACGCATCGCCGCTAGTGATCTGCCCATCCGGCCGCTCCGCTACAGGCAGCGCGCGAATATGTTTGTTTCGGCGCCGGATTTCTTTCCTCACCGCACGCAGATCATCACGGAGTTCCTCCAAGTCTTCTGGTTCGTCGCCGGCAATGACGCATTCAGCGACCGGCTCCAGCGGCAGGAGATCCACACCGCCCTTCAAATCGAAAGCGTAAATATGAACCCGAGGATCGAGCGCGGCAGCAAGAAGGACCATGCGCAGTGTCGCGGTTTTCCCGTAGCCCGGCTGGGCGCCGATCAGGCCATTTTGATTCATCAGGGACAGCCCGACCTGGCGGCCACGAATATCGACACCGACAGGGAACTCTCCGAGAACGTCCACAGCCCCGGAATGCGCGAGGGGCCACTCGACATCGCCGGTGGGGATGCCGTCACCGATCCACAGGACGATCATTCCGTTGTGGGCGGGGTCGGGTTCGACGGTGATAGCGAGTGTGGGGCGTCGGAGTGCCGAGGCGAGTTTTGGTTGTTGTGCGGCGACCATATCGGCGGTGATTCCGGGTGGGAGTTCTGCGCGGACGCGGGTGCCTTTCCCGTCACGTGCTGGGGTCTCAATAGTGAGCGCGGCGGGGTTGTCTTTGAGCGCGGCAGCGATAGCGGGGATTGCGGCGGTGAGTGCGTCGCGGATCATGTTGGGGGTGATGGGCCCGGATGGTTTTCCGGGCGTGGTGATGGCGTGTTTTTGTTCCGGTCGTCCGGCGATGGTCGCGAGCAGGAACGGGACCGCTAGAGCGGCCCACACCCATGCGCTGACGAACCATTCGGCCAAGGTGAGGGCGACCGCGATCATACCGATGATGACCAGGATTCCGCCGGTGCGCTGGCGGATCTTGTCGTCGTGCTCCTTGCGGAGTTCGGAGTATTTCGCGGGGGTGGATTCGAGGGCGCGTCGATAGTCTTCTTGGTTGGCTTCGTCTTTTCGCCATGAGTTGATTTTCTTGATTGCCCGCCACGCCCCACGGGTGGTCCACAGTGGGGTGATCATCGGGCCCTCCTGGTCATTCCGGCGATGGTGGCAGCGACCGTGATGGGGGCAGCGAGCATCCACCAGTCATTGTGGCCGATGTAGTAGAGGGCGCCTGTCGCGGCGGCCGTGAGCGTGGCGAGGGCGCGTGGCCACCGCTGTCGTTTCCTCCTGCGCTTGCGGGGCAGGAGCGAGTCGAGCATCACCAGCAGCCCACCGACAGGGACGAGTAGCCACGACAGGACCTCCCGCAGGCCGCGTGCGAAGGCCTTGCCCCGGCGGCGCACATCCAGCCCCGTGACTGGGGCGGCGTGGATGTAGGCCAGCACCGGCTGGGGCTGGAACCATTCCCCTTCCATCCGGTGACTGCGGAACCTGCGGTGGAGCTGGAGTTCCCGCTTCCTGCCGCCGGGCTCTGTGCGAAGCACCCGGAGCCGTACGGGCGACGCGGTTTGGAACGTTCGCAGCCTGTTGTCGAGGTTGGTGGTGATCCCGATCTTGATCGGGCCATCGGTCCCCTGCTGGATGAAATAGACGATCGACAACGCGCCCTCATTCCTCTGCTTTACGCCAATTCCCCCACAGTGTAGGGTTACGTACGTAGCCTATCTGGGGTGCGAACGTACCCCACCACGAGATGCAGGGAGGGGTGCGGATGCACCACGCAGATGGATACGGTCAGGCCATCCAAGAGAGAGGCCTGACCATGGCGACCATCAGCACATCAATCCGACTCACCGAAGAACTCCACGCCGCCGTCACCGCGGCGGCAGAGAAAGAGGGAGTCACCGTCACCGAGGCCATGCGCCGGTTCCTGGAAGCATGGACCGCCGGGCTCATCGAACTGCCACAACGACGGCTCATCATCCGCCCAAAAGAGGAGGAGTAGTGGATTTCAGCAAACCCCAGGGCTTCCTGATCGGGATCGCCGGACTGGTGATCATATTCGTCGGTATCGGGATCATGGGAGGGGTCAAAAGAGGAAACCTCGGCAAAGCCTTTTCACAAGCCGGTGTCGGGATCGTCGGGTTTGTGTTCATCGCGATCGGCCTCGCCGGTGTCGGCACCGCTGCGGCGATCGGCAACGGCGCGTTGGACATCTCCGGGATCGCCGGGACATCCAGCGGGGATGGTGAGTGATGCCGCCGATCCGCACCGACGACGCCCCGCGTGCCCTGCGAGGTGTCTGGCTGGGATGGGCGGGATTCACGCTCCCGTTCGAGTGGACCTATTTGCGGTGGGGCATCACGATCGCTGCCGCGTTCGTGTCGCTCCCGCTGTTCGGGCTTGCACTCTGGGTAACGACGGGGGCGTGGCTGTTCGCGCTCGCCGGCGGCACAGTCTGCGCGATCGGGACCGGGATCCTGTTGGGTGACCTGCTGTCGCGTGGGGCCAGCTTTGACGAGCCATTCGGTTACCGGGCTGGTGTCCTGGCAGAGGGATGGCGGGCGTTTCGTCGCGGCTCCACTCGTGCCGTGCGGCTGGCTGCGGTCGCGCCTGCCGCTGGTGACCTCGGGCCGGGCGCCCGCCGATCGATGGGGTGGGGCCGGTGATCCGGTCATGGCTGGGGAAGCGTCGCCGCGCGGAGTACCCGTTGCCGCTGCGGCTGCGGTCGATCACCGCCCCCCTGATCATCACTGCTGACGGGGTGCTGGGAGCGTTCGTGCTCGGCCCCCCGGACTGGGAGTTTGCGACACTGGATGAGCGGATCAACGTGTGGGATCAGATCAGGTCTCGTCTCGGCCAGCTCGCAGAAGGGACCGAGGCCGCGAGGCCGTTCCAGTTGCGCGTCACTACCCGGCCTTACCCGGCGTACGGGTGGGCCGCGGAGCTCGATAACGCGGCGGTCGCGCCGCTGCCCCAGGCCGATGAGGGCGAGTCGTGGGACGACTACCTGGGCCACGGGCAAGCCCGCCTGCGGTCCACTGGCCTGGACCAGAAGCTCGCGATGGTAGCGGTCGGACTCTGGCCCGCCCCCTCTGCGGAGTGCGTGGAGGATCTCGCTGGTGTGGAGCACCCCCGCAAGGAGGCCGTGCGAGTCCTGGACGAACTAGCGGCCGTGACCGAACTGTTACGGGGCGGGGGGCTGAACGCCCGGCCCGCCACCAGCGAGGACATTGCGTTTCTGCTGCACCGGTCCCTGTCGATGGGAGTCCCGGCCCCGGCCCATCTGGGCGGGGAGAAGCAGTGGGACCCGGATTCGCTGGGTGATTTCACTGGCCGCTCCAGCTGGGTGGTGGAGCCGTTCGGGTCCAGTGTGGAGGTCAGATCAGAGGCCGGAGGTATCGCCACGGCCCGGCACGTGATCGTCCTCACCACAGGCTCCATGCCAGACATGACGTGGCCGGAGTCCGGGGCGGACCCGTGGCTGCTCGCATCAGACCGGCTCGGGTTCCCCGTCGAGGCGTCCGTTAGTGGCGAGTTGCTGCGAGGGTCGATGGTGGAGTCCGCGGCGGTGTTTGAACAGCGCCGCGCGACCGCGACCGCGACCGACTATGGCGAGCACGGGATGACCCCGCCACCAGCGGTGGAACGGGCAATCTGGCAAGCCCGCGAAACCCTGGATGAGGTGACCGAGGGCACGGCCCGGACGACCGCCCGCTTCGCCGGGACGGTCCGGCTCGCGGTCCACGGCACCACCCTGGAAGAGGTCGAGGACAGGGCCCGGAAACTGGTCGCCCTGTACGCCGACCTGCGGATCCCGCTCACCCGCACCCGGGACCAGCCCCGAGCATTGCGGGAGTTCGTGCCCGGCGAGCCACGCGCGCAGGCGGGGTATCAGCGCCGCATGGGCATGGGCTACCTCGCGGCGTCCGCACCACATATTGACCCGGTGGTGGGCACCCCGTCTGGCCCCTACATCGGCTACACCAGCCTGTCGCACCGCGCCGTGTTGGCGGACCTGCACTACTCCATGGAGCGGTTGAACCGGCCCGGCATGTTCCCGGTGATCGGGGAACCCGGGTCGGGCAAGAGCGTCCTGCTCGGAAGCCTGGCGTATTCGGCGGCACGGGCCGGGGAACTGGTGACGGTGCTCGACCCGTCAGGGCCGCTCGCGGCACTGACCCGGCTGCCCGCACTGGCCCCGTTCGCGCGGGAAATCAACCTGATGCAAGCCGACCCCGGTGCGCTGTCCCCACCACAGCTGATCCCCTCACCCTCAGGGGCTGAGCACGAGGATGACGTGGAGTATTTCCGCGCGGTGAAAACGTCACGGGCAGAACGCTCACAGCTCAGCTTCGACATTCTGCGTCAGTTGCTGTCCCCTGGTTTGGTGCGGGTGCAGGGTGTGGACCAGCGCCTGTCAGATGCTGTGCGGCACCTCGCGCATCATCGCGCTGGGTGCCCGGAGACCGCGTGGAATCTGCGGTGGGCGATCAGCCACCTGAAAGGCCGTGACGAGCTCGCCACGCAGATCGCGGCCGAACTCGAAGCCGCGGCCGATTTCCCCCGGGGGAACCTGATCATCCCCGACCATGACGGCCCGGTCGAAACAGTTCTCGGGGCTGAGAAGACGCTGACGGTGATCACGATGGCGGGGCTGGAGCCGCCCCCGGTCGATATCGAGCGGGAGTTCTGGGGCCTGGGGGAACGGTACGCGCTGCCCCTGCTTCAGCTGGCCGCGTTTTTCGCAGCGCGGGGGATTTACACCGGAGACCGTGACGCCCGCAAGCACTTGTATATCGATGAGGGTCACCTGGCGACCCAGTCCCCCAGCGGTCGGGCGTTGATGAACCGGGCTTCCCGGGATACACGGAAGCACAACACCGCGTTCCTGTTCGCGTCCCAGGCTCCGCAGGACCCGATGGCGATCGGGAGGATGGACTCGCTGATGGGTGGCTGTTTCGTTGGTCGGCTGTCGTCCGACACCGCCGCGCGTGCCGGGTGCGAGCTGGCCGGGGTGTCCCCGGAGTACGCCCCGGTGCTGGGGGCGCTGGAGTCTGGCGAGTTCGTTCACCGTGACGCGCTGGGCCGGAAAGCGAAAATGCGGGTGGACATGGAGTGGCACCCCGACTTGGCGTCGCTGTCCACCACCCCCGGGCACGCCCGGCCCGAGGTGTCGGACGTGCTGCCGCCGGCACCGTTCCTGGACCCCCGCCTCATGGGCGAAGCCGCCTAAACAAACAGAAGAAGGCCCCCGGTGCTGAGAACACCAGGGGCCCAAAGGATCCCAACTGAGAAGGAACCATGACCGAGATTACCCGACTCGAAACCATCCCCTTCCACGGAGCGGCCATCAACGCGGTCCGCACTGACGAGGGCGTACGTATTGCGATCCGCCCAGTGTGCGAGGCCATCGGCCTGGACTACTCCGCCCAGTGGAGGCGCCTCGAAAGGCAGCCGTGGGCAGTCGTTGCCATGACGGCAACAACTGGATCAGACGGCAAGACCTACGAAATGGCCACCGTGGATCGCCGGACATTCGTCATGTGGCTCGCCACAGTGGACACGGGCCGGCTCAAGAACGACTCCGCCAAGGACATGCTGGGCAAGTTCCAGAACGAGGCCGCTGACGTCCTGGACGCGCACTTCAGCCCCCCGCCCCGCGAGCTAACCGACAAAGAGAAGCTGGTCGCTCTCGCCCGGGGCGTGCTTGAAGCCGAAGAGGCCCGCCAGCTCGCCGAGATCAAGGCTGCCCAGCTGGAGCTGGAGGTTGAGCACGCCGGCCCTGCGGTTCGCTACTTCGACAAGTTCGTGTGCGATACCGACGCGGTCCGTATCGATGACTGGGGCAAGCAGCACGGGCTTGCCGGGCACGCGCCCTATGACCTGCTGGCAGGGAAGGGGGCGATCTACAAGCGGCATATCGGGGACCGCTGGTCAGGCAAGGCCGGGAAGAAGGTGTCGGAGTATGAGTACCGGCCCCGGGCTGGGTGGCAGGCGTACTTTGATCTGCGGCCACAGCACAATGCTCCCCGGCATCACAATGGGCAGGTTCGTCAGACCTTGTATGTGAGGGCTGCCACGTCGGTGGAGCTGGCGCTGAAGGTCGGGCTGAATAGTGCTGAGGCGCTGCCCGAGATCGGCGCGGCGTGACCCGCTCGCTGGGCGACGACGAGAAGGGTGTACAGACTGTGGACACCCCTGGCGGTGAGCAGCGGGCACCCGTGACGCGGCGGCTGCCTGCACTGATCATCCTGGTGCTGGTCGGAGTATTCGGCGCATCAGGTTCAGCGCATGCGTGGAGCCCATGCGGGAAGGACGCACCGCCCCCACTATCACCGAAGTCGGGCCTGTCCGGGCTGCTAACGCTGCCACCCGAGGAACCAGCGGTGGGCGACCCGTTCACTAACCCCGATGTGGCACTCCACCACGTGTACGGCACCAGCTGGGCGTGGTCCACCTATGACCTGGGCTGCGCGGAAGCACTGACCGATAGCGGCGCGACGATCAACACGATGTCGGGGAACCTGATCCTGGGCGGGGCTGCGGCAGCGGTCGCGGTCATGGACCTGCTGGAGAGGTTCGCGACCACCTCGGGTGTCGATTGGTTCGCGGGCTGGATCGGGTCGGTCACTGATGCGGTGCGCCCGGTGATCATGGGCGGGCCGATCTCGGGTGTGGCATTTGTGGGGCTGCTGCCACTCGCGATCATCATCGCGGGCATCTGGCTGGTGTGGCGAGCTAAACGCGCTGACCTGTCGGAGGCCGCACGTGCCGCACTGATCGGTGCCGCGTGTATCGGGCTGGCGGTGTTCGCGCTCGCCGCGCCAGGAGTGATGTCGCGGGGCCTGGATGAGGCGGTGCAGACCACCGCTGAGGTCTCCGGGTCTGCGTTCTCGGGGTCACTGACCGATGGGGTGAACCGGTCAGCCATGTATCGAGCCTGGTCGGCAGGGATGTTCGGCGACGCAGACTCAGCTGTCGCCCGGGAATATGGGCCCCGGCTGTTTAAGGCCACCCACTACTCCTGGGCAGAGTGGGCCCAGGTGCAGGGCGACCCCGACGCACGCAAGGCCCTGGACGACGAGAAAGCGGACGCGTTCAAGGACGCCGCGCGCGAGATCAAAGACAGCCATCCTGCCGCCTACGAGCACCTCAAGGGCCACGGCGAGCGGGCCGGGGTCGCGCTGTTCGCGTGGATCCCGCTACTCGCGATGGGATTATTCGTGGTGATCGCGTTCGGGGTGATCCTGGTCGCGAGGATCGTGATGCAGATGATCGTGATCGTCGCCCCGATCGCAGCGGTCGCAGGGATGCTCCCGAAAGGCGGGGGGCAGTTGCTGAGCTTGTGGGACATGTTCGTCGCTGCGCTGGTCGCGGTGGTGAAATTCACGTTGGCGGCGGGTGCGATGACGCTGCTGCTAGGTGCGCTGTCAGGGCTGGACCCGGTGACGGCGATCCTGTGGATGGCTGTCGCATCCATCGCGGCGCTCAAGATTTTGAAGCCGGCCCGGACGATGAAGGCGATTATGCCGGGCATGGACCCGAGTCGTGAGTATCTGAGGGAGTTCGCGGACAAGGTCCGGGGGATGGCGTCCGGGGCTGCTGTCGGTGCGGGGACCGCGGGGCCTGCTGGGGCAGCGGTAGGTGCCGTTGCTGCTGCGGGGCCGGAACGTTCCGGACCCCCAGCGGGGCTCGGGCGGGGTGACGCTCCGGAGCGTGTGGTGTTGACGGCTCGTCCGCCGCTGCCGCCACCAGTACGTCCGGAGATCGAGCCCGTACAGGGCGCCCCAGTGAAGGCTCTGCCTGGGCCTCCCCCGCCGACTGCCCCGGTGCGGGAACTCCCCGGGCCACCACCCGCTCCTCCGGCACGGGAGTCCATGCAGGCAGCCACGCCCCCCGTGTCGCTGCCGCCGCAGGAGAGGCCGACCAGCGCGCCGGAGCCTGTCCGGTCGGGCCCCGTGATTGAACGCCCCGCACCCGCTGCTGCTGTCAGCGCCCCCGTGGTCATCGTCGGTGAGGTCATCGAGTCCGGCACTTACAGGCGGCCCGCCACCGAGCCCACCAAGACCGTGCCGCTGGTGGATGTGTCCCGGGTCAGGGATCGGGGCACGGACCAGCCCGCTAACGAAATCACTCTCTACAGGTCGAACAGGAAGGAACTGGTGTCAGCATGAACATGGATGAAGGAACCACCGTCGCACCCCGGAGGCGGGTGCCGGTTGCTGCGCTGGCTATCGGCGCAGGGGCGCTGGTTGTGATCGCCGCGCTTCTGGCCGCGGTCCTGGCGCCGGGTGATGCGCCAGTCGAATCAGCCCCGGGGTCGGTGGCGACTGTGACTCCGGCGCCGACGCCGGTGACTGAGGAGGACCCCGGGCCCCCGTCGGATGCGTGGATTGTCGCGTTCCGGTTCATGGACGGCATCCGCAACCCAGACCCGACGGAACGGAACCGGATCGTGCGGGCGACCGCTATCGAGCGGTACGCCGATGAGGTCAAGACCGTGGCCGAATGGAAGCTGCCGAGAGGCACCATCGAGAAAATTGAACTCCCGAACCCCGGATCGATCCGGTTCATCCTCCGGGCAGAGGAGCTGCACACAGGCAAAGTCCGCGACCAGGCGTGGACCGTGGGAATGATCGAGGACCCCCTGGCGCTGGACGGGTGGCGCGTGGGCCGGTTCCTCCGTGACGACACGTGGAATGTGCAGAACTACGACCAGGAGGCGACGCCCCGGTGAGGCGTATTCTGCTGGTTCTTCTGGTGGCCCTGGCCGTGGTGGTCGGGGCCGCGGCAATTCCGGGCGCGATGATGGTGATGCTGCTGGCTGATGGCGCGGTGGACGCGGTGGCATCAGTGGCGGGGTCGTCGTGTGAGGTCGAGGCCACCGGGACGACGAGCGTGAGCATGGATCGGCTCACCGAGGGCCAGATGCAGGTGGCGCACACGGTCTGGTCTGTGGCCCACCAGGTCGGTGTCGGGGACCGTGGTGCGATCGTGGGGATCGCGACCGCGATGCAGGAGTCCACGATGGGTGCGAACCCGGCGACGAAACGCCCGAACTCGGATGTGGATGTGGGTGTGTTCCAGCAGCGGGCACTGGTCGGTTGGTATGCCGACGGCAGGAGCGTCGCGGAGAACGTCGAGATCCTGAACGACACGTCGCACTCTGCCCGGGTCTTTTTCGAGGGCCACAAGGTGACCGCTGGCGCGCACGCGGCCGCGTCATCCCCGGCGGGCCCGGTGGGCTATCACATCCCGGGCCTCAAGCAGATCAAGGGCTGGGAGGGCATGGAGGTAACGCGCGCTGCCCAGGCTGTGCAGCGCAGTGCTTATCCGACGCTGTATGCCCAGCACGAGGGCCTCGCTAGGAGCCTGGTGGCTGCTTTTAACGTCGAGGCTGGTGGTGCCCCTGCGGGTGAGGTGTTGTGTGACCCGCCCGGTGCGGGTGATCTCATGGATTGCCCTGCGACGGGGTTGGCGGTGGAGCGGGGGTTGACGCCGGACGCTCTCAGGGTGTTGCGGTGTGTGACCGCTGAGTACGGGCAGATGGCCGGGGGCTACTCGGGGGTGCGGCCGGACAGCATGCCGTATCACCCGGCGGGGCGTGCGGTGGATTTCATGACCACCCCCGGCATGTGTTCCGCGTTGGGCGACCAGATCGCGGCCTTCCTGAAGGCTAATGCTGCGCAGTTGGGTGTGCGGAATGTGATCTGGTGCCAGAAGATCTGGTCTGTCCAGCGGGACGGTGAGGGCTGGCGGGCCATGACTGACCGTGGCTCGGCGACGCAGAACCATTTGGATCATGTGCATGTTGAGGTAGACGGCAACTCTGCCGGGACTGCTCAGGTGTCGTCGGGTGGGTGGGTGTCTCCTGTCGCATCCGGGTATCGGTTGTCGGCGCGGTTTGGGCAGCCGGGCCGGGCGTGGTCGAGCGGGTATCACACGGGTCTAGATTTCGCGTCGGATGGTGGCGCGAAGGTGCCGGTTCTGGCTGCGGCTGATGGGGTTGTGAGGTCTGCTGGGTGGGGTGGCGCGTACGGCAACCTGGTCGTGGTCACGCATGCGGATGGGGTGGAGACGTATTACGCGCATCTGGACGGTCTTCGGGTCAGCCCGGGTGATCGGGTGCGTGCTGGGCAGCAGGTGGGCCCGATGGGTGACACGGGGAACAGCTTCGGGGTGCATCTGCATTTTGAGGTGCGTCGGGGTGGGTCTCCGGTGGATCCGGAGGGGTGGCTGTCGGCGCGTGGGGTGCGGTTGGCGGGGTCGAGGGCGTGATGTGACTCACAACACATTGCGCCTAGCGCACTAGACATACTGCGTCTAGGCAGTTAGACTGGTGTCACCACCAAGGGGAAAGGAACCCACAATGAACTTCGCCGAACTGTTCACCTACATGAACACCGCAGAAGACCCAGCCTCCTCTGCCGACTGCGCAAAACAGCTCGAATTCGCCCGCCGCGAGCTCCGCGCCGAAATCTCCAACGAAATCGACGACATCGCCGAAGGCTGGGACACCACCGACGCGAACGATGACCCCTTCGGTTTCATCAATGGCCACCAAGTGGCCGTGTGGGCCACGATCTCCCCCGAGGGCATCATCGGCCACGTCGCCCGCATGGACCACACCACCCGCGAGGTCCGCACCGTCCTGTGGACCGGCTGGATGGGCGACAGCGACGCCCACCTGGAGCGCGTCGAGAAGTTGGCCGCCTGGGCCGTCGGCAACTAACAAAAAAGTGGGGGTCG
>ERZ1032895.147-NODE-147-length-16871-cov-8.555483_pt1 | contig 16871 bp, 12 predicted proteins | sample MGYA00516687_ERZ1032895 | MGnify/ENA primary metagenome ERZ1032895 (study PRJEB33719, sample SAMN04261600) | wastewater metagenome | biome: rural village; feature: latrine urine exit; material: soil | place: El Salvador | collected 2013-01-14 ... | reverse complement strand
GCATCTCCACCAGGCACGTGGCGCAGAACCTCAGCCGTGTCACTCGCGGCACCCGGAACGCCGCCATGCCCAACCGCGCCAGCAGTCCGCCTGCCCGGCCCTTGTGCAGCGCACGGCGGGCCTGGCGGGCGACACCCGCGGGCTGGAACGCCGCGTAGTACGGAAGCAGCGTCAGCTCACCAACCAGCCTGTCGACCGTCCAGCCCGCGCCCGGCGGTATCCGCTGCGCCAACTGCTGCAGCCCTCCGGGCAGATCCACGCTGGCAACCACCAGCCGGCGTCCAAACAGCGCCTCCAGCGACTGGATCGGTGAAGGCGCCCCCATGTGCCGGTGGTAGCGGGCCAGCACGCTGTACAGCAACTCATCCGGGTACACCTGTGGGAAGTACGCCAACATGGCTCACGCCGCGAAATACGGCAGCGGCGGGCGCACCACGCCTGCCGCCAGCAACGCCTCATGCGCCGAATGCCCATCCTCCTTGCCCCTGGCAACAATCCGCCGCAGGTCTGCGTCAGGCCATTCGTCTTCCTGCGGGGGCTTGTTCCGGGACGGCTTCACCTCCGGCGGGCTGGCCGCCAGGGTCGCGGTGATCCGGCTCATCAGCTGGATGGGATCGTCCGATGGATTCTTCGCCACCGCCTCGTCCACCACCAGGCGCGCGACGTCGGCGGCCACGCCAATTCTGACTAGCGAATCCAGGGCCAGCTCGGCAGCGGGCCTGGAAGAGGGTTCGCCGGCTTTCGTGCCGTCGGCAGGAAGATGATCACCTGGAGCCGGACCACCCTCGCCCTGCATCGCCCGCCCCATCACCACCCCGATATGATCGTTCAGGGATTGCAGGTCGTTGTACTTGCTGATCTTGACCGCATCGTTACTGCGCAGCGCATCGATCATCGGCGCCACGATCGAAAACTCCTCGCTGGCCACCTTCCGGATCAACTCCTCCGTCAGCGTCTCCGCCTGCCCGGGGCGGACCTCGGCGATCGCCATCAGCCGCAGCTGCACCAGCATGAACAGCTTCACGGCCAGGTCCGCCACGCCCTGGCTTTCGTCGTACATGGCGGCGTTCAACCCGGGCGTCAGCGGCGTCGCCGGATGCGTCCACTGGTACTTCCACAGCTCCTTGAGGAACCCATCCCAGACGCCATCGGGCGCCATCCTGTCCCAGAGCAGTGACCCCAGGCCCGTTGACCGCCGCGCCTGGCTGAAGCTGGCCTGCAGGATCGGCAGTGCACCCATCGTCCCGATGGGAATCACCGGCAAGCCGATCGTATTGACCAGCTTGACCAGGAACTGCATCAAGTCACCTGCGCCCACCTTCGCCCCGCGCAGGTTCTGTATTTCGTCGATGACCAGAACCCCAAGCGCATGCAGGTGCGCCACGTGCGCCATGTGCAGCAGCATCTGCTCCACCGTCGTCCTGGTGGCATAGCGCTTCACATAGTCGGTACCCACCAGCTGGTCGACCGCCTGGAAAAAATCCAGGCCCAGCTGGCGTAGGGATCCCAGTGCGGGCGCCTCCAGCCGCAACCAGACAATCTGTACCAGGCTGAAGGGCTCATCGTGCTGGATCGTCTGCGGGTACTGCGCCAGCACCCGCTGCATCGCCAGGGTTTTTCCAACGCCGGGGCAGCCAAGCAAGGCGAAGCTTGTCGCCGTGTTTTCCACCGGCCGGGAACCCCGGGCATCAAGCGACCCGGCCTCGATCCGATCGACACCGTTGTTCACGTGGCGCAGGTAATCGTGCGTGAGCGGATTGCGGCCCACATACCCCTGCCGGAGCAGGAGGGAGAACCTGCCCGCAAGATCCACCTGGCGTGCCTGCGGCAGGAAGCATTTGGCGAGCCTGGCAATGCAGTGCGTACGGATATGGGGCGGCAGCCCGAGCTCATGCGTTTCCAAACCCGGGAAGCTCTTCAGACTCTCATGGTTCTCCCGCTGATTGGCCAACGGCGGCAACCTGGCAATGAACGGATTGCCGTGATACTCGTTCAGCGTATGGCCCGGTGGTTCAGTCGCCATCGTCCTCCCCCAGGATTTCGTCCAGGGACGGCATGCTGTAGTCCGGCCCCTGGTCATCGGGCGACGTACCCGGAAAGTTGACCACTTCCGCCCCTTCACCCTGCGCGTGGGTTGCCTGGCCAAGCCGGAACGCCTCGTCCTCGCGGTTGGCCTGCTTCTCCCCGGCCCGGTTGTCACGGATCGCCCGCGTTCGGCTTGCCGCGCTTTCACCTGACGGCACCTGCCGGGCCTTTGCCGCCTCCACGCGGGCCTCGATCGACGCGGCAAGGCTCGCCCGCGCCATTTGCTGGTCTTCGCGCCGGTCGGCCCTGGCGTGCTTCTCCAACTGCTCCTGCTGGTCGACCTCCCACGAGGACAGCTGCCGCAAGGCGCGGCTGTGGGTGGTCAGGCTGCACACGTGGAAAGACGTGCCGGCCTCCCGTCCTTCCAGGTAGATCGAATCCAGGCAGCGTGGATCATAGGCAACCTGCACCCGCCAGCCGCCCTCCTGCCTGGCCTTGTCGAACCAGCGTTCCTCCATCGCCAGCGGACAGGCATACAGCCCCGACCTGAACAGGATCCCGCGCTCGGTCACCCTGGCATTTCCCCGCGGCAACAGGGCGTACCTCACCGGCTCCTCGGGGTACTCGCGCATTACGCCCGAACGGTGCTGACGCCCCCACTCCCACAGCAGCATCGGGATGCCCGGTACGCCGTCGGCGCGCACGTCGCGGTCCTTGTCGTAGCGACTGATCTCGTGGTGGTTGTTGTAGTGCAGGATGCACTCGATGATGATCTGGGTGAACTCATCCAGGCTCAGCGCCGCATCAAGCCGGTAATCGCGCCCGCCCCTGGCCTTGAAATCCCGGTGCACGTAGCCGGGCACGAAGGGCCGGAACTTCTCCGGCAGCAGCCGGAACCGGCGCTCCACGATGCCCTTCCAGTCGGCCCGATACGCTGCCGCGTTCTCGACCGACACGTTGAAATTGTTGATCAGGGTATCGATCACCCGCGATTCGATCTCCCCGCGGTCCCCGAATACCACGCCGGGCAACGCACTGCAGGGCCAGTCCTCGTGTTCAATACTGATCCCGTGCCCGGCGCAGAAGCGCACCTTGTCGCTGGCGGTGTTGGCCAGCGCCATCATCGCTCCCACCCAGGACGGGCCTTCCAGGCCAACGTAAAGCCCCACCACCATGCGGCTGAACACATCCACCACCACGTACAGCACCGGCCGGCCGATGATCCGCTTGCGATCCATCCGCGACACCAGATAGACATCGGCGATCGTGGCGTCGATCTGGTACCGGTCACCCGGCCCCATCACCTCGCTGTTTGAGGTGCCCGGCAGGCCCCGCATGTTCAAGTCATAGGCGCGTGCTCCAACACGCCTGCGCTTGATCTCAAGGCGAACGTTGTCCTTCTCGACCCAGTAGCGGAACTGGTCGATCGTCGGCAGTCCGCCCCGCTGCGTCGTCTCTTCCGTCGGCACATGCACAACCTGCCCCGTCTCCGGATCGATGTGCTTCTCGGTGAAAAAGTCGGCAACGATCCTGTCGAACGCATCGCGCAGCGACCACGTCCTCTCGCGCTTGCTGGCATAGAACCGATCAAATCCCACCTGGAACACCCGGCGGATCGACTGGGTGATGTTGATTCCCTGCGAAGTTCCGTACTTCCGCGGCCTGCCACGTTTCTTCTCGCCCGGCTCGCGCGTCTTCCCCGGCGCACCAGAGTTCCGGTAATCCGGCAGCAGCGCATTCTTCGTCATCCCGCGCTGCCAGTACCGGCGCAGCGCCTGATACACCCGGCGCTTGGTGGCCTTGTTCACCGACTCATCGTCGCTCGCCCGCATCCGGGCCACCACACGCGCCACCTCCTTGCCGCGGTAGCGCGCCGTGTAGATCTGCGGCTCGGTCTCAACCAGCTCCTGGACCAGCCGCCATGCGGCATCTCGGCGCCTCTTGTGAGACGGCTTGATCGAATCCTCCGGCGCGAATACCGGCAGGGATGCGTCCGGCAACAGCTGCGCCTCACCGCTCCCCAACATCCCGTCGATCGCCAGCCGCTCCATGACTACGGGCAGGGCAACGCCGTCATCCACATCAATCGCCATCAGCTTGCTGCCATCCGGGTCCAGCCACAGCACCCGGATCCGCCGTACCTGGTCGTCCTTGACCTCGATGACGTCGTTACGCCTGAGCACGGCCTTGCCCCGCATCGGCGCCGCCATCACCGGCAATGCCGATCACCGCCAGCGGATCCTTGTGGCTGAACTCGCGGTCCAGATCCAGGCTGATCCGCCTGGTCGCGGCCAAGTGCCGCAGCGCGGTCATCGCCTCGCCACGCCCGAACGCGCAGCGTTGCTCCAGATGCTCGATGAAGTCCCCGATCAACCCACCCCTGGCCCGCGACAGCTCCGCCAGGAACCGCGCACACCGGTCCTCCCAGTAGGCCGGGTGCGGCACGCGCAGCTCTGCTAGTGAGCGCATCTCGTGCAGCCAACGCAGGTTGGCGGTGCGCACGCGCGGCAACTCCCTCTCGGTCGTCAGGTACCAGGCGACTTCCTCGCGTTCCCAGTAGCGCCGCTCCAGCTCGAGCTTCTCCAGCGTCCTGCGGTCATCCAGCCTGTCCGCCGGTTTGACCGAAAAGGCGATCGATTCCTGCGCCCCGTCGTGGCGGACATCCACCAGTAGATCTGTCGTCATCACGATGTCCGTCTGCGTATTCGTGTCACGCGGATGGGTAATGCCCATGGCGGCCGCAAGCATGCGGGTCACTTGGCGATCGAGCGGATACTGTTCGCGGATGTCGGTCACCCGGTCCGACCAGTCCAGCATCAGGAACAGGCGGGTTTCCAGATCGGACAGGAAGTGGTGCACACGTCCGGTTGTGGCGCCCAGGATTCGCGTGGACCTGCCTGAAGACGACACGTCCTGGATCGTCAGCCAAGGTTTGTACTGCGGACCGTGTCCTTTGCCACGCCCTTCCTTCAAGAACCGAGCGAGCTTCTTCTCATCGAACGCATATTTATGCTTTGCCACCAGTCACCTCACCAAGGTGTCCGGTGGCCTCACAGCATGTGTCCATGGCCGCCTCCAACGCATAGAAATTGGGATGTGGTTCCCGGGAGGCTTGACACGTTTTCAGGAGTCAAGCAGGCTCCTGACCAAGCGCCACGCTTGATTCACATGCTTTGCCCAAGAAAACCGCCCTGGCCGGCGGTTTTCTTATGCCCCGAGTTTTTCTATTGCCTGACTGGCCCTAGCTCATTAAGCACCTCCCTCCTCGTCGGCGCAGGGCTGTGGCGAACCGGTGCCGATACCCAGCGCGTCGATGTCGGCTACGCTGCCGATCAGCCCGTTTTTCAATCCCAAGCGCACAGCGATCTCATGGCACTGCCCGCGGACGCACCGCTTCCGCCCAGCAAGCACTTGATACACAAGCTGTTTCGAGTACCCGTGGGCACGAGCCCATGAACTGATCGACACGCCTCGGCGGGCGAATTCCTGCCGTATCGCTTCAGCCCTTGACCCGGGTATGCTTGCATCCATGGCGGCACTCAAAAGTTCACATTTGTAAACATTGAGTTCCTTCTAGTGTATTTGACGAGCTTTGGCAAGCCGGAGGGCTGGAACTTGAGTTTTGGCAGGCGACTGAGGGAGGCCAGGGATCGACTACGCCTGACCCAAGAGCAGTTCGCTGAGCTGGGTGGAGTCAAGCGCGTCTCCCAGCATCTGTACGAGCAGGACGCCCGGGTACCCGACCTCAACTACCTCCTGCGCCTCAAGGAACACGGCGTCGATGTGGCTCACCTCGTGTTGGGCGATAGCGCTTGCCAGACATCAGCAACACACAATCCTGTTGACCTCTACGTAGCCGCGTTCCGTACCGTCGATGAGTTCGCCCGGGACAATGCGGGCAACCCGCTTCCCTACGCCGAACGCGAACGGTTTTTCTCTTTCCTCTGCACGACCCTCTCGCAAACCAGCGCCCCCGAATCGGGTACCGAGCTGAAAGACCGGCTGGTGAGGTTCATGCGCGCATGAAGAGGCTATTGCCAAGCACGATGCTGACGGCGGTTCAATGGATTGGGCAAAAGCTCGACCCATTTTTTGCCGGACGCTGGTACTGGTCATTGAAGCGCTGGGCTGCAGAGCGGCATCTCGCGAAGGCCCTGGATCGGCATGGCGAACATTCCATGCCGGTCAGACGTGCAACCGAGCGGTACCGTCGCGTGGAGTTTGCGGTCCGCTACTGGCGTTCAGCGCCGGGACCAGTGATGCGGATCGCCGAGCGAGCCCTGGATGCAGGCGTGCCCATGCATGCCATCCGTCTTGTTGTTCTCAATACCGATCTGAGAATCAGAGACGGGCAGGTTCATCTTCGCCGCCCCTTCATCGTGACTGTCCTTAACACCATTTTCGCGACCATCGTCGGGGTGCACATGCTTCTGATGTGCATGACGGCAGTCACGGCATCGGGCCCGACATGGCTGAAGGTCGTTGTCATCCTGGCCGTCGCTTTCGTCTACTGCTTCCTCTACTACGGTTGGTCGCTGTACACATCGCGCGCCCAGCAGACGATTGCCGAGCACGGCCAGAAGTTCGACGCGCTCTGTGCTGTAGATACGACTCGATCCTGCGCAGAAATCCACAACATCACATCTCATTGAAATCCTATTTTCTCGACATCGAACAGGAACGCCGTAAGACATGATGACAGGTACCCTCAAGTCCCAGATCGACCGCATCTGGGATGCTTTCTGGAGCGGCGGCATCTCCAATCCGATGGAGGTCATCGAACAGATGACCTACCTGCTGTTCATCAAGCGGCTGGATGAAGAACAGACCCGACGCGAGAAGAAGGCCGCCCGCACCAAGGGCGAGGTCGAGGATCCGATTTTCAACAAGCGCCAACAGAAGCTGCGCTGGTCAAAGTTCAAGGAGCTTGGCGATCCCGCCGAGTTGTATCGCGTTGTGTCGGACGAGGTCTTCCCCTTCATCAAGACGCTCGGCGGCCACGGCACCGAATCGGCCTATGCCCGGCACATGAAGGACGCGCGCTTCACCATCCCCACCCCGGCGCTGCTGGCCAAGGTGGTGGACATGATCGACGACGTGCCCATGGACGACCGCGACACCAAGGGCGACCTGTACGAATACATGCTCGGCAAGATCGCCAGCGCCGGCCAGAACGGGCAGTTCCGCACGCCGCGCCACATCATCAAACTGATGGTGGACATGATGGCGCCCACGCCGAGCGACGTGATCTGCGACCCGGCCTGCGGTACCGCCGGCTTCCTCGTGGCCGCCGCCGAATACCTGCGAGAGCATCACGGCGATGCCATCTACAAGGACAAGAAGTCTGCCCGCCGCTTCAACGAAGACACCTTCCACGGCTTCGATTTCGACAGCACCATGCTGCGCGTGGGCGCGATGAACATGCTGCTGCATGGTATCGAGCAACCCAGCATCGAGAACCGCGATTCGCTCAGCGAAGGCCATGCCGGCGTGGCCCGGCAGTACAGCCTGATTCTCGCCAATCCCCCGTTCGCCGGCAGCCTGGATTACGAAAGCACCGCGAAGGACCTGCTGCAGATCGTCAAGACCAGGAAGACCGAACTGCTGTTCCTGGCCCTGTTCCTGCGCCTGCTCAAGCCCGGCGGGCGTGCTGCGGTGATCGTGCCGGACGGCGTGCTGTTCGGCTCATCGAAAGCCCACAAAGAACTGCGCCGCATCCTCGTGGAAGAACAGCGACTGGACGGCATCGTCTCCATGCCCTCGGGCGTGTTCCGCCCCTATGCCGGTGTCTCTACCGCCATCTTGTTGTTCACCCGCACCGACAGCGGCGGAACCGACAAGGTCTGGTTCTACGACATGCAAGCCGACGGCTACAGCCTGGACGACAAGCGCAACCCGCTGCCCGCCGACAAGCACGAAAGCAACAACCTGCCCGACATCCTCAATCGCTGGCAACACCGCAAGACTGAGGCCAAGCGCGAACGCACCGAGCAGAGCTTCCTCGTGCCAAAGGCCGAAATCGTCGGGAATGGCTATGACCTGTCGATCAATCGCTACAAGCAAGTGGTGCACGCAGTGGTGGAACTCGCTCCGCCCTCGCAGTTGATCGCCGAGTTGAGGGCTCTGGAAGCTCAGATCACCAAGGGGCTGAACGAACTGGAAGGGATGATCGCGTGAGTTGGCCAACTGCGCCGCTGGGTGATGTAGCCAGCTTCATACGAGGCGTAACCTACAAACCTACCGAACTAGTAGAGAATTTCTCTAAAGGCTCGGTTGTTTGCATGCGCACGGCGAACGTGCAAGCAGAGCTTGATCAGTCCGATCTTCTCTCGATCCCACATCATCTGGTCAAGAACAACGAAAAGATTTTGCGTGAGGGCGATCTTCTGGTTTCCACGGCCAACAGTTGGAACCTCGTTGGCAAGTGCTGCTGGGTTCCGACTCTTGACTATGTTGCAACAGCTGGTGGCTTTATTGCTGTATTGCGCGGAGATGCAAAGAAGGTCGACCCCCGGTACTTGTATCGCTGGTTCAGCTCACCAGAAACGCAAGCAAATGCCCGTAACTGTGGTCGGCAGACCACAAACATCTCCAATATGGATATTGGTAGGTGTTTGTTACTGAAACTCCCCCTGCCGCCGCTACCCGAGCAGCGTCGCATCGTCACCATCCTCGACAAGGCGGATACCCTGCGCACGCAACGCCGCGCCGCCATCGCCAAGCTGGATGAATTTCTGCAATCCGTCTTCCTCGACATGTTCGGCGATCCGGTGACGAACCCCAAGGGCTGGCCAATCCGTCGGATATCCGATCTTCTGGAATCGGTGAAGTACGGATCATCCGCCAAAGCTTCACTGGAAGGCGAAGTTCCAATTCTGCGAATGAACAATCTTACTTATTCGGGAGAGATGGATCTGACGGACTTGAAGTACATCACCGCGAATCAGGCAGAAGAAAAGTACCTCGTACATCCGGGCGATATCCTTTTCAATCGCACGAACAGCAAGGAGCTCGTCGGCAAGACTGCCGTGTACGAGGGACCAGCGCCGATGGCCTATGCGGGCTACCTTGTCCGTGGGCGAGTCCTTCAAGGGCATGTCCCCGAGTACATTTCAGCCTTCCTGAACTCGAAATGGGGTAAGGCAATCCTTCGCAACATGTGCAAGAACATCGTTGGCATGGCTAACATCAACGCCAAGGAGTTTGGCTCGATCGAACTACCGGTTCCGCCAAGCCACCTGCAAGCTCGTTTCCAGAGAAGCTGTCACGCAATCCGGGAACAAAAACGCACGCTGCAGCACCATGCAACCCGCCTCGACACCCTCTTCGCCAGCCTGCAACACCGCGCCTTCACCGGCGGTCTCTAAAGAGCGGCTAGCTGATCACGCAGCGCCTGTTCCTGTGCTCGCGTCGTGTCGTCGGCGCCAGTGGCGCAGGCAAGTGCCGGCTTCAACACTTCAGCAGGCAGGGCTGTTGCCACGGTCAAAATCCCGGCGTCGAGCGCGCGTGACATGTCTGCGGCGTCGGCATCTTCCAGCCCGCGCAAATCCAGCCAGCTCTTCTTGCCCAACCCGTTGGCAGTATCCAGTACACCGAGATAGAAGCCCGGATACGGGTCGCCATGATGGCAAGGCGGTTGCTCGGGGCGCACGCTGGCATGCTGGCTGGTCAACAGCCGCACCACCCAGTCTCCGCCGCGCATCGGTGCCAGCAACACGAGGAACTTGGGCCTGTATTCGCCCGTGGCCTTGTCGAGATAGAAGCGCGAATGATGAAGAACCGTGCCCGGCGGCTGGTCCGCAGGCCTGCCGGGCATATCTCAGGCCACCTGCGCGGCTTCGATGGCCTCGTAGTCGGCCGCCGCCTGCAACACCGCTTCGCGGTCCGGGGCATCCTCGGCAATGGCCAGTGTGTAAGGGATGGCGTGATCGTTGCCTTCTCCGTTGGCCCATACCTTCGCCCATGCGCCATTCTCGGCGTGGGTGACGTCGATCATCTTCTCGGACAGCACGCCTGCATACTCTGCGGCCAAGCCTTCCAGAATGCGTAATTCACGCTTGCTGAAATGCTCGCCATTGAACGGCTGCAGGGGCACGACCTTCTCGCGCCAGAAGTCGATAACCTGCTCGGGAACGATGCGGATCGCCGCCGACATGTCGTCCTCGAGCGCATCCCACTGCTGCACCAGTTCGGCCGGCACGGGCCCCATCTTCCAGGCACGGTATTCCAGCCCGGTCACGCTGCGGCCGGCCTGGCGGAAATGCTCGAAGTCCAGCAGGTACAGCAGCTTGAACAGCTTGACCTTGCCAAGCGCAGCGGTGTTGTGGGCGAAGTAGAGGATCGCCTGGATGAACTTTTCGCGGTTTCGATTCTGCAACATGGGAGTGCCCCGATGTGCCGGATGCTCGGCCCTGAGATGGCCCGTGCTGGAGCATCTTTCAATGGCTTGAGAGTATCCCGCAGGGCCTGTATTCAGGTCAAATCCGGCCCGCCGCCGGGCTAAGATGGGCCTGTGCCGGGGATGGGCGCCCAGGGGAGCCGATGAGCAACTTCCAGTTCCTGCAAGCCGAATTCAAGCCGCTGTTCGAGCCGGCCAAGGGTGCGGAGCTGCTGGTGCATTCCGACCCCCGCGCCTGCTGCATGCGCACCCGCCATGCGCTGGAACAGGCGGTGCACTGGCTGTACCAGAACGACCGCGACCTGCGGATGCCCTACGAGAACGGGCTGAACGTGCTGCTGACGCAGGTGCCGTTCACGAAGCTGGTGCCGCCCTACGTTCACGACAAGATGCGGCTGCTCCAGAAGGTCGGCAACCAGGCCGTGCACGGCAACCAGCGCATCGGGAGCGGCGATGCCATGCGCCTGGTGCGCGACTTGTTCCACGTGCTGTTCTGGTTGGCACGCACCTACACCCGCGCGAGTGACCCCAAGAGCATCGTCGCCGAGTGGGACGAGAAGCAGGTGCCCACGCTGGTGCGCGCCGACGAGGCGGTTGCCTTCACCCGCGACGAGCTGAAGAAGCAGGAAGCGAAGTTCCAGCAGCAGATCGGTGAACTGAATGCTTCTCTGGAAGAGCGCGAGACCCGTGTTGCCGAACAAGCCGCCACGCTGGCCGAGCGCGAGGCACTACTGGCGCAACTCGACGCGGAGCTTGCCGCGCGTCGCGCTGAACTGGCAGAAGCCAAGGCCGCCAACATCGCCGTGCCAGATGGCCACGACTACAACGAGGCTGATACCCGCAGGCACTTCATCGACGTGCTTCTGCGCGAGGCGGGCTGGGAGATCGGTCGCAACGCCGCCATCGAGGTGCCGCTGGTCGGCATGCCGAACACACCGGGCGAAGGATTCGCCGATTACGTGCTGTACGGCGCCGATGGCAAGCCGCTGGCGGTGGTGGAAGCCAAGCGCAGCTTCAGCGACCCGGACGTGGGCCGGCAGCAGGCGAAGCTGTATGCCGATTGCCTGGAGCAGATGACTGGGCAACGGCCGCTGATCTTCTACACCAACGGCCACAGCACCTGGCTCTGGGACGACGGACGTGCGCCGCCACGCGAAGTGCAGGGCTTCCATACCGCCGAGGAGCTGGCGCTGGCCATCACCCGGCGCGAGCTGCAGGAAGACCCGCGCACGCTGCCCGTCAATGCCGATATCGCCGGCCGCGCCTATCAGCAACGCGCCATCAGGGCGATGGTGGAGTCGCTAGCGCAGGGCCGTCGCGCCGGCCTGCTGACCATGGCCACCGGCACCGGCAAGACCCGCGTGTCGATCGCGCTGGTGGACCTGCTGATGCGGGCCAACTGGATCAAGCGGGTGCTGTTCCTGGCCGACCGCGTGGCGCTGGTGAAACAGGCCGCCAATGCCTTCAAGGCACACCTGCCCGATTCGAGCCCGGTCAACCTGGTGAGCGACAAGGACGGACAGGGCCGCGTGTACCTGTCCACCTATCCGACGATGATGAACCTGATCGACGAGATCGCCGATGGCCGCCGCCGCTATGGCGTGGGCCACTTCGACCTGATCATCATCGACGAGGCGCATCGCAGCGTATACCAGAAGTACGGCGCGATCTTCCGCTACTTCGACAGCTATCTGGTGGGCCTGACCGCGACGCCACGGGACGAGGTGGATCGCGACACTTATCATCTGTTCGGGCTGGAAACCGGCGTGCCGACCGATGCCTACGGGCTGGACGAGGCCGTGGCCGACGGATTCCTAGTTCCGCCGCGTGCGCAATCGGTGCCGTTGAAGTTCGTGCGCGAGGGCATTCGCTACGACCAGTTGAGCGAGGAAGAGAAGGAACACTGGGAATCGCTGGACTGGGGCGACCGGGACGACGGCGATCCGCCCGACGAGGTGCACGCCTCGGAGGTCAACAAGAAGCTGTTCAACGAAGACACCGTGGACAAGATGCTGCAGCACCTGATGGAGCACGGCCTCAAGGTGGATGGCGGCGACGCACTGGGCAAGACCATCATCTTTGCGGTGAACCAGCAGCACGCCGAGTTCATCTCGCACCGGTTCGACCATCACTATCCGCAGTACAAGGGCGATTTCGCGCGGGTCATCACGCACTCGGTGACGTATGCGCAAAGCCTGATCGACAGTTTCAGCATCGCATCGAAGATGCCGCAGATCGCGATCTCCGTGGACATGCTGGACACCGGCATCGACGTTCCGGAAGTGCTGAACCTGGTGTTCTTCAAGGCCGTTCGGTCGAAGGTGAAGTTCCTGCAGATGATCGGACGCGGCACGCGCCTGTGCCCGGACCTGTTCGGGCCAGGGCAGGACAAGAAGGAGTTCTTCATCTTCGATTTCTGCGGCAACTTCGAGTACTTCAACGAACACCCGAAGGGCACTGCTGGTGGATTGAGCGAGCCACTGGGACGGCGATTATTCCGGGCCAGACTCGACCTGCTCTCGCTGCTGGGCGAGCAAGGTGGTCGGCAAGCCGAAGCGCAGGCAGGTTACGACGGCAGTGACGTCCGCGCCGTGCTGGTGGACACGTTGCACGGCGAAGTAGCCGCGATGAATCCGACCAATTTCATCGTGCGCACGGAACATGCGCATGTGACTCGGTTCTCCGCACGCGAGGCATGGGACACGCTGAGCGGCGCCGATCTGGTCGACCTGCGTGATCGCGTGGCCGGATTGCCTAGCGAACAGGCGCATGAACACGTCACAGCCAGACTGTTCGATCTAGTGTGCGTGAACCTGCAGTTGGCGGTCCTCCGCTCCACGTCGGACTTCATGCGCAACCGCGACCGCATCATCGAACTGGCTTCGGATCTGGAAACCATGCAAGCGATCCCGGCCGTGCAGGCCGAGCTAGCCCTGATCCAGGAACTCCAGGTCGGAGAATTCTGGAAAGACATCACCGTTTCCATGGTGGAGCGCGTGAGGCGCAGGCTGCGCGGCCTGATCCAGTTCATCGAGCGCAGGTCATCAAAGCCCGTCTACACCGTGCTGGATGACGAGATCGGCGAAGCAACGCCCATCGCGCTCGCGAACTTCAGTACCGGCATCAATCTGGCCCAGTACCGGCGCAAGGTGGAAGCGTGGATCCGGGCCAACGAACACCATGTGGCCATAGCCAAGCTGCGTCACAACAGGCCACTGACGCCAACCGACCTGGCCGAGCTGGAACGCTTCGTGTACGAGGCGCCCGAGGTGGAGAGCCGGGAAAGATTCGAGCAGTCATTCGGCAACGAGCAGCCATTGCCACTGTTCATCCGCTCCTTGGTCGGACTGGACCGAGGCGCGGCGAAGGAAGCCTTTGCCCGCTTCCTGGACGACAGCCGCTACAGCAGCCAGCAGATCCGTTTCGTGGAGATGATCATCGACCGGCTGGTCAGCAATGGCGTCATCGAGCCGGGTCAGCTCTACGAGCCGCCCTTTACCGGTATCCATTACGAAGGGCTGGACGGCGCCTTCGGTGATGCGGACGCGGACGCCATCATCGGCACACTCGCGCAAATCAGTCGATTTGCCGCCTGAGCACCACGCCCAAATCAGGTTTTCTCAGGCCATACCAGCCGGGTGGAGTAACGAAGTGGGCCAAACTGAAAATCCTCTGCTTTCAAAGAGGTTTCAATGGGCCTCTCCAACCCGAAAGCAAGCCCCGACGAATGTCTGAGAAACGCCATAGACGAAACGTCCTCTATCGTTGGAAAGTGCCTTGCAATGGTCACGGCACGCCGCCTAACGGCCAACGGCAGACTTTCATCCCGAGCCAATTCAATCAGGAACCCGCCCGCCCACAAGAGCGCCCTGGTCCTTTCATCTGGCATGGTCATCGCCAATCCCCGCTGGCATGCTGAGTTGATAACAGCATGCACATAGGGCGTCGCACCGGTTGAGCCGCCCCTTTTCGACAGCCACAGACCGAGGCTCACGCCGCAGGCACGAGGATAGAAGTTTATTCCCCAGAATAGAACTCTATTGTCTGGGATAGATCTTTATTACCCAAGATAGAACTTTATTACTCGTCGACAATGGACTGACTGGCCGGCGACGCCCTATTCCACCGTCACGCTCTTGGCCAGGTTCCGCGGCTTGTCCACGTCGGTGCCGCGGGCCAGGGCCGCGTGGTAGGCGAGCAGCTGCACCGGGATGGTGTGCACGATCGGGCTCAGCACGCCGATGTGGCGCGGGGTGCGGATCACGTGCACGCCTTCGGACTCGCCGAACTGGCTGTCCTGGTCGGTGAACACGAACATCTGGCCGCCGCGCGCGCGCACTTCCTGGATATTGGACTTCACCTTCTCCAGCAGCACGTCGTTGGGCGCGATCACCACCACCGGCATCTGGTCGTCGACCAGCGCCAGCGGGCCGTGCTTGAGCTCGCCCGCCGGGTAGGCCTCGGCGTGGATGTAGGAGATTTCCTTGAGCTTGAGCGCGCCCTCCAGCGCGATCGGGTAGTGCACGCCGCGGCCGAGGAACAGCGCATGGTCCTTTGAAGCGAAGTGGCGCTCTGCCCACTGGGTGACCTGCGGCTCGAGGTTGAGCGCGTGCTGCACGCTGCCCGGCAGGTGGCGCAGGTCTTCCAGGTACGCGGCCTCGCGCTCGTCCGTCAGGCGCCCGTGCAGCTTGGCCAGGGTCACCCCCAGCGCGAACAGGGCGACCAGCTGGGTGGTGAACGCCTTGGTCGAGGCAACCCCGATCTCGGCGCCGGCGCGGGTCAGGAACACCAGCCGGCTGGCGCGGGGAATGGTGCTCTCGGGCACGTTGCAGATCGACAGCGTTCGGTCGTGGCCAAGCGACTTGGCGTACTTGAGCGCCTCCATGGTGTCGAGCGTCTCGCCCGACTGGGACACGGTGACCACCAGGTGCTTCGGGTTGGCGACCGCGTTGCGGTAGCGGTATTCGCTGGCGATCTCCACGCTGCACGGCAGCCCGGCGATATCCTCGACCCAGTAGCGGGCCACCGAGCCGGCGTAGTAGCTGGTGCCGCAGGCGAGGATCTTCACGCCCTCCACGCCGCCAAGCACGTCGGCCGCATCGGCGCCGAACAGTTCGGGCACGAAGGCGCCGGCATCGATGATCGCCTCGATGGTGTCGCCCAGCGCGCGCGGCTGCTCGTGGATCTCCTTCTGCATGTAGTGCGTGTACGGGCCGAGTTCGAGCGAGGCCAGCGAGACGTCCGACAGGTGCTCCTCGCGCGCGGCTTCGGCGCCGCCGGCGTCGAACACGCGCACGCCCTGGCGGGTGATCTCGGCGGTGTCGCCTTCCTCCAGGAAGATCACGCGGCGGGTTGCCTGCACGATCGCCGAGACGTCGGAGGCGATGAAGTTCTCGCCCTCGCCCAGGCCGATCAGCAGCGGGCAGCCCATGCGCGCGCAGACCAGACGGTCGGGCTCGTCCTGGTGCACCACCGCCAGCGCGAACGCGCCCTCGAGTTCCTGCACCGCCGCCTGCAGCGCCGCCAGCAGAGCCTGCCCCGGACCAGATCCGGGGTCCCTGCCCTGCTGCATGTGGTGGTGGATCAGGTGGGCGATGACCTCGGTGTCGGTCTGCGACTCGAACTGATAGCCGAGCGCGGACAGGCGCTCGCGCTGGGCCTCGTGGTTCTCGATGATGCCGTTGTGCACCAGCGCCACGCCGTGGCTGATGTGCGGGTGGGCGTTGGTCTCGGTGACGCCGCCGTGGGTTGCCCAGCGGGTGTGGCCGATGCCGAGCGGCGCCTGCAGCTTCTCCGCCGTGGCCGCCTCCTCCATCTCCGACACGCGGCCGGTGCGGCGCACGCGGCGCAGCCCGGCGTCCCCGGCAACGGCGATGCCGGCCGAATCGTAGCCGCGGTATTCCAGGCGCTTGAGGCCTTCGACCAGGACAGGAACCACATCGCGATCAGCGATCGCGCCAACAATGCCGCACATGGGGGATGCCAGCTCCGGGGACTGCAGGGTCGCCAATTGTACCCGGACGCGGGTGTCCGCCCGGACGCGTCCGCAGTGCGGCCGGACACCCCGGGCGCCCGCGGGAGTCCTTGCAAATCAAACGCTTGGGCGTTGGCACGCATCCTGCGTAAATGCAGGTGCAACACCCCTGTTCCTGTAACCCCCCACGCAGCGGCCTCCCCGCCTGCCCTTTCCCGGAGACCACGCCATGAACGCCATCGACACCTGCCCCTTCCCGGCCGCCTGGACCCCGCAGCAGATCGCCGGAGCAATGCAGCCGCGCCTGCTGGAACTGGATGCGGTGCTGGCGAACATCCATGCCGGCAGCCCCGCCAACCGGCCCGTACCGCCGCGGCCCCTGCACGCGGGCTATCTGCCGCAGGCCGCCCTGGCCGCGCGCTTCCGGATCCACGGCTGAGGTTCCATGGTGCCCACGCTTCGCAGCGGCAGGAT
>ERZ1032895.146-NODE-146-length-16903-cov-4.523504_pt1 | contig 16903 bp, 15 predicted proteins | sample MGYA00516687_ERZ1032895 | MGnify/ENA primary metagenome ERZ1032895 (study PRJEB33719, sample SAMN04261600) | wastewater metagenome | biome: rural village; feature: latrine urine exit; material: soil | place: El Salvador | collected 2013-01-14 ... | reverse complement strand
CAGATCTTTCTGTTGAGACACAACTCGCCGATGTATGCGGCCACACCTTGATCGCAGGGATGGATGAAGTTGGTCGTGGTGCACTGGCGGGTCCCGTGGCTGTAGGGGTCGCAGCGGTGGATGTTGTCTTAAGTCAACCGCTTCCAGGGCTGAGAGACTCCAAGAAACTCACAGCGCGCCAGCGTGAACAGCTGATGGAAACCATACCGGCATGGGCGTCCACTGCGGTCGGTATGGCTTCACCCGATGAGATCGATACGTACGGGCTCTCAGCGGCTCTGGGACTGGCTGGTCGTCGAGCTTGGGATCAACTGGTAACGCATAGTACTACCCCTGCAGGTTTGATCTTAGATGGCAATACACACTGGTTACAGAACGCACCTGCCGAACTTGTGGAGCCGTTGGCACCTATGGATGCCCACGTCGTAATGCAGACCAAAGCTGATTCGACGTGCGCGACAGTATCTGCAGCCGCGATAGCAGCCAAAGTCACACGTGATGCATTTATGGTCGAATTAGCAAAGTTACACCCCGACTACGGATGGCACAGTAATAAGGGCTATGGCTCTGCGATCCATCGGTTGGCGCTGATTGAACAAGGCGTCACGGAGCATCACCGGAAGTCGTGGAACCTTGTGCCAGCAGCGATACAACCTCGTTTACTGTAGGGCTGTATGCCGAGTCGTAGCGGAAGCAACTACGATATGAGGCATGACTGATCGCGATGATGAGTTGGCACACTACGCAGCCGACCAAGAATTGAACCTGTACAAAGAGTACCGGGACGTGATCGGACTATTCCGCTACATTGTGGAAACGGATCGACGATTTTATCTGGCAAATTCTGTCGAGGTTATCACCCATCATGAAACGGGTGACACCTATTTCGAGCTATTATTAGTTGACGCCTGGGTCTGGGACGTCTTCCGCTCATCACGCTTTATCCACCGCGCAAGAATCTTGAGTTTCAGAGATGTAAATATCGAAGAGCTCCCGAGCCGAGACGATCCAGATATGCCGGCCGACGGCCCGTTCGTACCACCCCCGCCGATCGAGTAGATCTACTGTCCGCAACCGGTCAGATGCGTTGCGGTTTTCCACATTCTGGCCTCACGACCGCCACAAGAATGGCTTCCACCTTCAGACTGAAGGGGGAGGTGAGGCTCTATGACAATCAATCCCTCACAACACGATCACACGGCCTTAGGTAGGCACGGCGAAGAGCTCGCTACAGAAGCGCTGGCCGGTGCCGGGTATCAAATTCTCGAGCATAACTGGCTAGCGTCCACAGGCGAAGTCGATGTCATCGCGTATCATCGCCACCAACTCGTGGCCATCGAAGTTAAAACACGGCTGGGCACGGGCTTTGGCGACCCATTGCTCTCAGTTAGCGCCCCACAGTTGCGCCGCGTCCAACGAGGTTTGCTGGATTATAAGCGAGCTGTGTATCCGAAATATGCGCATTCATCGATGCGTGTTGACATCGTGGGAATCCTGGTCGATAACAACGGGGAGATCACCGCTGAGCTACTGCAGGATGTGGTTTAAATGGACTCCGCTGAAAAAACTCCTGTTCTACTCAACGTCAGTTCGCCAACCCGGATCGGGAGAACTTACAGTGTGGCCCTGAACGGCATGAAAGGGCAGCTTGTGACGGTCGAAGCAGATATAGGCAATGCCCTTCCTGGGTTCACGCTGCTCGGACTACCGGATAAATCGCTCCATGAAGCCAAAGATCGCATTCGCGCAGCCGCCCGGAACACTGATCTTCATCTCACCAGACGCCACCTGACGGTCAACCTGACACCGGCTTCATTACACAAACGCGGTTCGCATTTTGACTTAGCCATCATGATGGCTGCCTGGGGCGCAGACTATGCGATCACCAATGAGACCGGACCGGTCTTCCTGGCGGCTCTGGGACTCGATGGCTCGCTCCAAACAGCACCAGGGATTCTGCCCGCAGTCATGGCGGCCGTCCAGGCAGGCTATCCCGATGTCGTGGTTGCTACAACAGCTGAAGCCCAGGCGAAGATGGTACCGGGCGCGAATGTTCGGGCGTTCAGTCATCTGTCAGAAGTAGCTCATGCCTTTGGTGCACCTGTACAACCGCGGAAGGCCTCGTTCACTGCGGCGCCGAGGAAACCGAGTAGGGAAGAACCACAACCGGATTTAGCCGAAGTCCAAGGGCAACATGAGGCGCGCTGGGCATTGGAGATCGCAGCAGTCGGTGGTCACCACTTGTTATTACAAGGACCACCCGGAGCAGGAAAGACGATGCTGGCTCAACGTTTGCCAAGCATTTTGACCGATATGGATTCTCAAACCGCGTTGGAAAATGCGGCCATTCAAACGTTGGTCGAGGGCGAAGACCACATCACACGGCTTCCCACACGCCCGCCGTTTCAAGCCCCGCATCATTCTGCTACTGCAACAGCGCTAATCGGCGGTGGTTCGGGCCTTATTCGTCCAGGCGCAGTATCACGAGCCCACGGGGGAGTGCTGTTTCTAGACGAAGCGGCCGAATTCAACAAAGACGTTCTCGATATGCTCAGGCAACCGTTAGAGACTGGCCAAGTTCAGCTACACCGAGCGCGGCATACCGTAGAGTTTCCAGCACGATTCCAGTTGGTGTTAGCCACAAATCCATGTCCGTGTGGTTTTGGTTATGACACGGGGAAAGAGTGTCGATGCACCTCCCTACAGCGACGCCGTTATGCGAACAGGCTTTCTGGGCCGCTGCTTGACAGGGTGGATTTGCAGGTCACCCTTCACCCGGTAACTTCTCAACAGTTGTCCGCGACCCAACCAGCTGAGACCTCAGACGTAGTTCGCGCACGGGTCAGTGCTGCAATACAACGGAGCCAACAACGGCTCGCACCCTACGGGTTGAATCGAAACCATCACATACCGCTGCGGTTGTTCCACGAGCCAGCGCTACAGATCACCACACCGGCCAAGCAAATTCTTGAGCGCGCGCTCGATGTGGGTACGGTCACTGCGCGCGGGTACGTCCGTGTCCTACGAGTGGCATGGACTATCGCCGATCTCATGCAAGCAGACCAACCCGGGGCCGGGCATATAGATATGGCCCTGTATCTACGGCTTAACCGATCTGAGGAGCACCATGGTTGATGAGAAACTCCGTCGTGCACGGGCGGGATTAACCCAAGTTATCGAGCCTGCTGATGCTCTCGGTGTTGTGAGTGCACAAGCATGGGGGCCCCTCCGATTGCTCGAGATTATTCAAGGAGCGTCACCGACTCAGCACGAGTGGCAAGCCCTAACGGCACATGATGCCGAGGATGAACAGCTTGCCAAGAAAATTACACGACACCTCGGTGACGCTATTGAGCGATGGCGCCGACGCAGCGCCTACCTGAAGCCTGATGAGGCGTTAGGCTTCATCACCCGGATGGGAGGACGATTCGTCATTCCAGAAGATGAGCATTGGCCTGCAGCGCTCGCAGACCTAGGTGTGACCGAACCGCTTGGTTTATGGATGCTGGGCGATGCGAAAATACCGCTGGCGGATCGCGTGCTGGGGCTTGTCGGATCCCGCGAAGCCACCACGTATGGCGAAGCCGCTACGAAGATGCTGGCTACTAAGGCCCGCCAGATGGAGATCACCGTGCTATCCGGTGGAGCCTATGGAATAGACGCTCACGCCCACCGTCAAGCGATGCTAGCCGAAGGAACCGGGGTACCGACCGTTGCTATTCTCGCGGGCGGCTTAGATCGCTTATACCCGGCCGGCAATACCGATCTTCTGCGTGAGATTACCCAAGAAGGTGTCCTCATAACGGAGATGCCTCCGGGTATGCGACCCAACAGGTACCGCTTTTTGAATCGGAATCGTCTCATCGCGGCGCTTTCAACAGCCACGATCGTCGTGGAAGCCCGGTATCGGTCTGGTGCTTTGAACACAGCAAATCATGCCCACGACCTGGACAGAGCAGTCGGTGCCGTTCCCGGACCCATTCACGCCCCCAGTTCCGCAGGCTGTCATCGACTAATCAAAGAAACCCCCACAGTCCTCATTGACGACTCATCTGACCTGGAATCGATCTACAGCGACATGTTCGCCGCCAATCAGCGGTCCGAAGGCGATGAAGATCAACGGCACTACGACATGCTCAGTGTTGAAGAACTCTTGGTATTTGATGCACTACCCGTGCGCGGGATGACAACCGTTGAGCATTTATGTGGCATCACCGGCTTAGCTGTCCCCATGATCACAGGAATTCTGACGAAACTAGAACGACATGAGCTCGCCGAGCTGGATGCCCGTGGGTGGCGAAAACACAGAAACACCAGATCATAGTCCTTTGTCGCTGAGCTGATTCATGCCAGAGTAAAAATATGGAGAGTCGCCTTTCAGCTCAAGATGCTGCCCTGATCGATGAGTACTGTCACTACCTGGAGCATCAGCTCAACCGTGCCGCCCACACTATAAAATCGTACCGCTCAGATTTGACAGGGCTGGCGTCTGATCTCATGAGCGAAAGTGAATCCGTAGAAGTTTTCCGTTACATCACCTTAGAAGACTTGAGATCATGGTTGGCGCGTCTGACCCGGCACGGGCTCAGTAGACCGACTATCGCACGCAAGACCACTGCGATTCGTCAGTTCATGTCATGGTTAGTGCAGCAAGACCTTCGTGAAGATAATCCTGCAGCCCGACTCGTGGCGTCCAAACAATCCTCACGGCTTCCCAGTACGCTCACCCAATCGCAAATCCGTCAAGCACTCGATGCGCTGCAGGCCAGAGCAACGGCAGAGGCCGAGAACGGGTCTGATCCGATCGCCCTGAGAGATCTGGCGATGGTCGAGGTTTTATACTCGACAGGCATCCGTGTCGCAGAGCTGGAAGGTCTCGATGTGGATGACGTGGACTTCGCTCGTGCAATGCTGAAGGTTACTGGTAAAGGCGACAAGCAGCGTGTGGTACCGCTGACTGCCCCAGCAGTTGAAGCGCTCAGGGCCTGGTTAAACAATGGCCGTCCGGCGGTCCTTGCCGATAAGCCGCATACTGCCGCGATCTTCCTAGGTGTCCGTGGAGGGCGCATAGGGGTACGCCAGATACGCGAAGTAGTTAACGACATGTTTCAAGAACTCGGCGATACGTCTGCGTCTGGGGTCCACGTCCTTCGACATACAGCCGCCACCCACTTGCTTGATGGCGGGGCAGATCTTCGATCCGTACAGGAGCTGCTCGGGCATGAGTCTCTACAAACGACTCAGCTCTACACCCACGTGTCGATCGAGCGATTACGTCAGGGTTATAAACAGGCACATCCGCGGGCCTAGAGCTGCATCTTTTGGCGATTAATCCAGTGGTAGTTAAGACTACGATCTACCGTGTGTATCGTATTTCTACAGCGTTACGTCTTCTGTCATGTTGATGGTGGCTATATCGGATCCCATCGGGCATAATGGTTGCTGTTAGTTCATTCAGATCCTTTATTTTTGGTGGTCGTAGGGGAAGACGTACCGCTAGTAACGGAGGATCGGAATGTCTGACATCGAAGCAAGAGGCGTACTGTACGTGCACTCTGCCCCAGCAGCCCTCTGCCCACATATTGAGTGGGCAGTTGGGGCTGCTTTGGGTGCCCAGGAAAAACTCGAATGGGAGCCGCAACCGGCCGCCCCCGGGACGTACCGTGCCGAGATCAATTGGATCGCGGCTCAGGGTAGTGGGGCTAAATTGGCGTCTTCACTTCGTGGGTGGGCTCATTTGCGCTACGAAATTACTGAGGAAGCATCACTGGGATCAGATGGATCTCGCTGGTCACATACTCCAGAATTGGGTATCTTCCACGCCACGACTGACGTTACCGGCAACATCATGGTCTCTGAAGACCGCATCCGCTATGCCTACGAGCAAGCCAACGGCGACCCATCGGCTGTTTACCACGAACTTTCATTAGCACTTGGCGAGGCTTGGGACGAAGAATTAGAACCGTTCCGACAGGCAGCTGACGGAGCGAATGTCCGTTGGCTCCACCGCGTAGGTTAACTCGCTCACGATCCTTCATAAACAGCGAAGGTCGGATCCCCAAGGGATCCGACCTTCGCTGAGTGGTTTAACTTTGCGCTTAGTAGCTGCGGAGTGCAATCACCGCGTTGTGTCCGCCGAAACCAAATGAGTTACTCATCGCAGCGATATCGCCGGATGGTAGTTCAGCTGGCTGCCCGTGGACCACATTCAATGGAATATCTGGATCTTGGTTGTCCAGGTTGATCGTGACTGGTGCCTTGCGGTGGTAAACAGCAAGGGCGGTCATGATAGCTTCAATGGCGCCAGAGGCCCCGAGCAAGTGTCCCGTTTGGGACTTAGTGGCCGAAACCTGCACATTGTCAATGTGGCCGGCAAACACAGATTTCATTGCTACATATTCAGGACGGTCGCCGACTGGAGTCGACGTAGCGTGGGCATTGACGTGAACGACCTCGTCCATTTGAATCCCGCCGGATTCCAGAGCCGCCCGAATAGCTCGAGATGCACCCATACCTTCCGGGTCGGGGGCCGTGATGTGGTGAGCATCAGATGTAACTCCAGTACCAGCTAGTACTGCGTAGATCTTTGCACCACGTGCACGGGCGTGTTCCTCAGATTCCAGCACAATCGCGCCGGCACCTTCGCCCAGTACGAAGCCATCGCGGTCGGTATCATACGGACGAGAGGCAGCCTGGGGATCATCATTGCGCTTCGATAGCGCTTGCATTGCAGCGAAACCAGCGATTGGCAGCGGGTGGATGGCAGCCTCGGCACCACCAGTGATGACCACATCAGCCTGTCCGGTTTCGATCAAACGGCGAGCAGTATCCATAGCTTCGGTACCGGAAGCACAAGCCGAAACGGTAGTGAGTGCACCACCGCGTGCCGAAACATCCATCGAGATGGCTGCAGCGGCACCGTTTGGCATGAGCATCGGGACGGTCATTGGTAGCACACGGCGTGGGCCACGTTCGCGGAGGTTGTCCCAGGAGTCCAGCAGGGTCCAGACACCGCCGATCCCGGTGCCGAAAGCAACTGCGAGTCGTTCGGGCTCAACTGAAGTTTCATTGAGGCCGGAGTTAGCCCACGCTTCACGAGCTGCAACTAAGCCCATTTGGGTGGTGGGATCCATGCGTCGTGCTTCGACGCGGGAGAGTACCTCGGTTGGTTTGTTTGTAAGCTGCGCTGCAAAAGTTACAGGCAGGCTATATTGTTCTACCCAGTCTTCTTCTATTGGCCGCGCACCAGAGGTACCTGCCAGGGCGTTTGCCCACATGGTGTCTACGTCGCCACCGATTGGGGATGTAGCGCCAAGACCGGTAATTACGGCTTTACGGGTCATATCGATTGCCTCGATTAGTTGTTGGCCAACAGAGCGGCCAGGGTTTCAAAGTCTTTATAAAGTAGTCGGCAGCCTAGCGGGCCGGGAAAACTTCCCGGCCCGCCGCTCATGGCGGACGCTAGGGTCCGGCCTCTGCCGTTAGGAAGCGTTAGCGATGAAATCGACAGCATCCTGAACAGTCTTGAGGTTCTTGACTTCTTCGTCAGGGATTTTCACGTCGAATTTTTCTTCGGCGTTTACCACGATGGTCATCATTGAAATGGAGTCGATGTCCAGGTCGTCGGTGAAGTTTTTGTCCAGCTGGACTTCTTCAGTTTCCAGACCGGTTTCTTCGTTGACGATTTCGGCTAGGCCGGAGAGGATGTCGTCTTTGTTAGCCATGAGCAGCTCCTTGTAAATAGGTGTGCAAAATATGTTTTGCACCGTAGTGGACTATGTTGTGGTCAGTGCAGGCATCGACTTAAGGGAGTCGCACAACCTGGGCGCCGTAGACCAACCCGGCACCGAAACCAATTTGTAGGGCCAAACCACCAGAAAGTTCCGGCTGTTCTTCCAGCAGACGGTGCATCGCCAGTGGAATGGAGGCAGCTGAAGTGTTGCCAGCATCGGCAATGTCGCGTCCGATGGCAACGTGTTCTGGAAGTTTGAGTTGTTTGGCAAACTCGTCAATGATGCGCATGTTGGCCTGGTGTGGCAAAAACGCCGCTAGATCGCCAGGTTCAATACCGGCATCGGCCAAAGTCTGTTTTGCTACCTTGGCCATTTCCCATACTGCCCACCGGAAGACAGAGGGGCCTTCTTGACGCAGCGTTGGCCACACGCTGCCTTGGCTACCGGGCTCGACGATCGCGGTGGCATCACCTGTTTTTTCGACCTCTTGGATGATATTTCGCATGTCGATGTTGGAGCGGGTCATGCGGATCATATCCCAGTCTTCGCCTTTTGAACCCCAGTTCGATTTCGAAATACCTGGTTCCTCGGAGGCACCGACAACGACTGCGCCGGCACCGTCTCCGAGAAGGAAGGAGATTGAACGATCCGTTGGATCAACGAAATCGGAAAGTTTCTCTGCACCAATGACCAAAACATAATCGGCCATCCCGGAGCGGACCAGGGAGTCGGCTTGCGCTACGCCGTAGCAGTATCCAGCACAGGCTGCTGAAATGTCATATGCCGGAACGTGAATGCCCAGCTCTCCGGCGATGACTGCCGCTGCCGAGCCAGTGGGGTAGGGAAACGTAACTGTCGCAACAACGACGGCACCGATATCGGATGCTTCAAGTCCGCCACGTTCAATAGCTTGTTGCCCAGCAGCCAGCGCCATATCGGTTAAGCTTGTCTCAGCATCGGCACGCTGGCGAGTCACAATACCGGTGCGTTGACGGATCCATTCGTCGGAAGAGTCAATCGGTCCGGCTAAATCATCATTAGTGACCCGCAGGGAGGGCCGGTAGCCGCCAACTGACAGGATGCGGCTCGCAGTGTTCGTGGAGTATTGATTTAACGTTGGTTTGGACACAAAAAACCTTAAGCTGAGATGGTCTGGGTATGTTCGGCGATGAATTCTTGAGCCTTCTCAAGGTCTGCCGGTGTTTTGATTGCCAGCGTCTTGACGCCCTTCATCGCGCGACGTGCAATGCCGGTTAACGTACCACCGGGCAGCAGTTCAATGACTCCTGTGACGCCTTGTGCCATCATGGTCTGCTGGCACAGATCCCAGCGGACGGGCGAAGTAACTTGGCTAATGAGCCGGTTCATGAATTCTTGCCCCGACGTTACGATCTCACCGTCACTGTTTGACGCTAAAGGCACCGAAGGGTTCCGTGAGGTAAGGCTCTGAGCAAAAGTATCGAGATCGGCCACAGCCGGCTTCATGTAGTGCGTATGGAACGCGCCTGCGACCTTCAGCTCAATGACCCGAGTTTTATCCATCGGGTTCTGTGCGAGGGCGGCGAGAGCTTCCTGAGAACCAGCGGCAACCACCTGGCCGCCACCATTAACATTTGCCGGGGTAATGTCCAAGTTTTCTAGATATGCGATGAGCTCATCTTGGTCTCCGCCGAGCACTGCTGCCATACCGGTAGGTTGGACAGCTGCTGCGGCCGCCATACCCTGCGCACGGACTCGAACGAACTCTAAGGCTTCAACAGGGGCCAGGACACCGGAGAGCCCAGCGGCGGTAATTTCTCCGACCGAGTGACCTGCGGTCATCCAGGACGTAGTGTTGAGTTCGTCGATCTCGAGTGCCTGAGCTGCCAGCAGACCTGCTGCCACGATCAGTGGCTGAGCGACTGCAGTATCCTTGATCGTTTCTTCATCAGAAGTGGTTCCATGGGCGACGAGATCGACACCCGTGGCTTCCGACCATTGGTTGAGGGTTTCAGAAATACCGGGAAGTTCAAGCCACGGTTCCAGAAAGCCTGGAGTCTGAGAGCCCTGTCCCGGGCACACGATTGCGAGCATAGATTCAACTCTTCCAAATTCTTCGGACATAACCAGTCAAGCTAGCCCACGAGTATACGCAATGTTTTTGTAGGTTTCCTACAAGAACAATTGAAGTTCACTCAGAGGTGTTCTTGCTCCTGGTCATGGTTCTGGCTGGTTTAAGACCGTATCAAGTCTACCCGTCATCAGTGCCACTTGTAGGACATATGCATCTCTCGGCGATGTTGGATCCCATCCGGTCAGCTCAGCGACACGCTTGAGCCGGTAGCGCACGGTATTGGCGTGAATAAACAATTGGCGCGCCGTGGCTTCCAACGATCCTCCCGTGGTCGTGTAAACATCCACGGTTTCTAATAAGGAGTGTCCGGCCCGCAAGAGTGGGCGGTAGACCTGACTGGTTAATGCTGCCCGTGCCACGTGGTCCCCATTGAGGGCTCGCTCCGGTAACAGTTCGGAAGCAGCGACTGGACGTGGCGCGGCGGGCCAAGCAGGCGCCGCAGAGTATCCTTCAAGGGCTTCTTGTGCAGAAATGGGCGCGTCGACCAGTGAATCCACGACGCGACCGTAAACGATAGGGCCTTCACTAAATCCGCGTTGGATGGTCTTGGTATCGGCTTCCACATCATGGACATCCCCAAGTACGATCACGAGCCGATCCGACAGGACCCCAATCAAAATCTCCAAATTGGCGCGCGTCGCGATTTCGCGAAGCTTGGCTACCAGCTGGGGTTCCTCAAGCTGATCCGGGCGACCCACCATGACAGTGATGCCACGACTTGCTTTCCAGCCGGTGGCTGCGGCTCGAGAGCGAATTTCATCGGCTCGGTCTCCGGCCAGAATGGAATCTAAAAGCAGTGCTTCCAACCGCGCATCCCACGAGCCACGGGTTTCTGCCGCACGCGCGTAAACTTCGGCCAGTGCAAATGCGATCTCTCTGGAATAGAAAACGACTGCATATCGTGCGGCAGCCTTATCGTGTTCAGCAACGATAGCTGGCACCTGGGTTTCGACCACCTGCAATACGGTCCGTAGGAGCTGGACTGCTTGCTGTAAAGAGACAGTGCGGGAGAGTTCTGTTGGCGCATTGCCAAAGACTGAGTGCAGGACACTCGATACAGAGGTGATGACCGTGTTTTCGCTGTGTTCGAACCAGTCGACGAATGTGGTCAGCCCCTGTTGTGCGATCTCGCCGAGGCTGGAACGTTGATTTGCTGGCAATTCTCTATACCAGGGGAGGGATGTGTTGAGCTGGTGCAGGATAGCGGTTTTGAGCTCACCCAAATGAGACCGCACCGCAGCTTTGGCGTCGGCCGAGATCGGTCGTGGGATTTTGGCTGCCCAGCTATTTTTCATCGAAGTTCCACACAGCTAGGGCTTGTACGGACAAAATCCAATCACCAGTAATCACGGCTCTATCGTATCCCAGGCTGTCGTTTGCACGGTTAAAAAATGAGCGGGTGCTGGAATATCCAGCACCCGCTCAGTGGGTATGCCAACAGTCAGCAGTGTTTAGGCGTCGCCGCCTGCGGTTCCAGTAGTACCGGCGTTGACATCGTCAAGGCGGTACTGCGCGAACGCAGTGGCGGCAGTGCCCTTTTCGACCTTGCCATCTTCTTCTAACAACTGCAGTGCACGAACCACTACGGAGTGGGTGTCGATACCGAAGTAACGACGTGCGGCAGCTCGCGTGTCAGAGAAACCGAAATCATCCGCACCGAGGGTGGCGAATTTGTTCGGGATGTACTGACGGATCTGGTCCGGCAGCAAGGTGGCGTAGTCGGTGGTTGCTACGACTGGGCCCTCGGTATCCTGCATTACCTGTGTGACGTATGGGATCCGTGGTTCCTGATCGGGCTTCAGAAGCTGATCGCGCTCAGCGGCGACAGCGTCGCGGCGCAGCTCGTTCCAGCTGGTAACCGACCAAACGTCTGCGGAGACGCCCCAATCGGTGGCGAGAACCTCGGCGGCTTCGATAACCCATGGCAAGGAGACACCGGAGCCCATGAGCTGGACTTTTGGTCCACCAATATCGGAGGTCGAGAAGCGGTAGATACCCCTCAACAGACCGTCAATATCGATTCCCTCTGGCTCATCGAGGTGAGTGATGGGCTCGTTGTATACGGTGATGTAGTACATCACGTTGCGGACATCATCACCCATGTCGTGATCGCCATACATTTCGTAGAGACCGTTGCGAATAATGTGCGCGATCTCGTAGGAGAATGCAGGATCGTAGTGCTTCACGCCCGGGTTGGTGCCAGCAAGGATCGGGGAATGCCCGTCCATGTGCTGGGTGCCTTCACCGGCAAGCGTGGTGCGTCCGGCGGTGGCACCAATGACGAAACCACGAGTCAGCTGGTCGGCGGCAGCCCAGAAGCTATCACCGGTGCGCTGGAATCCGAACATCGAGTAGAAGATGTAGATCGGAATCATGATCTCGCCGTGAGTCGAGTACGAGGTACCAGCAGCGGTGAGCGCTGAGGTTGCTCCGGCTTCGTTAATACCCACGTGCCATAGCTGACCTTCTGGCGATTCCTTGTACGACAGGAATAGGTCACGGTCGACAGACATGTAGTTCTGACCGCGTGGGTTATAAATCTTGGCGGTCGGGAAGAACGAATCCATACCAAAGGTGCGTGCTTCATCGGGGATAATCGGCACAATGCGCTTGCCAATGTTCTTGTCACGCATTAGGTCGCGTAGCAAGCGAACGAAGGCCATGGTGGTAGCAATCTTCTGCTTGCCGGAACCCTTCCGAGCATGCTTATAGGTTGATTCTGGTGGCAGCGGTAGCGGATCGTATTTCTTGCGACGTTCCGGTACGTATCCACCCAGCTGACGGCGACGCTCTTGCATGTATTGAATTTCTTCAGCGTCCGCACCCGGGTGGTAGTACGGCATGTCGTACTGATCTTTTTCGATCTGCTCATCCGAGATCGGAATGCGGTGACGATCGCGGAAGATCTTGATCTCATCGATCGTCATTTCTTTCATTTGGTGCGTCGCGTTGCGGCCTTCAAAGCCGGTACCCAGGCCATAGCCCTTAATGGTGTGAGCAAGGATAACGGTTGGTTTACCCTTGTACTCCATTGCAGCCTTATATGCGGCGTAGACCTTCTTGTAGTCGTGGCCACCGCGTTTCAAGCCCCAGATTTCATCATCCGTCATGTCGGCGACGAGCTCCTTGGTAATTGAAGAGCGACCGAAGAAGTGTTCGCGAACGAAGCCGCCGGATTCAGCCTTGTAGGTCTGGTAATCACCGTCGGGGGTTTCGTTCATGATTCGAACGAGCTCGCCCGTGTCATCTTCTTCTAACAATGGATCCCATTCACGGCCCCAGAGCACCTTGATGACGTTCCAGCCGGCACCGCGGAAAGAAGCTTCCAGTTCTTGTACGATCTTGCCGTTACCACGCACCGGGCCATCGAGCCGCTGCAAGTTACAGTTGATCACGAAGGTGAGGTTGTCCAGCTTGTTGTTGGCGGCAACATGCAGTGCGCCACGAGATTCTGGCTCGTCCATTTCCCCGTCACCGAGGAATGCCCAAACGTGTTGCTCGGAGGTGTCCTTGATACCGCGGTCATGGATGTAGCGGTTGAACTGCGCCTGGTGGATCGCGTTCAGCGGCCCCAGACCCATCGAAACAGTTGGGAACTGCCAGAAATCATCCAGCATCTTCGGGTGCGGGTAAGAGGGCAGACCGTAGGGTGCCCGTGATTTTTCCTGTCGGAAACCATCGAGCTCTTTTTCGCTCAACCGGCCCTCAAGGAATGCACGTGCATAGTTACCGGGGGAGGAGTGGCCCTGGAAGAAGATCTGGTCACCGCCGCCCGGATGGTCCTGGCCGCGGAAGAAGTGGTTCAGGCCAACTTCGTACAGGGTGGCTTGACCAGCGTAAGAGGAAATGTGGCCACCGACGCCTACACCGTCACGCTGTGCGCGCTGCACAATAGCGGCAGCATTCCAACGCAGGTAGTTACGGTAGCGACGTTCGAGTTCTTCATCGCCTGGATATTCCGGTTCCTGATCGGCCGGAATCGTGTTGACATAGTCGGTGGTGGTCACCATCGGCACGGCAACAGATTTTGTGCCGGCACGCTGTAACAATTGGCGCATGATGTACTCGGCGCGTTCCGTTCCAGCGATTTCTACCAAGCTGTCAAAGGACTCGATCCATTCAGATGTTTCCTCTGGATCTTTATCGGGTGCGTGGTCGGTCAAACCACTTAGGATGTCAGAGCTTTCTTCAGCTGTGCTCACTACTGACCTCTTTCTATCACTCACGACTATTGTGTTTCGTCGTTTATTGGCACGCACATGATCGCGGTTGTGATCAGTTACGTCACGTCAAAGGGATCTCAAAGGGGATTCTACCCTTGGAAGCCCCTTCTGACAGGTATTCAGTGCTCGTTACGTTAACCGCAAGCTCCGGGGCTGCAATCTAAGGCACAATAAGATGGCAAGATGTTGCTAATATCTCAAGAATTTTGAAAAATAGAGTAACCACAATTTGTAAAAGGAGTGTTGTGAGCAACTCGGCGTCTGGTAAAAACCCAGATAACAATCATTATATTGCTGAACTCGAACTAGCTGTTGGTGATGTGATCCAAGAGCTTGGTTGGGATGAAGACATCGACTTCGAGTTCCGAAACGGTTTAGAGGACGCCCTGGGCGAGGAATTCCTCACTGAAGAGGACCAAGAGCCAGTCGACGCAGTACTCCTGTGGTGGCGTAGTGATGATGGCGACATCGCGGATCTCACTGACGCACTTGAAGACGCTGAGACGAACCTGGACGAGCGCGCACCTATCTGGCTTCTAGTTCCTCGGGCCTCACAACCGGGTCATGTGTCTCCAACGGATATTTCTGAGGCCGCAAAAGTCGCCGGTTTTCGTGCCACTACCACCGCTGGTGTCTCTAAAGAATGGTTGGCAACCCGACTGGAACCTGCGGTCGCCCACTAGTGGCTGCCCCCGCTTTACGTGACCAATTCGGTCAAGATTGGCCGTTTCCTCCGGTTGAGGGTCCGGATCAGCCGGGTCATGATGCCACCTGGCTGATCTTTATTCCGGGAGCCTACACGCCCGTCTGTATGTCAGAACTGGAAGAGGTGAGCGACCTTGCTCGTCAGCTGGAGGGTGTGGGCGTCGGCCTGCGACTTATAGCGCCGGATTCCGCGCCGGTTTTGCGTTTCGTTTCTGACCAGCTCGGGTTAACGGTTCCATTTCTCTCTGACTTCTGGCCACATGGCGCGGCAGCGCAATACTACGGAGTCTTCGACGAAAATTCGGGTCGTCCCAGGCGGGTTAGTCTACTGATCGACCGCGCAGGCCACGTGCTGGAGACACTGAACTCCACGAGTGGTACACGCAATATGTTGGAGCATCTCTCAGTTTTGCAAAACCAAAAACAATAGGCTACTATTGAATCTTGTTGCAGGGTGGAAACACCAAGCACATGGGTCTTTAGCTCAGCTGGTAGAGCAACTCGTTTACACCGAGTAGGTCATCGGTTCGATCCCGGTAGGACCCACAGCGCATAAACCGCCATACCTCTCAACGACAGTAGGGGCTATGGCGGTTTCGCAATTAATAGGGGAATATTCTGGGTTCTTGCAGTGTGGCATCGGGAGTATGTACCCGAGGAGTGTTGAATGACATTGTCGTCTGTCCAGCTGAAAGCGGTGTCCCGGCTCCAGGGATCGGGCGGGTTCTCAGTTGTGAAATAAAGCTGCCAGACGATGCCCTTGAATAGGAGCCCCTGGGCCAGACCGCGATGTTCTCTTAGCATGGGCCCCGCCTTCTAACGGATTCTTGGTTTTAGGTGGCTTTTCATCCTCTTCCGCTTGCGGCTACGAGACGAGTAGCTGGTTCATGATGATGGGCGATGGATGAACTTAGGCGCCCGGTGGAGCCGGAGTAGGGTCTAGGTCTACCTGACAGCAAATTACGGACCTGCCCTGAGTACCGAAAATTTCGCGTCTGAGATATTCACGGTAATCTCACAGGAACCACTATTAATATAACTCGATGGTTCTCAAACCTGATAGTGAAAGCAGATTCGATTTTCAATGACATCATCCACAATAAAGCCCCCTCATGAGCCCGCAGGGAGGGCTGGTTCTAAGTTCCGGCCCGACATCCAAGGTCTACGAGCCGTCGCTGTAGGGTTGGTTTTGCTATACCACGCGGGATTGCCCTTCCTTCCAGGTGGGTATGTTGGAGTCGACGTCTTCTTTGTCATTTCAGGTTTTTTGATCACTGGTATGTTGGTTCGTCAGTCGATGGAGACTGGACGCATCGACCTCACTGATTTTTATGCTCGCCGGATTAGGCGGATCCTCCCTGCAGCGACAGTTGTGCTAGCTTTCGTCGCGTTGGTCACCCTCCTCGTCTTGCCGCGGACACGGTGGGAGTCCATCGGCACGGAGATAATTGCTAGCGCATTCTATGTGGTCAACTGGGTGTTGGCAGGTGGTACAGACTATCTCAACGCAGAAGAGGCTGCTAGTCCGATCCAACACTTCTGGACCCTTGCGGTGGAGGAGCAATTCTATATTTTATGGCCGGCACTGCTTATCGGATTACTCTGGATTGCGACGAGGCACACAAAAAGCCTGGAATCAATGGATGAGAGAAAAGCCCGTATCCAAATACTTTTACAAGTCGGTGTCGGTATCGCGATTGTGCCCTCGTTCATTTGGTCGATCTATTACACCGAAGCGAATCCGGCACCCGCTTATTTTGTAACCACCACGAGACTCTGGGAGATTGCAATCGGGGCTGCAATTGCAATCTTCGTTACGCAGCTGCAGAAGATTCCGGATGCCCTGGGTTACGCTCTCCAGGGTGGCGGGCTTCTGGCGATTTTATTGGCTGGGCTTTTTTACACCGAAAGCACCCCCTTCCCTGGATATGCTGCTCTTTTGCCTACACTAGGAGCCGCGGGCGTCATAATCGGTGGCATGAGTCAAAGAGCGACACGGGGATTCGCTAAAGTCCTTAATTTAAAACCGATGCGATGGATTGGAGATCTATCGTACTCGCTATATTTGTGGCATTGGCCCCTCTTGGTTTTCGCAGCCTATCTCGCGGGGGGTGAACTGCCCCTTAGGT
>ERZ1032895.145-NODE-145-length-16953-cov-5.604746_pt1 | contig 16953 bp, 13 predicted proteins | sample MGYA00516687_ERZ1032895 | MGnify/ENA primary metagenome ERZ1032895 (study PRJEB33719, sample SAMN04261600) | wastewater metagenome | biome: rural village; feature: latrine urine exit; material: soil | place: El Salvador | collected 2013-01-14 ... | reverse complement strand
GACCCAGACGGAATTGTGACCACAGTCCTGAAGCGCCCCAATCCCGATGACCCCAGCACCTTGTGCAAGAACCCCGATCACATATTCGGGGTGAGCCCACCACAGTGGACCGGGTATATCTCTGAGGCTCTCAACGTTGGTGCTCTGCATCCAAAGGACGCCCAGAAGCTAGCCTGTGATAGTCAAATCATCGGGCAAATCTGGAATAAACACCACAGCGTGCTCGACCAACGCCGAGCGCATCGGACTTTCACCCCGACCCAACGCCGCGCCATCCTGGCTCGCGACCGGGGCTGCCAAGCCCCCGGGTGTACGATCATCGCGGCTTGGTGTCAGATCCACCACCTGCGCCCCTGGGAACTCGGCGGGAATACCGATATGGACAATGCCATCAGCCTGTGCGCTCTCCACCACGCCGCAGTACACAACGGCAAATGGGCTATCCGCACCATCAATGGCGTCCATTTCTTCCAACCCGCGCCCTGGTTGGATCCAACTCAGCCACTACTGCGCAACATGTATTGGGCAATATAGCAGCTGGTCCTAGCCTCAGCTAAGGAACACCCAACTACTCCCCGGTTCCCTGGGCTACGTTTTCTGGTATTTCTGCTAGATCAACTGGACTATCGTCAAATAGCGCACGGATATCGTCAGCGGTCACGCTGGAGGCAAACGCCGTATCGTCTTCTGTTAAGGCAGCGAACATCTCGACTTTTTGCTGCTGGAGTGCCAGCACTTTTTCTTCAATTGAGCCTTTCGACACCATGCGATAGACCATGACGTTCTTTTCCTGCCCAATACGGTGGGCACGGTCAACGGCTTGGGCTTCTACTGCAGGGTTCCACCACGGGTCCAATAGGAAGACATAGTCAGCTTCGGTCAGGGTCAATCCGAAGCCACCGGCACGAAGCGAAATAAGGAATACCGGCGCTTCACCGGAGCGGAAGTCCTCCACCACATCAGCACGATTACGAGTCGAGCCATCCAGGTAGGCGTAGTCGATGTCTCGGGCATCCAACTGCTGTCCAAGACGTGCAAGGAATGATGTGAACTGCGAGAAGATCAACACTCGGTGACCCTCAGGTAAGATCTCGGACAACCGTGACATGAGCTCATTGAGCTTCGACGAGGGCACGTGCGCGTGCTCGTCATCAACAATGGCCGGATCCAGGGCCAACATACGCATGAGCGTCAACGAACGGAAGATCGACATCCGGTTGGAATCCATATCGGCCACCAGATTCAACACATTCTTACGCTCACGCTGCAAGATCTGCTGGTATAACTTCTCGTGTTCTGGTTCCATTGGAACACGCAGTACCATTTCCTGCTTATCTGGCAGCTCCGCCGCTACCGATTCTTTCGTACGACGCAGCATGAACGGCCGGATCTTCGTCCGGAGTTTCGTCATCGCTTCGCGCGACCGAGTCTGTTGCTGTACGCGTTCCTCGACGTCGTCGTCCGAAGAAGGCTCTGTACGTGCCACACGTTGGCCTGCCTCAATCGGACGCAGGTAATCATCCCGGAATTTGGCATACCGCGGGAGCATGCCGGGCACGACCAGCCGGAAGATCGACCACAGATCCGATAACGTGTTTTCCATCGGAGTACCAGTGATCGCCAGCTTGAACCCGGCCTTGAAGCTTCGAATAGCGCGGTGGGCTTTCGTCTGATGATTTTTGACGAATTGCGCTTCGTCCAGAATGAGCCCGGCCCATTGTCCTTCCGCAAGGAAGTCTTCGTCCAGGCGCGCGATAGCATACGAGGTGACCACGATATCTGCACGATCGCGGATCGAGCCGATGGATTCATTGCGACGAAGATTTGAGACATCCACCACTGCGACGTTGAGATCAGGAGCGAAGCGTTCGACTTCATCACGCCAGACGGTCAAGACCGACGACGGCGCAATCACCAAGAACGGATGCTCCGCACCCAGCGCCTTGGCACGGGCGATCATCGCAATGGTCTGCAGGGTCTTGCCCAGGCCCATGTCATCGGCGAGAATCCCGCCCAGACCGAGGTCGTAGAGGTAGGACAACCACTCGTAGCCTTCATGCTGGTAGTCGCGCAGCTCTACATGCAGCGTTGCGGGCTGCTTCAGTGTCGGAATGTCTTTGGCGTCGCGTAGGACGGCCAACGCTTTTTGCCACGCAACGATTGTGGGATCTGCGGTAAACGCGTCAGCGACGTCTTCGGCGTCTTCTAACAGGCTGGCGTTGAACCGGGAGATTGAGGGGTTATCGGCGGCGAAATCATCCAGCGCCGCTGCTTCTTCCAACAGTTTCCGCAGAGGCTCAAAGGCTGCGTGCTGCAGTGAGAAATACGTGCCGTCGGAAAGTAACAGGCTGTCCTGGTTCCGAACCAGGGCAATGAAGAGTTGGCGGAATGGGATGGTGCGATCTTCGATCGTGATCTGGAAGCCCAGATCGAACCAGTCATTCTTCTCCGACGGGGTGGCATTGATCGCGATGTGCGGGTCGCCGGTCAACCGGGTGTAAACCGGACGGTCTTCGGTTTCAACAATGCGCACGTGGTCTTGCTGTTGGAGCTCCGGTAGGGCCTCGTCCACGAAACGAGCCGCAGCCGCGCCAATTAACGTGGTCTTACCGGGCACGGCGGCCAGTTCTACGTGTTTTTCGACGTCGTGGAGTACCTGATGGCGGTGTTCGGTCTGGTCTTCGGTGCCCAAATAGTCCCACTGGGCGGAGATCCGCACGTGGTCTTGGCGTTCGCCCTGGTGGGTGGCCTGGTAGTACTCCAGGGTCAATTCGAGGGTCGACGGGGCAATGTCTGGCAGTTCGACCGATTGGTCGTGACTGGCCAAGGGAATGACCCCGGCCAATAACGGGTAGATGTTTTCGAAGAATTCGTCGGTGTCGTCGGCGGGAATGATCATCGGCTCGGGTGATTCGATCAGGTCCATGACCGTCCGCGTCAGCGGCTGTTTCAGCGGGATGACATTGATATCAGCCGTGGCCGAGTCGGAGTAGTAGTCGATCGTGTAGAGGCCGATGGCCCCGAGTGCGCCGGACGGTTCGAGCGTTTCGGACGGCAGTTGCGCCTGGATGGTCAGAGCAATGTCGTCGTCGGCGGTTTGTGCGGCGTCGAAAATAATGCGTGCCGGTTCGGTAATGGTCACCCGGTTAATAATTTTCTGCAGCGGGACCAGCGGGATGCCGGCGTTATCAATTTTGGCTAACACGTCCCACATTTGGGGCATGTTGATGGTGGCCAGGGTGATGACGTCGGTCGAGCCCAGTGAGGACACCGAGGTGGTGTAGAGCTGGTTGAGTTCGTGCAGCGCGTCGTGTTGTTCGGGCAGGAATTGGAACTCGGCGTGGGAGGACTGGTGAAACGGCAGATCAAACAGCGTCCAGTTCATGTTGCCTTTGATCCACCCGCCGCGGGCGCCGATGCGCAACGGGCGCAGGCGCACGGTCAGGTCGTTTTGGTGCTCGAGGTCTTCGGCGGTGGCCTCACGCCAGATAAAGCGGGTCCGATACCCGGCAGGCTCGGTGTGGAGCGCATCGATTTCGACTCCGAGGGCGACGTCGGTGAAGTCTTGGGTTGAGTCAATGGTGGGCAGTAACTCGGTGACGACCTGGCGCCACGGGAGTCCGGGGACGCCGTGTGCGGGTTCATCGGATTCGCGCGGACCGTCGAGGTCGGTGGCGGTGAGTATCGCTGAATCAGCAACCGCACGCTGGTTGGCCTCAAAGATGAGGGCGGCACCGTGTTTACAGTCGACACCCACCGGGCAGCTGCAGGTCGCGTAGTCGACGTCCCACACGGGCACCCCGCCCAGGGTACGGTCGGTTTTGCGCAGGGTCACGGCGGCCCGATAAATTTTGTCTTCGGAGCCTTTGACCCGACCGACCAGCCGGCCGGATTCTTCGTTGAATTTCAGCGTGAGGACACGATCTTCTGCGGCGTAGTTGCGGCCGCGTTGGGTCATGGTGTCGCCGAAAGCGGCAACGACTGCTTGGATGTCAACGAAAGGGTAACTCACTGTGCCTCGTAGCGGCGTTGGTGTTCGGTGACGCCGCTCAACCGGAAGGGTGCATTGGTCGTTTTGTCGGTGGTGAAGGTCTGGGAGGTGGCCGCAAAGTCGCTGTGGAGTTTACGGTACTCGTCATAGGTCAGTTCGACACGATTGTCGAGCTGCTTGGCCACGTGCTGTGGATAAATGTGGTCTTGGTAGGTGTCCTGCACAATCCCGGTGAAGAATTCGGCCACCGCACCGGAACCATAGGAGAAGAAGCCCAAGCGTTTACCGGCCAGGTCGGGGTTGTTGTGCAGCTGGGCGGTCAGCGCGAAGTACAGCGACGACGTATAGGTATTGCCCAGGGCGCGGTTGTAACTCATCGACTCTTCGATCAGGTCATCGGTCAGTTCAGTGCCCGTGTGCTCGGCCAGCGCGGCCAGCTGTTTGCGGGCCATCTTGGTAAATGGCTGGTGGTGCAGGAACCGGTGAATGTCGTCTAGTCCGAGTTCGCGGCGGGCCAGCAGATCATCCCAGGCGGCCGTGGTGGCCCCCAGGTAGGCATCCAGGGAGAGCTGACCATCCACGTACGGGGTGGTCGAGTCGTTGGGGCGCCAGAAGTCATTGACGTCGGTGGTGTGCAGGCCTGAGCCGGGTTCGATTTCGACCAGGTTGGGATCGGCACTGATCAGCATCGCAACCGATCCGGCACCCTGGGTGGGTTCGCCACCGGAGTCGAGTGCATAGCGTGCGACGTCGGAGGTAATGACCAGTACTTGTTCTTCGGGGTTCCGCGCGATCGCATTGACGGCCATCTGCAGGGCCGCGGTGCCCGAGTAGCAGGCTTGTTTCAGTTCCACGGAGCGCACATTGGCGGGCAGGCCTAGCAGTTCGTGCAGGTAGACGCCGGCGGCCTTGGACTGGTCGATCGAGGATTCGGTGGCAAACAGTACCTGGCGGATCTTGGAAGCATCGTGGCGTTCGAGCAAAATTTGTGCTGCTTCGGCGGCCATCGTGACGATGTCCTCGTCGGGTGCCGGCATCGAGAACGCGTCCTGGCCCAACCCGATGCGGAATTTATTGGGGTCGATGTCGTGGTGTTCGGCCAGCGTATCGAGGTCCAAAACGTAGTGGGAGGTGGCGACTTCCAGGTCGTGGATGCCTATTTTCACGAATGACTCCTTGAGGTTATGCCTGTGTGCCGGGGCGTTCGTAGGCGACGTGCGCTTGCATCAGTTCGCCCGGATTGGTCTGGGCGGCCAGCAGGGACAGCTCGCCTGCCAACACACTTGCAGCAATCAAGCTAGCTAGTCTACGCGAATCTGCTCCGGGTTGACTACTGTGTCCAATGCCCATGCGTGCCATGGCGTCTTCAATATAGGGCAGGTGTTTGCCGTTGCCCACGGTCCCAACGATCAGGTGCGGCAAGGTCACGGCAAAATACAGTCCATCTTCGCGGTTCTCGGCCCACACGAATCCCTGAGACCCTTCTACAATATTTGCTGCATCCTGGCCGGTGGCCAAATAGAACGCTAAGAGCATATTGACAAAGTGCGCGTTGGCAGAACGGATGGCACCGGCCACATTTGAGCCGACGTAATTTTTGGTGACGACGAGCTGGACGACTTTGGCCGCCGTCGTATGCAGGTTCTTTTCCACGATTTCGTGGGGAATGATGATCTCAGCGGTGACCTTTTTACCGCGACCCAGAATGCCGTTGACGGCGGTGGCCTTTTTATCGGTGCAGAAGTTGCCCGAAATCGACCCGTAGGACAACCCGATGTTCCAGGACAGGATCGTGGACATCAGCGAGTCCGAGGCAGCGGTGGCCATGTTGTGGCCTGAAGCATCCCCGGTCAGGTAGGCAAAGCGCACGAAGAGCAGGTTGCCCACGATTTCAGGGTGGATCTCGATGAGCTTGGCGAATCGGGACCCCTCGGTCACGACGGCGGCGAGTTCATCGAACCGCGCGGTGATGATGTCGGCTGCGTGCTGGGCCGAGGCGGCGTCGTCGGCGGTGAATAATACGGAGCGGGTCATGCGCTCGTCGTGGACGGTCGCGGTGATCCCGGAGGTCAGCATGCGCGAGATTTTGGCGCCGCGCCCGACCGACGGCCACAGCGGAGTTTCGTAGGTGGCCAACGGGACGTCCACTTCTTCGACGCCGGTAAAGGCGTCCCCGGTCATGCGCAACGGGCCGACCCAGCGGGTGGGCACGCCGGTGGTGAAGGTGTCATCGTAGGTGGAGGCTGATGGCTCAATGGGGGTTGGATCGATCACGGTGTTCCTTTGAAGGCGGGCGTGTTCTTTATGGTGGACGGTGCGCTGGGTGTGGGTCAAATTCTGCGCCGATCAGCGAACCGTGTGACATCAATATTGCGGGCGCGGGCGCGTTCGGCGCTGGACCCGGTGATCATCAGGTCGGTTTCATAGATCACCTGGTCGATATTTGCGGCTCCAAGCAGTGCGTAGAGCTGGCGAATGCGAGTTTTGAATAGCTCGATGACTTCGATGACGCCTTGCGAGCCGTCGGACATCGCAACTTTGAGCATGGTGCCGGCCAGGCCCACGGCTTTCGCGCCCAAGGCTTGGGCGCGAACCACATCCAGCGGGTTGCGTACCCCGCCGGAGGCCATGATGGTCAGATCTTCGGGTTGCGGTGTTTCAGCGAGGTCCAATAAGCAATCGACGGCGGTGAGCCCCATGGATTCCAGCCAGTCCCATTTGGCGTGGGCATCAATGGCACCCGAGGGGTGCGGGGTGCGGTCGTTTTCGATCCGCGCAAAATTGGTCCCACCGCTGCCGGCCACATCCACGATGCGTACGCCCATGCCGGTGAGCTGTTGGACGGTTTTGGCGCTCAGGCCAAAACCGACTTCTTTGATAATGACCGGGACGTTGATGTTGGCCACGATGTCATCGATCAGGCGCAGCCAGTCGGAGAAGTTCCGGGAGCCCTCGGGCATCACGGTTTCTTGGATCGAGTTCAGATGGATCTGCAGGCCGTCGGCGCCCAGCAGGTCCACGGCGGCTTTCGCGTGGTCCAGGTTGCGACCCGCACCCAGGTTGGCCCAGACGATGCCATCGGGGTTGTGGTCGCGGATCACGGTGAATGATTTTGCGGTTTCAGGGTATTCCAGCGCGACAGCCACGGACCCGGAGGCCATGGGCACCCCGGTCGCCGCGGCGGCTTGGGCCAGCGCGGTGTTGATCGGTAGGGCCATCTCGGTGCCGCCGGTCATGCCGTTGATGTAGATCGGTGCGGCCAGTCGCCACGGCCCGATCCGGGTAGAAATATCCACGGCGTCGTCGGTAATTCCGGTGAGGGCGTGGTGGAGAAAGTTGACGTCGTCGAAGGCGTTTTTGGTGCCGGTGAGTTGGTCTTGTTGGGCGGCGGCCAGCCGAATGTGATCGTCTTTACGGGATTGTGCCATGGTTACTCCTTGAGTCCGGCGCCCAGTTGCGTCACGGAGAATTGCAGTGGGTGGATGCCGTGGGTGGACCACGCTTCGTAGATGTCAGCGGCGTTGACCCAGGGTTCGGCCATGACGATGCCGCAGTCGCCACCGCCGGCCCCCGAGGTTTTGGCCGAGGCACCGGCGAAGCGTTGTGCGGTTTCGATCAGAGCGGTCAGCGCGGGGGTTTCGATGCGCGTGGTGGTGTGTGCTGCCATGCTGGCCAGCAGGGCGCGGGCGGTGCGGATGCCCGAGTGGATTAGCGCGAATTTCGCTTCGGCCAGCGCCAGGAGCAGACTGTTGACGTTAGCGGCCGAGGGGCGCAGGAACGCATCCTCCCAGTCAAAACAGTTACCGTTGGTTGTGGCCTGGGTGACGAGTTCATCGGTTTGGGCCGGACTGCCGGTCCAGCCGATCAGCACTTGGACATCGGCCGGGGTCGGGATGCGACGGGCGCGCAGCGGGATCCACGCCGGGCCGGTCAGCGCGTCGGTCACAGCAACCTCATCGGTGAGCACACGTGGCAAGTTTTCACGGTCGGGGGCCTGGTAGTAGACCCAGCCGCCCAGCGCACCGGCGGCCAGGTCACCGCCCGAGGCGCGCGGGGAGATTTCGATTGAGGCTAAAATGCCCAGTTTGATGCGTTCGGCCACGGTCAGCCCGAGCCCGTAGAGCTCATTGATCGCGGTGATCACGGCCATTGTGGCCGCGCCCGAGGAGCCCAGCCCGTATTTTTCCCCGGCCGCGGAGCGCAGATTCGAGCTGAAATGAAGATCCACCGCCCGAGACGCAAGGCCGCGTTCGGCGCGCAGTTTATCCATGACCAGCCAGGCGGCCAGCGCATAATCGGTCCCGAACTCGTGGGTTCGGGCGGCGGTAATGCAGTGGTCGTGCGCCAAGAGGTCGGCGGTGGGTTCGGGTGTGGCGGCGGGTTCGGCGGCGGTGACCGTCACGGTCATGTACCGGTCCACGGCGATCAAAATTGCGGGTTGTCCCGGGGTCACGACGGCGTATTCACCGGCCACATAGAGCTTTCCGGGGGCGGCCACGGCAAATGGCGTGGCCCTCATGCAGCGTCCAGGAGGTGCGCGCCGGGTCCGGGGGCAAAGGTTTCGATCGCACCAAAACCCGTCACGCGCGTAGCCACCGCGGCGGCGTCATCGGGGCGGCAAATAATGACGACGTTGGGCCCGGCGTCGGCGGTCGCATACGCTTCTAGTCCGTCGTCGCGCATCGCGGCGACCTCGTCGAAGACCTCCCAGGACACCGGTGCTAAATACCGGATGGGTGGTTCGGTCGCCTGGATGACCGCGTGCATGCGATGCGCGTGGGTTTCGGTGATGTGCCCGACGCGCGTGAAGTCATCGGCCGCACAGGCGGCAATCATGTCATCCAAGGTTTTGTGGGTGACATCGATCCAGGCCTGATAGTACGGACTGGTGTTCCGGGTGGCGACCATACCTTCGCGCGAGGAAACCTTTTTGGCCTTGGCGTCCACAGTCACCGAGACCATCGCCATCTCCGGGGCGTCGATAGCCTCGGCAAAGCTGGTTTCGTCGCTGGTCCCGGCGTGCCAGACGGCAAACCGGTCGATCAGTGAGCGCGAGGCCGAGCCCGACCCCCGGCGGGCCAGCCGCGACAAGTCCTTGGTTGATAGTTTCAGCCCGTAGGCATCGGCGGCGGCCACGGCCAGCGCGGCGAAGCCCGAGGCCGAGGAGGCCATCCCGGCGGCGGTGGGCCCCTCGTTGACCGACGTGACCTTCGCCGAGGCGGTTGCGGTTTCCAGTCCGGCGTCGGCGGCTAGCCGACGCACCAGGTCCAAAAAGACGGTGGTGCGTTGCGTGGCCTTGGCATCGGCTACGGTGCCGTTGAGCTCAAATGAGTCGAGATCGGTGGTCAGTTCGACCGTCGTCGTCGTGGCGAATTTATCCAGGGTCATGGACATCGATCCGGCCACGGGAATGATCAGCTCGTCATCGGCTTTGCCCCAGTATTTAACCAAGGCGATATTGGGGTGGGCTCGAGCGATTGACGCCAACTAGCGGTCCTCCTTGTGCACCCGAGCGGTCGGGGCGGTCATCAGGTCGAAATCATTGGGCACCAGCGTGGTGGTCCACGTGCGGGTGGCCCCGACGGCGGTCATTGCGGCGGCAACGTCGCCGGCCTGTTCTTGATCGGGCACCACAGCTAGCACGCACCCACCCAGTCCAGATCCGGTGAGTTTGGCACCGTAGGCACCGGCTTCAAGGGCGGCGGCGACTACGGCATCCAGTGCCGGGGACGATACCCCGAGGTAGGCCAGTAGCGAGTGGGCCTCGTGCATCGATTGGCCCACGCGGATCGGGTCCCCGAGCCCCAGGGCGTAGACGACGTCGTCGGTCAGGTTCGCCAGATCTTCGACCACCCGGTCCACGACGCGGGGTTGGATATCGCGCAGCATTGCGACCCCGTCGACGGCGGCCGCGGTCGACCCCGAGGTGCCGGTATCGGCAATGACAAACGTAAACTTATCGGCGACCTTCACAGTCGTGGGTTTACCCTGTTGGAAGCGCAACGGGGTCATCGACTGCACCGCGTGAGCGTCCAGGCCCGAGGAGGTCCCGTGGGCCACGTGTTCGGCCTCTTGAACCAGCGCATGTGCTTGGGCGGCATCCAGGCGCACCCCGGCCAGATTCGCCACGGCACGCACCACAGCAGCCGAGGTCGCCGCAGACGACCCCAGGCCGCGCTCAAACGGAATGGTTGAACGCAAGGTCAGCTCAACCCGATCCCCGCGCACATCCAACTGCTCAGCCGAAACCCGCAGGGCGGTCAACACTGGATCCATGTGCTTGGGTGCTGCGGCCAGCGGACCGGTATATAAATCCGAGGTAATAAATCCGCGCCGAGCGCGTCGAATCGAGGCGGTGGCCTGCAAATCCAGCAGCGGCAGCACAATCGCCGGTGCCCCGTACACCACCGAGTGTTCGCCTAATAAAATGGCTTTGCCGTGGGCTGAGCCCAGCCCAGTTTCCACCGGGTGCCCGGAGACTTTTCCCGTTGCCGCACCAGATAACGGGTCAGCGAACCGATCCCGGCCCGGACGTGGTGGTTCAAATACAGGTTCGGGCCGCTGGGGTGCTTTCCCGGTCGGCTCACCGTGTGGTGCACTGTGTCTCATCGGTATGGTGAAAACCTCAAAGTCAAAACAAATCTGAACTATTTATTCTAAGCCACGCGACCACCGGTACCGAATGTTTAACCGGTTTGGCGAACAATACAGGTTAGAATCACACTCGAAACCGTTTGCCGTTGGACCTCACGGCGCCAAGGAGACCGATCTTGAAGCACCTTCCCACCCTCGTAGCGTTGGCTGCCTGTACGACAGGACTCCTCGCGGGTTGTGGAACCACTCAAGAGTTCACCGAAGCCGCGCAAGCACCCGAGCCGAGTCAAACCGAAGCCAGCCCACAAGCGGATCCGGCCGACCCGTTCCAAGCGCTGCACGTTAATATGGTCGCACAATCCGGGACCTATTTTCCCGACGGCATCGACGGCATCAGCTTCGGCTGCTCCGACACCCTCGTGACGATCAGCACGGTCCCCACTCAGGCCGATTCCTCGCAGGAACATGTCGCAGCAGCCATCCAGTTTCTGATTAACGACTCGCAGTATTATCACGGCTCCCCCGCCGTGACGAACTCGCTGACCCTATCTGAGACTTTAGAACTCGACGACGTTGAAGTGAGTCGTGACTCGGTCGACATCGCCTTATCCGGCGACGTCGTCGTCCAAAGTCAGTGCGAGGCTCATCGTATTCAAGCCCAGCTGTACGGTACAGCCGCTTCGACCTCGGGTCTTGAGGACATCAGCATCACCGTCAACGACGACGAACTCAACACCGTGTTGGGTCTTGAACCTTTCGACACCGCCCAACTGCTTACCACTGAGAACTCCTAAACAGCGACGGCGTTAAACATGAAGACCTCCGGTTGGTGAATGGAAGGTGGATGACACCCCATTCGGCCGGAGGCCTTCATTGGGTTAAAGATCGGCTGTTTATAGTGCCGAGAAAATAAAAATTAACAACGCAACGATCGCTAGAATCCCAACGATCGTCCAAATCAAACCACTTCCGCGCATAATACCTTCCTTTCGTGAAACCTCGTTGGTTCCATTCAATCCATACTGGAACACCTCATCTGGAATACACCAGTCCTGAGATGCCCTGAATTTCGTGCTGATTTTATAAAGGCCAAGGCCCGGGCCCGATCCTAGAATAATCTCCTGAGCATGCGACAGGCCTGACAGTCCACTGGTCTTATGACCCCGGGCACGCTGCACCAGACCACCCGGCCAGGGTACAGACAAACGTCAACTCATACCATCACTCCACCAGACGCCACTACTGCTCGACGAAGTAGTGCATTCTTTGAAGAGGACGAAAGTGACACCCCACGTGCCTGAAAATTGTGATCGCTTCAGCCGGTCGACGCGCGCATTATGTGAAATGGTCTAAGGAAGCACTTCACAAACAAGAACTTCCAGGCGAAGTGATCGCACTAGATTATCGCTCCATGAGCCCGACTCGTGGCTTAGCCGATCGGGCATACACCACACCGGCCTACAACAGCCCCCGAGTATCACCACTTGATCTGTGAGTGGTTTGCCGTTGAAAAACTGGACTTATTCCTGGTGATGAATGACTACGAGATGCAAGTATTCTCCCAAGGTCTGGCAGATGAGCTGCGCACTATGGGCTGTGCTGTAGCGGTGCTAGATCGATCCATTCAACAAAGCGTCATCGATAAATACCGAACCGCTGTCGAACTCGACAAACATGGTATCCCCACCCCTGCGACTTTTCTGGGCCCCCAATATGCGCAGCTTGCCAGTACCTCGGCACCGATGGGCTCCCGCTAGAAGATAATCCAGACTCGGTCATCATCCAGGACAATCTACCGGGCTCAGAATACGGCATCGACGGCGCCTTCTCGGTTGACGGGCGCTCGGAATTATTCGGGTTGGTCGCTCGACGCAAGGATCGGATGCGAGATCGGGATACCGACCTTGCTACCACAGTGTCGGCCGATCCGTTCCGCGAGCCAATCCGGCAACTCGGAAAGATGTTACGCCCCACCTGCAGCATCGACATCGACTTCCGCGAAACTTCTAGCGGCAAGCCCCTAGTCATTGCCGTTAACCCTCGGATGGGCCGGAGACGCCGCTACGCCGTCATTGAATTGACCATATGGAAGGCTCGAATCGTGAGCTTCTGACCTTCAGCCTTTTGGAAGCTAGCTGTCATCTGGCGTTCACGTGGCCCTACTACAGTCGCTGATGGCACGCCGTGATATCACAAAGCTGAATTTCAGATATTAACTTCACAGATTCGGCAAGATCGTATACGATCTGTACTAAGAGATTTCCAGCAACCCCCATGGAGGTACGGTCTCGATGACAGTCACTGCTTACGATTTTTCAATCAAGCAGAATCGGCCGGGCAAAATCGTTGCCCTGCACTTGAATTTCCCATCCCGCATCCAAGAACGCGGGCGTAATCCCAAATTCCCCGGTTACTTCTTGAAGGCCACCTCGTCAATCGCACCAACCGGTGCAACCATTGAACGTCCAGCCGGAACCGAACTCCTCGCCTACGAAGGCGAAATCGCCCTGATCATCGGCAAAGACGCACGCCGCGTCTCGCCTGAGCAGGGCTGGTCTTATGTTTCTGGTATCACCGCAGCAAACGACTGGGGCCTATACGATCTGCGCCACGCAGACAAAGGCTCCAACGTCAAAAACAAATCCGGTGACAACTACACCCCGCTGGGCCCGGCAATCATCGACGCCGCAGGCATCGATCCAACCCAGCTGCGCATTCGCACCTGGGTCAACGGCGAAGTTGTTCAGGACGACACCACCGAAGACCTCGTCTTCCCCTTCGGCCAGCTGATTGCCGACCTTTCCCAGCTGATGACGCTGGAAGAAGGCGACGTCATCCTGACCGGAACCCCAGCTGGTTCCTCAGTTGCTCAGCCGGGCGACGTCGTCGAAGTTGAAGTCGATGCACCCCACGCTGACGGCGCACCATCGACCGGTCGCCTGGTGTCCAACGTCAAGGAATCCTCCTTTGCCATGGCCGACTACGGGCACGGACCAAAGGTTGATGACTTACAGCGCGAAGAAGCCTGGGGCTCGAAAGCCAAGGCTGGTCTGGAAGATCCACGCGCCATCCTGACCCCAGAGCTGCGTGAGAAAATCTCCAAGACCGCGGTGGCCACCATCGTGGCGAACATGCGCAAGCGCGGCATCAACAACTGCACCATTGACGGTCCACGCCCCATGCACCCGGGCCAGCAGATCCTTGGGTTCGCCAAGACCCTGCGTTATGTGCCAAACCGCGAAGACCTGTTCAAGAAACACGGTGGCGGTTTCAATAAACAGAAACAGGCCATGGACTCCGTGCAGCCAGATGACGTCGTCGTCATGGAAGCACGCGGTGAAAAAGGCACCGGCACCCTGGGTGACGTACTGGCCATGCGCGCTAAAGTGCGCGGCGCTAATGCTGTGATCACCGACGGCGGTGTCCGTGACGCTGCGGCCGTGGCCGAAGTGGGCATCCCGGTCTACTCGAATGGCTACCACCCGGCAGTGCTGGGTCGCCGTCACGTGCCCTGGGAAATGGACGGCACGATTGCCTGCGGTGGCACGACCGTGCAGCCAAACGACATCATCATTGGTGATGACGACGGCGTCGTCGTGGTTCCACCAGAACTGTTGGTCGAAGTGATTGAAGAATCCTACGAGCAGGAAAAACAAGACGAGTGGGTCTACGAGCAGGTCAAAAACGGTGCTGCCGTGGACGGCCTCTTCCCACCAACCGGTGAGTGGAAAGCCAAATACGAGGCCTACCGCGCCGAACAAGGTGAGTAAATGACGTTGAATGGTCTCTCGAAAGCCGACCAGGCTCACCGGCACGTGCTGAACGGAATCACGTCCGGTCAGTACAAGCCCGGTGACCGACTGGTCCTGTCGAGCATCGCCAATGAATTGGGGATGTCGGTGGTCCCGGTGCGGGAAGCCATTCGACGGTTGCAAACCGACAATCTGGTGACCTTTGAACGCAACGTGGGTGCCACGGTGACGGGTATCGATCCGATCGAATACCAATACACCATGGAAACCCTGGCCCTGGTGGAGGGGTACTCCACGGCGCTATGTGCTCCACTGGTCACGGCCCAGACCCTGACCAAGGCCCGCGGGATCAACCAGCAGATGCGCGAACTCCTCAACGAAGAGTTCGCACCGGAATTGTTCACCGAGCTGAATGAAAAATTTCATTTGGCCCTGTTTGAACACCATCCGAACCCGCACATCCTGGATCTGGTCCACCGCGGTTGGAACCGGCTGGCGGCACTGCGTTCGACAACGTTTACGTTCGTACCGTCTCGCGCCCCCGATTCGGTGGTCGAGCACGACGAACTGTTGGATCTAATTGCCGACGGCGCCGAGTTCTCGGTCATCGAAACGGCAGCGCGCAACCACCGGCTCAATGCGATGCACGCCTACCTCGACCACCACGCCCAAACCAATCCAAAAAGTTTTTGAACATATTCGAAAGGACGACATGACAAACGGCAAACCAGCAAACCTGCCAGATCAAATCCGTCACTACATCAACGGTGAATTCGTCGACTCAATCGATGGCGACACCTTCGATGTGCTCAACCCGGTCACCAACGAGGCTTACATCAAAGCCTCCTCGGGTAAAGTCGCCGACATCGACGCCGCCGTCGCTGCTGCAAAAGATGCCTTCGACAACGGCCCGTGGCCACACATGCTGCCACGCGAGCGCTCCCGCATTCTGCACAAAATTGCCGACGTCGTAGAAACCCGTCAGCAAGAACTGGCCGAGATGGAAACCTGGGACTCCGGTCTACCAATCTCCCAGACCCTGGGGCAGGCACGCCGTGCAGCCGAGAACTTCCGTTTCTTCGCTGACCTGATTGTCGCCCAGGAAGACAACGCCTTCAAGGTACCTGGTCGTCAGATCAACTACGTCAACCGCAAACCCATCGGTGTTGCCGGTCTGATCACCCCGTGGAACACCCCGTTCATGCTGGAATCCTGGAAACTCGGCCCAGCACTGGCCACCGGAAACACCGTGGTGCTCAAACCAGCCGAATTCACCCCGCTGTCCGCAGGCCTGTGGCCAGGCATCTTCGAAGAAGCCGGACTGCCAGCTGGTGTGTTCAACATGGTCCACGGCTTCGGTGAAGAAGGCTACGCAGGTGACTCCCTGGTCAAACACCCAGATGTCCCACTGATCTCATTCACCGGTGAGTCCCGCACCGGACAGATCATCATGGGCAATGCCGCCCCATACCTCAAGGGCCTGTCCATGGAGCTGGGCGGTAAATCCCCAGCCGTGGTCTTCGAAGACGCCGACCTAGAAACCGCGATCGACGCGACCATCTTCGGTGTGTTCTCGCTCAACGGTGAACGTTGCACCGCAGGCTCCCGCATCCTGGTCCAGCGCAGCATCTATGACGAATTCGTTGAACGCTACGCAGCCCAGGCCGCGAACGTCAAAGTCGGTATGCCAAATGATCCGAAGACCGAAGTCGGCGCCCTGGTTCACCCAGAACACTTCGACAAGGTCTGGTCCTACGTGCAGATCGGGAAAGAAGAAGCCCGCCTGGTTGCCGGTGGTGACCGTCCAGAGGAATTCCCAGAAGGAAACTTCCTGCAGCCAACCGTCTTCGCCGACGTCGCCCCAGATGCGCGCATCTTCCAGGAAGAAATTTTCGGCCCGGTTGTTGCCATCACCCCGTTCGACACCGATGAAGAAGCCCTTGAGCTGGCCAACAACACCACCTACGGTCTGGCCGCCTACATCTGGACCAACGATCTGCAGCGCTCACACAACTTCGCGCAGAAAGTTGAAGCCGGCATGGTCTGGCTGAACTCCAACAACGTGCGTGACCTCCGCACCCCATTCGGTGGCGTCAAGGCCTCCGGACTCGGTCAGGAAGGTGGCTACCGCTCGATCGATTTCTACACCGAGCAGCAGGCAGTCCACATCAACCTGGGCGAAGTGCACAACCCAGTTTTCGGAAAACAACAGTAACGACTGTTTGGCATCAGTACCGAAGGATCACCAATGAAAATTGATAAAAACAAACGCACCCTGACCAGCTCTGGTTTCCACGTCTCACAGGATGCACCGGTCAACACCGACAACCCCATCCCGACGCCGGAAGCACCAGCGCCAGATGTCCTGCGCGTAGCTTATATGGAATTGCAGGTCACCGACCTGGCAGCATCCCGTGAATTCTACGTTGATGTCCTGGGTCTGCACGTCTCGCACGAAGACGACAACGAGATCTACCTGCGCTCGGCAGAAGAATTCATCCACCACAACCTTGTTCTGAAACAGGGCCCGATTGCTGCCGTTGGTGCATTCTCCTACCGTGTTCGTTCACCAGAAGACGTGGACAAAGCCGAAGCCTTCTACAAAGAACTTGGGTG
>ERZ1032895.144-NODE-144-length-17065-cov-5.610935_pt1 | contig 17065 bp, 16 predicted proteins | sample MGYA00516687_ERZ1032895 | MGnify/ENA primary metagenome ERZ1032895 (study PRJEB33719, sample SAMN04261600) | wastewater metagenome | biome: rural village; feature: latrine urine exit; material: soil | place: El Salvador | collected 2013-01-14 ... | reverse complement strand
GTGACGAGTGTCTCTGGGCTCATGTGTAATGGTAGATTGTGGCCACACGGGATGGAGGTCCCGAGATGATTGCTCAACCGCTTTCTACCGATCCGGTCCAACCCGTCCCGATAGCCGCTCGTGCGTGGGGGTTATTGGCCGGGCGTCTCTGCCTGGTTCTGGCGGTCAGCGTGCTGATGTGGCTGTTCTTAGGCGCTACAGCCGGCATGTCAGCGTTTCCGCCTACCACCATGTGGGCCACTTTGGGCTTACTGCCGGTCAACATTATCTGCCTGATAATTCTGGTCAAGCTTTACCGCAGCCAGGGACTCAATCTGCGCGAGGCCATGGGCATCCGGTACGAGCGGCTGGGAAAAGACATCGGTTGGGGAGTGTTGTGGCTGATGGTGCTAAACGTACCTTTCGTTTTGGCAGTCACCGGCACGGTATGGATCATGTATGGCGCCCAAGCGCCGCAAGCTTTTGCCACCATTTTCATCTCAGCCGACGCCCAAGCAACCATGAGTCCCGTGACCCTGCTGATCATCGGCCTGATTGCCGTCCTCCCCTTTATTTTGATCAACGCTCCGGTCGAAGAACTCGTCTTTCGTGGGTATGGCCTAACCGGGCTGCAATCCGGCCTCGGGCGTGTCGGTGCGATCCTCATGTCGTCGTTGCTCTTCGGAGCCCAGCACATTATCTTCGCCCCAACGATCCCTGGCATGATTGTCTACTTCGTCGCCTTCACCGTGTGGGGCGCTACCGCGGCGGTCATCGTCATCAAGCAGGGCCGGCTCTTTCCGGTGATCATCGCTCACTGGATCATCAATTTCATGCTCTCAGCACCGGCACTGGTACTGCCGGTTTTGCTGCTCACCGGCGTCGTCGAACAGCCTTGAACCTAGGGGGCCAATAGGTGTTGGGTACCTTGAGGTGGGATTTCTCCACAGGCACAGGTCTCGACTGGGTGTTTGTGACTGGAATCTGGGATACTTGACGTGTTATGACTACCGTTTCCCAAAAGACCGCGACCACGGGCCCAGGCCCGGCATATTCCACGCCGGAACGAGGCACCGGAGATCAAGGTGCTCAACACCCGTCCGCCTCGACAACATCGATGCAGGTGGCACCGCTGCAGATCGGCAACCTGACGATCGATGTACCGGTCGTGTTGGCACCGATGGCCGGTATCACTAATAAGGCGTTTCGTCGGTTGTGCCGTGAATACGGTGGCGGACTGTATGTTTCTGAAATGGTCACGGCTCGCGCCCTGGTCGAGCGCCACCCTGAGTCGATGCGCATCATTGAACACGACGAAGACGAGACACCTCGCTCTGTGCAACTGTACTCGGTCGATCCGGTCTACACGCGCAAGGCCGTGCGCATGATTGTTGAAGAAGACCGCGCCGACCACATTGACATGAACTTTGGATGCCCTGTTCCAAAAGTCACCCGCAACGGTGGGGGATCGGCACTGCCTTGGAAAACTGACCTGTTCACCGCAATCGTGGCCGGTGCAGTCAAAGAAGCCGAACGCGCCAATATCCCGGTGACCATCAAGATGCGCAGGGGTATTGATGAAGACCACCTGACCTACCTGGAAGCCGCCCGTCGCGCCGTCGACGTCGGCGTTTCCGCCGTCGCATTACACGGGCGCACGATGCGCCAGCACTACTCGGGCCAAGCGAACTGGGATTCTATTGCCCGACTCAAAGAAGCCATTACCGAGGTCCCGGTCCTGGGCAACGGTGACATCTGGTCGGCAGAAGACGCCATGGCCATGATCGAATACACCGGCGCCGACGGGGTAGTCATCGGCCGTGGCTGTCAGGGCCGTCCCTGGCTGTTTGGTGACGTCGAAAATGCGTTTACCGGTTCTGAACAACGTTTCCACCCCGACCAGGGTATGGTCGCCGATGTGCTCTACCGGCACGCTGAATTGCTCGTCGACACCTTCGGCGGCAATGAAGATAAAGCCCTGCGTGACATTCGCAAACACGTCTCCTGGTACTTCAAAGGCTACCCGGTGGGCGGCGATATGCGACGGGCGCTCACTACCGTTGAAACCCTCGCCCAGCTGCGCGACCTGCTCGACACCGTCGACCGCACCGTGCCCTATCCGGGAGCCGACGCCGAAGGCCCACGCGGCCGTGCCGGAGCACCCAAGAAGCCACACCTCCCCGAAGGCTGGCTAGAATCCCAAGACATCACCGATGAACATCGGGCACAGATTCATGAAGCAGAACTGGACATCTCAGGGGGATAATCGGTAGGCATGACCGATCAAGGATCCAACGGGCAGACACCAAAAGCCCCCAAAACAACTCAGCAGCCCAGCTTGTTCTGGCCGCAATACCGGCCACCCTATGCAGGCGAAGCCACGCAGACACCCGGCTATGACGTTTGGGACATGGCCCGCTGGGTCCCAGAGCCACCCAAATCCAGCTACCGCTCGGACTTTGAACGCGACCGCGCTCGCATTCTGCATTCGGCAGCACTGCGGCGCCTGGCTGCCAAAACTCAAGTCATCTCACCCGGCGACGATGACTTTATCCGCAACCGCCTGACGCACTCGCTTGAAGTCGCCCAAGTGGGTCGCGAATTTGGCCGTTCCTTAGGCTGTGATCCTGATGTCGTTGACGCTGCCTGTCTCTGTCACGACCTGGGTCACCCACCCTTTGGCCACAACGGAGAAACTGCCCTGAACGAAGCCGCCGACGATATCGGAGGTTTTGAAGGCAACGCTCAAACGCTGCGACTGCTTACGCGTTTAGAACCGAAAAAAATCACCGAGCACGGCGCCCCGGCCGGGTTGAATTTGACTCGCGCAACCTTGGACGCTGCAACGAAGTACCCGTGGCGTAAATGCGATGCTCCGCTAAAAGCCGATGGCAAACCCACCGGGAAATTCGGAGTCTACGATGACGACGCCGCAGTATTCTCCTGGTACCGCAAAGGCGTCGACACGCAGCGGCTATCCATGGAAGCTCAAGTCATGGATTTAGCCGATGACATCTCCTATTGCGTCCACGATGTTGAAGACGGCATAGTCTCAGGCATGTTCCAATTAGGGTGGTTGGCAAACCCGGAACAGCGCGCCCGGGCCATCGCAACGACTCAACAATGGTACCTCCCCAATACGGAGACCGCGGTCATCGATGCAGCCCTCGAGAGATTGGAAGCCACCCCGACGTGGGTCACCAGTGCCGATGGGGCTCGACACGCGCACGCGGCACTCAAAGATATGACGTCCCAGCTCATTGGACGGTTTTCTACCGCGGCGTTTGAAGCTACACGAGACGCCTACGGCAATGACCCACTGACCCGGCACAGTGCTGATGTGATCGTGCCCCAGGACACCGCAGTGGAGATCGCCACGATGAAAGGCATCGCGGCCCATTACGTGTTGTCGTCAGAGCGTCGTCAACCAATCTATGAAGCACAGCGCGAAGTGCTGTTCGAACTCGTCGAGTTCTTATTAACGACCGAAAACCAGTATCTCGAGCCGATGTATGCCCAGGACTGGCAAGATGCTTCGGATGACGCTGGCAAAAAGCGTGTAGTGATTGATCAGGTCGCGTCGTTGACCGATAATTCAGCTCTCATGTGGCACGGTACGTTGATTCGTGGGACGGCGCATCCCACCGTGCTGCCGACTGGCATGCGCAGCTAATTTAGCGGACGTCCGATACCAGGGACGGGAGCGCGACCGCTGCGGTCGAGGCAATATACACGTCTGCAGTTTGCGATAGCTCGGTGGCACTTGGATTAATTTCGATGATCTTGGCTCCCGCATCCCGTCCGATCATCGGCAGCGAAGCTGCTGGCTGCACGAGCCCAGACGAACCGATGACGACCACAAGATCTGCGCTCTGGAGTTGCTCGATAGCCGTTTCGAAGGCCATATGCGGCAATGCTTCACCAAACCACACCACTGCGGGTCGGAGTATACCGGAGCGACAATAGTCGCACCCCACCGGCGACAGCAGGTTGTCCTCATCAAATTTTTGATCGGGATCCAAGTCGATGGTCATCGGATTGAATGCCGCATCATGATCACAATCGATACAGCGAAACGCATCCAAAGAGCCGTGTAAATGCAGAACATCCTGGGCGTCACCACGTTCGTGGAGATCATCGACATTCTGGGTCGCCACGGTCAACGAACCCTGGGCTTTGGCGAGGCGCTGCTGCCAATGCCCTATAGCCGTGTGCCCTGCATTCGGGGTCACACGATTGACGAGATGCCACCGCCACATATACCACGTCCACACCAAGGCGGGATTAGCTCGAAAGGCTCTCGCAGTCGCTAACTGCTCCGGCGCAAATTGTTCCCACAGACCGGTCTGGGCATCTCGGAAAGTCGGGACACCGGACTCCGCCGACATGCCCGCCCCCGATAACACGACGACAGAACGGGCAGTAGAAATAAGATTTGAAGCCTGTTGGATAGGGTCAGTCAAGGATATAACTCCGGAAGAATATTGCGAGCGGTGCCCGAAATGTAGAGATCTGCGTCTTGAGACAGCGGTGTCTGGTTGGGGTTGATCTCGATGACCTGCGCGCCTGCAGCAGAAGCGGCGATCGGCAGGGTTGCGGCGGGCTGCACGATGTTTGATGTTCCAACTACTATCGCCACATCCGCAGTACGCACGGCATCCAAGGCATCGTCCATAGCTTGTTGTGGCAGTAATTCTCCGAACATCACAATATCTGGGCGGATGAATCCGTGAGAACACGTGACGCAAGCGGGTGGGTCTTCAAGCATTAGCTGGTCTAGTGCTGGCGTGGCTTGCAGCTGCTTGGCAGTGGGAGTGTCGAGCTGGTAATCGGACGGTGCATCGCACTCAAAACACCGAAATGTAAAGGTCGTGCCGTGGAGATGGGCTAAAACGTCGGAGTCTGCGCGTTCGTGCAAGTCGTCAATATTTTGCGTGACGATATCCAGCGCTCCACCATTGCTGACGAGCTCTCGTTGCCAATGCCCGAGTACTTTGTGCCCGTCATGCGGCTCGACAGAGCGCATGACTCGAGCTTGATGGAGCATCCACGACCACACAAGATCAGGGCGGTTGTACATGGCCTCAGGAGTCGCTAATTGTTCGGGCGAATACTTCTCCCACAGTCCTGTTTGAGCGTCACGAAAGGTCGGGACACCTGATTCCGCTGACATGCCCGCACCGGTCAGCACGGCGATCCGCTCGGCATCTTGAACAATGCGACGGGCTTCACGGATGGCGACGTAGGGCGTATTACTCATACCTACACTGTAGGACAGCGCTGCAGGTTCAACCAGCAGCGGGTTCGGACCCTCACATGGGAACATAAACACGGCGCCTCCGACTGCGTTATCTCAAGCAGTCAGAGACGCCGTGTTAGCGATTTATAGCGCTTCGGTTACCCGAGTGTGCTTAGGTTGCAGGAACTTCAAGTTCGATGTCGGAGCCATCTGCCCCGTCAAGTTCGACCTCCCAGCGCAGCGAGCCGTCGTCCTCATCGAGATCGATCTCATCCAATGTGGCATCCGAATGCTGGTTGAAGGCTTCATTCAATGCGTCGGTCACCGTTACCGTAGCGCGCTCAGCTTTCGCGATTTTATCGTCTTCGCTGTCACGTTCATCCTCTGAGATGTTTCCATCCGGGGTGACATCCAGTTCGATAACTTCATTATCAACCACGATGTCGACGTCATAAGAAGAACCGTTGTCGTCGCGATCGATCTCGACAATAAAGCCGCCAGCGTATTCCGCTTCAACGGCGTCGATGACGTCGAAGACTTCGTCGCCACCCGACCCCTGAGTGTTGTCGGTGGCGTCAGCGGTTTGAGTGTCTTCTGTTGTTTCGGTAGGGCTTGGGTCCGCCTGTGCTGTCTGGGTTTGAGTGTCTTGATCAGCAGGGGACTGTTCTGCCGAGTCGTCAGTACCGCAGGCTGAAAATAGCATCAGCGCTGCTACGCCGGTGAGGCCAGTGAGAAGCCGCGTATGCGTTGTATTAGTTCTCTTAAACATAGTTCTATACCCTTCGTTTCGTTCTCATTCATTAATTTTCGTTTTATTGAGGGTGGTCCCATTCATACCGGACCACTATCAATTATAAACGGTCTAATCTGGAGACGTCGTTGTCTGACCACGTATACCCGCTGTGGTTTCTCGACGGCAATGCCGCATCGTCGGGAATTATCCACACCGCATTCGAGCACGCGCCGTCCACTGATGGCTTCGGCATAGACTATGCATCATGGCAGGACGTATTAAACGGGAATCGATCGACAAGGTCCTTGAAGCGACCGATCTCAAGAATGTTGTTGAAGAACACGTAGCGTTACGCACCGCTGGCATCGGCTCTTATAAGGGGCTGTGCCCGTTCCATGACGAGCGCACCCCCTCGTTTCATGTGACTCCAGCGAAAGGCTTCTATCACTGCTTTGGTTGTCAGGAGTCTGGTGATGCCATCAAGTTCTTGATGGAACTCGAGCACACTTCGTTTACTGAGACTGTGGAAATTCTTGCCGCGCGATCGAATATCAGTTTGGAGTACGAAGAAGGTTCAGCGCCCGAACGCCCCACCGTTGCTACTCGTCAGAGAATGTTACAGGCTCATCAAATCGCTGATGAGTTCTATCAGCACGCACTCACCACGCCGGCCGCAGAAGCAGCCCGAATGTTTCTGCGCGATAAAGGCTTTACGCAAGAAGATGCTGCACGTTTTGGGGTCGGTTATGCTCCCGAAGGATGGAATAATCTGCTCTCATATTTGCAGCAGCGAGGATTTTCCCTCGAAGAACTTTCCGAAAGTGGGTTATTTTCTGAAGGCCGCAGAGGGCTCTATGATCGTTTCCGAAACCGCGTGATGTGGCCTATCAAAGACATGACGGGCAATACCATCGGTTATGGCGCCCGCCAGCTCGACGCGGATGATAAAGGCCCAAAGTATCTCAACACGCCCGAGACGAGCCTGTATAAGAAATCGCAGGTCTTGTACGGTCTGAACTTTGCGAAAAACGATATCGCTCGGAATCGGCAGTTAGTGGTCGTTGAGGGATATACCGACGTGATGGCTGCACATCTGGCGGGTATCACAACTGCTGTGGCAACGTGTGGTACGGCCTTTGGTGAGGGGCATGTGCGAATCGCGCGCCGGCTGATTACCGATGATGGTTCTGGCGGCGAGATCATTTTCACTTTTGATGGTGATGAAGCAGGTCAAAAGGCGGCGATGCGTGCTTTTGAGTTTGATAATCAGATTGTGGCCAAGACGTTCGTAGCAGTTGCCCCTGAAGGGCAAGATCCTAACGATCTACGGCAGCAATATGGTGATGAGGCTGTGCGCCGCCTGATCGCCGCACGGGAGCCACTCTTTGAGTTTGCGATTAAAACGCGCCTGAAAGAGTACAACCTCGATTCGGTTGAAGGGCGTACAGGTGCTCTGCACTATGCTGCACCGATTGTTAAAGAAATCCGAGATCCTATTATGCGGGATGGCTACATTCGCGAATTAGCCGGATGGTTGGGGATGGACGTGGACACTGTCCATCAGGCGGTCCAACAGGCATCAAAAGCTTCAGCCACGCGAATGCATCAGGACACGCAGGTGACGGGCGAAGACCCTACGGCGCAAATAGAGCAGAATTTTCGCCCGGATCTACGCGACCCGATCGCTCGCATGGAGAAGGAAGCGTTAGAGGTCATTCTTCAACGGCCCGAAACGCTGTCTCAAGAACAATGGAAAGCCCTATACACAACACAATTCAAAGTCCCGGTTTATAATGCGATCCAAACAGCGATTCTTGCCGCCGCTCGCAATGCCCAGGACACCTCCAACTGGGTGCAACATGTCACGGCGGAAGCACCCGAGGCGCTCTATTCCTTTGTTACCGAGCTAGCCGTAGCGCCCCTACCTGCATCCTCAGAAGAAGAAGTCCTGCGATACTGTCGAGACATTATGAATCGACTGCTAGAGATGCAGATAACCGAACAAAAAGCCGATCTCATTGGCAGACTCCAGCGCTTGGACTCTGAGCGGGACCCAGAAAGCTTTCAGGCGATTCAACAGCGTTTAGTAGAACTGGAAAATCAACGGCGTTTTCTGCGCCCGATCGATTGACAACCAAATGGGGCAGAAAACGCCGTAGCCGAAAACCTAGTTATACCTGTACCGCAAGGTGTGACCACCGCGACGAACTATCGTCGCGGCATCAAGGTGGGGCTTATAACGCCCATGACACGGAATTACTAAAGAATCCAATGATAGATGTGGCGCTATCGACGCCAGCGCCCTCGACATCATCTTCACTACCCGGGACTTCAGCCGGGGATTCTTGCATTGGATCTTCAGCAGGGGACTCTTGCATCGGGTCCTCTTGCATTGGATCGTCCTGCATCGGGTCTTGTTGCTCAACTCCTGGATCGACCGGTTCTTCTTCTTCTTCTTGAGCTGGATCATCAGCGCAAGCAGTAAATAGAGCAAGCGCAGCTACACCTGCGAATCCTGCGTACAGCTTGGAACGTTTAGAAACTTTTTCTTTAAACACGAGGTCTAGCTGCTTTGTTCTGTAGTTCTTCAGTTGTAAGTGGTTTTCAGCAGATGGTCCCGAAGGCCCAACTGCTGACAAAGTGTAGTGGTTGAGGGTCTCGATTTATATCACTTCGACAAACGACAACCTAGTGAAATCAGGAGAAACGGCCGATTAGACAACCACGAAAAAGGTCTGCTATAGTATTCATTTGTTGCCTTCCCCCATAGCTCAACGGCAGAGCACTCGACTGTTAATCGAGGGGTTACTGGTTCGAATCCAGTTGGGGGAGCGAGATAGCCTCGTCCATGCGGACGGGGCTTTTTCTTGTCTGAATTTCTTTGCCACACTACTAGTGCCTGAGCGTTGTTAGCGTCGTGCTGTATGTCAGGCGGGAATCCAAATTTTTTCCTGATACGCTGTTTTCTCCGAGCTAAACCTAACGTCGGCGCATTGTTGATCACAACGAAATCTTGGGCTTGCTCTTCAGTAAACCAATGCGCAGTCATTGCACGTGCCTGAATTCACCACAGGTCATCGGATCGACAATGTGCGGGGCAGCGCCACCTGCTTGCTGGAAGAAGAGTGGGTGCGTAAGGCTATACGTATGTGGATAGGTTGGAATGAGTTCGATATTTTGCTCGGCGATGTGCGATCACTGAAAGCCAAGCGGTCAGTTGTACGTCCCATTGTGGCCGAGATTCGGAAGCGTTTTCTGATCTCTGTTGCAGAGGTCGAAGATGCCTCGCTCTACAGACGTACACGACTTGGCGTCTCAATGGTGAGTGGGGATCGCAGTCATATAGAAGAGACCCTCAATAAGGTTGAAGAAATGCTCTCGCGGAGACCCGAAGTAGAGCTGTTGGCGTCCAAAATGCGACTCGTTCAATCCTCCGATTTCTAAAGCCCCTGGTTTGCAGAAGAATCCCATGCTTCAGGGGCTCAAAGGTTGCTCCCAAGCTATTGAAGCATCAGGCTAATAAACTAGAGCACATATCAAGATCATTATTTCCCGGTTTATACTGGTCAGAGATAGCATCACAGATTTGACCGCGTTACACATATGAAGGTAGTGACTAATGACCACCAACGGCGCACCTCGGGTGACGACTAAGACTCGGATGAGTTCGCTGCTTGACTTGCTTGCGACCATGTTCCGGTTAGTCCCCAAGCAATTAAGCGACAACCTGACATTGCTGAGCGGCCAGCTCAAATCTAAAGGCATTCGCGGTGGCCTCGGTGTAGGGGTGGCGCTATTTGGCTTGCTCTTCGGAGCAATAACTTTTATCTCGCTAGTGGTTGCACTTATCGGTGGCTTCATGTCGGAAGGCCCGTTGTGGCAGACCGCCCTGTGGGTGGCTCTAGGTGCCTTCGTGGTCATGTTGATACTGCTGGTAGTCGGCCTGTTAGTTGTCCGTTCCACCTTCCCCCTGGTGTCCCCAGAAATCGTGCGCGGCATCAAACACGACATCGGCTATGTTCTCAAAGGCAACGCGTTTGATCCCGTTGAGTTCGATCGGCTGGAAGCAGAGCGTCGCCAGCAAAAGCTTGTCGAGAAACAGCGTCGCAAAGAACTCGCGAAGCGAGCTCAGAAAGAACAGAAGAAGGCGATCCGTCGAGGCGAAGCCGCAGACTCGTTGCCACAAACTGAGCCAACCGACGCGCAGCTTCGTCATCGTATGGAACTGCGCCGTCGTCACCTAGGTGATCTGCGCTCAGGCGTGGACGAGAAGACTGATCTGCGGGCTCAGTTCAATACTTTCACTCGACATGCCAGCGGTAAAGTCTCGCAAGAACGCGTTGAGCACGCTACCTCACCATTAGCGCCGCATCATGCGGCTGCTCGGGCGGGAGAAAAGGTCAATGAAGGCGTTGGATTCGTCAAAGATCGTTGGCAACCACTTACAGTCTTAGGTGCATCCGTTACGACCGCTGCAGTGCTGTTGCGCAAACTTCGCCGCCGCTAGTCTGGTAGTACCACTTCGTTTCACACCGCAAGCTGAGGGCTTTATGGACCGGTCGAAAGACCTTAACCCGGACAACAACCGTGACGTCACGGTGACGGATGACTGGTTCACCATTCCCAATCTGGTCACTCTGGTCAGGTTCTTGCTCGTGCCAGTATTTGTCTGGTTTATGTTTGACGGCACTTACTGGAATGCGTTTCTCACGCTGGTTGTATTATTTTCCACCGACTGGATTGATGGTTTTCTCGCCAGAAAGCTGGATCAGATCTCCACGGTAGGGCAATGGCTGGATCCCTTGGCTGACCGCCTGTCGCTTTGGGTTGTCATTATTGCCGTCGCGTTATCGGGCTTAGCTCCACTGTGGCTGGTTTTTGCTCTGGTGGTGCCCGACCTAGTTCTGGCATTCGTGATGGCTCTCCTTTATGCTGGCAGCCCGCAAATGAAAGTAACCATGCTAGGAAAGGCCCGAACCGCTGCACTGATGCTAGGCGTACCGCTCTTGCTCTTCGCTGCGGCTCCTTTTGTCGAAGACTCTCAGTTATGGCGCAATCTGGCCATTGGGGTGCTTGCCATTGGGGCAGCCGGTCATCTTGCGGCTAGTCTTGATTACCTCCTCCAGGGCGTGAAGAACGCAAGACAGATGCGGCGTCAGGACCTGAATCCGCGCAGTAAGACCGACCGTGATGCGTTTCTTGCATCGCTCCAATGAGGTTGAGCGTTTGACAACGTTTGGATGAACCTTTGGTAATTGCTATGTGATCGAGCGAAAAACGCGCAATTGTGAGGTGGCCTTAGTTTAGGATCACCTTGAACAGACCTAGTAGGAGCCGTACCTAGTGCCTTACGACCAGAATAATCATTTCAGAGTGCTGATTGCCGCCGACACCTACCCTCCGCATGTTAATGGTGCAGCAAAGTCATGTTTTCGACTCGCTACTGAACTGACCGCTAAAGGCTATGACGTGCACATCGTGGCACCACATCACACGAGTGGTGCCGATACGGTCGAGATGTATCCAGAAGCAACCGTGCATCGCATCAAATCTTTGCCGGCACCAACCCATGAATATTATCGGCTCGTTATGCCGTGGCATGCTAGACGAGCCATCGATAGGCTCATTGGCCAGCTAGAACCTGATGTTGTGCATGCTCAATGTCACTACATGATCGGTGAAGCAGCGATCAACTCTGCTGAAGCACGGCGCATCCGCTTGATTTGTACGAACCACTTCATGCCTGAAAATCTGGACCCGTTCATCCCTGGTCCCCAGTTCTTTAAAAACTTTGTTTCCTCTCGTTCCTGGTATGACATGGGGCGTTTGATGTCAAAAGCTAATATTGTTACCACGCCTACGCCGTTATCTGCAGCAAACATGAGTCATAAGGCGCGATTGGAGTACGTGGTTCCGGTCTCGAACGGCATTGACATGGCCAAATATGAGCGTCAGGAGGGCGAATACATTCAACCACATGAGCATCCGACGGCATTGTTTGTCGGCAGACTTGCCGTGGAGAAGAATGTGGACGTGCTGTTAAAGGCTCTCACGATGACAGATCCCGAATTAAATGTGCATGCAGAGATCATTGGCGATGGGGAACAACGAGACTATCTCAGAGACCTGGCAGTACGACTAGGGGTTCAAGACAGAGTGGTATTCCGCGGGCTGGTTACCGATGAGGAGTTGCGCGAAGCCTATCTGCGTGCTGATGTATTTACCCAGCCCTGTACCGCGGAACTGCAGTCACTGGCTTCTTTAGAAGCGATGAGTGCTTCTACCCCGGTCGTTCTAGCAGATGCTTTAGCGCTACCGCACCTGGTGTCGGAAGGGGTGAACGGATATCTGTTTGAGCCCTATAATCACCACGACATGGCGGAGAAGATGAACCTGGTATTAGGTGCCTCTCCAGAGGCGAAAGCCGCCATGGGACGTGCATCACATGTGTTTGCGGCCCAACATGCTCACGAAAAAGTCATAGATGTTGTAGAACAGATGTATCATGGTGCAACGTCAGACGAGGTCGCAGTGACGATTTCCGGGTCCAAGCTGCGCTAGACTAGAAGATCGTGTTGCTGTGAGCCTGTTATTCGCGCTAAAGATCGAGCTGATTCACAATGACACATGGGGCGTTAGCTCAGTTGGTTAGAGCAGAGGACTCATAATCCTTTGGTCACCGGTTCAAGTCCGGTACGCCCTACTTATATTTCCGGTTGGAGTGACGATGCGGTTCTTCATGGATGGTCGATACATCAGAACCGATTATCATGACGGAATATCGCGTTTCAGCCATTCACTCATCCACGCGGTGGCCCGCCAGATACGACCCACCATCATTATTCACGACCCGAAGCAACGTGAGCTGCTCCCGGCTGATGTCGATGTAGTTATGCTGCACGATCCCACGTCGTTGGTTGAGCCACTTGCTGCGCATAAGTTGAATTCTTTCAGACCCGATGTCGTATTCTCTCCCATGCAGACCATCGGATCGGTCGGCCGCAAGTTCGGCCTGATATTGACGTTGCACGATCTGATCTATTATCAACACCGCACACCACCCAGAGACCTGCCCCAAATCGTGCGAGGCCTGTGGTATATATACCATTTGTCCTATAGGCCGCAACGGCTTCTGCTGAACGGCGCGGACGCCGTCGCTACGGTATCTCGCACATCACAACGCCTGATTCGAAAACACCGGCTCACGACAAGACCGGTAAAAGTCATTTCCAATGCGCCCCAACCGGTTGCAGTTCCTCGTGAACCGAAACAACCACGGACCAAAGACCTGGTCTATATGGGATCTTTCATGGAATACAAAAACGTTGAGACGCTAATTGAAAGTTTGCAATATTTACCAGGATACACATTGCACCTGTGCTCGCCAGTCTCAACAGACCGCCGTTCAGCACTCATCAAGGTAGCCACACACCATGGCGTGACTGAAGCGCAGTTGTGCTTTCACAATGGGATCACAGATGACGATTATCAAGAGCTGCTGAAAAGTTCGACTGCATTAGTCACTGTGTCCCGGACGGAAGGCTATGGGCTGCCTGTGGCCGAAGCAATGGCAGTCGGCACGCCTGTGGTGTTGTCCAATTTAGAGATCTTCCAAGAGATCGGGGGAACAGAAAACCCCGGCGCGTTATTTGTTAATCTCGGCGCGTCCAATGTTGCACGCCAAGTAGCCGATCAAGTGCTGACACTGGAAGACGACAATATATTTACTGTTGCAAGCAGGGCGGCTGCCAGACAATCCCAAAAGTTCCGCTGGGAAGACTCGGCCACCGCATTACTGAAATTAGCTTCGGAAATTCATCATCGACGCCAACTTCGTTCCCGCTAAGACGCTGGTTCAGAGTGCACCGGCCATAAGATAGACGGCTCAGTCCAGCCCAGAAGAAACCCCGGATCGATATATAGGTCACGCACTGTAGACCCTATCTGCCAACCATCGGGCACTCGCACGCCCCAGTGGACACATTGCACCGCGCAATGTCCTATTTCTGCAGAGATCGTACCGAGTGGTGCTCCTGCGGTGACAACTGTGCCGACTTCGAGCTCGGAATCAACGGGTTCAAACGACGACAACAGACCGTTGGAATGTCGGATTGTAATCACAGGCCGATCCACGACCTGACCGACGAACGTCACTTCACCTGCTGCTGGTGCGACGACTTGCTCAGTAGACGCCCGAATATCGATCCCCCGATGTGCAGCGGACCAGGGCATTTGGGGTGCGACAAAAGGCTTGAGCAAAGCTGTCGGTCCAGCGCCAGCGATGGGCGGAACCCAGTCAGTAGCGCCCGCATCCGCTCGTGTGACCACTTCCGTAGCGTGTGCATGCGGAACGGGACCCCAAAAGACTGCGAATAACACCGCCTGGAGCAATAACACCACTAACGAGGACCGCGGTGGGGGAGTGGGAGGGGCCGAAGCCACCTGAGATAATTTCGTCATAGCACGAGCTTGACCCATTTTTAGGCCTTGAGGGTCTGGCACGATGTAATTGTGGACAACCCAATCCAAACCGAAAAGCGGTGGACAGAGTAAGCTGACCTATGGACGCACAACCCAAACCCTGCAACACCGTATGATGTATCAACAGGTGTCAAGGAGGACGTAAAGGAGCAGTTATGACTGTTGTAACGATGCGTGAACTATTGGACTCTGGAGCACACTTTGGCCACCAGACCAGCCGGTGGAACCCGAAGATGAAACGCTACATTTTGACCGAGCGCAACGGGATCTACATCATCGACCTGCAGCAGTCCTTAGCGTTGATTGACCAGGCCTATGAGTTCGTCAAGCAAACCGTGGCTCACGGTGGAAATATTCTTTTTGTCGGAACCAAGAAACAGGCCCAGGTACCTATTGCTGAACAGGCTATGCGGGTAGGGATGCCCTATGTCAACCATCGTTGGCTCGGCGGGATGCTTACCAACTTCGCAACGGTATCCAAGCGTGTTGACCGGATGAAAGAACTCGAAGAAATAGACTTCGACGACGTCGCCGGCTCAGGACGAACCAAAAAGGAACTGCTGCTGTTAGAACGTGAACTCACAAAACTGCAGTCCAGTCTCGGGGGTATCCGGAACATGTCCCGGACCCCATCGGCTATTTGGATTGTCGACACAGAAAAAGAACATCTCGCGGTCGATGAAGCTAAGAAACTCGGCATTCCTGTGATCGCCATTCTAGATACAAACGCCGACCCAGAAAACGTGACCTATCCAATCCCAGGAAACGACGACTCGATGCGATCCGTCGCCGTATTAACACGCGTCATCGCAGACGCTGTAGCTGAGGGTCTCATGTCTCGTAACCAGGGTGCAAGCGGAACCGAGAGCTCGGAAGAGCCGATGGCCGAATGGGAGCGGGAGTTACTGGAGTCAGGGGCAACAACGAATGCGGCCCAAACCTCGCCAACCGGTAACGTCGAAGCGATTACTGAGATCCTCCGAACTGTTCAGGAAGCCTATCCAGGTGGCATTCTGATCGAAATAGAGCAGGAAGACGACACCTTCGAAGTAGAAATCGTTCATGAAGAAAAACTTCACGAACTCGACGTTGCCAAAGACGGCACCATCACAGTCGAGGACGTCGATGAAGATGACGACGACATCCAAAATGCTCAAAAGATCACCGTTCCGCTTCCTGACGGAATTACTCAGGCGCTGACCAAGCATCCCAACGCCACGATCGAGTCGATAGAGCTAGAGGACAAAGACGGGGTTTTGTACTGGGAAGTTGAGCTCAAAGATGAGCAGGGCAATGATGTCGAATTCGATGTGCCAGCCGCGAATTCTGATGACTAGCCCTCAGCGCGCACGGCAGATTCTTCCGATATTGATTGGTGTGCAAGGCGTCACATTGTGTGAAAAACCTCGAGCGCAATAGGGTATGCTTGACAAAGCAATTATGTGCCTACTTGTGGTGGGTGCCTAATTGACTACGCGCGTGAGTGTGCGACAAACGTGTCGCAGTGACACCTTTCGGTCCGAAGTGATTCGGTCAACGGTGCTCCCCGAGGCATTCGTGCTCACGCTAGGAAGCTGAGAAAGTCAGCTATTTACCTCAACCGATAACGAGACGGTTATTCTGCATGCAGAATAACCTTGAAGGAGCGACCATGTCAGTCGTAACTATGCGTGAAATGCTGGATTCTGGTGTCCACTTCGGCCACCAGACTCGTCGTTGGAACCCGAAGATGAAGCGCTTCATCTTCACCGAGCGCAACGGCATCTACATCATCGACCTGCAGCAGTCCTTGTCATTCATCGACCGTGCTTACGAGTTCGTCAAAGAAACTGTGGCTCATGGTGGCAATATTCTCTTCGTAGGTACGAAGAAACAGGCTCAGGAAGCAATCGCCGAGCAGGCTACCCGCGTCGGCATGCCATACGTCAACCACCGCTGGTTGGGTGGTATGCTCACCAACTTCGCGACCGTTTCCAAGCGCGTCGAGCGCATGAAAGAACTCGAAGAAATTGACTTCGAAGATGTAGCCGGCTCAGGCCACACCAAAAAAGAACTCTTGCTGTTGGAACGTGAACTGCAGAAACTGCAGGCCAACCTTGGTGGTATCCGCAACATGACTCGCACTCCGTCTGCGATTTGGGTCATCGACACCAAGAAAGAACACCTCGCGGTTGACGAAGCTATCAAATTGGGCATCCCAGTTGTTGCCATCTTGGACACCAACGCCGATCCAGATGACGTCACCTACCCAATTCCGGGCAACGACGACGCAATTCGCTCCGTAGCGCTGCTCACCCGGGTGATCGCTGACGCCGTTGCAGATGGCCTGATGGCTCGCAATGAAGGCAAAGGCGAAGCCGGTGCAGCACAAGAACCAATGGCGGAATGGGAACGCGAACTGTTGGAAGCTGGCCAGACCGAAGAAGCAGATAAGACTGCGGCTCCGGCTGATGAAGCCACCGTTGAAGCTGCAGAACAGGTTGAAGCTTCACCACAAGGTGAACAGCCTGCTGCGACCGAAGAAAACTAGTCCACACAACCACGTTTCGATTTAGATTCGCGGGTGTTTCCCGCAACGAACTTCCAAGGAATGGGATATCTGTAATGGCCAATTACACAGTCAAAGACATCCA
>ERZ1032895.143-NODE-143-length-17139-cov-5.254566_pt1 | contig 17139 bp, 9 predicted proteins | sample MGYA00516687_ERZ1032895 | MGnify/ENA primary metagenome ERZ1032895 (study PRJEB33719, sample SAMN04261600) | wastewater metagenome | biome: rural village; feature: latrine urine exit; material: soil | place: El Salvador | collected 2013-01-14 ... | reverse complement strand
CACCGGCTCAAAACCGGTTACGAGTAAGTCACCTATGCGCTGCTGGACCCTAGGCGAGACCGCTCCGAACCATCCGGCATCGATGGCTTGTTGTCGGGTCACAACCCAAGCTTGATCCCCAAACCGCCGAACCCACGCGTTCCGCGTTTCTTCTCGCTGCACTTCGGTAGCTGCTGGATCAAAATGCAGCTGTACCATGCGTGGCTCGCCTGCTGTATGCGCGATATGTTCGATGAGCTCACCATATTGGGAGAAATCGACCCGGTGTTCTTCTTTAACCTCAATCATGCCGTGGTCGCCAGTGACTGCAACCAATGTGCTACCGGGTAATTTCCGGATCATGCGTCGAGCGTGAGCGTCAAGATCTTCTAAAACTTCCAACCAGGTGTTGGAACCAGGTCCGTGTTGGTGGCCTGCTTTATCAAGTTCATTCACATAGAGGTAGATCAGAGCCCCTGGTTGCTGCGCTGCCTGCGCAGCGCGAACAAAGCGTTCTCCCAACTCGTCTGCGCCCACAAACTTGGGTCCCTGCAGCGAAGCGCGGGTCAGGGCTGAGTCTTCAAAGGCAGGTAAGGAGACCGTGACCGGACGGATGTTGTGAACCCCGGCTTGGCGTTGGTCGTTGAGTTGTTCAAAAATGGTTGGCGCAGGCTGCCAGACTTCAGGGTCTGTACGTTCATCCCAGCCACCAAGCTGATTGATAACCACTTGACGGTCTGGATCGTAGACGTCATAACCAACCAGTCCGTGTTCGCCCGGCGATAACGCGGTGCCCAGCGATGACAACGCCGCGGCAGTCGTCGAAGGATAGACCGACGACATTTCAGTCTGTGCTGAGGTCTGATGTTGCATAACCCGACGAAAAAACGGGGCATGAGCAGAATATTGTTCCAGTTGCTCTCGTCCCAGTCCATCAATCATCAGCAGGATCGCAGACGATGCCTGGGGCAAGTCCAAGGGATTACTCGTTGGCGCGCCAAGGGTTGCTGCCAGGGACGGCAGCACATGGGTCAGGTTGCGCTGTGTGTTGTAGCCGTTTGGTATCGGAATGCTCATGACGCGTTATCAAGGATCGCGTCGCGGAGCTTGCGGCTAAATGCCAGGGCTTTATTAACCGCTTCTTGTCCGTCGGCTTTGCCGGCGATGCGAAGCACCAGGTCTTCGGAGATTCGTGTCCCAAGGTAGCCATGGTCTGCTTCGCAATTGGGGTCCTCACACAGGTTTGGTACGAATTCCATGCGCGCACCTCCGGCCCAGCTCAACACCAGGGTGACTTCAGATGGTGGATCTCCCGGCTGGAAATTCTGTGGGCTGTCATACCCGGTGGTCAGAACGCAGGAACCGACTTTTGATAGTGGAATAATCTCGGTGGCCACCGAAGCTTTGGCTGGCCCTTCTTGCATCTCATCTTCGAGGTCATTGAGATGCAGTGCGGCTAAGACGTTGCCCTGGGCAAGCACTAATACCGTGATGTGTCGGTGTAGGTCGTCATAACTAAAGTGGGTCTCAACGTGCACATAGTGACTGAGGATCTCGCGGTCGCCAAGTTGTTGGCCCATGACATTGGCCACGAGCTGTGGGTAGAAACCAGCACGTTGTATGTCGAGTGCCAAATCAGTTGGCAATACGGGATATGGCATCGTAATGTGTTCTCGTCCTTTGCACGATTAGTGATTCAGCAGCGCTCTGCGCGCTGAATCGGTACGTACTGCAGCATTTGCAATATAGATTTCCGCTTTCAACACGGTGGTAGCGTCCGGAGCGGCAAGCAGCGGATTGAACCGCAGCCGGGCAACCTGGGGAAGATCATCTTTGAGCTGTGACACGCGTGCCAGTAGGTCTTTGATGCCGTCGAGGTCTACCGCTGGGATATCACCGTAACCAAATAGCTTAGCCGAAGCGCGGGGAGTTCGGATAAGTCGCTCTAAGTCCTGGTCAGATAGTGGTGGCACGACGTGTACCCAATCGTCGAGGAGCTCCACGGCGTCACCTGAGATGCCAAAAGAGATCACTGGTCCAACCAGCGGGTCCTCCACAGCAGCAACGATACAGCCCTGTCCGGCCGGTGCCATCGCCTGTACTTCGATTGACGGTGAACCATATGGGGCAAGTACCTCACGCATGGATTCAATATTGGCTCGCAATCCTTCTGGTGTTTCGATGTTGAGTCGTACTCCGCCGAGATCTAAGCGGTGACGCAGACTCGTGTTATCCGCCTTGAGTGCTACCGGGTAGCCGAACTCTTCGGCATATTCTTGGGCTTCTTCGATCGTTTGAAAGCGACGGGAGGGCAGCACGGTGATTCCATAACAGCCCAGCAGTTCGTCAGTTTGGCCACGAGACAGTTTGACGAGTTCGGTACCGGTGGCATCCTGAGTCCACTCATTGACCAATCCTTCGGCTTTATACCGATCAATATCGTCGTATTCAACTGCCATGCCCCGTTCGGCGTCTCGCCATGCCCGGTATTGCACGAGTTCGGACAGCACGTGAACGGCCTGTTCGGCAGAAGCATAGATGGGCAGCCCATATTGCTTTGGTTTGACATGTTCGGCGTCGGCGCCTGCATCGACCGGGCCCTCACGAAGTTCACCTTTGGTAATGATGGACGTGGGACGGAAGTTCTTTTCCAACACCGAAGTAAAAGAGGCCAGAATGGTGACATCCCGATCGGCTGAGACCTCATGGATCGCTTGGGCGACTTTCGCCGCATCGCCTTCCAACTGGTACATGCCTGATTGCACCAAGACGATAATGGCGTCGGTTTGGCCGGATTCAACCGCGGCTTCAATAGCCCGGGTGACAGCCTGGATCGTTTCTTCGACCGGATGTTCGGCATCGAGCATGGGGATATCTTGCACGCCGACGACTTCTAGTCCAACGGTTCGAGCGTTTTCTACCGTCAGACGGTTCAGCGCCGCGGCATTGCCGATCACCGTCAGGCGCGGCCCGGCAGGCACCGGCTGACACGCCAGAACCTGCAAAATGTCCATCATGGCGGTGTAGCTATCGGTTTCAATTGCCCCGGCTTGGCGCAGCATGGATGGCACCGTGCCGTGAGGCGCTTCGGTCGTCCGGGTCGCGTGTCCCGGCGGGATACGCCGACCCATGCCATGAGAGCGCGACACGACCACCGGTTTCTTGCGTGCTAAGCGCCGCACGATACGCGAAAATTTGCGCGGATTACCAAAGGATTCCAGATACAGGCCAACAGCACTGGTATTGCGATCGTCTTCTAGATATTGCATGGCGTCGTTACCGGAGACATCCGCCCGATTGCCCGCATTGATCATCGACGAAATACCGATGCCACGCTGGGTGGCGGCGGTAAAGAGCATCGCACCGATCGGGGCCGATTGGGAGAATAACCCGATCGAACCGTGCTGTGGTAATGCCGGGGAGACTGAGACGTTGAGCCGTATTTCCGGGTCCGTATTGATGATCCCGGCCGATGCCGGCCCGATAACTCGCATGCCGTGGGCACGAGCCGCACGCACTAAACGGCGTTGTTCGGCCAGTCCTTCTTCGCCATCAAAACCGTCGGTGACGATCAACAGTCCTTTGACCCCGTGCTCGGCACAGTCTTGCACCACCGAGCGGATTTGGTCATACGGGACCGCAATGACGGCCAAATCAATCTGTTGGGGCACATCGGCAAGTGAGGCACGTGAGATCATCCCGGCGACTTCAAAGGCGTCTTTGTTAATCCCATAGACAGGTCCGGGATAGCCTGCCTCGATAATGTTTTCAATCAGCGCAAATCCGATCGAGCCCCACTGTCGGGAAGCGCCAATGACGGCAATCGATTCTGGTCGCAGCAGTTCGGCCACGGACTGCGCCTCGGCACGGTGTTCGCGCGATTCCATGACGGCGCGCACTCGAGCGGTCGGGTCGATGGGAAACTCTACGACGACGACCCCGTCTTCAAAGGACCGCTTGATATCAAAGCCGGCCGCTTGGAAGACGGTCAGCATTTTACGGTTTTCCGGCAGCACTTCGGCCGTAAACGATCGGATCCCGTTTTCTCGAGCCGCCGCGGCGAGGTGTTCCATCAGAATCGAGCCGAGGCCGCGCCCCTGATGTGCATCGGCGATGTTGAAGGCCACTTCGGCTTCGGTCGCGTCGCCGAGCCGATCATACCGGCCGATCCCCATGAGCTCATCACCCAACAAGATCACAAATGCGACGCGATCAACGTAATCAACAACGGTGAAACGCTCGAGCTCTTTGGCTGACAGCTGGGTCTTATACGTAAAGTAGCGAAAGTAGATAGAATCCTGAGATTGGCCCTCGTGCATTCGTTGTAACGCTGCGGCGTCATCAGGGGATACTGGACGCAAGCGAGCTGTAGCGCCATCACGCAGCAGCACATCGGCTTCCCAGTGGGCCGGATACGGGCGTTTGGTTCTCTGCTCAGCCATATAATTATCTTAAGCCACAATCAGGACGTGGTAGCCACGTGACGGGAAAGGTCAGATGTCAAAACGTTCAAAATCTAAGTCTTCGGCTAATTCGAGCACCGCGGTAGTGCCGACCGAAGACCAGAACATTATCGACATTGATGTTGCCTCCGAAATGGAGCACTCCTTTTTGGAGTACGCCTATTCGGTGATTTATTCTCGGGCCCTCCCTGATGCACGCGACGGGCTGAAACCGGTACAGCGGCGCATCTTGTACATGATGAACCAGATGGGCCTGACCCCGGAGAAAGGCCACGTCAAATCCGCCCGCGTCGTGGGCGAGGTGATGGGTAAACTCCACCCGCACGGTGACTCGGCCATTTATGATGCGATGGTTCGCTTGGCCCAGGACTTCAACCTGCGATTGCCGCTAGTCGATGGGCACGGCAACTTTGGTTCCGTCGATGACGGCCCGGCCGCCGCCCGGTACACCGAGGCTCGGATGTCCCCGGCCGCCGTGGCGATGACAGCAGATTTGGCCGAAGACACGGTGGATTTTGAGCCGAATTATGACAACCAGATGCTCCAACCCAGCGTGTTGCCAGCGGCATTTCCGAATCTGCTGGTCAACGGTGCTTCCGGTATTGCGGTGGGGATGGCCACGAATATGGCACCCCATAACTTGGGTGAGGTCATCGCTGCGGCTCGCCATTTGATCGAACATCCTGATGCCGATACCAAAGCTCTTATGAAGTTTGTGCCCGGCCCGGATCTGCCCTCTGGGGCCCGCATCGTGGGGCTCGACGGTATCAAAGAAGCCTATGAAACCGGGCGCGGTCGATTCACGATGCGCGCGACGGTCAATGTCGAACAGGTCTCGGCCCGGCGTACCGGTTTAGTTGTGACCGAACTGCCTTATGGTGTCGGACCCGAGCGGGTTATTGATCGACTCAAGACCGCAGTCAATGCGAAAAAAGTCGCCGGTATTGCCGATGTGGTGGATCTGACCGACCGCAACCACGGGCTGCAGTTAGTCATTGAGCTCAAAGCTGGCTTCAATCCGCAGGCCGTACTCGCCCAGCTGTATAAGCACACCCCGTTGGAAGAAAACTTCGGAATCAACAATGTGGCACTGGTTGATGGCCAGCCCCAGACTCTGGGGCTTAAAGACCTGCTGAGCGTATATGTTGATCACCGCCTGACCGTGGTACGCCGTCGTACCGCCCACCGCCTGGGTAAACGCCAGGATCGGTTGCACCTTGTGGAAGGCCTACTGCTTGCCCTGGTAGACATCGATGAAGTCATTGAAATTATCCGCACCTCAGATGATGCCGCAGCAGCCCGCGAACGCCTGATGATGGTCTTCGATCTGACCGAAATCCAGGCCAACCACATCTTGGAATTGCGGCTGCGTCAGTTGACCAAGTTCTCGCGTCTCGATTTAGAAACCGAACGCGACGAATTGCTAGCGGCCATTGAAGCCTTGGAAAAGATTCTGGCCTCAGATGCCGTGTTACGAGAAACGGTCTCGACTGAATTAGCCGAGATGGCCGAGCGGTTCGGCGATGCTCGCCGCACCAAACTGGTGAAATCCGAAGAACTTGCCCCGGCGGTCACGGCAACATCTTCGAAAGCCGATCGTGCCGCTGCGGCGTCTGCACTGTTGGTACCGGATGAACCGTGCTGGGTGGTGCTGTCGGCCTCGGGGCGTTTACTGCGCACTACAGACCAGACACCGCTCACAGGACAGGGCCGACGTCGTCGACATGATGTCTACACCTCGGTGGTCGCCGCCACAGCCCGCGGTGAGGTCGGCGCGCTGACGGATACCGGACGGATGATTCGGATTAATGTCGTTGAGATTCCGGCCCTGCAGGATGCCACAGCCACCCCGGCGATGACCGACGGGGTCAAGGTGGAGGAGTTCGTGACGTTACAGCGTGGCGAGAAACTTCTTGCGATGGTGCCGTTGAACCGGGTATTAGCGCTGGGGACTCGCAATGGTGTGGTCAAGCGTGTGCGGACCGATGATTGGCCGTTGAACCAAGATGAGTTTGAAGCGATCACGCTCAAAGACGGCGACACCGTGGTCGGGGCTGGTCCGGCCACCGAAGATGATGACCAATTAGTCTTTATCACTGCCTCGGGTCAGTTATTGCGCTTTGCTGCCGAACTGGTGCGACCGCAGGGGCGTTCCGGTGGCGGCATTGCGGGGATCAAGCTGGTCGATGATGACCAGGTGTTGTCCTTTAGCGTGGCACCGGTTGCTGAATTCGATCAGTCCGTGGTCGTGACCGTCACCAAAGTCGCTAACGACGTGTTGGAGGCCTCCCCGACCGCCAAGGTCACACAGCTGGAGGAATTTGCACCCAAGGGCCGTAATACCCAGGGTGTGCGCGCACACCGGTTCTTGCGCGGCGAGATTGGCTTAGACCTTGCATGGGCAGGACCGCACCCGTTAGCTTCGACATCCGGTGGAGTGGCCCGTGCGCTACCGCAGGAGTATTCCGAACGCGATGCCTCTGGCATCCTGCTGGACTCGGCCATCGGTGTGATCGGGCGCAGTACCTCCCCGGTGCTTGCCGGCTAAAGCGCCAGCTGAGCCGAGTAATGGATTCGTCTCCCCGGGCTGCTTAGTGCAGCTGCAGGGAGTCGGCCATCGCGGCGAAGCGTTGGTCGTGGGTCACCATGATGACGATCTTATCGGCCAGTGCGGCCTGCAAATCGGTGATCAAGACGGCGGCCTCATCAGCGCCCAGGTGTGCGGTGGGCTCGTCCAGCAGGACGACTTGGGCGTCGGCCAGCAGCGCGCGGGCGACGGCCACACGTTGGCGTTGACCACCCGAGATGAAGTGTCCTGAAGGGCCCAGGCGGGTATCGAGGCCTTCGGTGGCCGTCGCCAACCACTCGGTGAGCCCGACTGTCTCTAAGACTTCGTAGAGTTCTTCGTCGGTTGGTCGCTGCGATGGGTCCCGAGCTAGTGCCAGATTCGAGCGCAGCGTGGAATCAAATAGGTAGGCTTCCTGGGGACACCACGCGACATGCTGTAATGCTTCGGCAGGATCGGCTGTCGCGGCGGTCAGTCGGTAGGTGCCACCCACCGGTTGTAAGAAACCCAGTAATACGGCCAACAGCGTCGACTTGCCCGACCCCGACGGGCCGGTCACCGCGACGAAATCTCCCCTGCCCGCCGTCAGCGATAACCCATCCAGCACCAGCGGGGCATCCGGGCCATAGCGCACCGTGACATCCTGCAAACGCAGCCTGTCGATGCCGTGATCGGCGGAGGAATCGACCTCCACCCAATCAGCACCGGGCGTGGTGCGGTCTTGGAGCAAGGGTAACAGTTTGGCCAGCTGATGGTTCAGTATTCTCGATTCTTGTGCTGCCTGATTGAATAACCCGAAGGGCTCGGCCAGCGCGAGCAGCAGCATCACGACCAGGGCGGTGTTGGGCGCCGAGATGCCATGACTGATGGCAATCCACATGGTGTGTACCGCAGCCCACGCCGACAGCAGCGTCGCCAGGCCTTCGCCAAGCCCGGCGGCAAAACTGCTGCGTTTCAAGGGGGCGGAGGTGTGTGCATCAACAGCAACGAAATCGTCGGCGGCGCGGGTGGCCATGCCGTTGCCAGCGGTGTCTGCGGCGGATGCGAATAAGCGTGAGACTGCTGAAACTAACCAGGTTCGGTGATCTGCCAGTTGCACGGTGGTTTTGGCATCCACCAGGTGCACCACGATGGGCACCACACAAAACGCCAGGATACCGGCGACCAGGGCCGGCCACCACGCCCCCGGGGCCATGTAGGCGACGATGCCGGTGCTGACCAGCCAGGTGATGATGGCCGCTGGAATCGGGACAATGACGCGCGGCACCGCGTCACGTAATTGGTCCACATCGGAGATCAGCACGGACAGGGCACCACCCGAGCGGGTCAGGCGGTTCCATTGGCTGGCCTGACTGCCCAGGGCGTCCCAGACTCGGAGTCTGATGCGGTTAGCCCAGCTCAATACGGCATCGTGGACGGCGAGTCGTTCAGCGTAGCGGAAAACGGCCCGGCCGATACCAAAGAAACGCACCCCCACGATCACCGCCAGCAGGTACAAAATGGGTGGCTCATAAGAGGCCTGTACGATCAGCCATCCCGAGAGAGCAGATAATAAGGCTCCGGAGAGTAGTGCTGCTACGGCCCACCCGATGCCACCGATGAATTTGCCATCGTTGAAGGGCAGAAAACGCAACCAATCGGCAAGGCGCACCCGATGTGCCGGTTCGTCATCACCTCCGACGTGCTCGAGGGATGGTTGGAGCTCCAGGGCGTGGTCGTCATCGCCGGCCTCTTGCACCGGGACCACGGTGTTGCCCAGCAGCTGATCGGCGTCCTGATGAATCAGCTCGTCATGCGACGATACAACCAGGATGATCGGCAACTTCCCGCCGTTCGGGAGGGTGCCGGCGGCCAGTCCGCGCAGCACCCCGCGAATGCGGGCAGCAGAGTGCGCATCAAGGTGTGCTGTTGGTTCATCTAGCACGACCAGCCAGGCATCTTGGGTCTGGCTTTGGTGGCTGGCTGCCAGGAGACGGACCAGGACGCGGGCAAAGCCCAGGCGGCGTCGTTCGCCGGGTGAAAGCTCATCAATCCGTCGGGATTGGTATCCGGGCAGGCCGGCAGCGTCCAACCCCTGGCGCATCGCGTCGTCGATGTCCGCTCCCGGCTGGGTGGCCTCGGCGACGAGCCGCAGTTCGTCTTCAACGGTGTCGCTGACAAACGTTGGATGCTGACTCAGATACGCAACCCGACGGTGCTTGAGCCCGCTGGTCTCCCCGCGAAATGCCGCCTCGGTGTCGGTGAGCAGACCTGCCAGCGCCTTGAGCACCGTGGATTTGCCGGTCCCTGAAGCAGCGCCGAAGACCGTGTACTGGCCCGGGGTGGCTCGGAGATTGAGGTCGCGGATCACCGGATCCAAGATTTCGACCTCGTAGCGGGGCGCGGCCACCGCCTCGTCGACGTCATCGGTGTCGGCCTCTTGGCGTTTGGCTTGAGCATATTGCTGCGGTGTCAGATATTCGGGCCCCGTGTATGTGGGGTCTTCGATCCGGCGCAGAGTTTTATAGGCGATCGTGACATCGCGCAGCTCGATGGCGTCGTCGTGGGCTGCGGGGGTATCCAGCAGGTGTGCCAGCGTGTGGGGTACGGGCTGGTTGATTTGTGCTTTGGCTCGTTTGAGTGCTTCGACGCCGTCTTCAGAGGCGTGGTAGGCCGAGCCGATATCCCGGAACGGCAGGTACACCTCGGCGGCCAGGGTTAATACCATGATGCCCGCGTAGAGCTCGATTGATCCATTGACCAGGCGCACCCCGATGAACACGGCGATGATGGCCACCGACAGTGTCGAGATGAGTTCGAGGGCCAGCCCCGACATGAAGGCGGCCTTCAGGGTGTTCATGGTTGTGCGCTGGTAGCTGTTGGCGACGTCTGCGAGCGCTTTGCGCTGCATGCCAGCCCGGCGCAGGCCCACAAGTACGGGTAGACCGCGGGCGAGCTCCAGCAGGTGTTGTGACAGTTTGTGTAGGCCCGAGGCGGCCTCATCGACGCGGTGTTCGGTGAATCGTCCGATGAGGATCATAAACATCGGGATTAATGGGAGGGTCAAAACCAGCACGACGGCGCTGACCCAGTCGTGTAGGAGAATCCCGAGGCCTAAGCCCAGGGGGATGATGAGCGCCGAGACGAGGGCCGGGAGGAAGTCGGTGTAGTAGTCGTCGAGGTTGTCTAGACCCTTGGAGGCCAGGATGGTGTCTTCGCCGGCCCGATCGGCGTGGGTACCGGCGGCGGCCAGACGGTGGCGAACGAGTTGTTCGCGCAGGTGTTCTTTTTCACCCAGCGCGCCCCGTGTGGCCAGGACCTGTTGGCCCCACTGAGCAATACCGCGTAGGAGGGCCCCTCCAAAGCCCAGGGCTAAGGTGAGCACAAAATGGCTGGAGGTGGTGTATGCCACCAGGGATTCGATGAGGCCCGGGGCGGTGCGTGGTGAGTTGAACAGTAGCTGCAGTAGCTGTGCGGCGTCCGAGGCGGGCAGCGAGGCGGCCAGGTGGCTGATGCCGCGGGCTAGGGCGACGGCGATGAGGATCCAGCCGGTCAGTTTGACCGCGGCGAGGACGCCGAGCCCGATGAAGGCTCGACGTCCGGTGCGTGAGGTGGGCAGTTCTGGGATCAGACCGGCGTCACCACTGCAGATTCCGGGATGTGCTGTTCGCCGAGGCGTTGGCGGAACGTCCAGTAGCTCCAGGCGCTATAGGCCAGCACCAGCGGGAGGAAGATCGCGGTGATGACCGCCATGATAGTCAGGGTGTAGTCCGACGACGATGATGAGGTCACCGTGAGGTTGTATGCTGCATCGATCGTGGAGGGCAGCACGTTGGGGTACATCGAGGTAAAGATAGCACCCACGCCCAGGGCGACGAAGATGACCATGCCAATAAAGGTTAGGCCTTCTTTGCGCTGACGCGACGCATACCAAGCAAGGATCATGCCCGCTGCGGCCAGGACAACCATGCCGGCCGAGACGATTTTGGGATAGCGAATCGCGACCCCGATGACCCACACGGCGGCGGGGAGTAGATAGAGCGGCAGGAAGCGGCGGAGGTGGTAGTTTCCGGCTTCGCGAGGGGCGCCCAGGGTTTTCAAGGATAAGAAGGCCCAACCCATGGCCAGTGAGACACCCACCACGGCAAGCCCACCGACCACAGCCCAGCCGCTGAACCAGGCAAAGGGTCCGCCGACGCGGTCGCCGTGTTCGTCCAGTGGGAGCCCGGTGGAGGTGAGCGCCAGCATCGCGCCAATTGAAAACGCTGCGAAAAACGAGCCGCCGGCCATACACCAGTCCCACGTGTTGCGGGCTCGTTGGCTATGAGACTTGCCGCGGTATTCGATCGAGACAGCCCGCAGGATCAGGGCCAGCAGGGCGATCGTCAACGGGATATAGAGTCCGGCGAACATTGAGGCATACCAGTGTGGGAAGGCCGCAAAGGTAGCCCCGGCGGCGGTAATCAGCCACACCTCGTTGCCGTCCCAGACCGGCCCGATCGTATTGAGTATCACACGGCGCTGGGATTCGTTTCGGGCCCAACCTTTGAGCAACATACCCACCCCGAGGTCGAAACCATCCAGGACGAGATAGCCAATCCAGAGCACCGCGATGAGTATGAACCACAACGTTGGAAGAAAATCCATGAGAATGTTTTACCTTTCTAAGACTGTTGCGGCCTGCATCAGTATGCGAAGGACAACACATCGGACGATGGCTTATCGCGGTCGTCGTCATCGGATTGTTCATCGGCCAGTAATTCCGGCATGCCCGCGGGGTGGCCACCCCGGGTATAGCGCACCAGCAGCACAATCTCGACGACGAGCAGCAGCGCATAGATCAGTGTCAGGGCAATCAGCGAGAACAGAATCTCTTGACCGCTGACACCGGGCGAGACCGCGGCCGCGGTGAACTGCCAGACTTGGTCGATGCCGTTGAGATCCGGGTTGGGAGCCACGGTGAACGGTTGGCGGCCCATCTCAGTGAAGATCCATCCGGTCGAGTTGGCAGCAAACGGCGCCAGAATCGATAACCATGCAAGATTCATTAACGTCTTGTCATACGGCACCGTGCCTTTACGACCGATAAATAAACCAATTGCTGCCGCTAGGGCCGCAACGCCGCCGAAGGTGATCATCAAACGGAAACCCCAGTAGGTGACTTCCATGATCGGCAGGTATTCGATTTCAGCACCAGCGCGTTCGCCGTAGCGGGGATCATCCGGTAAGTGGGTGCCGTATTGTTCTTCGTACTGTGGGATCAGCGTATTGACCCCTTCTACCGGAGTGGTGAAGTCGTTGTGTGCCAAAAACGACAGCAGTCCCGGGATTTCAAAGACACCCACGACGTCGTCACACGTGGTCGCGCCGCCACTGTCTCGGCTAGCGACCGACAACACGGAGAACCCGGTCCCGTCGTGACAGGCGGCCTCGGCTGAGGCCATCTTGAGGGGTTGTTGTTGGATCATCATCTGCGCTTGGGTGTGTCCGGTGAAAGCCGTGCCCAAAAAAGCCACGATGGCAATCCACCCGCCCCAGCGAAACGAGGAGCGCCAGCCGCGGTAGTCTACTTCGTCTCGTGCTTTGGAACCGGAGGAACCAACGACTACATAACCGTTTTCGTCAACGGAGTCGATGCCATCCTTGCGACGCTTCCACAGGTGGTACCAGGCGATGCCCAGCAGCATCGAGCCGGCAACGGCGAGCGCACCGAAAATGGTGTGCGGAAAGTGAATCAACAACGTGGGGTTGGTCATAACGGCCCAGAAGTCGACCATTTCGGCTCGCCCGTCAACGAATTCCACGCCGACCGGGTGTTGCATAAACGCGTTAGCGGCCAGGATGAAGTAAGCAGAGATGACCGATCCCAGTACGGCCAGCCAGAGGACCGCCAGATGGATTTTGGGGTTGACGCGGCCCCAACCAAAGACCCAAATACCGATGAACACGGATTCTAAGAAGAACGCGATGAGTGCTTCCATGGCCAATGGAGCACCGAAGACGTCGCCGACAAACCGGGAGTATTCGCTCCAGGCCATACCGAATTGAAATTCTTGGACCAGACCTGTGGCAACACCCATGATGAAGTTGATCATGAAGATCTTGCCCCAGAATTTGGTCATCCGCAGGTAGTGTTCTTTCCCTGTTCGGTGCCAGGCAGTTTGCATTGCACCTAAGACGATGCCCAGGCCAATCGTCAACGGCACCATCAAAAAGTGGTAGACCGTTGTGATCCCAAACTGCCACCGTGCTACCTCTAGAGGATCCATCAGGGTCCCTCCCCCACCAGCAAGACTGCGCTGGTGATCAAAAGTCGGAAGTACGTTTGCGCTGTGTCACAAGTTGTTAGTGCTTGTTCAGCGCGTCGATACCGGCTGCTTTTCAGCCTTTCCACGCTCATCATAACCAGACTTCTACGCATTGTAGAAATCCTGTTTCTACGTGACGTAGAAATTTCTCTACCAAGCCCGCTACAATGAGTCTCAAACTCATCACGGCCGCTTCGCGCTGCCGATATCACTGACACCAACCGCGTTATCGCGATGGAATAGAAGGGATCTCCTTGGGCGAACTCGAACAAGCGATTATGGATTTACTGTGGGATGCAGTCGAACCCATGACCGCCAATCAGGTACGTGACTTGTTAGCACAGCGTCATGAAACCGACCCGGCGATCACCACGGTGCTCACCGTGCTTGGTCGGCTGCACAAAAAGGGCTTCGTTGTAAAAGACGATGCTCGCCGTCCGCACGAATTCTCGGCCAAGACCTCCCGCGAAGAGCACACCGTCCAGCTGTTGAACGACGTCTTAGGCTCGGCCGTTGATAAGCATGCGGTACTGGCACGCTTTATCGGTGGCATTGATCCTTCGGATGCACAAAAAGTCCATCAACTGTTAAGCTCACGCGATAAGTAGCCACCAGCTGCCCGGAGGTCCATCCTGACACCGTATGTGCTCGCAGTCCTCGCGCTGCTTCTGGCCTGGCCTGTGCCGCTATGGCTGCAACAAGCGAAATGGCCTTCTCGTGCACCCGGTGCTGCGCTGATCCTCTGGCAAGCAATCGGTATCAGCGGCGGGCTCTCCTTGGTGACCGCACCGCTGACCTGGGGGCTGCAGCCCTTTAGGCCCGGAATTCTCAGCGGCGCCTCCGAATTGTGGCGCGTCTTCCAAGCCGATGGCATCGAAGGCTTAGCCTACGACCCTCGTTGGCATCCGCTGGGGTTTGCTGCCATCACCTTGGGTTGCATTATTTTTGGTCACCTGGCATTGGTGCTGGTGTACACCGCCTATCGAACCTTTACGCAGCGTAAAAAACATCGCGAATTCGTTGAACTGCTCTCGGCGTCCTTGCAGGACCATGACCGTGAGTTACTTGAGGGTTCACACTCGGCGCAAACCACTCGCGTGTTACCGGTAGATCATCCCCTGGCCTATTGCTTACCCGGAGTTAACCAGCCTCTGACGATTGTTTCTCAGGGACTGCTCGATCAGTTGTCGACTCGGCAACTCAATGCGATCCTTTCGCACGAAGCCGCTCACCTTACCCAGCGGCACGATCTCCTGCGCCTGGCGTTCCAGGCCTGGCACAATGCAGCACCATGGTTGCCAGTGACCAGTGTTGCCGTGGATGAGGTCACGGAACTGACCGAAATCCTGGCGGATGACGTTGCGCTGGTGGGCCATCAACGCAAGGATCTCACCACCGCTCTGGTGCACACGCTCACGGCAAACGACGCGCCTGCACCAACGAATACACCATCAGATGACACCCCAACACAAGCACTGTCCTCACGCCGTTTATTGCGGCTGCTGCATCCCGAGGAAGCGTTGAGTTCAGGTAGAGTGGGCCTGGTCATAATGCTGGCGATCTTACTGATTACGGTGCCAGCGTTCATCAGTTTGATGTGACCTGACCTCCTCTGGTCCACTGCAGGCGAAAACTATGCTCCAAGGTGATGAAGTCTTCTATGAATCGCGCGGGGTTAAAAACCGCGCTAAGCTGAGAAGTTATGACAAGTCAAGAGACTGAAGCTCGAGCGCCGGTTTCGATGCAGGTACACAGGAATGGACAGTCCAACGTGAGTTCTAACGCGGTTTCAATTCACCACAATGCAGCATTACTTTCTGTGGTCGAAGTGACCGCCCCGCTGGAAGTCACCTCGCAGATGCTCGATGAGCGACTCGAGGCCGTGCTCAAGCGTCTTCGCCTCCCGAAGCGTCTCCTGGAGCGCGTCGCCGGCGTCAAAGCCCGACGGATGTGGGAGGGCCCAGAAGATTATATGCACGGTGCGGCCCAGGCCGGAGTTAAGGCCCTCGCCAAAGCAGGAGTCTCGGCCGACGCCGTCGGCCTCTTGATCAATACTTCGGTCACCCGTAGCCAACTGGAACCTGCTGTATCCGTGCAGATCCACGACACGATGGGACTGGCGCCCTCGGCGACGAACTTCGACATCACCAATGCCTGCTTGGGCTTTGTCAACGGCATGGATCTTGCATCAACCCTGATCGACGCCGGCCAAATCGATTACGCCTTAGTTGTAGCCGGTGAAGATGCCAAAAACGTTCAAGAAGCAACGCTGCAGAATCTCCTCAGTGACCGAACCACCCGCGAGAATTTCATGGAGCAATTCGCTTCACTGACCTTGGGATCAGGAGCGGCCGCGGCGGTCTTAGGGCGAGCAGACCTGCACCCTGAAGGCCACAAAATCCTCCGCGGCGTCACCCGGGCGGGCACTCAACACCACGGGCTATGCGAAGGGGGTCACGATGGGATGTACACCGATTCGGGTGCCCTGTTAGAAAATGGTCTCGAACTGGTCATGGATGCCTGGAATGACACGCCAGCGGACTGGAACTGGCGCGGTATGGATCGTTACATCACCCACCAGGTCTCGCAAATGCACACCGATGCGATTATTGAATCTGCCGGCATCGATCGCGCCAAGATCCCTACCACCTTCCCGCAGCTGGGCAATATCGGCCCGGCAGCGCTGCCCATTACCCTGGCCAGAGAACTTGATTCGCTCCAAGTTGGTGATCGTGTTCTCGCCATGGGTGTAGGATCCGGTCTCAACGTCGCAATGCTAGAAATAGAGTGGTGAACCCATCCCCCATGATCTCCCCTGAACCGGCGCACTTTCCACACGCAAGCGTTGCGCCTGAAAACCTGCCGGGGTGGGATCCTCGGTGGTCGCGACTTGTTGACGTCGACACCGTTGACGGCCAACGAACTTTCCATATCCTAGATAACGCTGCGGTGTTAGCAGACCACGGATATGGTCCAGATGACGTGGATGCCATCATCGTTGCGGTGCATGGAAACCCCACCTGGTCATATCTGTGGCGTGATGTAGCACAAGCTGGTGTTGACGCAGCACAAGGCACACTGGATTTGGGCCCAGGCGCACCGAACGCTCCGGTCCTTCGAGTCATAGCACCTGACCAATTGGATATGGGCTTTTCAGAACGCCTGGCACATGACGCGTTCCCCTCGGCCAGTGGGGCAACCACCACGTATCGGACATTAGATCAACGCATCCGCGATCTGGATGCGCTGCTTGCCACAGTCCTGGGTGACCAACCCAAACCGCCGGTCTTTAGTCTCGGCCATGACTGGGGTGGAGTCGTTTCCCTAGGCTGGGCTGCAGACGACCAGCTACGTCAGACAGGTTCCGGGTTGACCGTCACCGGAATGATCTCACTGAACACCGCCGTCTGGCATGACGAGGCAGATCCAATACCGGCACCACTCCAGGCCGCACTGGCTGGGCCACTGCTGCCTGGTTCCACCGTAGCGACCTCCGCATTCTTAGACACCACGCTGGCGCTGGGTCATCCCCCATTGGAGAAGTCCACCAAAGCAGCCTATAAGGCTCCCTATACCCACCGGGACCGCCGGGGCGGCATCGGCGGATTTGTTGCCGATATTCCAGCGCAGGACACTCATCGCTCTCGGTCAGCACTGCGTCGAGTAGCCGACAATTTGGCTACGACCCCGACCCCGGCCTTGTTATTGTGGGGCGCAAAAGACCCGGTGTTCCTTGACCGGTATCAACACGACCTGCTGGAACGCATCCAGCACATCGACATTCATCGTTACAACACCGCCGGTCACCTGCTGGCCGAGGACCGCGACATTGTCGAACCCATCT